>WNFZ01004404.1_pt1 | contig 33899 bp, 34 predicted proteins | sample 5400081 | NCBI WGS metagenome assembly WNFZ01 (sample SAMN13153365, study PRJNA577476) | soil metagenome | isolation source: 80 cm soil or saprolite under grassland replicate 1 | place: USA:California | collected 2016-06-15 | reverse complement strand
CAGTGCTTCTTCGTTGCGCTTGCGTTCCGTTATGTCGAGGAAGGTGACGACCACGCCGTCGATCACGTCGGTCACGGTCCGGTACGGCAGAACGCGCATCAGGTAGCTGGCGCTGCCGTCCGTCGTGGCCACTTCTTGTTCGACCCGCGAGAGCGTGCGCAGCACGCGGTTGATATCCCGAGGACAGACCGTCGTAGGCGAGCCGCGTCGTAAGGTCGGTGATCGGCCGCCCGACGTCGGCGTCGATCAGGTGGAAGACCTCGGTGACCGGCGAGGTAAAGCTCTTGATGCGCAAGTTGCCGTCGAGAAAGATCGTGGCAATTGCCGTGTTCTCGAGCAGGTTCTTCTGGTCGCTCAGCGCACGGTCGAGGCTTTCGACCTTGGACTTGAGCTCGGTGTTCACCGTCTCCAGTTCCTCGTTGACCGACTGCAGCTCCTCCTTGGAGGTCTCGAGCTCCTCGTTCGAGCTCTGCAGCTCCTCGTTCACCGATTGGAACTCCTCGTTCGAGGACTTCATTTCCTCGTTGGAGGTCTCGAGCTCCTCGATGGTGGCCTGCAGTCGCTCGCGGGTCGAGGTGAGTTCGGCCTCCAGATGCTGAATAGTCTCATCCCTCCGCGATTCCGGCCGGCGGTCGCGCTGCGGCTCGGCTCGGGCCGGGCCCACCTCCTGGAATACGATCACGCACAGGCGCTGCTCGCTGTCCTCGCTCGGCAGCGGCTCCGCGACGATGTTGAGGATCAGCGTCCCGCCGTTCCCGGCAAGCCGCAGGTTCTCGCGCACGAGTCTGCGGCCCTTGTGAATGGCTTGGTCGATCGCAATGCGTAGATCGGGCCGCAAGCTCGGATCGACCATGTTGAACAGGCGCATAGGCATCGATCACCCGCTGGGCACGTCGGGTCATCGCCTCCCGGGTCGCGACCGGCTTGGCCGGCGCGATGTAGTCGGGCCGCGCAACCGCGAGCGGCAGTTCCAGCGGGAGGCGGCCGGGCCCCACGGCGCGCGCCTTGAACAGCGCACGGGAATCCACCCTGGAGAACAGTTTCGGCTGCGGCGTGACGTTCTCGGACGGCCCCAGGAACAAGTATCCCCGCCGGCTCAGGCTGAAATGAAATAGCGCGAGCACACGCTCCTGCAGCGCCGCGTCGAAATAGATCAGAACATTGCGGCAGGAAATCAGGTCGAGTTTCGAGAACGGCGCATCGCTGATGAGATTATGCGGGGAGAAGATGCACATCTCTCGGATCTCCTTGACGATCCGATACGCATTCGCGTGCTTGGTGAAATACAGGTTCAACATCCGTTCCGGCAGATCGCGGATCGCCACCTCGGGATAGATGCCGTTGCGGGCGATCTGCAGGGCTTGGTCGTCGATATCGGTCGCGAAGATCTGCACCTTGAGCGGCGAATCCCTGCGCTGCATCTCCTCGCGCAGCAGGATGGCGAGCGAATAGGCCTCCTCGCCGGTCGCGCAACCCGGAACCCAGACGCGGATCTGGTCGTCGGCCGTCTTTTCCTCGAACAGCTTGGGGACGACCCGGGTCGCAACCGCGTCGAAGGCTTTGGCGTCGCGAAAGAACTGCGTGACGCCGATCAGAAGATCGCGGAACAGCGCTTCCGGCTCGGCCGGGTCCTTGCGCAACAGCTCGAGATAGTCCGATGCCGACGCGAGCTGATGGACGTACATCCGGCGCTCAACGCGGCGGACGCACGTGCTCGCCTTGTAGTGCGTGAAGTCGTGCCCGGTCCTCGAGCGCAGCAGCGCGGTGATCCTCGAAAGATTCTTGCGCACGTCCTCGCGAAACCCTTCGAGTTTGCGCTCTTCCTTCAGCTGGGCCAGGTGGCGCACCTGCTCGACCAGCCGGGCGGGAATGTCCTCCACCCTCAGGATGAAATCGACGCTGCCCGAGGCGGCGGCGCTGCGCGGCATGCTGTCGAATGCCGAGGATTGCGCCGCCTGGGCGAAGGTCAGCCCGCCGGCCTCCTTGATCGCTTTGAGCCCGACCGTCCCGTCGCTGCCGCTCCCGGAAAGCACGATGCCGATGGCGTTGTCGCCCTGATCCTCGGCGAGCGACCGGAAGAAATCGTCGATGGTCATCACACGGCTGCGCGGGGTAACCGTACGCAGTATCCCCTTCTCGATCCCGAGCGTCGCGTTCGGGGGAATCACATAGACGTGGTTGGGCTCGGCGCGCGCGCGTTCCGATATTTCGACGACCGGCATCCCGGTATAGGCGCCGACCAATTGGACCATCGCGCTCTTGTGACTGGCGTCGAGGTGGGGCACCAGCACGAAGGCCATGCCGCTGTCGGATGGCATCTTGGAGAAAAAGCCCTTGAATGCCTCGAGTCCCCCGGCCGAGGCGCCGATTCCCACGATCGGACAGGGTTCCAGGGGATGGGTTCGCTCGCGCTGCGCGGGCGGCTTCCCGACCTTGCCGGTGTTCGAGGTTGTGGCGCGTCTTCTGGTTGTTTCCCGTCGCGTTGGCTTGAGCTTGGGCTTGGCGGCGCGGGCCATGAGAGCCAACCTTGGCGCCCGAGGCACGACCTTTGTCGGCGGCTCGGGTTGCCTTACTTTGGAGTGGATTGTCGAAATTTCTGCTGGCCAGAAGCCTATAAGTCGGCGCAAAGGCTTACAAGCGCGCGGGACGGTTCGACCGGATGCTTCCGGCGGAAGGATCTCCGCCGCCGGACTTTGGCTCGGCCTTCCGCCGGTGCCCGCAAGCCTCTGAGGGCCTGGAGATGGTATTGGGCAGCCCCTTTTTTTGCCTGACCGGATCGCGGTCCGGTGACGAAAGGGCCTGCGGAAAGGGAGGTCCGGCAGGAAATGGGTATTATGTTTGCGGGAGTAGAAATGAACGACTTCGGCCTTCGAAGATTGTCCTCCAAAAGAAAGCTCGGCGCGATGCCCGGTCCGTCATTGCCAGAACGCGTCGATATAGCCTTTGAGCGACATCGAGCGCTCAGGGAACAGTGGAGAACTCACGTTTCCCGTGCGCAGGTCGAAACGGACCGCAGCGAGCGGCTTTTCGCGGAAATCGAGGCGTTGCGGGAGAGATTGCGTTTGAAACCTTGGGCGCGCCTGAACTCGGCGATGCAGGCCATCGAGCTTTCCGAGGCCTACGGCAGCCTGCAGGAGAGAACGGCAATCCTGCTGTTGACGGACGCTTTGTGGCGGGCGGACGAGAGCCTGGAAGCCATGGCGTTTCCTTAGAACTTCGAGCCAATTGGGTACCCGCAGAACCCCATCGGCGATTCAGATCGTCCTCGCTTCCTCACCCTTGGCACGAGGCCGCATGAGCGGCGCCGCGTAGAGCAGGATGAAGAGCCCGAATGCGCCGCTCCAGGCGGCTCCGGCCGACGACAGCATGAGGAGATAATGCTCTCCGCCAAGAGGCGCGAGGAGCCGCAGAATGGCAGCGAGCGTCACCAAAACGTAGATCGTCGTCGTTCCCGGTCCGGCGACGAGCGGTCGGCCCGTATGACCGAGGGAAGCTCGGGTCATCACGGCGAGCGTCATGGTGCCGATCGCCCCAACGGTCAACGCATGCAGCGCCGTGGTTTGCGCCAGCAGCGGCATGAAGCCGGTGAAGGCAAGGAGAAGCAACCCAAGCGCAAGCCAGCCGTAGCCGAGGTGAAGAACCCAAAGCAGCGGCTCGTGCAAAGTTGCTTGTCCCCGCCAGCGCGCCAGGCGCACGCCGACCGCAAGGCCACCAGCAAGCTCGACCCAGGGCGCAGCCAGCGATTCGGGCGCGATCAGCCAGACCACCAAGGTGAGCGCGATCATTGCCAAGACCGCACGGTCGATCGCACCGAACGATGCCGGCGCGGGAATCTCGGGCCGCTGCTTGGCGAGCCAATTCCGGGTGAAGCTCGGGACGATCCGACCGCCGACAAAGCTGATGAGCATCAGGAGCGTCGCCACGCCAAGCTTATTGCCGAACTCAGCCATTGACGCGATGCCGACGGCATCCAGATGCACGAAAACGTTGCCCAGGAAGAGCAGCAGGAGCGCCCCGAGCATTGGCAGATTGCGCCAATTACGGCCCGCCAAAATCTCGCGCGCGACCACCGCAAAGAAAATCAGCGGAAAGGCGAGGTCGAGAGCTGCGGCGCTTTCAGCACCGAGAACCGCGGAAACCAGCACGGCCATCCGTCCGGTCACCCATATCAGGGCCAGGGCGGCCAGCGCGCGGCCCTGGACGGGCATGCGGCCTGTCCAGTTCGGGATCGCAGTCAGGAGAAAGCCGGCAACGACCGCCGCACCATAGCCAAAGACCATCTCGTGCACGTGCCAGATGGTGGGCGAAAAGGCCGTAGGAACCTGGGTTTGGCCGGCGAAGAGTGCGAGCCACAACGGCACGGCGAGCGCCGCCCACAGCCCGGCCAGCAGGAAAAACGGGCGAAATCCAGCCGAGAGGACGGCCGGGCCACTATGTGGTCGATAGCGAGGTATCGCAGTCACAGCATGTCAATCTCGGTCTACACGGGTTCCTAGGCGCTAAATAAGATTTGTGGGCGCGGAGTGCAGGCTGATGATCTGTCCGACAGGGGAGCCCCGTGCGGCGCGGCTATCGGGCGCCGATCATGGCGGATAGCAAGCCGAAATGCAGTCCGGCGCGTGAGCAGCGCTTGGGCCTTCCCTGCTGCGCACAGCGATGAGTGAGGGGTGAGCCGTGGATGACGTGACGATCGTGCGGGCGATTCACGTTCTGTCCATCGTTCTTTGGATCGGCGGAGTCGGTTTCGTCACCACCGTAATACTGCCTGCGGTCCGGCGCCTCAAAGGCGCCGAGGATCGGCTCACCTTCTTCGACACATTCGAACGGTAATTCGCTTGGCAGGCACGGATCACCACGCTTTTCACCGGACTCACCGGCCTGCACATGGTGATCCGACTGGAGCTTTGGGATCGCTTCCTCTCCGTCAGCTTCTGGTGGATGCACGCGATGGTCCTTGTCTGGCTGCTATTCACCCTGATGCTGTTTGTGGCCGAGCCGCTGTTCCTGCATCGTTGGCTAGTGGCACGAGCACAGGTCGATCCGGAGGCCACTTTTCGGGCAATCGAACGGCTGCATTGGTGCCTCCTGACTTTGAGCGCCATGACGATTCTCGGCGCGGTGGCGGGCAGTCACGGGTTCGCCGTCTTTAAATGACAAACGGGCTTGGCTGCTGTGCGGAGACGGATGCCGCGGGGTTGCGGGGTTTTCGCGCAGCCAGGGTCATTCGCATCGACCCGACGATGTCGGTGACAGGTCCGCTCAGCGTCCGACTTCAAGTGCATGGCGTTGCAAGGTTCACGAATCGCCTGCTTCCTAATCACGCGCATCCAACAGAGCGTCCATAATTGTTTCATCGGGTTTTTCTTGGCCGTCGGCGCGATGCGTGAAACCAAAGCCCTCGGCGTACTCCCAGTGAGTCCAGCCGATGCAATCGTGCTCCGCACTGCGGCGAACCGCACGTAGCCAGCGGGCGCGATCCGCCGGCGGCGCCTTCCAGCTCAGCACGCCAAATTCATTGACGATGAGCGGGCGCCGATGCCGCGCAATCCACCGCCCGGCTTGGATAAATTGTTGCGCAATCCGATCTTCGGTCCATGGGGAATCCAACTGTGACCTTAGCGACGACGCCGCTTCCCGATGGCCCTGCTCGACGAGGCGATCGACAAGACTTGCAACGGCGAGATCGGATAATCGCGCTGGAAAAGGCACTCCTTGCAGGTACCGACTCGGGTTGTCGCTCCAGTCGGCCCCCTGATGCGTAAAGATCATGGGATCGTAAAAATGCACGGCGTAGACCACGTTCGGATCGGCTAGCGGCTGCCCGAGGGCGTCGATCCGTTGAGGACCGGCTTGCCCGTAAATGATCGTGTGGTCCTGCGCCTCGCTGCGAATCGCACTTGCAAGCCGCGGCCCCTGCAAGTTCCAGATGGATTGGCCGACGGTCGGCTCGTTGAGCACCTCGAAGAACAATCGGTCGGCAGTAAACCGTGCGTACCTGTGCGCAAGGAAGTGCCACAGGTCATCGAGCAGCGCAAAGCCGCGTTCCGGGTTTGTCGCATAAAGATGCTCGAACCTGCTGCCGGGATGCAGGTCGATGCTCACGCCGAACCCGATCCCCAGCAGGGATGCGATCGCCCGGTCAAGCTCATCGACGTGGAGCGCAAGCTCGCCGTCGTCATTGAAATCGCCGATCAGCAATTCGGCTTTGACCGGGAGGCGGACGTGGGTGAAACCGCGCACGTAGAGACGGGCCAACGCCTCCTGACTGGGATGCCGGGGTGGCCATGCATCCACCCAGCCGGTCAGGTTGAAGCCGCGAGCCAAGGTGGCGAGGCGCGACGGCGACACGCCCGACGCGACCGATGCCGCACACACGGCCGCATCGGAGGAACCGGCGGAGTTCTGGGCGCCAACCGGCGGCAGCAGCAGGCTTGCAAAGACCACAGCACCGATGGCGCCGCAGACATATTTTCCGATGCCGAGCTTGGATCTGCTCATCTACGCTTGGCGGCCTTTGATCATCGGTTTCTGCACACCCGTCATCGATCAAGGCGCCCGGAGGTCCTGGTCAGCAGAAGGTACAACGCATGCGGATTGGTCGTCAGGTAGCGAAACAGCATGCGCCGCGGTTCGAGCGTGAGCCGGTACAGCCATTCCAACCCAGCCGCCTGCAGCCACAACGGCGCGCGACGGTTTCTCCCGGACAGAAAATCGAACAGGCCACCCGAGGTCTTGATTACGCCGACGTTGGTGAGGCGCTCGCGGTTGCGCGCGGCGAAGAGTTGCTCCCTGGGAGCCCCCATGCCGACCCAGAGGATGTCGGGACGCGCCGCATCGATGTCGGCAACGACCTGGGCTTCCTCATCACGAGTGAAATATCCATTGTGGAAGCCGGCGATCGTCAAGCCAGGATATGCTTGTCGGACCTTGGCTACTGCCGCTTCGATCGTCTGCTGCGTTGCGCCGAGAAGGTAGAATGTGGCGCCGGCGGCCTCGGCGATTTTGGCCGCGTCGTGGAACAGGTCCGTCGTTGCGACCCGTTCCGGCAGCGGCGTCCGGCATTTCCAGCGCGAGGCGAACACGAGCGGCATCCCGTCGGCATGAATGAGGTCGGCCGAAAGAAACAGCGCGTGTGCCGCCTCGTCCCGCGCACACATCGAGAGGACCTGCCCATTGGCGGAGGTGAGGAACAGCGGCGGCAATCCGGATCCGCGCCGAGCAAGCGCCGAATGCATCATCAGCCGCGCCGAACCCGGCCGGTCGATCACCGCAATCGGCAGCCCGCCGATCGTGCGCAGCGGAATGTCAGGAGCCGAGCGCGCGAAAGTCGCCGGAGCGACCTGGACCGGCAATTTATCCGTTGTTTGATTGCGAGTGCCGGACGCCACGTTGCCGATGTTGTTTGCACCAGTGACTTTCATGCACTGATTTCCGCCTATGGCTCGTTCCATACCGTGGTGGTCCTCCGGACCGCCTACGCATTGACCGCCCGGGGCATCTCTCATTACAGCGCCGGCAAAAGCCAACATCGAGAGCCCGGCTGCGGAACACCCATGTCTTAGGTACAATCTGTCACCCATGTCTCCGGGCCGGACAGTTAGTTGCTGGAGCGGGCGATGGGAATCGAACCCACGACATACAGCTTGGGAAGCTGTCGTTCTGCCACTGAACTACGCCCGCCTCAGCCTCGAGCATAGCCGCGCCACAGCGCTCGCCGCAAGAGCGGGAAGATCCCGGACAGCGTACGCTCCCCGCGGGCACGGCGGCTCGTCGTCACTCCACGCGCGGGGTCCCGCCGGCGAGCACGGCCTGCATCCACGACCGGTCGATGTTGTGGCCGGTGACGATGACGCCCACACGCCTGCCCGCCGGATGGCCGCGTTCCTGCATCAGCGCCGCCAGGGCCGCGGCGCCGGCGCCTTCGGCGAGCGTATGCGTATCGCTGAACAGGATGCGGATCGCCTCGGCGATCTCCGCGTCCGAGACTTCGACGATGCGCTCGGCTCCCCTTCGAATGATCTCGAGCGCCGCCGCATCGGGCGCGCGCACCGCAACCCCGTCCGCGAAGGTAAGCGCGGAATTCGTCGGTACGACGCGGCCCGCTTCGAGCGAGAGCCGGTAGGCGTTGGCGCACTCGGAGACGACGCCGACGATCCGCGTCGTAAGCCCGAGCGCGTCGCGCACGCCGATGAGGCCGCAGATCCCGGAGCCGAGCCCGATCGGAACATAGACCGTGTCGAGATCGGTGTATGCCGAGAACAGCTCGTAGGCGTAGGTCGCGACGCCGACGACGAGATCGCGGTGGAACGAGGGCCCGAACTCGAACCCGCGCGCTTGCGCAAGCTCGATCGCGCGCGCCTTGGCCTCGTCGAAATCCCGGCCGTGCTCGATCAACTCGGCCCCGAACGCGCGCATGGCGGCGTTCTTCTCGGTGGAATTGCCGCGCGGCACCACGATCGCGACCGGCACGTTCGCCTGCGCGCCGGCAAACGCGAAGGACTGGCCGTGGTTGCCGCGCGTCGCGGTGATCACGCCCGCAACATGCGGCCGCTCGCGCTTGAGTCGGTCGAAATAGACGAGCCCGCCGCGGACCTTGAAGGCGCCGATCGGCGTGTGGTTCTCGTGCTTGACCACGACCTGTGCGCCGACGCGCGAGCGCAGCAGCGGCCAGGCGTATTGCGGCGTCGGCGGCACCGCGGCGCGCACGATGGGGAGGACGGAGAGAAGCTCGGCGAGGTGAACATGTGCCGGGGATCGGAGATCAGAAGTCAGAGATCAGCGTGCGCGCCTCATGAAAGACGAACCGAGCTGCCCATTAACATTTGGCCTCTGAGCCTGATTTCTGATTTCTGACATCTGGTTTCTGATTCCTGGTCACCGGAAATGCTTCGAGAGCTTCAGGCCCTGGGCCTGGTAGTTCGAGCCGATGCCATCGCCGTAGAGCTTGCCCGGCCGCGCCAGCATCTTCTCATAGACCAGGCGGCCGACGGTCTGGCCGTGCTCGAGGATGAACGGCACCTCGCGCGAGCGCACCTCGAGCACGGCGCGCGAACCCCGCCCGCCGGCCCCCGAATAGCCGAAGCCCGGATCGAAGAAGCCGGCGTAATGCACCCGGAACTCGCCGACCAGGGGATCGAACGGCACCATCTCGGCGGCGTAGTCGGGCGGCACCTGCACCGCCTCCTTGGACGCCAGGATATAGAACTCGTTGGGATCGAGGATCAGGTTGCGGTCCTTGCGCGGCGCCATCGCCTCCCAGAACTCCCCGACCTCGTAGCCGGCCCGGCGCTCGATGTCGATCACGCCGGTGTGGCGCTTGGCGCGATAGCCGACGAGCCCGCGCTCGCCCGACAGATCGACGCTGACCGCGATGGCGGCGCCGACGTCGGCGTCGGCGCTGTCGACCAGGCGCTCGCGCGCGTTGAGCTCGGCGAGAGCTACGGCATCGAGCAGAGCCTCGCCGCGGCGGAAACGAATCTGCGAGAGCCGCGAGCCCTCGCGCACCAGGATCGGAAAGGTGCGCGGGCTGATCTCGGCATAGAGCGGGCCGTGATAGCCGTGCTCGACCTGATCGAAACCGCGCGCGCGATCGGCGATGACCCGGGTGAACACGTCGAGCCGCCCGGTCGAGCTTTTGGGATTGGCGGCGGCCGCAAGGCCCGGCGGCAGCGCCAGGCTCTCGATCAGCGGCACGATGTAGACGCATCCGGTCTCCAGCACGGCGCCGTCGCCGAGATCGATCTCGTGCAGCTTGAGATCGTCGATGCGCTCGGCGACGGTCGCGTGCCGGCCGGGCAGGAAGCTCGCGCGCACGCGAAACGCGACATCGGCGAGCCGAAGGTCGAGGCTTGCCGGCTGAATCTGATCCGCCGCAAGCGGATAGGCGGGCAGGATCGCGCCATCGGCCACAAGCGCGGCAAGCATTCGGTCCGGCAAAATGCCCTTGTCGTTGACCGCGAAGGCGAGCGGCATGGGAGCCCCAAGGCAGGCGACGGGCGACCGATGATAAACGATCGAGGCCGGCGAACCATCCGCCCATTCGTCTGTCCTTGCGTCTGGTATCCGACCGCTGCCTTGACGGAAAGACGGGCAGCGCCTATGAACCGGCTTATCCCGTGGTCATTTGAGCCGGCCGGCTTGCAGCCACGTTAAAGAACTTGCTAAAAGGCCGGGACGCATGCGGCCCGGCTTGGGAGCATTTCCCACGGCCGGGTTTTCTTTTTGGCCCAAGGAGGCCGCCATGCCTGCGTCGAAAGCGCTGCGATACCGTCCGGAAACCCGCCTCGTCCATGCCGGCCAGATCCGCTCCGAGCTCGGCGAGACCTCCGAGACGCTGTTCCTGACCCAGGGCTTCGTCTACGACACCGCCGAGGAATGCGCGGCGCGGTTCAAGGGCGAGGAGCCGGGCTTCGTCTACGCGCGGTTCTCCAATCCGACCGTGGCCATGTTCGAGCAGCGCATGGCCGCGTTCGAAGGCGCCGAAGCCGCGCGCGCGACCGCAAGCGGCATGGCGGCCGTGACCGCGGCCATGATGGGGCAGCTCAGGGCCGGCGACCACGTCGCCGCCGCCAAGGCCTTGTTCGGGTCCTGCCGCTGGGTGATCGAGGAGCTGCTGCCGCGGTTCGGGGTTGCCTCCACGCTGGTCGACGGGCTCGACCTCGACCAATGGCGCAAGGCGGTGCGCCCGAACACGAAAAGCTTCTTCCTGGAGACGCCCACCAATCCGACGCTGGAGATCATCGACATTCCCGCGGTCGCCGAAATCGCGCATGCGGCCGGGGCGACACTCGTCGTCGACAATGTGTTCGCGACGCCGCTGTGGCAGAGTCCGCTCGCGCTCGGCGCCGATTGCGTCGTCTATTCGGCGACCAAGCACATCGACGGCCAGGGCCGTTGCCTCGGCGGGGTCATTCTCGCTTCCGAGGAATTCATCCAGAAGCACGTCCACATGTTCCTGCGGCAGACCGGCCCGTCGCTCTCCCCGTTCAACGCCTGGGTGTTGCTCAAAGGACTGGAAACGCTGCACCTGCGGGTGCGGCGGCAGACCGACACCGCGGCCGCGGTCTCGGTCGCCCTGGTCGAGCACCCGAAAGTCACGCGCCTGATCAGGCTGGTCGCCATCACCAACAACCTCGGCGACGCCAAGAGCCTGGTCACCCACCCGGCGACCACGACGCACCAGCGGCTCAAGCCCGAAGAGCGCGCGGAGCTGGGCATCACCGAGTCCCTGGTGCGGTTCTCGGCCGGCCTCGAGCACCCCGACGACGTCGTCGAGGATCTGCTCGGCGCGCTGGATGCGGTGTAGAGGACTGTTACGAGGGGAGCCGCGCGCGCTTGCCCACCCCGGCTCGCTGGGGAGCGGATCGCCGACCCTACCCTCGGGGAAGTGCAGAAAAATCAGCGTTGCGTGGTCGAAGCGGCCGAAATCCCGGCGGTCTGCGGTACGCGGGTGGCGGCGTCCGCAATGGCGCTTGCCAGCAATTTCGCCATGCAGCCATAGCTCCAATCGTTCATGTGCAGGCCATCGGGCGCCAGGGATTGCCGGAACGAGATATGACCCGCCTCGCTCCAGTCGCGCATCACGGCGAAGCGGCGAAACAGGTCGACGTTGTCTCGCTTCGCCGCCGTCGCGATCAGGCTCACCATCGGCTCGGCATCGGCCCTGTCGATCACCCGAGGCGCGAATTGCAGATCCATCAGGATGACGTCGGTCCCCATGGCCTTGAGCCGGCCGAGACCCTCGCGGATATCCTCGGCTACTTTCCGGATGTCATGGCCGCGCAGCACCGAATTGGTGCCGACCTGCCAGATCACGAGATCCGGCTTTTCGGCGAGGACAGCCTCGGCGAAACGCGCCAGCATCTGCGGCACTTCCTCGCCGCCGACGCCGCGATTGAGCACCCGGATCAGCAGCCGCGGGAACCGGGCCTTGAGCTCGACCTCGAGGCGGCTCGGGTAGTTCGAGGCGGTCGAGCTGGCACCGGCCCCGGAGGTCGAAGACGAGCCGATGGTCACGATTTTCACCGCTTCGCCGAGAGCGACGAGCTGCGCGACGCGCGAAAGCGGCCGATCGAACCGCGCGAGGTCCGAGGAGGCGGCGCATTGCGGCGGCGCGGGCTCGGCCGGCGTCGGGGTAGGCAGCATCATGATACCGGCGAGCGCGGCACCCAACAGTGGCGCCGAGCGCCGAGGCGATCGCATCCTCATCATTTTCCCTGTTTCGCCTCTTTGGCGAAATCAACCGCCTCGACCACAAGATAGGCCAGCAATCGGCCGATGCAACCGTGGACCTGCTCGGCCATTTCCGAGTTCTTGGTGGTCGCGGAAAGGTCGAACGTCCCTTCGTCGTTCCACTCTTTCATCACGGCCAGCCGGTCAAATAGCGGAACTTCCTCCCGCAGGGCAACCCCCCGCATCATTTCGGCATAGTTGTCGACCGCGATCATGAATTCCGTGCGGGGGCTGTACTGCATGTTCATCAGAACCACGTCGGCACCGTCCGCCCTCAGTTGCTCTATACCCTTTTCGAGCGCGGCACGGAATTGATCAAGATCAATGCCGCGCATCGCATCGGCGGTGCCGGTCTGCCAGATCACGAGAGCGGGTTTCTGTTCGGCGAGGAGCTGGCCGAAGCCGGCCTGCATGTCGGCCGCGGTCTGGCGCGGTTTCGCGGTATTGACGACGCTAACCCCCACTCCCGGCAGCCGTTCCGAAAGCGCCGATTGCAGTGTCACCGGGTAGGCGGCCCGCGTCCCGCCCTGCCCGGCCAGGGTCGAGGAAGTGCTCCCGGCCACCGCGACCCGCAGTTCGTGGCGGCTCGCGATTGCGGCGGCGGCACGCGGCACGCCGGCATCGGCGTGGACGAGGGCAGTCGCGTCCATGCAGTCACCTGCCTGGGCAAGCGTGGCACCGGCACAGGCAAACAGCCCCGCCAGTGCCGGCAACAGCGTCCTCAAGCTTCTCCTCCCGCGAGGTCGGCGTCCGGCTGCTTGGGTCCGGATCCCGAAGCCCGACCTTCGGCACTCTTGTACCACGACAAGAGCCAAGCCGTCGCAATCATTGCGGCAATGCCTAACGCGCTGACCAGGATCTGCGCGCTGAGCCGATCCGAGACTTCGACCAGGAAAAAATGCCCGGCAAAGGCCAGGAAGACCCCGAGACAGAAGACCTCCAGCGAATGCCGGCCGCACAGGACCAAGGGCCACAGCAGCTGCGATTTGAGCGGCGGCCAGTCGTGCGGCACGAAGCGCACGGTCAATACCGCAAGTGCGAGAAAATGGGCGAACCGCAGCGGATCGAGGTTGACCTTGTCGATCGGGTACATGAAATCGGCGAGCCATCGCGGCACGTAGTGGCCGTAACGCGGGAAATACCACGTCAGCGTGATCAGGAACGCGAACAGCAGATAGGCAACCGCGAGGCCCTGCACCGCGGGAGAGCGGATGAGAGGCGCGAGACGGTCGCTGCCGCCGAGCGCGCACCACGCCCCGAACACGAAGATGAGCTGCCAGGCGAACGGATTGAATGTCCATTGTCCGCTCGGATAGGCCGGCATGTTCCAGTCGAACTGCCAGCTCAAGGCGTAGAGCGCCACCGATGCGGCGAGCGCCAGGACCGGCAGGCGCAGCAGCAGCCAGAGCAGCGGCGGGAATTCGACCAGCAGGATGATGTAGAGCGGCAGCACGTCCATGCCGGCGGGCTTGAACTTGAGCATCAGCGCCTGGACCAACGTCACGTCGGGTTGCTTGAGGAAATCGAGAATGCCCATCTCCTCGGCGTAGAGCGGATTGTCGAAGCTTCCGGCCACATAGGCGATTTCCGCCATGTAGATCATGAACAGGAAAATATGCGCGGCGTAGATCTGCCAGGCACGGCGCAGCACCCGGGCCGTCGCCAGCACGAAGCCGCGCTCGCGCATCGCCCGACCGTAGACGAAGGCCGCCGTGTAGCCGGAGATGAACACGAAGATCTCGGTGGCGTCGCTGAAGCCGTAATTGCGGATGGTGACCCAGCTGACCGCGTTCGATGGAATGTGATCGAGGAAGATCAGCCAGAGCGCCAGCCCGCGAAACAGGTCGAGCCTCACGTCGCGCCTGGCGGCGACGGCGACGGAAACACCCGGCGCCTGGCGCAGCGACGGCGCCGCGACGTCGGCGTGCTGCGTCAAGGCCGAACGCGGCTGATCCATGACAGCGAACCTGCTCCTGACTCGGCTCTCGCCGCGACGAGGTGACTAGAAGTTCGGCCTGCGGCAAAGCGGGCGAGCGACGCTCCGGCTATTGCGTCGGTTTGCTCTCGGCGGTCTTGCTGGAACCAATCACCAGGTCTGCCAGCAATCGGCCGATGCAGTGATGCACCCGCTCGACCGTGCCGTCGTTGCTCATCGAATAGAAATCGAAGACGCCTTCATCGTTCCAGTATTTCATGATTCCCATGCGGTCGAACAAGGGCACGCGGCGATCTTCCGCGACCACGCGCATCGCGTGCGCATAGGGACCCACGTGCATCATCGGGTCGGTTCGAGGGCTGTGCTGCAAGTTCATCAGGACCACGTCGGTGCCGGTGCCGCCGGTCTGCAAGGCCTGGATGCCCTTGTCGAGCGCATCCTGGAACGAATCCGGCTCCGTCCCCAGCATGACGTCGGTGGTGCCGGTCTGCCAGATGACCAGATTGGGCTTTTCGGCCGCAATGAGCCGCAGGAAGGTGGTCGCCACGTCCGCGGTGGTGCCCTGCTGGATGTGGGGCACCACCTTCACGGCGACCCCGGGAAGGCGCCGGCCGAGCTCGGCTTCGAGCTGCGCCGGATAGGCGTGCTGCACCCCACTCGCGCCGCGCAGGGTCGAGGAGGCGCTGCCGACCACCGCGATCTGCAGGCGCTTGGCCTGGGTAACGGCTTCGGCAACATGCGGCAGCGGCAGATCGGTCGACAGGAGCTCCTCGGGGACGGCGCAAACGTCGGTACCCTGGGCAAGCGCCGCGCCGCCGCACAGCAGCATCCCGGCGAGTAGCGCGAAGAACCCGTTCATGCGGCGTCTCCAAGCGGCCGGGCGGCCGCAGGCTGCGGCGGCAGCGATTTGGGACCGCGCGCATCGAGCTTCTTGTACCAGTTCATGATCCAGGCGACCGTCACCATGATCACGATTCCGGCCAAGCTGACGAGAATCTGCATCCAAGCCCGGTTCGAGATCTCGACCAGGAAGAAATGGCCGGCGAACGACAGGAAGATGCCGAGACAGAAGATCTCCAGCGAGTGCTCGCCGCAGATGATCGCCGGACGGAACCCGCTCCATTTCAGGTACGGCCAATCCCGCGGGATGAACCGCACCGTAACCAAGGCCAAGACGGCGAAATGGACGAGGCGCAACGGATCGAGATTGGTCTTGTCGACCGGATTGACCAGCCGGTCGATCCAGGTCGGGATCAGCTGGTGCATGCGCGGGAAATGCCCGGCGAGCGTCATCACCATCGCGAAAAGCAGATAGGCGATCGACAGCACCAGCACCGTGCGGGACTTTATGAGCGAGACGACCTGCTGGGCTCCGCCCAATGCGCACCAGGCGCCGAACACGAACAGGAACTGCCAGGCGAACGGATTGAAATACCATTTTCCGGTCGGGAAAGCCGGAAGATTCCAGCCGAACTTCCGCGCGACCAGGTAGAGTATCCCCGAGCCCAGCAGCGCCAAGTTCGGGCTGCGCAACAGCGACCAGAGCAACGGCGGAAACGCCAGCAGCAGCACGATATACAGCGGCAGCACGTCCATGTTGACGGGCTTGAACTTGAGCACCAGCGCCTGGGTGAGGATGACGTCGGGGCTGCGCAGGAACCCGAACAGGTTGAACTCCTCGGCGAACAACGGATTGTCGAACTTCGCCCCGACGTAGGAGATTTCGGCGAGATAGATCACGAACAGAAACACGTGGGCGACGTAGACCTGCCATCCGCGCTTGAGAATCCGGGCGCTCGCGGCGATCGGCCCCCGTTCGCGCATGGCCCGGCCATAGACGAAAGCGGCCGTATAGCCGGAGATGAACACGAAGATCTCGGCGGCATCGCTGAAGCCGTAGTTCCGGATCGTAACCCAATTGACCACATTGAAGGGGATGTGATCGAGGAAGATCAGCCAGAGCGCGATGCCGCGGAACAGGTCGAGCCTGAGGTCGCGTCCGGCCGGAACATTCGCGGGCATAAGGGCGTCTCCGGTTGGCCTCGAAGATGATAGCAGGGAATACCGCGGATCGAGAAATGCCGCGAGGGGGCAACACGGGTATTATGCGACGGTACGGGCTCTAGTTTGCGGCGAACGAGATTCGGTCCACAGGCAATGTATCGAGCGACCACGCGCAGCATCGAGGTCACGGTGACGCCGCAATTCCTCAGCGAGCGCTCGTCCCCCGCCAACAACTATTACTTTTGGGCCTATACCATCGAAATCGTCAACCGCGGCAGCGAGACCGTGCAATTGGTCAGCCGCCACTGGCGGATCACCGACGCTTTCGGCCGCCTCCAGGAGGTGCGCGGGCCGGGGGTCGTGGGAGAGCAGCCGGTGCTCGGCCCCGGGCAATCGTTCCAATACACCAGCGGGGTCCCGCTCCCGACCCCTTCCGGCTTCATGGTCGGCAGCTACACCATGGTGAGCACCGCCGGGGAGCACTTCGACATCGAAATCCCCGCCTTCTCGCTCGACAGCCCGACGGTGGAGCGCACCATCAATTGAGGCGCTACTCGGCGTCGTCATGGCCCGCGAATGCGGGCCACCCAGTAATCTCCGAACTGGGCCGCGTGTGGCCCGGATGGAGCGCAGCGAAATCCGGGACAGCCGCTCCCCGCATTCCGTTTCGCTCCATGCGGGCCCCGGAACCCCCTCAGTCCGCCTCATCGAGCTCGGCGGGCGCAAACCGGTAGCTCCGGTTGCAGAACTCGCAGGTAACGCAGATCGTCCCATCCTCCGCCATGTCCCGGCGTTCGGCCCGGGAAAAGCGGGTCAGCATGTTCGCCACCCCCTCGCGCGAGCAGGAGCATCGGGCCTGAACGCTGGCGCTGCGAAACACCCGCACGCCGCGTTCATGGAACAGGCGATAGAGCAGGCGCTCGCTCGATACGGCCGGGTCGATCAATTCCAGATCTTCCACGGTCTCGACCAGGGCCCGGCCCTCGACCCAGGCGTCATCCTCGATCACCGCCTGCGCCGGCTGCACGCTAAAGCCGGCCGGAGCGTCGCCGGGATCGAGATCGGGCCCGCGCATGCGCTCCGGCGCGCGCGGCAGGAATTGGGCCAAAATGCCGCCGGCGCGCCAGCGGTGGCGAATTCCGTGCGGGCCGCCGCGCAATTCCTCCGCCACGGCAAGACGAACCCGGGTCGGAATCTGTTCCGAGCGGCGGAAATATTCGTGCGCCGCATCCTCCAGGCTGCCGCCGTCGAGCGCCACCAGCCCCTGGTAGCGGCTGCGGTCGAGCCCGCGATCGATGGTCATGGCGAGGTGTCCGCGCCCGATCAGGACCCCGGTCGAAACCGCCCCGGCATCCATCGCTGCCGCGACGCGGGCGGCGTCGTATTGGGCGCAAGCGCGGACCTTGTCCGGCGTGGTGTAATCGACCACCAGCATGCGCACGGGTCCGTCGGTCTGCGTCTGCAGGATGAACCGGCCCTCGAGCTTGAGCGAGGACCCGAGCAGGATCGTCAGCACCGCGGCCTCGCCGAGAAGCTTCGCGACCGGGACCGGGTAGTGGTGCCGGCTCAACAGCTCGTCGACTGCGGCGCCGAGCCGTACCACCCGCCCTCGCAGATCAAGAGCGGCAACCTCGAACGGCAGGATGGTGTCATCGGCGGAGGTCGATGCCGGAGGGCGCACCGGAATGGCAATCTGGCTCATCGTGCGTGCGTCTCCAGGCACCACGCGAGGATGCCCTTCTGGGCATGAAGGCGGTTCTCGGCCTCGTCGAATACCACCGATTGCGGGCCATCGATCACCTCATCGGTGACCTCGTGGCCGCGATGCGCCGGAAGGCAATGCATGAACAGGGCGTCGGGTTTCGCCCGCGCCAGCAGCCGCCGATTGACCTGATACGGCTTGAGCAGGTTGTGCCGGTGCTCGCCGTCCTTGTCCCCCATGGAGACCCAGGTGTCGGTCACGATGCAATCGGCCCCGGCCACCGCGCGCTCCGGATCATGGCCGATCACGATCGCCGCGCCGGACCGGCCTGCCCAATCGAGCAGCGGCTTGCGCGGTGCGAGCTCGGGCGGGGTCGCGACATTGAGCCGGAACTCGAAGCGCTGCGCCGCGTGCATCCACGACGCCAGCACGTTGTTGCCGTCGCCGCTCCAGGCGATGGTGCGGCCGCGGATCGAGCCGCGGTGCTCCTCGAAGGTCAGCACGTCGGCCATCACCTGGCAGGGATGGGAGAGCCGCGTCAGCCCGTTGATCACCGGTACGGTGGCATGCCGCGCGAGCTCGATCAGCGTCTCGTGATCGAGAATCCGGATCATGATCGCATCGACGTAGCGCGACAGCACGCGGGCGGTATCGGCGATGGTCTCGCCCCTTCCGAGCTGCATTTCCTGGCCGGTGAGCAAGATCGCTTCGCCGCCGAGCTGACGCATGGCGACGTCGAACGACACGCGCGTGCGCGTCGAGGGCTTGTCGAAGATCATCGCCAGCGTCCTGCCGGCGAGCGGCTGATGCGTCGAGTCGGGATCGCGGCGGCGCGCGTCCTTCATGGCGCGGCTCGCCTCGATGATCGCCCGCAGCTCGGCCGCCGGCAGGTCGATCACATCCAGGAAATGGCGAACGTCGCTCACGCCACCACCCCATCCTGACGCGGGCGGTCGTGCGCCTGCGCGATGCGCGCGCAGGCTCGGTCGATCTTGGTCACCGCTTCGGCGATCTCCGCCTCGCCGATGATGAGCGGCGGCAGCAGGCGAACCACGTTTTCGCCGGCGGCGGCGGTCAAGAGCTTCTCGGCGCGCAACTCATCGACGAGTTCGGCGCTCGGCGTGATCGCGCGCAGCCCGAGCAGAAGCCCCTCGCCGCGCACTTCGGCGATCACCGCGGGATGCCGGTCCTTGAGCTCGGCGAGCCGCTGTTTGAACAAGATCGCGGTCCGCCGCACACGGTCGAGAAAACCGGGCGCCAGCACGACGTCGAGCACGGCGTTGCCGGCCGCCATCGCCAGCGGATTGCCGCCGAACGTCGAGCCGTGGGTGCCGGGCGTCATGCCTTTCGCGGCTTCGGCGGTTGCCAGGCACGCTCCCAGCGGAAAGCCGCCGCCGATCGCCTTGGCGATCGCCATGATGTCCGGCTCGACGCCGGCGCGCTGGTAGGCGAACAGCTCGCCGGTGCGCCCGATGCCGGTCTGCACCTCGTCAAGCACCAGCAACAGCCCGTGCCGGTCGCACAGACTGCGTAGCGCTTTCATGACCTGCGGCGAAGCCATGCGCACGCCACCCTCGCCCTGGACCGGCTCGATCAGGATGGCGGCGGTCTCCGGACCGAGCTTGCGCTTGACCGCCTCGACATCCGCGAACGGTACCTGATCGAAGCCTTCCACGACCGGACCAAACCCTTCCAAATATTTCTGCTGCCCGCCCGCCGCGAGCGTCGCCAGCGTGCGGCCGTGAAACGCCCCCTCGAAGGTGATGATCCGGAAACGCTCGGGCCTGCCGTCGACCGCATGATACTTGCGCGCGGTCTTGATCGCGCATTCGAGCGCCTCGGCGCCGGAATTGCCGAAGAACACCAGATCGGCGAACGTCGTGCTGCACAGCCGTTCGGCGAGCCGCTCGCCCTCGGGAATGCGAAAGAGATTGGAGACGTGCCAGAGCTTCTGCGCCTGCTCGCCGAGCGCCTTGACGAGATGCGGATGCGCGTGACCGAGCGCGTTCACCGCCACGCCGGAAGCGAAATCGAGATAGCGCTCGCCGTCGGTGGCGACGAGCCAAGCGCCCTCGCCTCGCTCGAAGGCGAGATTGGCGCGGGCGTAGGCGGGCAAGAGATGCGAAGTCACGATTCCGTCCAAGCCAAGCGGAGTGCCGAAATGAAATGTGCCGCCTCCGCGGGCGGCACGATTAGATCATTTTATTGGGGGCCGGTCCGCTGTCAACACGCGGGCTCGCGCCGGCCCGGGTTTGGGCTCGCCGGACATTGGTGGGGAAAAACGGCCGGACCCCCAGTCCGACTCTTGCGCGCGAGTCCCGCCATATTGTACCCTTGAAACTCTCAGGTACGACATCTCGTTTTGCGGCGGACCGTTTCCTGAGTTCCATCGAGTAAAGCGTGCCGTCCGGCGGCCTGACTGGCCCTCGGACGAAACGATGGGCGATTCGGCCGGGCGAACCCGGCGTTCGAAAATGCTTGGTTGATGGAGAGGCCAAATGTGGACTGACGAACGGGTGGAGCTTCTGAAGAAGCTGTGGGCGGACGGGCTTTCGGCCAGTCGGATCGCGGTCGAGCTGGGCGGCATCACGCGCAATGCGGTGATCGGCAAGGTGCACCGGCTCGGTCTATCGGGGCGCGCCAAGACCCCTTCCTCCTCGGTGAGCCGGCCGCGCAAGCCGCGGTCGTCCTCGCACTTGTTCCGGAGCATGCGAGCCGCGGTACGCGGCAATACCGCGCTCGCGACGCGCTCCGCCTATGAATACGACCTCGAGCCGGAGCCGGAGCTGATCGACAACATCATCCCGATCGGTCAGCGCTGCTCGCTGGTCGAGCTCAATGACGAAAAATGCCACTGGCCGATCGGGGACCCGGGGCAACCCGATTTCTTCTTCTGCGGGGGCAAGACCGTCACGGGCATGCCGTACTGCGGCTATCACGGCCGGATCGCCTACCAGCCGGCGGCGGACCGCCGCCGCGAGCGGCGGGCGACCCGATAGCGGCTAGGCAGCCGGCGCCCATTCGGGCGCTTTGAACCCAGGACCGGGACCGTTCCGTCGGCGCAAGCCGACGGAGGGCGTAGTTGTTTGCTCGCGCCCGACGCTCCCGATCCGAGGCCGCGCTGCCGCATTTTCATTGGCGGGTGCACGGCGGATCGGGGCGGGATATATTGCGCCCGCCCGGCATCGCCGGATGCAGCCCCCCTCTCCTACCGCGGCCGAAGCCCATGGACGTCATCAGCCCGGACCGCTGCGATACGACGAGCATCGCCGAATGGCTCATCGACGGCGCGCGGTCGGCGCCCGAACCCATCAGGTGCTCGCGCAATCGTGCGAGCGACTGCTCGGGTGCGGCATCCCGCTGTGGCGCGTCGCCGTGTTCGTGCGCACGCTGCACCCGAACATACCGGGGCGCGCGTTCGTGTGGCGGCGCGGCGAAGAGGTTCAGGTGCGGCCGGCGGACTTCGAGCTGTTCGAGAGCGAGGAGTTCCGCAACAGTCCCGTGGCCGCGGTTTATCAGCGCGGCATTGCCATCCGCCGCCGGCTCGCCGATCCGGACTGCCCATCGATTTTCCCGTCCTCGGCGATCTCAAGGCCGAGGATGTATCGGACTATTTGGCCTCGCCATTGTGCTTCACGAACGGCGCCATTCAGGTGGTGACCTGGACCACGCGGCTGCCCGGCGGATTTACCCAGGCGCAGATCGCGGGGCTGGAGACCATCCTCGCCCCGCTCGCCCGCGTCGCCGAGGTCCGCGCGCTGCGGCGCGAGGCCACCAATCTGCTCGACACCTATGTCGGTCATCACGCCGGAGCGCGCATCCTCGACGGACAGATCCGCCGCGGCCACGCCGAGGCCATCCACGCCGCAATCTGGCTCTCCGACATGCGCGGCTTCACCGCGTCCGCCGATCGCCTGCCGCTCGAGACGCTGATCGAGCTGCTCAATGGCTACTTCGATTGCCAGGTCCCGGCCATTCTCGAGGCCGGCGGCGAGGTGCTCAAGTTCATGGGCGATGGCCTGCTCGCCATTTTTCCGATCGATGGCGCCGATGCCGGCCCGGTATGCGAGCGCGCGCTCGCCGCCGCGCTCGATGCACGAAAACGCATCTCGGCGATGCGCGCGCCCGCGGGCCTCGCCGGCGGCGACGGCATCCGCTTCGGCCTGGCGCTGCACGTCGGCCAGGTACTGTACGGCAATATCGGCAGCGGCAACCGACTCGACTTCACCTGCATCGGACCGGCGGTCAATCTCGCGGCTCGGCTGGAAAAGCTCGCCAGCAGGCTCGGCCGGACGATCGTCGCGTCCGCGGATTTCGCCGTTCACTGCCCGGGCGCGCTCAAGCCGATCGGAGAATTCCGGGTCGCCGGCTTCAACGCGGCACAACCGGCATTCGGGATCGGGGAATCAGAACAGCTCGGCAGTCAGTCGGAGGTCATTCCGTCAGCGTAGTCCGCCAAGAATGTCCGGCTCTTACCAGGCACGGAACAACTAATCCGACCTTTGCACTCGGGACCAAAACCGCAATTCTTAAGGGGGGCTCTTATCGACCCACATATTCGTGGGCGCAAGGGCTTGCCACCGGGTGCCACTGGCGAAGCGCGCGTGATAGACTTGCAGATTCTCCATTACGCGCTCGACGTAGTTCCGCGTCTCCGCAAACGGAATGCGTTCGACCCAGTCGATCGGGTCAATCTTGGGATCGCGCGGATCCCCGTATTGTCGGATCCATTTTTCCACGCGGCCGCGCCCGGCATTGTAGCCGGCGAACACCAGGAGAAGGGAGCCGCGGTAATCTTGCAAAAGCCCTGCGAGCTCAGCCGCGCCCATTTGAGTGTTGTAAACCGGGTCGCATATCAGTCGATTCCAATCGTATGCGACGCCAAACCTACTGGCAGTATCTCGTCCAGCTTCCGGAGTGACCTGCATCAACCCGACGGCTTTCGCCGGCGAAACATCGCGAGGATCGAAGCCGCTTTCGGTCCGCACGACGGAATAGATGATACTTGGCTCGACATCGGGGCCGATCCCCCTGTAGTGAGGCACGCCAAGGGTAGGAAAGGCATAAAGGTCAAGAGCAAAACCGCGTGCCAGCGCCGCCTTGCCGATGAGCAGCATAGCTTGCGCGTCTTCATTGCGCACTGTGATCTCGGCGAGCGCTACGAGGGCTCTAACGTCGGCGCCGCTCTCCGCGAGCGCCGTCACAAACCGGATTGCCAGGTCGCGTTCACCGATCGAATACAGCGTCTCGGCGGCGCGTATCACATCGAGCGGTAGAATCTTGCTGCGGTAAGCCGGATAGGGATCCGGCGGCCGACGTAACGCCACATCGCCGAGCCCCAGCTTGGCGCGCGCGAGCTGGCCATAATAAGCGGTGGAATGGCGGGCGGCAGCTTCGTAATTGGCACGCGCTTCCTGCACCCGACCAGCTGCGTGCTCGGCGCGGCCACGCCAGTAGCCAGCCCGCGCCAGCACGATCGGATTGGTCGATCCATCATCCACATGGGCAAAGTGCGCGAGCGCCGCGGTGGGATCGTTGAGAAAACGTAATGCGATCCAGCCGGCCATGAAGTGGAACTCAGCCCGGTAGTACTCATCCGCCGGGGCTGCGGCGTCGCGGACTATCTGATAGGCGGTGTTGATGTCACCGAGATCGAGCAGCTCGCGGGCGAGCACGCGTCGCTCGCGCCACCATTGGTCGGTATCTTGCCTCGAGATTGCATCGCGGGGCGCTGTGACCATCAGCTGGGTGGCTTCGGCAACCCCATTATTGCGAAGCAGCCAATGAATGCGGCACAGCGTATAACCCAAGTCCTGGCGTACCTCGCCTGGAACCTTCTCGAGCAGCGTGCGAGCATCGCCCCTCCCTTTCGTCATAACCCCGGCGCATGCCTTGACGATGGACGCGTAAGGACCGCCTAAACGCACCGCTGCACGCATTGCCGCCACAAAATCCTTGGTGCGGTCACCCTCGCTGAGCAGCACGCGAGCAAGAGCCAGACGGCCCGTAGCGCTGGTCGGCTTCCCGTCCAGGAAGCGACGCACCGTCACGGCGTCGCGCCGCTCCTGCCACAGCGTTCCTTCTGCGCGCCGGCGCAAAATCCGTAGGCTCGGCCGGGCAGGATTGTCGCGGATGAACGCCGCATAGCGGTCGAAACCCGCGCCACTTTCCTCGGAGCGTAGAATCACCCATTCGATGAGCTTTTGCGCCATCGGCTCGCGAACCGATTTTTCGATCTCGGTCGCCTCCCTGATCTTGCGTTTGCGCACAAGCTCGATTGCCTGCTTGACCGCGGGTACATCGGCGGACATGGCGTTCATGGAGGCAAGTGCAAGCGCGTCTGGCGGCAGGGCGAACGGCGTGCTCACAGGGGCCGGCGCGCACGGATCGGTCGGTCTCTGCCGCGGGACGAGGGCAAGCAGGTGGTTTGGGCGTGACTCGGTCGGCTTCGGCCGCGGGATTAGGGCAAGGATGGGCTTTTGGCGTGAAATGGCATAGGCATCGACAGAGAAGACGGCGAGGACGACAAACCCAAGCAACGAAGCCAGCACGCGCAGCCATAGAGAAACTCGCGATCCGCCGGGCCGCCCCCAATTCGGGCCGGCTGGCCCGGGGCTGTGGCGGCATCCGGTGCCTGCGCTAAAATGTATGCGGCCCGTCCGACAGTTCGAGCTCGGGAGGCGTGATGCGACCACGCCAAAGTGTAAGCGTCGGCAGCCTTTCATTAGGTCGTCAGGCCTCGTTTGGTTCGCAGCGACGCAAGCATTGCAGGCGATGTTGTGGCTCTTTTGGCGCATAAAGCCATCCTTGAGCGAATTTTCGAGACCGTAGCAATTGGGTCACTGGGCATCAGCTCGCCCAATAGCAATGAGTATGAATTTACGGCAAAACCGCTTTTGCCGCACTCCCCTGCGGTTCGAGTACTATTTTCTTTTGGTCCGGCCTCACCCAGACCGTCAGATTTTATGGGTCGCCTGCGAATCCGGTGCGCCGTCACCCCGTAGGGCAGGTCTTTTGCCGGCCTCATCCACTCGATTTGTTGGCGACCCCGGACCTTGGAAGGGGGAAAGCAGATCGTTTCGGTCCGCAGGGCTGGGTCCGTAACGTTCGGGACCGCTAGCACCCTCTGCAAATGCGAAGCTTGCTGCTGAGCTGCTTGTCAACTTCGGCCATCACTTGTTCCAACCGATCAAGCCTCTCCGCATCCTCGCGCGACAGGTCCTTGGGTCTATAGGCTGCCGGGTGGCCGCCGCCAGGCGCAAAAATCTCGGGCTGCGAGCCCGCGGCGGTGGATGAGCTTCCGGGAAATCCCGCGGAAGTACCCGCAGATCGGGCGCTTCCTCCCGTATTGGCTGGCGGGGCTACCCCGATGCCGGGCACGATCACTGCAGGACCGATGCCGCCGGAAGTAGGGGAACCCCCAGGATTGCCAGCGGATACAGCCGAACCGCCAGGATTGCCACCGCCGCCCCGCGAGTCGGGTGGCCCTAAGCCGCCTCTAGCGCCAAGCGGCCCTCCGATGCCGAATACTCCTCCCGCATTCTGGGCGAAGCCTTGGCTCATGGAAGCGAGGCCGATCACAGCCGACAAAAAAAGCGAAACGGCAAGGAGAGCAGCCATCGGCGTCCTCCTCTGGGGCGTGTTGCCGCTTCTGGCCGGGTTCTGGCCGATCGCGTTAAACCGACATTCCCCAGATAAACTCTGGAACGGCGTGGACGATAGCAGACGGCGGGGTTGCCGGGAAGCCGTAGGCGGGCAGCGCAGTGCTTCCGGCGTTCCAGCGGTCCCGAACGACTGTCCGATCCCGCGATCTGGCCATTTTTCCCGGCATCCAGGCACACTACTACCGACTACCGACGACGGATCGCTGATCGAACCGGTCATCGAACGCATAACCGCCGCCGCGCACCGTGCGGATCGGGTCGGGCGCGCCGCCGCGGTTGAGGGCGCGGCGCAGACGCCCGACGTGCACGTCGACCGTGCGCTCGTCGACGTAGACGTCGCGGCCCCACACGCCGTCGAGCAGCTGGCCGCGGGAGAACACGCGACCCGCGCTCTGCATCAGGAACTCGAGCAGCCGGAACTCGGTCGGTCCCAGATGCACGTCGCGGCCGGCGCGCGAGACACGCCGTTTGTCGCGATCGAGCGCGAGATCGCCGATCTGCAGCAGGCTCGCCATTCTCGCGGGATTGGCACGCCGCAGCAGCGCCTTGACCCGGGCCAACAGCTCGGGAACCGAGAACGGCTTGACGATGTAATCGTCGGCGCCGGTCGCAAGCCCGCGCACCCGCTCGCCTTCCTCACCGCGCGCGGTGAGCATGATGATCGGCAGCCGCTCGGTATCGGAACGCGCCCGCAGCCGCCGGCACAGCTCGATCCCGGAAATGCCGGGCAGCATCCAGTCGAGCACGACGAGATCGGGCGGGCTTTCCCTGAGCCGGGTCTCCGCCTCGTCGCCGCGGCCGGCGATATCGACCTGATAGCCTTCCGCTTCGAGATTGTAGCGGAGCAGCAAGGTCAGCGGCTCCTCGTCCTCGACGATCAGGATCCGGACACCCATGGCCGTGGCGTTGGTTTTCATTTGCGCAGCGGCACCCGCGCGAGGCTCGTCAGGTCGCTCTTCGGCCGCTCATCGGGCAGCGAGCGGCCTTCGACGATATAGTGCACGGTTTCCGCAATATTGGTCGCGTGATCGCCCATGCGCTCGATGTTCTTCGCGCAGAACAGCAGATGCGTGCAGAAGGTGATGTTGCGCGGGTCTTCCATCATGTAGGTGAGGAGCTCGCGGAACAGCGAGTTGTTGACCGCGTCGATCGCCTCGTCGTTGCGCCACACTTCGATCGCCATCGCCACGTCGCGGCGCACGTAGCTGTCGAGCACCTGCTTGAGCTGGGCGAGCACCAGATCGGTCATGTGCTCGACGCCGCGAAACACCTTGTTGGGACGAAACTCGCCGTCGAGCACCACCACCCGCTTGGCGATGTTCTTGGCGAGATCGCCGATGCGCTCGAGGTCGTTGGAGACGCGCAGCGCGCCGACCACCTCGCGCAAGTCCACCGCCATGGGCTGGCGCCGCGCGATGGTGAGCACGCATTTCTCCTCGATCTCCCGCTGCAGCGCGTCGATGTTGGCGTCGAGCGCCATCACCCGCCCGGCCTGGGCGGTGTCGCGCTTGGCGAGCGCTCCGACCGCGTCCGCGATCTGCCGCTCCGCCAGGCCGCCCATTTCGGCGACCTTGCGGGCGAGCTCCTGCAGCTCGGTATCGAAGGCCTTGATGGTGTGTTCGGACATCGGGGCGTCCTGGATTGCTGTCGATGCGCTCAGCCGAAGCGCCCGGTGATGTAGTCCTGGGTGCGGCGATCGCGCGGCGCGGTGAACACTCTGCTGGTGAGACCGAACTCGATCAACTCCCCCAGATACATGAAAGCGGTGAAGTCGGAAACGCGGGCGGCCTGCTGCATGTTGTGGGTGACGATGACGATGGTGTAGTCGTCCTTGAGCTCGTCGATCAATTCCTCGATCCTCGCGGTGGAGATCGGGTCGAGCGCGGAGCAAGGCTCATCGAGCAGGATCACCTCGGGCCGCACCGCGACGGTACGGGCGATGCACAGCCGCTGCTGCTGCCCGCCGGAAAGACTGAGCCCGTTGGCGCCGAGCTTGTCCTTGACCTCGTCCCACAGCGCGGCGCGGCGGAGCGCGGATTCCACCCGCTCGTCGATGCCGGCGCGCGGCAGCCGATCGTAGAGCCGGATGCCGAACGCGATGTTCTCGTAAATCGACATCGGGAACGGCGTGGGTTTTTGGAATACCATGCCGACCCGGGCGCGCAGCAGATTCACATCCTGATGCGCCGAGAGCATATTCTCGCCGTCGAGCAGCACTTCGCCTTCAGCGCGCTGGTTGGGATAGAGATCGTAGATGCGGTTGAGCACGCGCAGCAGGGTGGACTTGCCGCAGCCGGACGGTCCGATGATGGCGGTGACGCGGTTCGCGTGCAGCGAAAGGTCGATGGCGTTCAAGGCTTTGGCATCCCCGTAATAGAAGTCGAGCTTGCGGATGCGAATCTTGTCGGACAGAGCGCCGGCGGCGGCGGGGCGATCGGGGACGGCAACGACGGCGCTGTTCATGAGAATTTTCTCGAGCCGGCAAGCGCGCGTGCCACGATGCTGAGCGCGAGCACCGCGAATGTGATGATGAGCGCGCCAGTCCAGGCGAGCTTTTGCCAATCGGCATAGGGGCTCAAGGCGAACTGAAAGATCACGGCAGGCAGGCTCGCCATCGGCGCGTTGAGATCGAGGCTCCAGAATTGATTGTTGAGGGAGGTGAACAGCAGCGGCGCGGTCTCGCCGCTGATGCGCGCGACCGCCAGCAGCACCCCGGTCAGCATGCCGGCCCGCGCCGCCCGATAGGCGATCCGGATGACGACGACGGACTGCGGCGTGCCGAGCGCGGCGGCGGCCTCCCGCAGCTCCCTCGGCACCAGCAGCAGCATGTCCTCCGTGGTGCGCACCACGACGGGCACCACGATGACCGCGAGCGCCACCGCGCCGGCCAGCGCCGAGAAATGCTCCTGCGGGGCAACCATCACCTCGTAAATGAATAGGCCGATCACGATCGACGGCGCGCTGAGCAGGACGTCATTGATGAAGCGGATGAGGCTGGTGAGCTTGTCGTAACGGCCGTATTCGGCCATATAGGTGCCGGCGAGAATTCCGAGCGGCGTGCCGATCAGTACCGCGAGGCCGGTCAGGATCAGGCTGCCCACGATCGGATTGAGCAGGCCGCCGGCGTTGCCCGGCGGCGGCGTCATCTGGGTGAACACCGCGAGCGAAAGTCCGCCGAACCCCTGCCACAGCAGGACCGCCAAGATCATCACCAGCCAGCCCAGGCCGAACACGGTCGCCGCAACGGACAATCCTTGGGCGATGCGGTTGCGGCGGCGGCGGACAGCGTAGAGATTCACGTCAAGCTCCGATGCGTCGTTCGAGCCGCAGCAGCATGTAACGGGCGACCGCCAGCACGAAGAACGTGATCACGAACAAGATCAGCCCCAGCGCGATCAGCGAGGAGGTGTAGAGGTCCCCCACCGCTTCGGTGAACTCGTTGGCGATGGTCGCCGAGATCGTGGTTCCGGGCGCGAGAATCGAGCCGGAAATCCGGTGTGCGTTGCCGATGACGAACGTCACCGCCATGGTTTCGCCGAGCGCGCGGCCGAGCCCGAGCATGATGCCGCCGACGATCCCGACGCGCGCATAGGGCACGACCACGTTGCGGACCACTTCCCAGGTCGTGCATCCGAGCCCGTAGGCGGCCTCCTTGAGCACGGGCGGCACCGCCTCGAACACGTCCCGGGAAACCGAGGTGATGAACGGCAGCACCATGATGGCAAGAATCAGACCCGCGGTGAGCACGCCGATGCCATAGGGAGGACCCGCGAACAGCGCATTGAGTCCCGGCACAGGCCCGAACAACTGGATCAGCGCCGGTTGCACGGTGCGCTGCAGGAACGGCGCGAACACGAACAGGCCCCAGATGCCGTAGATGATGCTCGGGATTCCGGCGAGCAGCTCGATCGCGGTCCCGATCGGACGCCGCAGCCGCAGCGGACACAGCTCGGTCAGGAACATCGCAATCAACAGACCGACCGGAACGGCGATCAGCATGGCGATCAGGGAAGTGACCAGCGTTCCGTACATCGGGGCGAGCGCCCCAAACTGCTCGGTGACGGGATTCCACCGTTGCGTGGTCAGGAAATCGAGCCGGAAGGTTTTCAGCGCGGGCAGCGCGCCGGCGGCCAGTGCCAGGATCACCCCGGCGAGCACCGCCAGGATGGCAATCGCCGCGGCGCGGGTGAGCGCCCGGAACAGCGCATCCCCGGTCCGCAGCCGGCCCAATCGCCTCGACCGCGATGGAGATTCCAACGCTATGGACCCGGCCGGCAATACCATGTCGCTCACCGGCCGCCTCCCCGGCGGCCTCGATTCGCATCGGCGCTCGTCGACGCGCGCCGATGAAACCGCCTCCTTTGCTGAAGCACAAGTCGCCCCGCGGTTGGGTGTGGAAAGGGAAAGGATGCCGGGGCATCCTTTCCAGGTCGCGGCCGGAGGTCAGTTGGAGGCCATGAAGATCGGCTTGCCGGCGGAATCCCTGATCGCATTCGCCCACATCTTCTTGATGGCCGCCACGACACTGGCCGGCATCGGCACGTAATCGAGCGCTTCGGCCATCTGGCTGCCGTTGGTATAGGCCCAGGCGAAAAATTTGAGCGCTTCGGCCGCAGCCTCGACGTCCGGCGGCTGCTTCGGAATCAGGATGAAGGTCGCACCCGCGATCGGCCAGGTCGAAGCGCCCGGCTGATCGGTCACGACGACGTAGAAACCTTCAGCCCGTTCCCAGTCGGCGCTGGCGGCCGCGGCCTGAAAGGAGGCCGCACTCGGCGAGACGGTCTTGCCGTCCTTGTTGATCATGTCGACGGACGTCAGTTTGTTCTGCTTGGCGTAGGCATATTCGACATAACCGATCGAGCCGGCGGTCTGGGCAACGTTGTTGGCGACGCCTTCGTTGCCCTTGGCGCCGATGCCCACCGGCCACTCGACCGAGGTGTTGGCGCCGACTTTCGACTTCCAGTCGGCGCTGACCTTCGACAGATAGTCGGTGAAGATGAACGTGGTGCCCGAGCCGTCGGAACGATGGACGACGGCGATCGCCTGCGACGGCAGCTTGGCATTCGGATTGAGCTTGCGGATCGCCGCGTCGTCCCAGCTGGTGATCTCGCCGAGAAAGATCTTGGCCAACGTGTCGCCGTCGAGCTTGAGGTCGCCGGACTTGACGCCTTCGATATTCACGACCGGAACGTCGCCGCCCATCACGGTGGGAAACTGGACCAGGCCCGCCTTGTTCAGCTCCGCCGGCTTGAGCGGCATGTCGGAGGCGCCGAACGTGACGGTCTTGTTCATGATCTGCTTGATGCCGCCGCCGGATCCGATCGACTGATAGTTCAGGCCGTTGCCGGTCGCCTTCCTGTAAGCGTCGGCCCATTTCGCATAGATCGGGTAGGGGAACGTCGCGCCGGCGCCGGAAATGTCGGCGGCGCTGGCGGTTGCAAGCGATGCCGCCGCAAGCACGGCAGCCGCGGTCAAAATCCTGAAGGGCTTCACTGGCTCTCTCCGTGTTGAGGCCCGAACGTCCAAGCAACGCAGAGGCTGATCCGCGCGTCAGAGGTCCGAGCCGTTTGCTGCATCGGGCAAATTCTGTTCGACGCCGGCTTCGGTCGGCAAACGACGCACTCACATCCGCCGTTCCGAAGCCGCGGAATTTCTAACCGCCACATGCCATGGTTCTATGACGGATCGACGACGGTTTGATGACGGCGCAATGCATTGAATCTGCGGGAGCTTCGGCGATCCTGGACGCGTGCCGCGGGACCGGGGGGAAAGGATAGTGCTCGCGATCGTGCTCTGCCCGTTCAACATCATCAGGCCGTGATATCGGACCGGGTGCCGGCCGGTTCCACGATGAACCTGAACGTGCGACCGGAATCCTGGCCCCACCAGCAATCCCGCCGTGCGTCATAGCCAAAATCGCCATCACATCGGCCCGCATCGAACTCGGCCAATGCCATCGCGTCGTCGCGCAGCTCGAATATTGGCAGTAGCGGCCTTCGTGCGACCACCTCCTCGGTCTCGTTCAGTTCGAGCCGCACAATCCGGAATGTCATCGTGGTTCCTCGTCCGATTCGACTCGGGCAGTTTCCACATCGATCGTTACGTTATGTTGACACTCCTCGCGATGCTCCGGGCCGGATCCGTTCCGGGACCGCCGCTTGCCGCGCTTCTTGTGCTTGCAACGGTCTGGTACGGCGCGGAGGCGCTGATGGCACGGGCTTCGGGCTGGCACATTTCAGCGCGCGCGCCGCTGGTATGGATGCTACGCGACCTGTTGCTGCCGGTGCTCCGGGTCCAGGCCTGGCTCGGCTCCAGTTTCGTTTGGCGCGGCAATCAGATGCACGTTGGCCGAGCCAGGGCCGCCGGCTGAAACGGTCATGCAAATGATACAAGAATCTGCGAATTCCTTGGCTTATCGGGTCGAGGAGCGAATCGAGGCATGCTGACGGGCGTCGAGGAGATGAGACAATTTCGCACCCTGTTCTTGTCGGATATCCATCTCGGGACGCGCGGATGCCAGGCCGAACGGCTGCTCGAGTTCCTGCGTTATCACGACGCCGAGACCATTTATCTCGTCGGCGACATCGTCGATGGCTGGCAGCTCAGATCAAGCTGGCATTGGCCGCAGGCGCACAACGACGTGCTGCAGAAGCTCTTGCGCAAAGTGCGCAAGGGCACCCGGATCGTATACATACCCGGCAATCACGATGAATTCCTGCGCGAATATTGCGGCATGCATTTCGGAGGCATCGAGATCACGGAGGCAGCGATCCACCTCGGCGCCGACGGCAGCCGATACCTCGTCATCCATGGCGACCTGTTCGACATCGTGATCAAGCACGCACGCTGGCTCGCGTTGCTCGGCGACAAGGCCTATGACGCGGCGATTGCGGCCAATACGCTCTTCAACAAGGTGCGCCGGCTGTTCGGACTGACCTATTGGTCATTGTCGAAGTGGGCGAAACTGAAGGTCAAGAATGCCGTCAAGTTCATCGGCGAGTTCGAGCGGACGTTGGCCGCGGAAGCCTACCGGCACGGTGTCGACGGCATCATCTGCGGCCACATCCATCATGCCGCGATCCAGGAAACGTCCGGTATCCGCTACGTCAACTGCGGAGACTGGGTCGAAAGTTGCACGGCTGTCGCCGAGCACGCGGATGGCAGGCTCGAGATCATCGCCTGGACCGCCCTGGCGCACGCCAAGGCGCCGATCACGCCCGGCAGGAGGGTGCGCGCGGCATGATCCGCATCCTCGTCGCCACGGATGCTTGGCACCCGCAGGTCAATGGCGTGGTGCAAACGTTGAGCGAAGTTGCTCGCGCAGCGGCACCGCTCGGTGCAAAACTGAGTTTTTTGTCGCCGGATGGCTTTCCGACCGCTCCGTTGCCGACGTACCCCGAGATTCGCCTCGCATTTCCGCATCCGCGCGCGATTGCTGCGCGTCTGGCCGCCGAACGAGCCGACGCCATTCACGTCACCACGGAGGGCCCCATCGGAATCATGGTCCGCCGCCACTGCCTGAAAGCGGGCCTGCCATTCACGACCAGCTTGCACACCAGATTTCCAGAGTATCTCTCCGCCCGACTGCCCGTCCCGGAGCGTTGGACCTGGGCTTGGCTGCGCCGATTCCATAATGCCGGATCGGGAGTTATGGCGGCGACACCGGCGCTTGCGGAAGAACTCACCCGGCGGGGATTTCGCGAAGTCATGTTGTGGCCGCGCGGCGTCGATGCCGAACTCTTCCGCCCCCGCCCAGGTTCGGATCTGGGAGTGCCGCGCCCGGTATTCTTGACGGTGGGGCGGGTCGCGGTCGAAAAGAATCTCGACGCTTTTCTGTCGCTCGACCTGCCGGGATCCAAGGTTGTCGTGGGGGACGGTCCGGCACGCGCGGATCTCGTCCGGCGATTTCCGGACGCGGTCTTCCTCGGCACGAAAACAAACGAGGCGCTGGCGGCCGTCTATGCCGCTGCCGATGTGTTCGTGTTTCCAAGCAAGACCGACACGTTCGGCCTCGTGCTGCTGGAGGCTCTCGCCAGCGGCGTTCCGGTGGCGGCGTTTCCGGTCGCGGGGCCGCGCGACGTGATCGGGGGATCAGCCGTCGGAGCGCTCGATTGCGACCTCCAAGCAGCCTGCCTGCGAGCACTCACGCTGTCCTCAGGCGCCTGCCGAGCCTTCGCCCTGAACATGAGCTGGGAAGCAAGCGCCCGGAAATTTCTGACCAACGCCATGAAATCGGTACCTGCCTGTGATGCGGTGGCCGGGTTGGGATTGTCGGCGCACAACGTTTCGCAACAGCCCCGTCCATGCGGTGAGAGCATTGAGTCTCGCTAAGGCTCGAGCGCGCGACGACGCAAGGTCCCGC
>WNFZ01000689.1_pt1 | contig 33915 bp, 21 predicted proteins | sample 5400081 | NCBI WGS metagenome assembly WNFZ01 (sample SAMN13153365, study PRJNA577476) | soil metagenome | isolation source: 80 cm soil or saprolite under grassland replicate 1 | place: USA:California | collected 2016-06-15 | reverse complement strand
CGTAGATTTCTGTCAGATGGTCATTTATGCTTGGCATTGGGTCGTCCTTCATTGAAGTTGTAGTTGTGTTGCAACGTAATTCTACTCTTCAATGAAGTTCTGACGACCCATATTCAACCCAAGACTGGGATTAACTTAATGCCATTGGCTTTGTTGTCTGATTTAGGGAGGGAAACGTCTTGGGGAAAAACTGGATCGACGCCTTTTCGCGGCTTGTAGAACGGCTCGTGCCCGATGCGATCACGACTTCCGTCATCCTGTTGATCGTGGTTTCGATCATCTCGCTTTCGATCGGCAATACCGTGACGGCGACCATCGACGCCTACTACAAGGGGCTTTGGATGCTGTTGGCATTCACGATGCAGATGACACTGATCTTGACGCTGAGTCTAGTCCTGGCTTCGACGCCGGCCTTCAAAAAGGCGGTGCTGGCGCTTTCGCGCATTCCCAGAACCGCCGTCCAGGTAGTGGCTCTGGCGGTCTTGTGCGCCGCGTTCGTCGCCTATCTCAACTGGGGTCTGGGACTCGCCCTCGGGCCGATGATCGCAATCCATTTTTGCAGAGAGGCGGAGCGCAAAGGCATCGGCGTCGATTTCCTGTTTATGCTGGCGACCCTCGCGGGGGCCGGGGCGGTCTGGCAATTCGGACTCTCCGCAAGCGCCCCGCTGCTCGTGGCGACGCCGGGTCATTTCCTTCAGGGGACAACTGGGATCATGACGCTCGGTTCCACGATCTGGTCTCCGGCCTCTATCGTTCTTGTCATTACCTTTATCCTAGCAGTGATCGTCGCGGGCTGTCTGTTCATGCCGAAGGAAATCCGGCCAATTTCCGAATTCCCGCAGTCCTACAAACTCGGCGAATCGGCCAAAGCCCCTGACGTCGCGCCGCCGGAGAAGCGCCCCGTAGAGATCAGTTTCGCCCAAAGGTTGGAGCGCAGCTTCATCGTCGTGGCGGCGCTGTGCTTCGCGCTGATCTGCTGGCTCTACTACCATTTCTTCACGAAGAAGCTGAGCCTCGATATCAACTCGGTCAACACGATCATCCTGTTCTTCGGTTTGCTGTTCCACCGGAACGTGTCGCGATTCACGAACGCGCTCCGGGAAGCGATCGTGTCGAGCTGGCCGATTGTGGTGATGTATCACCTCTACGCCGGCGTGGCCGGTCTGATCCAATTCACTCCGGTCGGGGAATTCCTGGCTGGTTTGGCCAACCCCATCTTGACCACATACTCATTTCCTTTGCTGACTGCTCTGATCAGCACGGTGGTCGCGGTCTTCATTCCGACCAGCGGCGGGCAATGGCTGATTCAGGGCTTCGTGACCGTGAGGGCGGCTGAGGCCGTCGGCGTAAGCGCCCAACGCGGATTGCTGGCCCTGAGCGTCGGCGATCACATGGGCAACCTGATCTCGCCGTTCTGGGCGGTGGTGGGGGCGGGGATCGCCCGCGTAGATTTCAGATTGCTTTTCGGCTACCGCCTGATATTCGCTGTCATCTGGTTCGCGCTCGGCGTGACGGCCTTCACATTCCTTCCCTGCTAAGCGCAGATTGTTGGCCACAGAGAACACAGAGGGCACAGAGAGCGATGAGGGACAATGATTTCTCTGTGTTCTCTGTGTCCTCTGTGGCTCTTCATCTACCTGAAAACTACTGTGAAGAGGAGTAGATCATGAACGATGGACAGAACATACTCTCCGGATTGCGTGTAATCGATTGCGGCGCCTACATCGCAGGACCGGCCGCCGCGACCATTATGTCCGACTTCGGCGCGGAGGTTATCAAAATCGAACGCCCGCCGCATGGCGACCCGTATCGCCGCCTCTCTTTTCTCCCGGGCATGCCGGTCTCGGAGCATAACTATTGTTGGATGCTCGACGCCCGCAACAAAAAGAGCCTCGCGCTTGACCTCCGGGACGAGGCCGGGCGCGAGGCTCTGCGCCGCCTGGTCGCCACCGCCGACGTCTTCATCACCAACTACCCGCCCGAGATCGCCGAGAGGTTTCAGGTCAGCTATGAAGAATTCGCCGAGATCAATCCGCGCCTGATCTTCGCGCACATCACCGGCTATGGCGAGGAGGGCGCCGAGGTCAACCAGCCGGGCTACGACGCGACGGCGTATTGGGCGCGTTCCGGCTTGACCGGACTGATCTTCGATCTGACTACTCAAACCGGCGCGACGCCAACCGGGTCGGGCGATCACCCGGTCGCGCTGGCGCTGTTCGGCTCGATCATGCTGGCGCTGTATCAACGCCAAATGACCGGACGCGGCGCGAAGGTCACGACCTCACTGATGGCGACCGGCGCATGGAGCAACAGTTGTCTGATACAAGCCGCGATGGTCGGCGCGACTTTCCAGCGCCGGCGGCCGCGTCACATCGCGCTCAACCCGCTGGTCAATCAATACCAGACGCGCGACTCTCAGCGGTTCCTGTTCTGCTGCATTGACACGGCCAACGATTGGGGGCGGATTTGCCGCTCGATCGGCCGCCAGGAGCTGATCAATGACCCTCGCTACGCCACGGCCGAGGCCCGTTCACTAAACAGCGAAGAAGTGGTGGCGCTGCTGGATGAAGCGATCGGCGCCAGAGACATGGCCGAGTGGGAATCGCTCTTCCGCCAAGAGGGGCTGGTCTGGGGTCCGATTCCGGCGATGGAGCAAGTGGCCGCCGATACACAGATGGCGGCCAACGGCGTCTTCGCCGAGTTGGAGCACCCGCGACTCGGCCGTATCCCCACGGTCAACAACCCTCTCAACGTGCAAGGCGTGACGAAGGAGAAACCCGTAATGGCGCCGGAAGTCGGCGAACACTCACGCGAGATTCTGCGTTCGCTCGGATACGACGCCGAGGCTATCGAAGAGATGATCCTGCGCGGTTGTGTGACAGCGACCTGTGACAGGTCACTGTGATATCACGAATGATTCCTCTCGCGTCAAGAGCTTTTGCGTCGTTCTGTCTCTGGCTTCGATGACCGCCACATATTTGCCGGCTTGAAGCCCGGCCAGCTTGACGTATTTCGCAAACGTCAGATGAGGCGACGGCGTCGCCACAGTCTCCGTCAACACGTAGTCCATCGGCGCGGTCGCCGCCTGACCGTCTTTCATCAACCTCAAGGTCACCCAGACCATCGGCTTGCCCGTCTCCGCTTTGGTGGCGGCGTTGTACAGTTCGAATAAGACGATTAGGTTGTCCGTGGGGCGAAACTCGCGGCTGGGTGTAGGACGAATTCGGACCCCGCCCTGGCTAAACACGTCGGTTGTTACGGCGGTTTCTGGCGACTTTTTGATCGGCTCGGCGAAACGGCTCAACGTCACTCCACTCATCGAGAATTCGGAATTCAAAGCAGTCAGAACAAGCTCTCTCCTTTTCGCGGCGATCTTCCCCGACAGCTTGTCTCTGAAGACGATCTCGACGTTGTAAGCGCCCGGAAGGAGTTCCATATCCTGTCGAAAGAAAATGTTATTCTGATGAATGGATTCATATTGTGCGGGGGTAAGTGGGATATTAAACCCTCCTCCAAGCCTGGCGACAATTTTTCCCGGCGCTTCCCGGATAACTCCGACTACGTCGAATTGGACAACCTGCTCATCGCCTTTGCGGTCGAACTTCACCGCGTCCGGCGGGACTTCGAGAGACAGCGGAACCACGTAGCTCTCCCCTTTGAATCTGAACGGACACAACTCGACGAACAACGGCAGCGCCGGATTAGCCTCCGCCGCCGCCACATTGGCGAGCAGCTTTTTATCATCCGGTGAAAGGAAGGCGACTTCACCCGGAGGATTGGCGTAATATCCGGCGCGCGAGGTCACATGCATGTCTGGGCGGCGGACCTCCACCTTCAGCTTACGATAGCCGCCGTCAAAATTCGCGGCGGCGCTGTAAAAGGCGAGCGTGTAGCGGGAGCGTATCTCCTGATCTATGCGATTCAACCCTTTGGACAGGTCGTTGGCGCCTTTGATGAACTCTCCGCCTGTATCGCCTGAAACCCGATACAGAATATCGTACTCGCGATTCAGACCTTCGTGGCGCACGTTATCGAAGACGTTCTCCCCGCCGACGGCCCGGATCCGGGATTCGACGTCGGCCAAGCCGGAGACGCCGGCAAGCGGCGCGGACGGAACGGGAGACGTGGAGAGTGGAGAACTGGTCCTGAGGCCGGCGGAGTCTATGATATAGATTGCGACGTTCGCCTGATGGGCGAAGTCAATCACGCTCTGCGCCTGCCAATCGAGCGTGGCTGGGATGACGAACCCTTGCGAGAAGAGCACGATTGTCTTTTTGCCCACTATGCCACGCTGCGACGAGCAGATCGCCGCGAGCGCGGCCAAGACGGGGCGCGCCTGTTGCAGGCTCAGTTGCGAGCGCAGTAGTGTGAATTGTTGCAGTACCCGGTTCGCGATCATCGCCTCAATTCCAGCCGACCCTTCTTCTGTCGACTTGGCTTGTGACCCATCCGCCCCTCCTAAACGGTCTAACTTAGCCCTGGTCTCTGCGATTCCCTCCGCCAGTTGACCGCGTTCGAGGTTCTTATTCGAGACGGGGAAAGCGGCGCCCTTCTCGACGGCCGCAATGAGCTTCGCTTTGTCCCGCGTGAATGGTTGCAGGAGTTGCAAATCGTTTGCAATGCTGAACATCCCCACCGTATCGGCGCCAGTAATGCGCTCCCGAAGATACTTGAGCGTCGCTTCCCGCACTTGTTTAAAGTTGACCGGGTCCGTCGTCGCCCCATCCAGCACAAGCGAGATTATATTTGTCGGCTCGCTTTTGGAGACGCCAGACGGGGCCGGGGCGACGTCCTTCGGTTGGGACGCGTCATTGCCGCCGTCGAGCGGCGGCGAGAAAAATTCGACCTTCTGCGCAACGCCATCCTCAAAGACGCTGAAATCCTCGGCCTTCAGGTCTGTGACGTGCTTCCCTTTTTTATCCTTCACGATCACGTCCAGGGTGACCAGGCGCGTTTCCAGCTTGACCGTTTCGTCCTGCTTCTTTTGCGCCTCCTTATTGCCCTGCGATTGAGCCGCCGTCATCTGTAAGGACACCGCGGTCATAACGAATAGACAGATGAGCAATCGCATGGACAAGCCCTGCGGCGAAGTTTTGAAGAAAGGTTTCTGCAATATCATTCTGCGCCTCCTTGGAAAAAATGTACCGTAGGTTGTCCAAGGCGGCGGAGGCTTGATTATTGAAGCGTTTAGTTGTCATCGAGCGGCTTGGGTACGAAGCCTCCGCCGCCTTGGACAACCTACGGCACATAGCTCGCCGCCTTTTCATTTTACTTAACGACCCGTCGTGGGGGCGATTTTCCGTGTCTCTTTTTGTTCGACGAGCCCCTGGCCTTCTTTGACCACCAGGAATTTGTTCGCATTCACATTCGCTACCTTATCAACCACGCCGCTCGGCCATCGGATTTCAATGAGGTCTATTTTCGCCCGCTTCTCCAGGCCGAAGTGCAGTCGCAGGTCGCTCTGCGACATATAACTCCCGCCGCTCCGCACTTCGCCAATCTGCGTCAGATCCCCGGAAACGACTTTAACCCGCGCCCCGATGCCGTCACGATTGCTCTTCACGCCGATAAGCCGGATCATAATAAAATTGTTCGCGTTACCGCCGTCGTTTCGCAACAGTTGTGGCGGGCCGTCCAGATCGTTGATTACCAGGTCGACGTCGCCATCATTATCCAGATCCGCGAAGGCGACTCCCCGACCTGCTCGCTCCTCCGCTAGTGGCGCTCCGCACTGCGCGGAGACTTCTGAAAAAGTCCCGTTGCGGTTGTTGCGATGCAGCAACTTGCGCTGGCGATAATGTTGCAACTGGGGGTAGACATGCCCGTTGGCGACGAACAGATCGTCCCATCCGTCGTTGTCGTAGTCGAAGAATTTGGTTCCCCAACCGACGTAAGGCAGGCTCACGCGGGCGACGTCCGCCTTATATGAAACGTCCGTGAACATATTTCGCCCGTCGTTGTGGTAGAGCGTGTTGTATTCGTCTACGAAATTAGTCACAAAAATGTCGAACCGCCCGTCATGATCGTAATCGCCGGCGTCCCCTCCCATGCTTCCCTGTTCGGCGCCGTCCTGGCTCAGCGCCGTGCCCGAGAGAAAGCCGATCTCCTTGAATGTGCCGTCGCCGTTATTGTGGTAGAAGAGGTTCGGAGTCGAATCGTCAGCCACGTAAATATCTACCCGGCCATCATCATCAAAGTCGCTGCAAACCACGCTCATTCCAAAATAGCCGTTAGGATCGGACACGCCAGCCTTTTTTGACACCTCCGTGAAGGTACCGTCGCCGTTATTGTGAAAGAGCGAATCGCCCGCGCCGCGCATTCCTCTGGGGCCGCACTGCACCGCGACTCCCTTGTACTGGCATGTCTTGTCCTTGCCGAACTCCGGCAGGTTGTTGAGGTCGTAATCCACGTAATTGACGACGAAGAGGTCCAGCCAGCCGTCGTGGTCGTAATCCACGAACGCGGCGCCAGTAGACCATCGCGGGTCACTCACACCGGCGGTTTGAGTAACGTCCGTGAAGGTTCCGTCGCCGTTATTTCTGAAGAGATGGTCCTGACCCAGGCACGTCACGTAGAGGTCGCCAAACCCATCATTGTTATAGTCCCCGACCGCCGCTCCCATCCCCCAGCCGACGTCGCCGACACCGGCCTTGTCCGTGACATCGGTAAATGAGCCGTCGCCGTTGTTGCGATAGAGCGCGCTCCTGGTTTTTCCGCCGATCTTCATCAGGTCGACGTTCAGGGAGTTGACGAAGTAAATATCGAGATAACCGTCGTTGTCGTAATCGAAGACGGCCAACCCGCCGCTCATAGACTCGACGAGGTATTTCTTTTCTGGCGAGGCGACGTGTCTGAAGGTAAAGCCGGATTGCGCCGTGACGTCCGTGAAGCGAATCGCCGCCGGCTGATTTCCGGGTATCGGAGATGCGACTCCCAAGAGAATAACGAAAGATCCTATAAGCAGGGCTTTACTGAATGACAAAACCGGCTTCCTTTCTGAATATTATGGGTTTGCCTGACTGCGCGCCTTCGCTTTAAGCCTACTAGAGATCTCAATATGACTTTCACCTTCTGCCTTCCGGCCGGCGGCAAGGTAAGCACGGCCTAGTTGATAATGAATATGAGCTTCGTCGGGATTGAGCTTTGCGGCTGCTTCAAGCCTTTCCACAGCTTCCTTGATGTTACCCATTTGAAGCAAAGTTTTTCCCAATTCATAGTGCGCTTGGGCATAATCAGGCTTTATTTTGATGATTTCCCGCATCAAACCGATACCTCGATCGGTTTTTTGATTTGCCAGTAGTACGAAGCCCAGGTGAAATTTGGCCTGAATGTCATTCGGGTTGATGGAGAGTTCAGCCTCAAACTCCTGGGTGGCCTCATCGAACTTTCCCATTTTCAGATAGATCAAGCCTGTGTAGTAATGAGCCAGGCGGGTCTTCTTGTCTAGCAAGAGAGCAGCCTTCAATTCATCCAGCGCTTTAGCCGTCTCCCCCTGGTCGTAATAAGCTTGCCCGAGAAGGATATGGAGTTGAGGGCTGCTGCCGTGCAGAGTTACCATACACTCGATTACTTTATTGGCGGCCTCACGATTACCCTGCTTGATAAATGATATGGCGGCCATGTAGTAGAGACCGGCGTCATTAGTCTTGACGGCAATAACATCATTTAACTGCTCGGAAGCTTTTTGGAAATTATCTACCATAAAGTAGCTCGTTCCGAGTAACTGTTTTACCGCCAGACTGGCCGGCTTGACTTTCAATTCGCTCTCCAGCGGCGGAATCGCCTCTTGATACATCTCGGCCTTATAGCAGGCCAGTCCCCAATTAAAGCGTATATCTTCGAGTTGCGGGTTCCACTCGGCAGCCAGCGCGAACTTTTCCGCCGCCCCGCGAAAGTCATTTCGCTCGGCCCTGAGTAGACCGATGTTGTTGTAAGCGCTGGCCACTACTTTTGAATAGTAATTTTCGCCGCTCTTGAGCTCTTCCGTGGCCTTTATGCCAGGCTCTTTTGACTCAGCAATGATACCGGCGGCTGAAACAGTCTCCGCCAGTTTGCTATTTTGCTGAGTTAACGTGGTGGAATTCAGGTAAGCGGAAGTCTTTATCTCATCTCTTTTGACCCCTTCGGCTTTCATCTCCGCCGCAATCTTTAGCTCTTTCTCGCCTTCTTCGGTCCTGCCGGTTTTGAGCAATGACTGACCAAGTCGGTAATGCGCCGTGCCTACCTGAGAATCATCATTATTTCGAGAAGAAGAGAGAGAGAGATTCTTTTTGAGCGCTTCAATAGCCTGCAGGTGTTTATCCAAGGCTTGATAGGCCTGACCGAGATGAAAATAAGGGTCCGGGTTTTCAGGTTGGAGCTGGCAAGCTTTTTCCAGGAGACTAACTGCCTGGTCGATTCTCCTCTCCAGGAGATGAATAATTCCGAGATAATAATTGGCGAAGTATTCGTCAGGGTTCGCCGTCAACTCTATCTTAAACTCATCGGCGGCTTCATTGAGTTTTTCGAAGCCGTCTTTCAGCAGGTAAGTAAGCCCCAGATAGTAATGGGCGCGCGGAAATTTGGGATCGAGCGCAATGGCCTTTTCGAATTCTATTATGGCTTCCGGCAGGAAACCGGTCTCACGGTAAGCCCGGCCGAAGATGATATGCAGTTGAGGGCGGGCGCCAAGCTGACGAAGCATCCGGGTATAGATTTGTTTTGCGGGAGCCAACTGTCGCTGCTTGAGGTAGGCCAGTCCAAGCGTATAGGCGACATCGAAATCCTTCGGCGAGAGCTTCAGCGTCGTTTCAAGTTCGGTCAAAGCCTTGCCAAATTCCCCGCGCATGAAATGTGTCTTTCCCAGCATATGATGCGCATCAGCGCTTTGCGGGTTACCGGCGAGAGCTTTGCCGAGCGGTTCAAACGCCTTTTCATACTGCCCCGCGTCGAAATAGGCGATTGCCAATCCGACGAGAATTTCCTGGGAATCGGGCTGATTTAGAGCTGCGGCCTCAAAATCGGATATGGCCTTTGCATAAGCTTTTTGCGCTGTGTGGATCTTACCAAGACGGCTGTATGCCTCGGTAAGAATGGCGGTAAATTCCGCCTCCGCTGCTGCGAGATTGCCGGCGCGTCTGTGGGCTTCTGCGGCGTCATAATGCCGCCGGAGTGGGTCTTGATAATTAGGAATTGCGACCAGCAGGCACAGTAAGGGGAATAATAGCGAGGGTAAATTCATAGACACCTAGCTTTTTCGTTCTCTACATAAACCGAGACGGAGGGCTGAAGATTTACAACCCTCCGTCTCTGTAAGTCAGCTAGGTCTGATTATATCAAAAAGTGAACTTCAAGCCGAACTGGATCTCACGCGGCCCTCTATCAGCGTTAAGCTGGCCGAAAGCCGGGTTGAGTGATTGGCCGAAATCACCTTTTAGTCGCCTACCTATCGGTTTTTCTGTCTCATCATCAATCACTGGCTCAAATCGAGCCTGTTGGAAGCTCAGGTTATTGTTAGCCGCCAATCCGATCAGATTTGTGTGGTTGAAAGCATTGAACATTTCTGCGCGGAACTGAATGCCGTAGCGTTCACGCACTCTAAAGTTCTTGGCCAGTGAAAAGTCAAGGTTTCTAATACCAGGGGCTCTGATAACTCCGCGTCCCAGACTGCCATGGCGCCCTGGAGGAGGTAAGGCAAATGCTGCCGGGTTGAGGAACTTGAATCGGTTACTCGAATCACTGAGATAGATCGGCACTCCCGGAACAAGGTCGGGACGTTGATTATTGACGACGCTGGCTTGACCGGCAGTATTCGCGCCGCTAAGTATGTCAACCGGCACACCATCCAGGAAAGAGGCAATCGTATTGACCTGCCAACCTCCTAGTACGGCGCTTCCCGCTCTCCCCAATTGCTTGAATGAGGGCAATTCATAGACCGCATTGGCAATAAACATCTGCCGCCGGTCGAGGTCTGCATCGCCCCGGTCAAGGTCGTAGTTGAAGGGATCAGTCGTGCCATTCGTGAATGAAGTGAGCGGAACGTTCGTGATGGCATGGCTCCAAGTATAGGAAGCTTGGAAAGACAACCGACTGGTGAAGCGGCGGTTGACCCAAAGCTGGAACGCATTATAGCTGGAGTTGCCCGTGGACTCACTACCCCTCACGGGACCAAGCCCACTACGAACGCGTCCCGCGTCAATCAGGGCTTGAACATTAATCCCATTCCCTCCAGGATCAACGTTATCTCGAACCGCCTGAGCAATTGCTACCCGGGCGCTCGGAACAACATCATTGTAGCTCGTTGAGCGCCGCCAGAGATGCCTTCCGACATTTCCGATGTAAGAGGCTTCCAGGACGGTATCCTTGAAGATCTCGTGGGAGACAGTCGCGTTCCACTGGTAGCTATCGGGTGGGCGGAAATTCGGATCGACCGCATCGAACTGAGTGGTCGAACTTTGGCCCTGTACCGCAGTCTTGAGCCCAGGACCAATGGTATCGAGGCTACGAAACTTAGGATTGCTAGCCAAGGTCGAATCACGGTCTATCCCAGGAGAACTTACCGAGGTTGTCCATGGAGGATTGCCATTCATATGGAGGATGTCTTCGATGACGTTTGCACGGCCCATGTAGCGACCTGCGCCAAGACGAAGGACGGTCTTTCCATCGCCGAAGAGATCCCAAGCCAAGCCCAGGCGTGGCTGGAACCCTTTGTTATAGGGGTTGACCAGAGAGCGGCCTAAGCCGGCGCTATCAGATTGAGGGGCTTGCACCAAACCGCTAAGTACATTCTTGCCGTCATAGCGGCTTGGAATATAGTTACTGATGCGGTCATCGGCGTGATAGGCCGGTGAATATCTCGACCACCGCAGACCCAGAGTGAGCGTGACCCGTGGGCTGAATTTCCACGTGTCGTTGCCATAGAACTCGAAATCATGCCAACGTCCCTTGGCGATTTCATTTCTATCGACCTCAGAGTAGCAGCTGAGTGGCAAATCTCTCACCAGGAAGTCCGCAAGGGCATTGCCTGTGCGGTCGTGAGATCCGCAAAATTGGGAGAACTCATTAGCGCCTCTGGCGTTCTCATTCTTGATGTTGTGGCTGAAGAGTCCGCCAAGCTTGAGGCTATGGGCGCCAGCTACCTTCGAGAAGTCATCTTTCCAGATGAAGAGGTCTTCGTGATTATTCCACGGCGCCTGATGCCACAGAGTCGCATAGCCATCCGTCCCCCAGAAGGTGGGTAAGCCGACGCCATCCGGTTTGGGGAATACCGTGGGGAACGCCGCGCGAATCTTGTCATTCACCGGCTTACCGTTCGGGTTGGTTTGAATAATGATGTCATTGCCAGCCCGGGAGAACTGGAACTCGTTCACTGTCGTAGAAGAAAGGGTATTAGACAGCTTAACAGCAAAACTCTTGCTGGGCTGGTTCCAATCCGAGGTGAGTTTATCGAAAGCGCTGTCTCCCCAGAAGTTACCAGCCGCATTTCCGTGAACCCATTTCTCGTTAATGAAACGGACCATTACGTTCATCTTGCTGGTAATGACGATGTCGCCACGGAATAGATCCTGCCGGGTATCGACCGGCTGTGAGGTGAATCCCACCCAGTTGGCGCCATCTCTTAAAGGAGAATTGGGAAGGGGATAAGCGTCCAGGAGCGCCAACGCCGCCGGACTGGGGTTCGGAATTTTATTACCCGGGAAACAATTCGGATCTGTTGGGGCTGGGCCAGGCGTGGTGCACGGATCTGCTCCGACTCGATGCGGCAGATCGCCCGTTAGGGAGCCGCTGAAATCACCAACCCTCTCTGCCGCAGTCGGGACCAATTGGAGTGGAAGGGTCGTTCCGCGCCGCTCACGGCGCCACTCCTCCGAATAGAAGAAGAATATTCGATTCTTGAGAATGGGTCCGTTGACGTTGAAGCCGAAGTTGTTATATCGCAACGGCGGTTTCTCAGTATTGCGTGAATTGAGGGTGAAAGAGGTCGCATTCAGCACATCATTGCGGAAGAACTCAAATACGGAGCCGTGAAACTCATTGCCGCCACCCTTAGTGATAAGATTAATCACAGCCCCCTGCGCCTGACCAAACTCCGCGCTGAAGCTATTACGCTCGACCCGAAATTCCGCAATGGCATCGACCGATGGAAAGACCAGCAGCGTGGCGTTTGAGCCTACGTCCATATTGTTGACGCCATCAACGGTCCACATATTTGCATTCGACTGATTGCCGTTCACCGCCATGTCTACGTTAGAATCGAGCCCAGTGCCGCGAGCGGCAAAAGACCCTGCGGTCGAAACACCCGGCACCATCGTCACCAACGCTGCATAATTGCGTCCATTCAGCGGCAGTTCCGTAACCTGTTTATTGCTGATTAGACTGCTTACGTCACCGCCGGTCGTAGACACCTGGGAAGTTTCGCCGGTCACGATGATCGTCTCGCTCACCTCCCCGATCTGAACGATCAGGCTGATGGTCAGATCTTCACTCACGTGCAGTTCTACCTTCTCGTTGACCGTCTTCTTGAATCCCTGCGGCGCCGTACTCACCGTGTAAACGCCGGCGGGTAAGCTGAGAATCGAAAAGAATCCGTTCTCATCCGTAGTGACGGTCCGCGAGAGCCCCGTCCGCTCTTCCTTAACCTCCACCGGGGCTTTGGGAACGCCGGCGCCTTTCTGGTCCCGCACCGTCCCGCTGACGCTACCCACGGTGCTCGTTTGAGCCTGAACTACAACGGCCCCGCTTAAACTTAGAAGAAAAACCCCTATCAAATAGAGCAACCTGCTCATTGCGGGCGTCTTTCTTGTCCCTGACATAAACATATGCTTGCTCCTTTCGTGATTGTTTCTAAGAGACACAAAACCGGGATCAATCCAGCAAGCTGCGAATTTCGAGGAGGCAGTCTGATTAGAGATCGAGACACTCTGTGAGGCGTCTTTATTATTTAGTGAGAGGCGTTGATCCTTACCAGTCAAGGTTATTGCATGGCTTTGATCGTAGTTCCGGCCATTAAGACCAACCAGATAGAAAAATGACAGACAGAAAAATGACAGACAGAAAAATGAAAAACATCGGTCCCGCTTTCTAACATTTTTCCGCCTGGTGGCCAGGACGACGCTGATCGCCGCCTTACAGAGGTGTATTAGACTTTAAACAGAAAAAATGCAAGGATATTTACTGTTAAGTAACCTGTTAACCGGCGATTCCGATAACCGCCAAAGGTGTGGAAGGTTGAGAGGAATTGGGCCGACCTCGCCAGCGCAACAGCGCCCAAACGACAGACGCGCGCCCGCAGAAAAGGCCGGTTGAGCTTCTTATGGCGGTTTGCAAATGCGTGTACGGGACGGCACGCGGTACGGTACGGGGAGCGTACCGGAGATCGCGCCACTTTCCCGTACACGCAATCGCGAATCGATCTACTTTTGCTTCGCGTTCGTCCGCGCTGAGCTGATCGACGACCCGCGCTACGACATGGCCGAGGCCATCGAAGAGATGATCCTGCGCGGTTGTGTGGCGGCTACTTGTGAGAGGTCACTGTGATCTCACAAAACTTATGCGATGGACAGATTAAAGTCTGTCCCACTAACTGCCTTTCCCCTCAAAAACGTTCAGCCACGAAAATATCTGACGCACGGCTTCCGGGAATTGCAAGCCCAGCAGCGCGACCACCGGAATCACGCCGTGGAACAGGACACAGCGCCGGATAGCGCGGTTCGCCATCTTGGTATTCTCTGAACGGGAAGCCGTATTCCAGCATCGGTTTTTCCTCGCCCAACAACGCGAGGGTTGCGTTGTAAATGCCCTGCTCATTCGGGGTGGAGAATTGCAACCGCCTCCCGCTGCCTTCGAATGGATAGGTCCACAACTGATTTAATGCGAAAAGAGGATAGGTGGAGATGACTAGCACGCCATGAAAATCAAAATTAGATCTGGAATGCAGGTAGAGCAAATCAGAGCCCTGCATAAAGATCGTCGTGTTCGGACAATGTTTACGAATTTCGCTTACAAGAAAGATGCGATCCTGCGGATCGGCCGCCGACACCCTTACGTAACGAATCCGCTCGCGGTGGATTGCGGTGAGAATTTCGCCTAGCGCCAGCTCCATCGTGACCGTCTGGAGCGTCGAAAAGAGAGGGGCGATGTCCTTCGATTCGGGACTGCCGGCTTCGCTCATCGGCAACGGCAGGTTGTCGTCTTTGACCGCCGGCGCATTGGTCACATCCTTGCGCAAGGAACTCTTCTCCGCCTCGACGCGAAGTTGCGAAATATGGACAGGGTAAGTCAGAGTAAGAGACGGCGGCAGATTTTCGCGGGAATCCTCATCCCCCGCTTTGTACAGATCCTCCATAGTCTTACGCGCATTCTGGCCCTTAGCAGTGCCCGCTTCGGTTAAAACAGCGATGTAAGCGTGAGCCGGACTGCCATCATCAGGCGGATTAAGCCACCGATCGCGCCCTTGCAGATACTTGAAAAACTCTCTCATGGCTTGCCCGGTGTTAACCTCTGTACCCTGAAGGCTGTTTTCAGTCAGCGCGGTTTTTTTCAGAAAATCGTCTTTTTTAATTCCCCCCGTGCTTCCAGTAATGATCTTGACATCCGCCAGCGGCTTTTGTCCGTCTGTCCACCCATTGAGCAGGATCGCAAGCGAATCAGCCGAACCTGAAAAGTACGGGCCGAGTATGCGCAGCGGCTTTTTTTGCAGGGGAAGCTCTTCAATCTGCTGGAGCGCGGTTTGAAATGCGCCTCGGTGGATTCCGCCGGTCGACGTCTCTCCGACCAGAAACAGCAACAACAATTTCTTCGAGCCCGAATCGCGAAAGAGGATCACGCCAGGATCGCGCAAATGGCGCGTCGCCATCTGCGCCGTCCTCTGGTCCGTAGGCGAAATAGGCGGCGCGGCGGTCTTGCTTTTGCCCCAGGGCAGCCAGAAACGGTCGAAAGTGTAATCAGCCGATTCAATAGCTTGCCGGATCGCATCCAGCGCGCGATCGAACTGGTGATCCAGGCGCGTATCTATTGGATCGGGAACCGTTGCAATCAGATAATCGATCTTCTTGTAGCCGAGCTTACTCGCCTTCGAACTAAAAGCCGACTTTATCCCGCAATAATCGCCTCTTCTGTTTTCGACCTCCGATTTCTGTTGAGGATTCAATCCGGCATCTTGATCTGGATCAAACCCGAAGAAATCGCACAACAGCCTTGCCGCCTCTCCCGGAACCCGGCCCTTACCAGGCGCCGGCGTCGGCGTCACGGTAGGGGGCGCCTGTATATAAGCCGGCGATTGTGGCTGCGCCGATGATTGCCGTTCTGGCGATGGCGCGGTGGTTGAGAGCGGAATATAGATCCCAAAGACCACCAACAGAGGAATCAACCAATCTTTCAAATTGGAATTCTTCATATGGGACAGAAATTAAATAGCTTCCCGGAACCTCCCTGAAGGCCGTTGCGCTTCGGACGCGATCTTCGCGCCTCTTTCTCTTTGACAATGGAGAATGGCAAACCCCAAGCCAGAGTTTCAGAGCCGGAAAGTTATTTTATTTTCGTTCCCATTGCGGTTCGTCCATTTTGAAAGAAGTTTCTTGAAATGAATTTGCGCTGTCGCACGGCGGCCGTTGAATGCAGAATCCCACCAGCCGATGAAGCGCGCTTATCCGCGCTTCTCCAATTCCTCCCAGAAAGGGATCACCAGCACGTCTTTCTTCCACTGCTCGAGGGCAAACGGCGCGGCCAGCGTGAAAAGATCGCGGTAGTGGTAATCCTTCCCCGGCTGCGCGCCCGCGCGCAGGAATGCCTCTTCAATGCTTTCAGCGACGGTGAAGAGAAAATCATCCAGGTGGTTGAAATTGCGTTTATCGTGCGGCACCATGAGCTTCTTAGTTTTGACTTCGCGTTCGTCCGCCATTTTCGCCCCTCCGAAAATCAATTCGTAGTCCCGCCTTCAGGCCGCAAGCGTGTGGCATCGCGAAATGGATCTGTAACTGACGCTTCCGCCTGAAGACAGGGCTACGAACTGCTATCTTGCAAATTCGGTTCCACGTCGTCGACGCCTGAACTATTCCCGCCTGAGAGACGCCATCGGGGCGACTTTCGCCGCCCGCCGCGCCGGAACGTGCGCGGCCATCAACGCGACGCCGATCAGCAGCGACGCGATCACACAGACGTCTCCGGCAATCTCCGGCTCAGAGGCTTTGTCCTGAAGCTCGAGGGCACTCTCGATTGATTCATTTGAAGGCAAGATGGGCGACCGAGATTCTCAAGGTATACCAGCGGGCAGGCTGATGAGGGAGGGCCTAGTCAATCGGGCCCACGCCCTCCCTCATGGCTTGTCTTTACCAATATCTTTTCACTTACAGACGTCCTCTTTGGTCGCGTAGCGACATGATGACTTTAGCCGTGCGTTTTAACGCACGGTCCGGAGATGAAAGCTCCCCGTCGCGTCAGCGACGATTGAACCGGCGGTTGAATCGTGCAACTTGATGGTTCAACCGTCGCTGACGCGACGGGATTCGGCGCCTCGCGCAGAAATTTGGGTAAAGACAAGCCTCACGGTCGGGCTACCGCCACACTCGCGCGGCTCATTCATACCTCAAAGCGACCATCGGGTCGGTCTTCATCGCCCTGCGCGCAGGGAAATAACAGGCCAGGAACGCGACGGCGACGAGCAGCAACGCCACTCCCGCAAACGTCAACGGATCAACCGCGCTCACGTTGTAAAGCAGGCTCGAAAGGAATCGCGTCCCGACGAGCGCCAACGCAAGCCCCACTCCGACGCCGATCAGCGTCAACCACAGTCCGCGCCCGATGACGAGTTTGAATATGTCCTTCGCGCCCGCGCCCAGAGCCATTCTGACGCCGATCTCGCGCGTGCGCTGGCTGACGGCGTAAGACATCACGCCGAAGATTCCGATGGCCGCGAGCGTTAAAGCCAGCGACCCGAACGCGGAGAGCAAAGCGGCGAAGGCGCGCGCCGGAAAGAGCGACAGGCTCATGTGCTCGGTCAGCGTTTTGACGTCAGTCACGGGCAAGTTCGGGTCCAGGTTGCGAAACTCGCCGCGAATCGCGCCGATCACGGTTTCCGGTTTGGCGGAGGTTCGGACCAACAGATGGTTGTACGAAAGCTGATTGACTATCGGGAACCACACGAACGCTTGTGGGTCTTCGCCGATGGTCAAGTATTTTCCGTCTCTCGCCACGCCGGCGATTTGCCATGGCTGTCCTTCCGGCGAGGTTCGGAACCGTTTCCCGAGCGCGTTTTCGATCGGGTTGGCGCCGGGGAAGAAATTGCGCGCGAATGTTTCGTTGACGACGGCCGAGCGAGTCTTCCCTTCCTGATCCTGCTCGGTAAAATCGCGCCCGGCCACGAGCGGCGTGCCGATGGTCTCGAAATACTTCAACCCGACTCTGGCCTGCATCGCCTGTGGCGTGTTGACGCCGCGCTCCTGCGGTCTGCCTTCGATCAGAATCGAAGCGCCGTTGTAGTTCAAGCTGAGCGGCATGAAATCAGTGATCGAGGCCGATCGCACGCCGGGCAGCGACTCGACGCGGTCGAGCAACTGTTTGCGAAGCTGCATGCCGGCGTCGGTCTGGTAACCTTGCAGGCTCAGGTCGAAGTTCATCATCAAGGCGTTTTCGGGATTGAAGCCGGGATTCATGACGCGCAGTCGCTGTAATGCTCTGAGCGTCAATCCGGCGGCGATCAGCAGAAGCAGCGACACCGCAATCTGCGCCACGACCAGGCCGCTGCGCAGCAACGAGCGGCGGACACCTGATTGCGACGCGGCGTCTTTGAGCGCCGGAACAAGATCGGGTTTCGTCGCCTGCAGCGCCGGAACCAGTCCGAAAAGAACTCCCGTCACGACCGAAACGATCATCGAGAAGACCAGCACACGCCAATCAACATGCGGCTCCAGCGTAAATGGAATCCCGATCGGCGGCTTCAACGCCATGATCGAATCAATGATCCACTGGGCCAGAGCCATGCCGACGAGGCCGCCCGTCACGGCCAGCATCACGCTTTCGGTCAAGAGCTGCCGGACGATGCGCGCGCGGCTGGCCCCGATGGAAAGCCGGATGGCGATTTCCCTGCCTCGTTCGGTCGCGCGCGCCAGCAGCAGGTTCGCCAAATTCGTACAGGCGATCAGCAAAACAAGGGCGACCAATCCCATCAATGCCGCGGAGACGCTGAGCATCGCGCTTCGGATTTGCGGCAGGATGAAGCCGGGCGGCGCGACCTGAATCCTCAAGCCCTCATTATCATTCGGGAAGTCTTTGGCCAATTGCGCGGCGAGCAGATTGAGTGAGGCTTCGGCCTGCGCCGCGCTGACGCCCGGTTTGAGCCGCCCGACGGCGAACATGTTTCCCGCGCCGCGATTGTCCAGATAATTGCTCTCCGGCTCGATCCACTTCTGCATCGCGAACGGGACGTAGATTTCCGGCGTGTAGATGACCTCCGTGCCCTTGAACCCGGCGGGCATGACGCCGATAACTTTGAACTTCCTGCCGTTGATCAGAACGTCATTGTCGATGACTGACGGGTCGGCGCCGAACCGCGTCTGCCAGAGAGAATGGCTGATGACGACTACCGGATGCGATAACCGCGTCTTGTCTTCCTCGGGCAGGAAGGTCCGACCGAGCGCGGGCTTCACGCCGAGCACGTCAAAATAATTGCCAGAAACCAGATTCCCCCAGACCCTATCGTTATTGCCGTTCCGGCTCAAGCTCATATACGTGAAACGGCTGCCGAGCAATCCCGACAAGACTTCGTTGCGGTCACGGAAATCGAGGTAATTCGGATAGGAGAACGCGGCCATTTCCCCGTTTTTACCGACGGCCGAAACCGAGAAGACCTTCTCAGAATCGGCCACCGGCAGCTGGCGGAACAGAATCAGGTTGACCAGACTGAAAACCGCCGTGTTCGCGCCGATGCCCAACGCGAGCGAAAGAATGGCGATGAGGGCGAAGCCCGGCGTTTTGATCAACCGGCGAAAGCCGAAGCGTAAGTCATGAAACAAGGTTTCCATAAACTCCTCCTTGAAGATGTCAGATGTCAGATGTCAGATGTCAGTGAAGATGGTTCTTGCGGCGCCTTTAACTGACATCTGACATCTGACATCTGACATCTACTCGTACCTCAAAGCTACAATCGGATCCACCTTCGTCGCCCTGCGCGCGGGCGCGAAGCATGCGACCAGCGCCACCAGCGTCAGTAACGACGCGATCGTCACAAATGTCAACGGATCGCTCGCCGTCACGGCGAACAGCAGATTAGCCATCAGCCGCGTCAGCAGGAACGCGGCGACGCTCCCGAGCGCCACGCCGGCGAGGGCCAGCAGCATTCCCTGCCCGACGACCAGTCGCAGCACGTCGGCGCCGCTCGCGCCGAGCGCCATTCTGATCCCGATCTCGCGCAAACGCTGCGTGATCGAATAGGAGAGGACGCCGTAGAGTCCGACGCAGGCGAGCGCCAGGGCCACCGCCGCGAAGATTCCGACCAGCGCCATCGCGAACCGCCGCTGCGCCATCGATTCGCTGACGAACTGCTCCATCGTCTTCACGCGAAAGACGGGCAGGTCTTTGTCCAAACCGCTGATCGCGCCGCGCACGGCGCCGGTCAGGCTCGTCGGGTCGACGCTCGCGCGAACGACCAGGCTCATGAACGCATTCTGCGTCTGGGAATGCGGGATGTAATACTGGACGCGCGATTCGCCTTCCAGACCTCTGTGCTTGACGTGACCGACGATGCCGACGATCTCGCGCCAGATGGGGTTGTTCGGTCCGCCTTGAAATGTGATGCGTTTGCCCATCGGGTCTTCGTCCGGCCAGTATTTTCGCGCCATCGTTTCGTCAATGATCGCGACGGGCTGAGATTCCATCGTGTCGCGGTCGTCGAAGAAGCGCCCGCGGATGATCGGAATCCTCATCGTCGAAAAATAGTCGGTGGTCGCGGCCCACCGGTCGCCGTGCGGAGACGATTGGCCCTGCGGCGTAACGCGCCCTTCGATTTGGAAACTGCCGCTCGAATTGTTCCCACTCAAGGGCAAAATCGAGGTCGCGCCCGCCGATTGGACTCCGGGCAGCGCGCGAATCCGTTGCAGCGCCTCTTTGTAGAAATTGACTCGCCGGACAGGCTCTTTGTACTTGGTCGCCGGCAACACGAGCGACATCGCCAGCGTGTTCTGCGGCGCAAAGCCCGGGTTGACTTGCTGCACTCGCCAGAAGCTGCGGACAAGCAATCCCGCGCTGACGAGCACCACCAGCGCCAACGCCATTTCCAGCACGACCAGCGTGTTGCGAACCCAGGCGCGCGCGCCGCTCGATCCCGTGCGACCGCCTTCTTTCAACGTCTCGTGCAAATCGGCCTTTGAAATCTGAAGCGCGGGAACGAGACCGAAGACGAAGCCGGTCAACAACGAAACGCCGAGCGTGAAGGCGAGCGCGCGCCAATCAACCCCGATCTCGCTCGCGCGAGGGATCTGAACCTGATTGACTTTGACCAGCGCGTTGATTCCGAGCCAGGTCAGCAACAATCCGATCGCTCCCCCCATCAACGCGAGCAGCGCGCTTTCGGTCAACAATTGTCGAACAACGCGCCATCGTCCCGCGCCCAACGCCGTTCGGATCGCCATCTCTTTCTGCCGGTCAGCCGCGCGCGCCAGCAACAGGTTGGCGACGTTCGCGCAGGCGATCAACAAAACCAGGCCGACTATTCCCATCAATATCCACAATGCCTGGCGAATGTTTCCGATCACCAGTTCGGTCATAGACTCCGTGGTCAGTCCCCATTCATTCCTGGAGCCGGCCCACGGCAGGTATTGCCGCCGCAAATTGTCCGCGATGGTGTCTAATTCAGCCTGCGCCTGCCCGATCGTGACGCCGGGTTTCAAACGCGCGAAGACGAACAGGAATTCATTGGTCAGATTGTTGTATGAGAGTTGTTGGGGCGTGAACGCGATCGGCGTCCACAGATCGACGACCTGCCCGGTTTCGCGCCCGAACTGAAAGCTCGGAGGCATGACGCCCACCACAGTGTAACTTTCGTCGTTGAGCGTGATGTTTTTGTTGACGATGCCGGGATCGCCGCCGAAGCGTCGCTGCCAGAAGCCGTGGCTGAGGACGACAACCTTGTTCCTGCCCGGCTGATCCTCTTCAGGCAAAAATACCCGTCCGAGTCTGGCCTCGGCGCCGAGCGCGCTGAAGAAATTGTGCGTGATACGCGAGCCGTTCACTTGTTCGGGGTCGCCGCCGCCGGTCAGGTTGAAGCCTCCTCCGGTCATCGCCACCACGCTCTCGAACGATTTGGCGTTGTCACGGTAATGCGTGTAGCCGATCGCCGAGACTGTGGCTTTCAGACTGAGCTTCGGATAATCGTGGTTGATCACGACCAACCGCTCAGGCTCCCGATACGCCAGCGGCCTGAGGAGCACCGAATTGACGACGCTGAAGATCGCAGTGTTGGCGCCGATGCCCAACGCCAGTGCGATGATTGCGACGATAGTGAAGCCGGGTTTACGCGTCAGCGTGCGAAACCCGAAACGCAAGTCTTGCCAGAGTGTCTGCATATTCATCCTCAAAAAAAGTGGGCAGTGGGTAGTGGGCAGTTTTGACCTCTTCACTGCCCACTGCCCACTGCCCACTTTCATAGTTCCATTGCTTAAGCCACACCTCGCCCGGCGCCGCGCCTCAGGTCACAAGCGGCGTTGGAAAACGGTTCGAGTTTGTCCGTTTTGACGACTAGTGACTCTGGTCTTCGTCAACCACTCGTCCGTCGAAGAGATGGATCGAGCGGTCGGCGTGGCGGGCGAAGCGCGGGTCGTGAGTGACCATGCAGATGGTGGCGCCGCCGCGGTGGAGTTCGCGCAGCAGGTCCATGACCGCCTCGCCGTTAGTCGAATCGAGGTTTCCTGTAGGCTCGTCGGCGAGCAGGATGAGCGGATCGCCCACGACCGCGCGCGCGACGGCCACGCGCTGCTGCTGACCTCCGGAGAGCTGCGAGGGCAGGTGTTTGGCGCGGTGCGCCATCCCGACCTTCTCCAGAGCGGCGTTGACGCGCTTCTTGCGCTCGGCCGAATTCATCCCGCGATAAGTCAGCGGTAACTCAACGTTCTCGTAAACGGTCAGGTCGCCGATCAGGTTGAAGCTCTGGAAGATGAAACCGATTTCGCGGTTGCGTATCCGGGCGCGTTCGCTGAGCGACAGTCCCTGCACCGGCTTGCCGTTCAATTGGTAATTCCCCTCGGTCGGAGAATCGAGCAGTCCCAGGATCGAGAGCAACGTCGATTTGCCGCACCCGGAAGGCCCGGCGATTGAAATGTAATCGCCTTGATTGATCTCCAGGTGGATCCCCGCCAGGGCGTGGGTCTCGACCTCGTCGGTATAGAAAACCTTCGTCACTGAATCCATTCGCAAGAGGACTTCACTCATTTTTGGTCTCCTAGATTTATTTGTAGTCCCGCCTTCAGGCGGAAAGAGCTTAATCGTTTGTAGTCCCGCCTTCAGGCGGAAAAAGCTTTGTCTGTGAGTCGCTTCCGCCTGAGGGCGGCGCTAAGAAATCAATTCAATCGAATGCGATCGGTGTTATCGCCCAACTGCGAAGTGTCGGAGACGATCACCTTGTCGCCGGCCTTCAAACCGCCGCGGATTTCAACCTCCGTCACGGAGGTTTGCCCCAACTCCACGGTCACGGCCACAGCGTTGATGTCGTCAGGGTCCATCTTGAAGAGTTTGACCTTGCTGTTTTCCTGGCCGAACGCCGGGCGCTGCATCTTGAGGACGTTCGGCAACCGGAACAGCTCGATGGTGCCGTCAACGCTCAGGCTGGGAATCGCGTCTTTAGGCAGGGCGCCTATGAGTTGGACTGTGACTTTGATCGTGCCCTCCACCGCCGACGGATCTTTGCTGGTGACGAGTCCAGGAATTTCTACGCTGCGCAGGTCAATCACCGCCTTCTGTCCCTGTTGAATGTCCCTGGCCTGCGTCTCGGCGATCTTGATCTCGGCCTTGAGCCGCGTCGGGTCGGAGACGCGCGCGAGAGGCTTGCCGATGGTCACCGACTCTCCGACCTCGACCAGCAGTTCCTGCAAGATTCCATTAAGGCCTGCCCTGACGTGCAAATTGGCCGCCTGTCGCTTGCGAAGTTCGAGGAGCGCGCGAGCTTGATCCAGCGTAGACTGCGCCACGGCCAACTGCGTCTTCATATTATCGGTGAGCATCGCAGTGCGCTGTTTTTCGAGTTCGCTGCGCGCGGCAAGCTCCTTGGCGCTGGTGCTATATTGTTTCATCAACAGAGGCGACCACAGTCCCTCCTTCGCCAAAGGTTCATACGATTCGTACTGAAGCTTCGCCTGCTGATATTGGGAATCGATCGCGGCGGCCTGGGATTTCTGAGTGAGTAATTGAGATTGAAGGTCGACCTCACGGTTCTTGTATGCGGATTCCGCCGCCTTGTACTGCAATTCGGCGTCCTGCAATTGCTGCTGCACTTCAGGGCTGCTCAGCTCCATAATCACAGTGTCGGACGTGACTTTAATGCCGGGCAACACCTTCCGTTCTATAACGCGGCCACTGGTCTCCGCCGGAACCACACTGATGTGTTCTGGCACCAGCATCCCTAGTCCACGTCTTGTCACCACCAACTCACCCTGCTTAACGGTGTCGATGATCATGGTGGCGCGCTCGACTGACTGCGCGCGGGGTTGGAGCTTGGACAGAAAGATGCTGACGCCGCCGACTATCCCCAACGCCAGAATGACGTAAAGCACGCGCCTGATCTTTTTATTTCGCTTTACCGATGCGTCACGAGGTTTATCCATTGCCATATCACACCTCCAGAACTCTCCTGTTTCAGACAGAAATGACTGCTACTCCCGACTACGCCTGGCAGGCAAGGACGCCTGCGCTCCCCCCAGAACCCTCTCCTACTCCTAATTGCGCTAAGCCAATTTCCGTGCCACTCGATTGGTTTGGCTAAATAACTGCCTATGTTGATCTAATTTTGCCGGTCCCGCTGAACGCTGGTCTTCATGTGTTCGCTTTTGGGATCAAGGATTCCCAAAAGTGAGATGCGATCCATCTGCAAGCTGAAATTCCTTCCAAACTGCAAGCTGAAATTCCTTCCAAAGTGGCGCGGACATTCTACACGATATGACGGCATAATCATTACCCCGGAGCGCCCACTTGCCCACAATAATCACAAAAGCTATGCTAACGCCCAGGCTCACATAAAGACGTTTCGACCATCATCAACGAATGAGAACGAAAAGGAATGACTCGATTATGACGCCTCAGAATCAAACGACAAATTATTCATGGACCGCTACGCGCATTGGGCTGATCGTTTCCGCCGCCATCCTTGTGGCCGCGATAGCATACACGTTCTATCATGGGGACAGAACAAGCCCGACCAGGTCAGCTTCGACGTCGAACAGCGCGGAAAGTTCCATCCCCCCGCTGCCCGAGAACGTAATGCAGGCGAGCATCAACCTGCTCGACGGCCAGAAGGCGAAACTCGCCGATTATTCGGGCAAGGTTCTGATCGTGGATTTGTGGGCCACCTGGTGCGGCCCTTGCCGACAGGAGATTCCGCATCTGGTCGAGCTCGCCAAAGAATACAAGGGCAAGGGCGTCGAAGTCATCGGATTGACGAATGAGAACCCGGAGACCGACGCCGAAATGGTGAAAGAGTTTTCCAAAGTGTTCAACATCAACTACACGATCGGATGGGCTGACCAGGAGATGCAGAGCGGGTTGATGCAGGGTCGCCAGGCCATCCCGCAAACGTTAATCATCGGGCGTGACGGTAAAGTCCTCAAACATTACGTGGGCTTCAACCCGCGCCTCATCCCCCAGATGAAAGCGGTTATCGAAGCGGCTGCTTCGGCGGAGTGAAACTGTCGGGAGTGGGGAGTGGGGAGTGGGGGTCAAGGAAGGTATTTACTTAACTCCCCACTCCCGACAGTTTTCTCAGGAGATCGTATGAAAAGCAAAATGTCCGTGGCGCTCTGCGCCCTATCGCTCATCACCTGCCGGGCTGCTGTCAGGGACGCCGGTCACAACGGCGACGGCGTCGCTCAACCTACCGAAATTACGCGACCGAATAACAGCGCGACTATGAATTCAAACCTTGCGGCGGCTAGCAACGCATTCGGCTTCGACCTGTTTCAACAACTCCGGCGCCAGGAGGCGAACAAGAACGTCTTCTTCTCGCCGCTGAGCGTCACAGTCGCGCTCGCCATGACCTACAACGGCGCGGCGGGCGAAACGAAGAACGCGATGGCGCGCTCTCTCAAGATCGAAGGCATGAACCATGCCGAACTCAACCGCGCGAGCGCCGATCTGCTGAAGGCGCTGAAAAGCTCCGATCCGAAGATCGAGTTGGCCATCGCCAATTCGCTGTGGGCGCGCGGAGGCATGCGATTCAACGAGGATTTCCTGGCGCGCAACCGGCAATTCTACGGCGCCGAAATCTCCACTCTCGATTTCAACAGCCCGCAATCTGTGGCGACGATCAACCGCTGGGTCAGCGCCAGCACCAAGGGCAAGATCAGCCAGATCATAGATAAAATAGACCCGCAGCAGGTCATGTTCCTGATCAACGCCGTCTATTTTAAAGGCCAATGGCAAAAGAGATTCGAAAAGACGCTTACCAAAGAACAGCCCTTCCATCTGCTCGGCGGCCAACAGAAGCCCGTGCCGATGATGGCGCAATCGGGCAATTATCTTTACCGCCGAGGCGATAAGTTCCAGGCCGTCAGTCTGCCCTACGGCAAGGGCGGCGTCAGCCTCTACCTCTTCCTGCCCGACCAGGGGTCGTCGCTCGACGAGTTATTGAAAGGCCTCAGTTTTCAGAAGTGGGAGGAGTGGATAAACAACTTCAGTGACACGCCGGGCGACGTGCAACTGCCCCGATTCAAACTCGATTACGAAAAGACGCTCAATGATTCGCTCAGAGCCGTGGGTATGGGAGTGGCCTTCAACTCGCGTGAAGCCGACTTCAGCGGCATCCGCCCGGAGCGTGACCTCTACATCTCCGAGGTCAAACACAAGGCTGTAGTCGAAGTCAACGAAGAAGGCACGGAGGCCGCAGCCGCGACGTCAGTCGGCGTCGCGGTGACGTCTGTTCAGCAGCCCCGCGAGCGATTCACCTTCGTCGCCGACCGGCCCTTCCTGATGGCGATCCGCGACTCGCAAACCGGCGCGATCCTGTTTATGGGAGCGGTGATGGAACCGAAATAACCCAATGCGTCAAGCCGCTTCTTTCACCTCGCTCGCCTGCCTGATCTCTCTCATCAGTCGAATCAGCGCGCGCAGCGCCTCGTTGACAGCTTCAGATGTATCGAAGACCGCAGCCACATCAGGCGCGATCCTCACTAGGCGTCCCGACGCTTGGGCGCGATATTTACGCTCCTGCTCCGTCGCGCGATTCATGCTTGCGATATCGAACTCCGGCGCGATGTCGTCGTCAAGGTCGTAATCGTCATCTTCAAGTAATGTCACTTCAAACTCCATTCAATTCGGTCTCCGCTTGGAATTTTATCAGGACTTGGTTACCCATTCACATGAAGTTCCGCGTATGCAGCGCGGAGAGTTCGGCGGCTTCTGCGTCGCTGAAGCCCAGCTTTTCCAGCCTCGCCTTACGCCCGGCGCGCATTTCATCTTTGAGCGTTTGCGCGCGGGCGTAACCGGCGGCGATGTCCTCCTCGCGCCACGACCCCGCGGCCAGCAGAATCAGCGCGTCGAAGACTTCTTCATTCAATCCGGCTGTGTCGGACAGCGCCTCGTGACGCCGGACGACGGCCGTCGCCAGACGTTCGCGCAGCGCGGGATCGCTTGCCAGTTGGTATTGCAAATGGCCCACGCCGAACGCGACGTGGCGCGCCTCGTCCTGCGAGACAAGCCGCGCGACCTGGCGCGTGACGGGATCGGGCGCATGGCGTTCGAGAAACCAGAGCAGATTCAGAAACGTCCCTTCGCCCAGTACAGAAAGCAGAAAAGAAGCGAGCGCGAAATCAGGCTCGTCGAGCAGCGTCTTGAGCGATTGCCGTCCGCTCACTGTTGACAATCCCATCTCTCCGCCGCGCAGCGTGGCGCGGCGCGTGAAAACCTCGACGTGGCGCGCCTCGTCGGCGATCTGCACGGCGAGCAGTTGCAGGACTTCTCGGAAATGCGGATGGACTTGCGCTATGAAGCGCGCGGGTACTTGCAAGGCCGCGTTTTCGTTTTCGATCAGATAGGTCATCACCTGCGCGACGGCCCGCTCCATTTCTTCATCAGGCGCGAACGGTTCGCCCCAATTGATCGCGGTCTGCGGGTTCCATTGCGCGGCGACCGCCTGCGCATAGAGCTTAGGGAGGTTCTCGGCCCAAACCTGCTCTTTCGCTTGAAGAGGATAGTAAAACCCGGCCCCGCCCGCCTCGATTGCGGCGCCGCGCGCGGCGAAGCCCCAGTCGGCGGGCGGGGTCGCGCAAACCGCGCCATTCTCCCGCGCGTCGGACAGGCCCGCGCGCTCGGCTCCCCGCCAACGCCCCTGCGACGCCGCGCCGCGCACTACCCACGCCACGAATTGATCGTCGCCCTCCACAAACTCGTGCCCCTGCTCGCGACACCAGCCGCGCAGATGCATGGCGAAATCCGTCGCCGATGCCCGCACGCCGAGCCTGCCCCCGACGGGCAAGTCGCGCAGCGCCCTTTTGAGAAGCAGATGCGCGCCGGAAGTGAACGAGAGCGTCTCAATATCGATAGTCCGCGACGGTGATGTTTCCGTGATCGTCATAAAACTTCATCTCCTCCACGGCCCGTTCGAGCGCGCGATAGCCTTCGACGCGGCCCGGCCTCCATGCCTTCAGGCCTTCCAGGTCTAGCAGCGGCCTGACTTCCGGATCGTCGTAAGACATTCCCAGTAGCAACTCCCGGAAGCGGTTCACGAGTTCGCGCGGCGCGTCGTCCAGCGCGGTGAAGTTGCAATGGTCGTACGGCGCGGTCTGGGCCAGCGCGCGCGTGGCCCCGGCGGGCAGCGTACCTTCGTTGATGAAAAGCAGGTGATTCGAATCGATCATGCAGGCGGCGTCCACCGCGCCCGCAATCAGGGCGCGCGCGGCCTCGCGTTCGCCGCCGATGTGATCGCCGTGTTTGCCGCCCAGTAGATCGTTCCTCGCCACCTCGAAATCGGCGAACGGCGCCGCCCCGTTCGCCCGCAGGTGAGAGAGCGGCAAAAGCGTGGCTTGCGGCGAATCTACCGCGCCGACCCCGACGCGCTTCCCTTTCAAATCGGCGACGGACTTGATCGGCGAGTCCGACCTGACCACGATGACCGAAGTCAGATTCTGATCCGTATCGCGCATGGCGACGGCCTCGGCCCGGCGGCCCGCGCTGCGGGCCAGCCGCTCGGCGCGCACCCAGGCGAGCGGCGAATTCCAGGCGATCTGAAAATGCCCCGCAAGATGCGCCTCGACCTGTCGCTCATAATTTGAATAGAGAATGTAATCGAACGCCAAGCCGTGTTTATTGAACCATGCCTTGAACCCTTCCCAGATCGTGACGACCTTCGGATCATAAGCGACTGCGCCGAGCAAGAGAGTGTAATTTTTCATAAGCGTTCAAGAGTGGGTAGTGGGCAGTGGATAGTGGGTAGTGGGGAATGGGAAGTCGGGTACGGAGTGTCTTTTCCCATTCCCCACTACCCACTATCCACTGCCCACTACCCACTAACCGAAGAGCGGAAGGCCCGTGAGCGCCTTGCCGATGAAATCGTAGAGGGCGTCCGTTGTCGGCGCCATGACATTCGCGGCGCGGGCGTCGCGGAAGTTGCGTTCCACGCCGACCTCTTTGCGGAAGGCCGCGCCACCGCACAGTCGCATCGCCAGATCGGTCACCTCAGTGGCGATCTCACCCGCGGCGGCCTTGCTTTCGAGCACGCGCAGCATGGCGTCGGCCCGCCCGCCTTCGAGCGCCGCGAGGGCGTCGTCCAGCAGCGTCCGCAGCAAATCGACCTTGATTTTCATCTTGGCGAGATAAGCCCGATTGGTCGGCTGTTCGGCCAGCGTCTGGTTGAGGTGTTCGTAGCGCGTCGTCGTTAGATGGGCGACGGTCTTTTGCGTCGCCGTTTCGCTGACGCCGAGCGATACCGCAGCGCTCATCAGTTGAAAATAGGGCAGGACGGTTCCCATCATAATGTCGAAGCCTTGCCCGTCGGCGCCGAGCATGGCCTCCGCCCCGACCATCACGCCGTCAGCCAGCACGGGCGAGGAACAATTGCCGCGCAACCCCAGCCCGTCAAAAGGCCCGCCGACGCTCAGCCCCGGGGTCTTCGCCGGCACAAGCCAGATCGTGCTCGCCCCGTCGGCGGCCAGCGGCTTGCTCGACCAGACGTATGAATCGGCCTCTCCGGCGGAAGTCGACCAACTCTTCTTCGCGTCCAGGCGCACGGCGCCGTTCACGCGGGTCGCCGAGCTCATCGGCGCCCAGAATTGGCTGCGCGACCCACTCTCGGAGAAGGCGAGCGTCGTGACGTGTTCGCCGCGCGCCACCGCCTCGCGCGCCTCGCGCGGGCCGAAAGCCTCGATCACAGCCGCGCCGCAGTAATGCATGCAAACGACCATCGCCGTCGAGGCGCATTCACGCGCGATTCGTTCGACGACTCGCGTGGCCGCCGCGTGCCCTTCGCCCAGACCGCCGACTTCCTTGCCGTTGACGAGCCCCAACAGGCCGGCCTTGCCCATCGCCTTAATCGCGGCTCGAGGGAAAGCCCCGGAGGCGTCTATTTTTGCGGCCTCAGGCGCAATGATTTCTTCGGAAACGCGCTCGATGCTCTCGAGCCAGGTAGGTGTCGTAGCCATATGCCGAAATCCTCTTGGTTGGTCCGACTTGCGCAGCCGCACGCGCCCCGAAGAGGATGCGAGGGCTAACGAAGGCGGAATGATGACGCCACGCGCCGTCGTGAATTGACTCAGTTGCGAAATCTCATGGTGATGCCTTTGCTGCTTGGTATAGAAAGTGAAGGCGGAGCGATGGTACACGAGAAGCAAACAAAAAATGAAGAGAGCGCTGCTCATTTAAATCAGAACACGGACACCGGTACAGTACCGCGCGCGTAAGCAAGCGGCCTACTGATGAGACGGCCGCTTGCTTACGCGCGCGGTACTGTACCGGCGTCCCAAGGAGCAGCGCCTGTTGAAAATTTGGCGCCCATACTTTAATTCCCTGCCTGTTTTTACAATTTTTTTTCACGCTTTCAACTCCAACATTGACTTATCCGGCCTCTCAGCATATAAGCAGGGCGATATATCTTCATAAACTTCCGAGATTCTCTGTCGGAGATAATATCTTCGCTCCTCACCAGATAAAACTGAGCAGTTCAAATTCTTGTTGGTCGCTTTCATCAGTTAAGCAGCCCGGAGAGTTACCGGGTTATGTTCGATAACAACAACACGCGCGTAAGCAGGCGGCTGCCCCTACCCGTCACCGCCTGCCTACGCGCGCGAGGCCAACCTCATAACTTACTGTAGGAGGAAACCATGTCGACCCAAACAAAAAAATCACCGGATAACACACACAAACTGAACAGAAGAGCGATCTGCCTGAGGGCGCCTTTGGCGCTGATCATCCTGCTGACGGTCTTTCTGGCGCCTCAGCGATCCGCTTCGACTCAGGCGCTGTCCCAGAATCCGGCGGCGCAGGATACGCCGACGCAAACCGAGATGATAAACGGCCACAAGGCGGTGGCCGGGCAGGTGATAGTGCGCTTCAATGATGCGGATGGGCCTCAGCTTGAAACGTTCGTGAAAAACGCGATCGAGATGGTGAACGCCTCGGGAAATCGCAACATAGCCCCCGATCTCAACATGTACCACATCAGTTCGAATAGCATGAATACGCAGGCGCTGTTGAACATGATGTCGAAACTTCCGGGAGTGATGTACGCCGTCCCGAATTACATCGTCGAGACCCAGTTGACTCCCAACGACACCCGATTCGGCGAGATGTGGGGGTTAAACAATACAGGCCAGGTAGTCGGAGGCCAAACCGGTATTGCCGGCGCAGACATCAGCGCGGTTCAGGCCTGGGACGTTTCGACAGGCTCTAATTCTATTGTGGTCGGCGTGATCGACACGGGCGTTGACTACAACCATCCCGACCTGGCCGCGAACATCTGGTCGGCGCCGTCGTCCTTCACCGTTACGGTCGGCGGCCAGACGATCACTTGCCCGGCGGGGTCGCATGGCTTCAACGCCGTCGCCAACACCTGCAACCCGCTCGATGACAATAATCACGGCTCCCACGTCTCAGGGACGATCGGGGCCAGAGGCAATAATAGTTCGGGAGTGGCCGGAGTGAACTGGACCACCAGCATCATGGGGTTAAAATTCCTCAGCGCGTCAGGCAGCGGGAACACGGCCGACGCCATTGAGTGTATCCAGTTCGCCATCCAGGCAAAACAGATATTCGGCTCCGCCGCGAACGTCCGCATTCTCTCCAACAGTTGGGGCGGCGGGGGCTTCTCGCAGGCGCTACTCGACGCGATCAATGCGGCGAACAGCAATGACATGCTCTTCGTATGCGCCGCCGGCAACAACAACGGCAACAACGACACCACCGCTTTCTTCCCGGCCAACTACAACGCGCCGAACGTGTTGTCGGTCGCGGCGACCGACAACCGCGACGCGAAATCCTCCTTCTCCAACTTCGGCGCCACGACCGTGGACCTCGGAGCGCCCGGGACCGCCATCCTCTCGACTGTGCGCAATGGAGGCTTCTCCATCTTCAGCGGAACCTCGATGGCCACCCCGCACGTCTCAGGCGCGGCGGCGCTGGTGCTCTCCAGATGTACGTTGAGCACAGCCAACTTGAAAGCGAATCTCATGAATAACGTAGACCAGATCAGTTCGCTGGCGGGCAGAACTGTCACCGGAGGGCGATTGAACGTGAATAGGTCTCTCCGCGCCTGCGCCGGAGGCGGTAACCAGCCGACGACGGTCTTTTTCGATAACTTCGAGACCAACCAGGGATGGACGACTAACCCGAATGGGACCGACACGGCGACGACCGGGCAGTGGGAGCGTGGCGACCCTGAGACGACAACTTCGGGCGGAACCATGCAACTCGGAACCACTGTCAGCGGAGTCAATGACCTGGTTACGGGACGGCTGGCGGGCGCTTCAGTCGGAACCAATGACATAGACAACGGCGTCACATCCATCCAGTCGCCGGCAATCACACTTCAAGGGGGAACCACCTTCACGTTGACCTTCTCCTATTACTTGGCCCACCTGAACAATTCCTCGACAGCCGACTTTTTCCGCGTGAGTATCGTGGACGGCGCTTCGGTGACCACGGTATTTCAGGAGCTAGGAGCCGCCACTCAAGATAACGCTGCTTGGGCGACTGCGACGGTGAACCTAAGCCAGTTCGCCGGACGGACGATCCGAATCCTCATCCAGGCGGCGGACGCCAGCGGCGCAAGCCTCGTCGAGGCGGGCGTCGACGACGTGAGGATAACTACGCCGTAAGGATATGAAAATCGAGGATTGAGGATCGAGGATAGAAGATCGAAGATCGCGTCATCCATTCGATCCTCGATCCTCGATCCTAGATCGGGTGTCCGTCAAGTTTTTGCGCGCGACCTGGGTACGCATCGCTTCCAGCATGCAGTCTCGGCGAAAGACGCATTGATTGGAAGCGCGGCGCCCCGGAGCCGTATTGCTTGCTTCGAGCGATTATCGCTCGGAAACACCCGCGGCCAGATCCGATCGCGCTTTCGCCCTTCGAGCGATTATCGCTCGGAAACACCCGCGGCCAGATCCGATCGCGCTTTCGCCTCCCAAATAATCTATTGTCCGAGACTGCACGCTGGAAGCGATGCGTACCCAGCTTCATTCCCACCGCGCCGCAAAAACGTGACGAGCACCCTCCTCAATCCTCGATATTGCCAAAGCCGGTGAGTGCGACTATATTACCCGCCGTCATGAAACTTGGCGTTATTATCAACCTGCTCATCGGGGTCGGATTGTCAGCCTCTCCCTACTTATGGCCAGAGGCGGCGCCTGTGCAAGCAAGCGCCATTGAACGCAGCGCGGCGCAAAGCGCTCAGGAGAGTAACTCGTTGGAACCTGGTAAACCCATTCAACGAGAGCTCTCTGGTGGTCAATCTCATTCCTACAAGATCACGATGATCTCCGGCCAGTACTTGCACGTGGTGGTCGACCAACGAGGGATAGATGTTGCGGTGGCGCTATTCACACCTGATGGTAAGAAGATCAGCGATGCCGACAGCGAACATCTGGTCGAGAGATCAGAGACTGTATCGGCGATCGCAGAGGCGCCCGGCACATATCTGATCGAGGTGCGTTCACCCGAGAAAACGGCCAAGGCGGGACGCTATGAGATCGAGGTAGACGAATTGAGAGCGGCGACTGCCGAGGATAAGTATCGAGTTGCCGGAGAACTGATTTTTCGAGAGGCGGAGCAGCTACGAAATGGAACGCTGGAAGCCAAAAGAAAGAGCATTGAAAAGTACCATGAAGCGTTGGAGCTGTATCGAAGAGCAACTGACCGTAATGGGGAGGCTCAAACGCTCTCTAATATCGGCGAGGTCTATTGGTCACTGGGAGAGATGCGGAAGGCGCTGGAGAAGTACGATGAGGCTCTGCCAATTAGGCGGGCTATAGGCAACCGCAGTGGGGAGGCTGAAACACTCAACAACATCGGCCTGGTCTATTGGTCACTGGGAGAGATGCGGAAGGCGCTGGAGAAGTACGATGAGGCTCTGCCGATTAGGCGGGCTATAGGCGACCGCAAAGGGGAGGCTGTCATACTAGACTTGTTGCGATGTTCAGAATCAATGAGTTAGATAAAAATTCCAGAGGCCTGCGCAGACGCCCAAAATAACATTGTATAACTCGACGTCATGAATTCGGAGACGATCTGACAAAATTCGATAGCGTTTCATTC
>WNFZ01002329.1_pt1 | contig 33992 bp, 32 predicted proteins | sample 5400081 | NCBI WGS metagenome assembly WNFZ01 (sample SAMN13153365, study PRJNA577476) | soil metagenome | isolation source: 80 cm soil or saprolite under grassland replicate 1 | place: USA:California | collected 2016-06-15 | reverse complement strand
CGCTCTGGGCGGTCTATCCGCAATGGGGCTGGGGCACTAGCGACAGCGAACGCGCTTTGGGACACTTAAAGCGCTTCGGCTCAGTGACTGTGCTTAACGGTCACATCCACCAGGTGCTCCAGAAAGTCGAAGGTAACGTGACTTTCCACACCGCGATGTCCACAGCATTTCCCCAGCCCGCACCAGGGACGGCACCGTCGCCGGGGCCAATGAAAGTGCCAGCGGAAAAACTACGCAGCATGCTCGGCCTAACGAGCGTTCAGTATGTGCAAGGCAAATCCGCTCTCGCCGTCGTCGATTCTAACCTCAGCTAGACCAACCTCAACAAGACCAACTTAACTATGACTAGATTTACTCAAAAAAATAAAAGAATAGCGCTGCTTTGCGGCATCAGTTTTCTTAATCTGGCCCTTTTTGCGATCGCTGGTGAGATGAAGGATGCCGATGGCGCAGATGCTGCCACAAAGAACCAGATTGTGATTAAAGATTTTAACTTTAATCCCAAGACCTTGACTGTGAAACCCGGGGAGAAGATCACGTGGATCAACCGGGACGAGGAGCCGCACACGGTCGTGAGCGTTCAGAAGCAGTTTAAGAAATCGGCCGCGCTAGACACGGATCAGGAATTCACGATCACAGCAGGCGCTCCCGGAATTTACACCTATTTTTGCTCCGTTCACCCGAAGATGACAGGTACGATCGTCGTCGAGAAATCGTAGGATTACTGGGCGGTTTTCGATCTCAACGCGGCCGAACCGAGTGCGTTCGCCGCGAATGTCACGCGCGGAGCCGTGTGGCTTGGTTAGTTGGCCAGCACGGCTCCGAGTGACAGTGGACAACGGCGGCTGGCGACGGTCGAGACCACAGAAATTCGTCAGCTCACCCATTCGACTTCGCTCAGGGCTGGCTTCGTCTCGTTCCACCAGCAATAATCAGCAGCAACATGAAGTCTCTCGGTTTTGCTTTGTTATTGGTTTCGTCAATCAGCATTGCGGCGGAGAAGAACACTGCTCCAAAGCTCGCCACGGCGAACGCGTCCTTTGGCGGATTTGATGTTCATGCCGCCGAGCGGTTCGCGAAGTTGGCACTCGCGTGCGTCGAGAAAGAGTATCCCAACAAAATCAGTCATGTTTTAAATAGCGACGCCGATGTCGCCCCGCCACGGAAGCTCACCCCAGCATTTTATGGCTGTTACGACTGGCATTCGTCCGTGCATGGACATTGGTTGCTGCTGCGATTGCTACGGACGTTTCCCGATGCATCATTTGCGAAACCGGCCCGCGAGGCGTTGCGAAAAAGCCTCTCCGGCGAAAATCTGAAAAAGGAAGCTGCTTATGTTCGGGGAGAGGGTCGCGCCAGCTTCGAGCGCCCATATGGATTAGCGTGGTTGTTGCAACTGTGCGCCGAGCTGCGTGAATGGGACGACCCTCAAGCGCGAGAAATGCTGACCAACCTCAAGCCGCTTGAAGAGGCCGCGGTCGAGCGCCTTAAGACATGGCTGCCTAAACTCTCGCATCCAGTGCGAATCGGCGAGCACGATCAAACCGCGTTCGCGCTTGGACTGATGCTCGATTACGCGCGTTCAACAGGCAACGAAGCGTTCGCCAAGCTGGTCACTGATTCGGCGAAAAAGTTCTTTCTCGCTGATAAAGATTGTCCGCTCAATTATGAGCCTTCCGGCGAAGATTTTCTTTCTCCCTGTCTGGGCGAGGCAGATGTAATGCACCGCGTGCTTTCCTCGGCGGAATTCGCGAAGTGGCTAAAAGATTTTCTGCCGCAAATCCCAGCGGCGCCTCCACAAAGTGAAAGGCCCACATTCGATTGGCTGCCAGTCGCAGTCTCACCCGATCGCAGCGACCCGAAGCTCGCGCATCTTGACGGATTGAATTTGAGCCGCGCGTGGATGTTGGAGGGAATTATCTCGGCGCTTCCTGCAGACGATCTCCGCCGGCCAGCGCTTGCTGCCGCGGCGGACGCCCATCGCCGCGCTGGGCTCGCCGCGGTCACCGGCGAGCATTATGAAGGCGGACATTGGCTCGGCAGCTTTGCGGTTTATCTGACCACTCAGCGCGGAATTCAACGCGCAAAATAAGGAAAGCAGCCAACTATTTGTAAATCTCAACGACGAATTTGCCGTTTGGATTCACATACCCACGGTACATCCCTGAGGTGTTAAACGGTAAGGCGATGTTTCCCTGGCGATCGATGGCGATCAAGCCACCGCTGCCGCCAAGCTTCGCGACCTTATCAAGAACACTCTGCGCAGCTTCCTTCAGCGACATTGCCCGATATTCCATTAGAGCCGAAACATCATGCGCCACCGTCGCACGAATAAAGTATTCGCCGTCGCCCGTGGCAGAGACGGCGCAGCTCGCATTATTTGCATAAGTCCCCGCGCCGATGACCGGGGAATCACCCACACGCCCCGGGCGCTTGTTGGTCGTGCCGCCAGTTGAAGTCGCGGCGGCGAGATTGCCATTCCGATCGAGTGCGACCGCCCCGACCGTGCCATGTCGATCTTGATCGGTAATGATAAACGCCTTCGCGCCGGCGCCCGTGCGACTCTTTTCGGCAGCTCTAATTTTCTCCAAAGCCTCCCAGCGCTCCTGAGTGTAAAAATATTTTTGATCCACCAGTTCAATCCCGTTCTCCCTGGCAAAAACTTCCGCGCCCTCGCCATCCATCATTACGTGTCCGGATTTTTCCATGACGAGCCGGGCCAGGCTGACGGGATTCTTGATGTGCTTCAACGAAGCGACCGCGCCGGCCGCGAGCGTTTTGCCGTCCATAATGGCGGCGTCCATCTCGTTGGTGCCAACGCTGGTAAACACTGCGCCTTTGCCCGCGTTAAAATGCGGATCATCCTCGAGCACGCGCACCGCGGCTTCCGTTGCGTCGAGGCTCGATCCACCGCGCTTCAAAATTTCGTAACCTGCCGCTAGCGCCCGCTCCAGGCCGGCGCGGTATTCATGCTCGCGTTCTGGTGTCATTTTACTGGGCTCAATTGTCCCAGCGCCGCCATGCAGTAGGAGCCCGATTTTTTTTATTTCCATGTTTGGCTGGTCATCTGGTTTTCCTTTACTAACAGCCTTCGCCAGACCGGATTGGCCCTGTGCGGCCGCGAGCGCCCCGGCACTAAATAGCACGGTGGCGAAGAAGCAATTCCGTATGCGAAACAAGTTCATATCGCGCTCGGTCAATGCGCCAGGCAATTCTGATCTTAACATCCAAAGCTGAACGTCGAAAGCGTTTGCTGCGGTTGCTTCCCTATGGGAAGCGCGGCGCTGATGTGCTTGACGCGCGGGTATCGCGTCGCCCACAGTGCGACGGCTACACGTCACCCAGTCGGCACAACGCCGGAAGCAACGCTTAACCCTTCGGCAAAGTTTGCTCTTTTCCCCATCGCGAAGTAAGGCAACTTCTCCTAAATGGCGAACGCTCATCCGCCCGTTGTCGTTGCTCAGGAAATCGGTCAGGTCGCGCGTAATTTTCTGCGCGAAGTGGGGAGCGTGTTCTGGTTCATCGCGCATACGTTCGGGGAAACGATCGAGCGCGTGCAACGCGGGCGTGTGCCATTTCGCGCAGCGAGCTTTTTCCGTCATACCGAACGCGCCGGAGTCGATTCGGTGCCACTGGTCGGGCTGGTTTCCTTTTTTCTCGGTCTGACCATGGCGCTGTTGACGGGCTACCAGTTACAACGCTTTGGGACGGAGCGGTTGATTCCAGGTTTAGTGGCAATTGCTTTTACACGCGAGCTCGGGCCCCTGATCACCGGCATCATGCTCGCAGCGCGAATCGGCGCGGCGTTTACGGCAGAATTGGGCACCATGCAGGTTTCCGAAGAAGTTGAAGCGATTGAGGCAATGGGAATCGGCCCGCTGCGTTTCCTTGTTGCGCCGCGACTGCTCGCGCTGTTTCTGCTGATGCCGTGTTTGTCCACGGTTTCGAACATCGCGGCAATATTCGCGAGCAGCCTGGTCAGCAAAGCCTATTTCAGCATCGCCTTTCCCTATTTTCTCGACCTCGTAAAGGACTCATTGCTCATTCGGGACATTATCACCGGCATTTTGAAGAGCTTTCTGTTCGGTCTGCTCATCGGCGCGATCGCCTGTTATCGGGGGCTGACAGTCAAGGGCGGCGCCGCTGGAGTCGGCACATCGACCACTTCAAGTGTTGTCACCGCAATCACCGCCGTGATCGGCTTCGATACACTCTACAACGTCATTTACACTGTATTTTTCCCAACTTGAGCACGCCGCCGCATATGGTCGAACTGCGCGATGTGCGCATGCAGTTCGAGGACAAAGAAGTGCTCGACGGTTTTTCCCTCAAAGTCGAACCGCAGGAACGTCTCGTTATCATGGGCCAAAGCGGCAGTGGCAAGAGCACGATCTTACGGTTGATTCTGGGCACGCTCCGGCCCAGGTCTGGTTCGATTTTTTTCAAGCGATTTGAAATCACGCGGCTGCGGCGTCGGAAGTTGCAGCAAGTTCGCCGGCACATGGGAATGGTCTATCAATACTCGGCGCTGCTGAGTTCGCGCAATGTGCGCGACAATGTCGCGTTGCCGCTGGAAGAGCTCACGGATAAGTCGCGGAGCGAGATTGACAAGATTGTCGATGAAAAGCTCGACCTCGTCGGCATGAAAGATACAAAAGACCTGTTGCCGGAGGAGCTGAGTGGCGGCATGAAAAAACGCATTGCTGTCGCTCGCGCACTCGTGCTTGAGCCCGAATTGATCCTTCTTGACGAGCCCTCGGCTGGACTCGACCCGGTCATCGCTTCGGTGATCGACGAATTGATTATCAGCCTTACGGAAAAATCAAAAGTCACGTCGATCACCGTCACGCATGAAATGGACAGTGCCTTTCGCATCGCTACGCGAATGGCTATGCTGTACCAGGGAAAAGTCATTGAAGAAGACGAACCTGAAAAATTCAAACGATCCAAAGATCCGGTGGTCGCTCAGTTCTTGAGCGGGAGCACGAAAGGTCCCATTCTGGAAGGCAGCCAAGATGCAATTACAAAGAAATGAAATCATGACCGGGCTGCTCGTGATCGGGACGATCGCGGTGGTCGCGTTCCTTTTGGTTCTGCTTGGCGCTCCGGGGTTGTTCCGGCCGCTTGTTACTTACAAGATTTATTTCGACAACGCCGTCGGAGTTAAGCAGGGCGCGCCGGTCATGCTGGCAGGTCGCAAGATTGGACAGGTCCAGAAACTTTTTTCGCCGGTCTCACCGGAAGAAGAAAAGCGGGCGCAGGAGGCGGCCGCGGCCGTCCATCTGCCGGAGTCCGGCGCTAGTCCTGCGCCGTCGCCAAACAAGCCGAGATTCGAAGTGCGCGTCGATGTTCAGGTGGACAAGAACGCCAAAGTCTATCGCGACGCCAGGGCGCGATTAATGCAGCTCGGCTTGCTTGGCGACATGGCTATCGATTTCACCTCGGGCACCGAAAGCTCTGGGCGCGCAAAGAATAACGAAATGTTCGCGGGAGAACGCACTCCTGACTTGGGCGAAGCCGCAGCCAGGATGCTGGAAGTCATCAAACCGGTCGCTGCCGAAGCCACTAACACAATGAAAGACCTTCAGCAGACCGCCTCAAATCTCAACCGTCTCACGGACGAAAATTCCGAGTTAACCCTCGCGCTGGGCCAGTTCAAGACGTTTGGCGAACATCTTGTCGATATAACCGCGCCAGATAGCTCGCTCTCGCATTCGCTCACCAACATTGAAAAGATCAGCACCAGCCTTACGGAAAACAACAACATTGAAATCACACTGCAAAACCTTCGGACGTCATCAGAAAAACTAAAAATCACCGTTACCGACCTCGGTCCAGTCGGCCAAAATCTCAAGGAATTCAGCGAGACAATAAAAACTCAGCCCTGGCGTCTGATTTGGCCGAGCACGAAGAAATATCCGCAGGAACAGCAGCAAGTGGCCACGACCGGCCAGCAACGACCGATTACAGTCCGTAAGAGCGCAAGAGCGAGGCCGAGCGCGAGCGCGACTCCCGCCTCGCGCAGCAGCAGGCGATAGCTGCGCGCTACCCTACGGACCGTAGCTCTTGGTGAATTTCTTTTTCGATTCGCTCTCGGATTCAGTCGAAGTGACAGGCGGAGCTGTCTCTGAACTCGCCTCTGGCGGCGGCGATGGCTTCTGTTCGGGCGCGGGTTGTTCCGTTGGCTCGGGTTTCGCAGTCGCTGACTGCGCAGTGCCTTTTGGCGTTTCCCGCGCAACTTCGACATAGACCATCTGCAAATTGGATAGGGCGTTGCGCAGGACGGTGGACTCTTCGTTTGTCAGATTGCCGCGCGTTTTTTCCTGAATCATCGCCAGCTGATCGATGAACATCCTGGCCAAATCCAGGTTCACTTCGCCTTCGCCAGTTTTTGGATTTGGGATTTGCCCAAGAAACAAAGCAGCGTTTTGCGCGTGCATCATGACGAACTCAATAAAGCGCTGTGAAAGCTCGCCGCTCAGTGTGGTTTTTTGGACTTCAGCCATGGCTTATTTCTGTTTCGCGGCTGCGGAGCCTTCTGGCGGTCGCACCGTCGCTAAAACATACGGTTGATCGCGAAAATATTTCGCAGCGACGCGCTTGATATCGTCGAGCGTCACCGCATCAACATCGTGCTCAAGCCGCTTGTAATAATCGAAGCCGAGCCCGTAGATCTCCTCGAGGGCGCACTGATAACCGAAAGCATCGTTACTTTGGTTCGCGATCTCTTGCTGCCCGATCAACTTCTTTTTCGCCCGTGCCAGCTCCTCGCTGGTAAGACCGTCATTGGCGACCTTGTGGATTTCATCGAGCAACGCCGTTTTCACTGGCTCGATTTTTTGCGGGTCGGTGCCCAAATAAAAGGCGAAAAGTCCGGGCACGAGCCCCTGCATTTGGCTCGCGCCTACGTAATAGGCCAGTCCCATCTGCTCGCGAATGCGAACGAAAAAGCGCGAGCCCAGATCGCTGCTCGCCTCGTCTATTAATTCCAGCGCGTGGCGGTCTGGACTCGAAATGCTCGCGCCGCGAAACCCGACCATAATCACGCCTTGCGCTTTCTGCTTCCGGCTTTCAACAGTTTCTATCCCGCTGAGGGGCTCCGCCGGATGCACATCGGTCAAGGCGAGCACGCCCGGTTTCATGCTACCGAGCGCTTTCTCGAAAAGCTCCTTCACCTCCGCCGCCTTTACATAACCAAAGACGAAAATGACGCCGTTCTTTGCGACCATGTAACGATCGCGAAATTCGAGCAGATCTTTTTGCGTGAGCCGCTGAACCGATTCGACGGAACCGTTGGTGCGCAAGGCGTAAGGATGTTGCGGGAAGAGCGCCTGCCGCATGATATTGCGCGCCACGGACGTCAACTGCTCTTCTTCTTGCTGAATGGCGGCAATCTGGATTTCTTTTTCGCGCGCAATTGCTTTTTCCGGCATGGTTGCGTTGAGCAGAACATCCGAAAGCAATTCGACACCCAGCTTCACATCGGGCTTGGTGACATCGAGCGAAACATTGAAGCTATTGTTGCCAGCATCGCTCGACATGGAGCCGCCGACCGCCTCAATCTGATTTGCAATTTGCTCCGCGGTGCGTGTTTTGGTTCCTTTCAACAGCACTTTCGCCATTAAGCGCGTGATGCCATTTGTTTGCGGAGTCTCCGCGAGAAGGCCGCCGCGGAACACCGCGCCCATCGCGACCAGCGGCAGACGCCGATCTTCACGCACCAAAAGTCGTAATCCATTCGAGAGCTCGAATTTTTGAATCTCACCTGCCGCGGTGACCTTCGGGCCCTCGGCTTTGGCGGCCAGCGAACCCTTGGGGTTCAACGAAACGACCGTCAGATTGCTGTCCGTCAGGTAATTTGCGGCGACGCGCTTAATGTCGTCGAGCGTCACCTTCTGGACAGCAGTGAGATAATCCCGGCTGAAATTCAGATTGCGCGTCAGCAACCAATTCGACCCGATGTCCGAGGCCTGGCCGCGCATGGTAGTGAGCGCGCCCAGATGATGACTCAGCGATATTTTTTTTGCCTTCGTCAATTCATCCGCTGTGACGCCGCTTTGCTTCACCTCGTCAAGAATCTGCAAGACTAATTGCTCTGCGGCTTCGCGTTTCTTTGGATCGACCATGGCATCAATGCCAAATAAACCCGGATCGCCCGGGGTGTACGAGAATGCCGATATGCCGAACGCCAGACCGGCATCCTCGCGCACGCGCCGATACAAGCGAGAGCTGCGCCCGTCGCCGAGGATGGTCGAGAGAAGATCCAGCGCGGGAACATCAGGATTCGTGACCTCCGGAATATGCCACGCCAGCGAGAGATGTGTCAGCTCCGTGGGAAATTCCCGATGCACTTCACGCCGGCCAAGTTGTGGCGGTTCCGCAGGAATGAATACCGGCTTGAGCGATTTCTCGGAATAAGGCGTGAACAGTTCAGTCAGTTGTTGCCGGACTTTTTCCGCGTCGACATCACCCACCACGATGAACGTAAGATTGTTCGGGACGTAGCGCGTTTTGTAATACTGCATCACCTGCTCTTGTGTGAGTTGATTGTAGATTTCGATCTCGCCGATCACCGGGAACCGGTAGGGATGCCGCTGATAAGCGGTGCCAAAAAGAAGCAGCCCCGCCATGCGATCGGGATCATCCATGCCCATTGCGAATTCGCGCCGGATCACTTCCTGTTCTTTCCGGTACTCCTCGGGCGGCAGAGTCGAATTCATCATCGCATCGGCCAACACGCCGAGTGCCGTGGCGACGCCGTCTTTCGGCACGTCGATCCAGAAAACAGTGTGATCAAAAGAGGTGTAAGCGTTAATGTAGCCGCCTACGTCCTGGATTTTTTGCGCGATCTCATTTTTCCCGCGGATTTTCGTTCCCTTAAACAGCATGTGTTCGAGAATGTGGGACAAGCCCGCCCCGAGATGTTGATCCTCGTCAATACTTCCTGTGGCGCACCATGCCTGCACACTTGCCACCGGCGCGCTGTGATCTTCCTGCACGATGATTGTCAGTCCATTCGGCAAAATCCATTTTTGCGCCGAACTAGGCGGAAACGTGATGACGGGCGAATTGTCGACAGAGGCCGCTTTTAAATTGGCAGAACTAAACATGATTGCGATGACCAGTGCAAAGAATGACGAAGGCCGAAGCACGAATGCCGAAGGAATAACAAAGGGGGAATGGCGAGACGAAATCTCCGATCGCTCTCTTATCATTTTGAGCATTCGGGCTTCCTTCGTGCTTCGTCATTCGTCATTTGTGCTTCTTCATTTTTGGATTATGGGCTGGCTCTCCGGCGCCGGCTTGACTGCGATTGGCCTTTCAGGCGCGAACGGCGTCACAAAAGCCTCTTTAAAATCATAGACGTTCTTGAAATCTTCGATCGAATCTTCCTCGGTTTTCCCAAATATTCCGGCGCCGATCAGGTTAAAGACCATGTGTCCAATATCCTCGCAGGAATGAATGCCCCAGTTATCGAAAACAGTCATGACCAGCGGCCCGAACTCCTTCAGCGCGTACTGCCGCACCCCTCCGAGCAATTCCGGACCACTCACATGACGCACAGTCGCTCCCTTGATTTTCTTCTGCTGTTTCGTGGTGAAATCGAGCGCGTCGCGCAGAAAAACATACGCGTCTCGCTGGTAACGCGGGTCGCTGGCTACGATCGAATCAAGAGCTTCGGCAAATCCAATTTTTTGCATAAATAGAAAACGCGCTGTCCGAGCACTACGATAGACAGCAAGCTTCGTGCGAGCAACTGCGATGAAAAAGAGGGCAAATGTTCAACTTGCTGTTGATTCGAAGATCCCGCGACTTATAGCGAATGGATCAAAGCTGCTCGCTGCGGCGACGCCACTAGAGCGGTTTAAAGAAACCTGTAGCCATTCGAAGCGCCGGAGGCGCGATAGATATTAGCGCCTGGCGTGCGCCCGGGGATTGGCGTGGACAGGCGATTGAGCCCCGGAAGGGGCGGCAAAATGCACCGAATAGCGCCGTCACTCCGTACGCCCCTCCGGGGGCTGGAATCAGACTAATCGCGAAAACCCCGGGCTGCCGCCCTAGCGCTATTCTCTTCCGCGGCTACGGCGCTTTCGTGCGGCTACACTATTATTGAACTTGCTTCAAAGCACGATGGCTGATTTGTCCAAGAGGTAAATTGCTTGTTCGCAAGCGGCGGGAGTAAAACTGTTGAAGCGCTGCTTTAACGATTATTCAGCGCCATTTGCGGCGCCAATTTATTGACTTCAACCTGCGCGCTCACCTTCTGGATTTGCGCGGCCTGCTCTTTGATAGTTGCAGCGAAATCTTCCATCCCTTTCTTCAACTGGCCGATCGTGGCTTCCTGCTTAGCGGCATCAGATTTGAGTTGCGTGATGCTTGCTTGCTGTTCCTCGACTTTGCGACGCTCCTTGAGAAACTCGTTGAGCAGCATTGCGTTCACCGCGTCATAGCGCACGGTGTAGATCTGGCCGTTTTCATCGCGCACCACCAGGTCGGGGTTCACCTCAGCTACTTCCTCGGCGATCAAACCAAATTGCGGCGTCCCGGCGCTGTCGCTCTTGTAGTGAAACGTGACCGGTTTGAGTGCCAGAATCGCCTCGCTGGCTTTGTCCATCGCTTTGATCTCTTTCTTGAACCGGCGCGAGGAACTGATCGTGCCAAGCTGGCCAGCCGAGTCGATTACGATATTGACCGCGTTATTGTTTCCCGTTGTCACTCCGCGAATGCCGGCGATAAAGGTTCTTGTCTGGCCATTAGGTCCGCTTGTACCCATGCGGATGGTGTTTGCCTCGCCAGCAACACCAAGGTTGCCGATATCGATATTGAAGTCGCCCGTGGTGAGCTCAATGCCGGCACTCAAGCCCAGTGCGATATTGTTGCTGCCTTCGGTGTTGTTTCCGAGCGCAGCACGACCATTGGCCGTGTTGCTGTCGCCCGTCGTGTTGCTAAAGAGCGCATTAACACCGATGGCCGTGTTGTCGTCGCCGGTGGTATTGAGCCAGAGCGCTCGATAGCCGCTGGCCGTATTCTCGCTGCCGGTGTCGTTGCTAAAGAGTGCACTGTCACCGCTGGCCGTGTTGAAGTTGCCCTCCGTGTTGCTTAAGAGCGCTACGAATCCATTGGCCGTGTTGCCGACGCCACTCGTGTTGCTAAAGAGCGCTGCGGTCCCCATGGCCGTGTTTTCGGCGCCGATGGTGTTAGTAAAGAGCGCCTCGTCACCGTTAGCCGTGTTGGCATTGCCGAGGGTATTGCTAAAGAGCGCAGAGCCACCGGTGGCCGTATTGCTGCTGCCCGCTGTGTTGAGAAAGAGCGCGCTGCGACCAATGGCCGTGTTGTCGCTACCCATCGTGTTGCTCTGGAGCGCACCAGTACCGTTTGCAGTGTTGCCGTCACTGGTATTGCTCATAAGCGCCTGAAAACCAGTGGCTGTGTTATCGACGCCGGTGGTGTTGCTAAAGAGGGTCTGATACCCGTTGGCCACGTTGCCGCTTCCGGTGGTGTTGTGATACAGCGCAGCAAAACCAGTGGCCGTGTTAGCGTCGCCGGTGTTGCGATAGAGCGCTCCATAACCGTTGGCGGTGTTGTAGTTGCCGCTAATGTTGTTCGCGAGCGCAAAAGCGCCAATAGCATTGTTGAAAAATCCGGTGGTGTTGGCGTAGAGCGCATAAACGCCATTGGCCGTGTCGTAGCTGCCACTGACGTCGCTAAACAGGGCCCGAAGACCGGTTGCCGTATTGTTCTTGCCGGCAGTGTCGTGATTGAGCGCTTCAAAACCAAAGCCGCTGTTCCAGACTCCGCTGGTCAGACTGACCAGCACTCCGCTGCCATCGGCCGTATTGCCATTGGGTAAAACGCTGTCCAGGTCTGTAGCTTGCGCTCTCGATAAAAGCGCAAAGGAGACGAGCGTGTTTCATTGAATTGCTGATAGGTGGAGTTCTTGTTTTCATATTTGCGAAGCTTTCATTCTCATTCCCGGGGGAGTTACCTTTGTGACTGCTGCTCTGAAAGAGGGAGAGAGGCTTCCCCGGGGTGAATTCTCCTCCGCAAATTCAGGTTTTGTTAGCCAAGATTGTGCGAAAACTTTCACCGGCTTGCAAGATAAAAGCAACACTTTCTGGCTTGCTCACAGCTCTGGGGAGCGCAGGCTGCTAGCCTGCTGTCGTCGGCAGCTTGCCGACGACGCCCCGAGCGTGGCGACAGCGTGTGGGATGGAACGGTCGAAGAGCTTTTCGGCAAGCTGCCGAAAAGAACAGGCTGGTAGCCTGTGCTCCCCAGCGCCGCCGGGTTCAGTCGTTTCTAAATCGCGCATCAGCGCCAGCGCGAAAGCGCGCGGAATCAAACAGATTGAAAGGAATGCGATGAGATTACTCCAAGTTATGGTTGCGAAACCATTTTCAGGACCGGTTTACTTACTTCGAGCTGTGCGCTCATCTTCTGGATTTGCGACGCCTGCTCTTCGAGACGCGCAGTGATAGCTTCCATTCTCTTCTGCTGAAGTGCGATGCTCGTTTCCTGCTTTGCAGCTGCAGACTTTACCTGGCTAATAGTAGCTTCCTGTTCCTCGATCTTACGGTTTTGTTCCTGCACTTTGCGGTGCTCTTTAAGGAACTCATTAAGTAACATCGCATTCACCGCGTCGTAGCGTACAGTGTGAACCTCGCCTTTAGCGTCGCGAGCCACGAGATCGGGATTCACTTTTTCCACTTCCTCAGCCACAAGGCCAAACTGTGGAATGCCATTGGGATCAAGCTCCTTTTTGTAGCAGAAGGTGACCGGTTTGAGGGCCAGGATGGTTTCGCTTGCCTTATCCATGGGCTTGATCTCGTCCTTGAAACGCGCTGAGGAAACGTTCGTGCCGAGATGACCGTTGCCGTCTATGATAACTCCTACACCTCCTGGAACGGTTACCCCACTGATGCCGGCGATAAAGGCCTGGAAATGGTGTATGTTGTTGCCGATGCGGATCGTGCCAGACTCGCCGGCCACACCTGAGTCGCCGATATTGATATTGTGATCGCCCGTGGTGAGATTGAAACCGGCATTAGCGCCCAACGCGATGTTGTCGCTGCCGGTGGTGTTGTCATGGAGCGTTTGACGGCCAATGGCCGTGTTGAGGTGGCCGCCGTCGTTACTTACGAGCGCTTGAGCGCCGTTCGCCGTGTTCTCCGTGCCAGTGGTGTTGCTATTAAGCGCTCCAGCGCCGGTGGCCGTGTTGTTATCGCCGGTGTTGTTTTGAAGCGCAACAAAACCGACGGCCGTGTTGGTTGCGCCGGTGGTGTTGCTAGAGAGCGCCAGAACACCGGCGGCCGTGTTGGCTCCGCCAGTCGTGTTGCTAACGAGCGCGGCACCGCCGATGGCCGTGTTGAAGGTCCCGATGGTGTTGCTAAAAAGCGCATTAACACCGTTGGCTGTGTTATTGCTGGCCATGGTGCTGCTAGAGAGCGCGCCAGAACCGGTGGCCGTGTTGGAGAAGCCGGTAGTGTTGTGATAGAGCGCAGCAAAACCAGTGGCCGTGTTGTCGCCGGCGGTGTTACGATAGAGCGCAGCGTAACCATTGGCTGTATTATGGTTACCGCTAATGTTGTTCGCGAGCGAATAGGCGCCGGTGGCACTATTGAAAAACCCGCTGGTGTTGCTAAAGAGCGAATAAACGCCAGTGGCGGTGTTGAAGCCGCCATTGACATCGCTATTCAAGGCTCGGAGACCCGTCGCCGTATTTTGGTTGCCGGCAGTGAGCTGGCTTAGCGCCTCGAAACCAGTGCCGGTATTCCAGATCCCGGTGGTGCGGCTGACGAGTACCCCAATACCTTCGCCATTGTTGGAGCCCGGTATGGTACCGTCCGTGTCGGGACCCACCGCTTGCGCCATCGGTGCAAGCCCAAAACAGCCAAGCAGCAGTGGAACGAGAATTAGGGGAATTGTCGTCTTGAATGGAATTAATAGTTTCATAGGACTTGTATTCTTTTCTTCCTTTATTTGGAAGAGTTTCTTGGTTCGAGTGTGATCTGGTAAAAGGTTTTGCGAAAAATCGCGCGGCGTTGGCTCACGGATTATTTGCCACCACTTTGGGTTCCGGTTTGTTGGCTTCAACCTGCGCGCTCACCTTCTGAATTTGCGCTGCCTGCCCTTTGACCTGTGCGACGACAGTCTCGATTTCTTTTTTGAGCTCGGCGATGGTCGCTTCCTGTTGTTCGACTTTGCGGTGTTCTTTAAGAAACTCGTTGAGCAGCATCGCGTTGATCTGCTCGTAGCGGACGGATTCGGGCTCGCCCTTTGGATTGTGTCCCACCAGATCGGGCGCCACCTCGGCCACTTCTTCGGCGATCAGGCCAAAGGCAAGCGTCTGCGTGGCGTCATATTCCTTGTTGTAGCGGAAACTCACAGGCTTCAGCGCGAATAGCGCTTCGCTGGCTTTGTCCATTCGCTGGATGTCGTGTTTGTACCGGCGCGACGAGACGTTCGCCCGGCCAAGTCTGCCGCTGCTGTTTATGGTCACGTAATCGGGGTCTGTTCCAACGGATGGCTGCACGTTGGAGTAAATGTTGCCGATAAAGCAACCAAAGGTCACGTTCGCACCGCCTGTGCCGATACAGATAACGTGATCCGCGGTGCTGACACCAAAGCCTGCCTCACGGCCTAATGCGATATTTGAGAAGCCAGTCGTGTTGTTGAGGAGCGCACCAGAACCAATTGCCGTGTTGTTGAAGCCGGCGTTATCATTAAAGAGCGCAAAGTCCCCGATTGCGGTGTTCGCGCTGCCCGTGATGTTGTCGTTAAGAGCTTGATAACCAAAAGCTGTGTTATTACCGCCGGTTTGATTTAAGAACAGGGCATGATAACCGGTAGCGGTATTGTTGTCGCCCATGGTATTTGATCCCAGCGCATACTGTCCGACAGCGGTATTGTTGTCGCCGATCGTGTTGGTAAACAGCGCATTATGGCCGTCTGCAGTGTTATCATTGCCGCTGATGTTGTGAGGGAGTGCGCCAAACCCAGTGGCCGTGTTGTCGTTGCCGATGGTGTTGTCAACGAGCGCCTCCACACCGAGAGCCGTGTTCTGGGTACCACTTGTGTTGCCCAAGAGCGCGTCATATCCATAAGCGGTGTTGTTGTCAGCTGTGTTGTCCAAGAGTGCTTTATATCCATAGGCCGTGTTGTTATTGCCGGCGATGTTGCCGAAGAGCGCCTGGACCCCACTCGCCGTATTGCGGCTGCCAGTGACATTAAGAAGGAGCGCGGCGGTGCCGGTGGCCGTGTTGTTGTCGCCTGCCGTGTTGAACTCGAGTGCAGCAAGACCATTGGCCGTGTTGGTACTGCCGGTAGTGTTGCTAAAGAGTGCAAATTCTCCGCTGGCAGTGTTCCCGCCACCGATGGTGTTGCTAAAGAGCGCCTGAGAACCGGTGGCCGTATTGTTGTTGCCGGTGGTGTTGTGGTAGAGCGCAGCAAAACCAGTGGCTGTGTTGTCGTCGTCGGTGTTACGGTAGAGCGAAGCATAACCATTGGCCGTGTTGTGGGTGCCGCTAACGTTGTTCGCAAGCGAATAGGCGCCAGTGGCGCTATTGAAAAACCCGCTCGTATTACTAAAGAGCGAAAAAACGCCGCTAGCGGTGTTGAAACCGCCATTGGTATCGTTAGTCAGGGCACGAAGACCCGTCGCCGTATTTTGGTTGCCGGCAGTGAGGTGGCTTAGCGCCTCGAAACCAGTGCCGGTGTTCCAGATGCCGGTGGTTCGGTTGACGAGCACCCCGATACCTTCGCCATTGTTGGAGCCTGGTATACTACCGTCCGTGTCGGGACCTACTGCCTGCGCCACCGGTGCAAGCCCAAAGCAGCCAAGCACGAGCGGGATCAGGACAAACCCAAGCCCTGAATGCCTTCGAGGCCGGCCAATAAGACTCCTTCCAGAGAGAACAGTTATTTTCATTCTATAATAAACCTTTCTTTTTGTAGATAGTTTGACTGCGTGGTTCAGATCTGAAGAACGAAGAAAAAGCTCCTTTGGAAAGCTCGTCTGCCTGGTTCAGATCAATTTTAGTGGGCGCGAGCTTGGAAACAATTTGTCAATTTGCCAAGACCAAAATTCAAACATTCCCTGGCCCACTCGCGGGGGTAAGGCGGCGACACGTCGCCGCACAAGGTTGCTAATCTTCGAATTGGTCGGCCAATGCATCGAGGTAAACTGACAGCGGATCGCGTCGCCCTGGCGTTGAGACCTGCGATTGATCCACAGCTTTGAGGTAACCAGCGAAAGCACCGCTCCTGCTCTTCATTTGCGTCGCTTCGAACCAATTCATGTAATCATCAATGTCGCTCATGCGAGCGGCGAGCCGTTCACGAGTAATTTGCAAGCGCGTCAGGCGCTTGGTGGCGCCCCTCCGCTTGCCGCGCGCAAGCAGCGCAGCGATTTGCTGGTATTCCCGCGCAATCGGGCGCATGACTGGATTCGCCTGAGCGGCGAACAACAGCAAATTGTAACTCAAATGGTTGAGCGCCACTTTCTCTGCCGCGGAGGCTTTCCGCTGCGCGAGGCCGCTCAAGTCCAATGATTTTCCGGCATCTGGAATTTTCGTGCGCAACAATTCATCAAGGCCCCGCTCGCTTTCGGCAAAGGTGAGCAATTGATGGCTTTGCGCGCCTCCTAGTCGAGCCACGCCTAATTGCCAGTTTTTTTCCTTATCGCGAGCCAGCGACGGAAACTGTGCTTTTAAATCACCCAAGAGGTCGTTAGAAGCATGCGACAGATTGCCGATGTAATGCGCCAGCCGCACATGCCCGTCGGGTTCATCGATAAGCAATTGCACGAGCGCGAGCGAGTAGGCGCGATAAAGCATGCGGCCAGCCGAATCGAGTAGCCGAGGGCGTTGTCGCAGAAATTCTTCCAGCGATATTCTCTTGTCCGACACGGAAAGCGCTTCAATAAGCGGACCGCGGTCGCGTCCGGGCGGAACGGCGAGCACGCCGTCGAGCAACCATTCCGGCGGCTCGACCAAAATCGTGTCAGGTGCGATGTCCGGCTCCTTTCGATAAATCATCTCCAGTAAAATGGCGCGCAGCAGTTCGCGCTCCACTAATGAACCGTCGAGGTTTTGGGTGATGGTCAGATCGAGCTGCAACTTCAGGCCAAAACCAGTCTGGCTGAATCGCAGTTCGGCCGGCGGAATTTCAGGCAGGTTCGCCTGTTGCGGCTGCAAATTGATTACGACCGCCGTTTTCCACCTGTCACGCTGCCGTAACAGCGCGAGCAAATTGGCCTTGGTCCGCTCCGCAAGTTCGGAAAGCGCGCCGCGCAGCCTCGCGTCCGCGCCATAAATGATGAATTGTTGCGAAGGACTCACACTGCGCGCCGGTGGCGCCGCACCCACCGATTGCAACATAACGATCGACAGAATCGTTATGATGATCACGGGACGGAAAATCCTCATCGGTAGCTGGCGGATATTAATATCGAAAACCGGGCGAGCCAGCGAGCACGAATTTGCGGCCGAGATTTTTCAATGGTCGGCGGAAGAAATGTCGAAACTATTTGCCATTGGAGGGGTCTAATTTATAGGAAATGGAAATACTATGAATGCAAAACGTTTACTTTTAATAAGCTGCATCGCCGCGCTGGCGTTACCGGTCTCAGTTGCGAACGGCCAGCGGCGTGCTGGCGGTGGTGGCCGTGCACACGTCGGCTCGATGCCGGCTCGGAGCGCGCCGTCGGGAGCATACCGGGGGACATACGGCGGTAATTGGAGCGGCCGTACTTGGAGCGGCGGTAATCGGAACGGCCGCAACTGGAGTGGCCGAAACTGGAGTGGCCGAAACTGGAGCGGTCGTAATTGGAACAACTGGAACGGCAATTGGCGCCATCATCATCATGATAATAATGACGTCATCTTCATCGGCAGCTTCGGCTTTCCGTCGTGGTGGGGCTGGGGATATCCATACGGATATTACGGCTATGGGTACCCGTACGATTACTACGGGTACGGCGGAGGCTATGGGTACGGTGGCGGCTACGGATACGGTGGCTACGGCGATGGTGGCTACGGATATAATTATGGCCAAGGCCAGGCTGGATACGGGTACGGATCCGGCACCCGATCAAGGGTGGCCGAGTTGCAACGCCGACTTGCCCGGGCCGGCTATTATGGTGGCTCCGTTGATGGAGTCATGGGGCCACAAACGCGCCGAGCAATTCGAGCTTACGAGCGTGACCACGGATACGCAGGCTGATCCAGCTCTTCGCGCTGATTGCGATGAGAGTGGCAGATCAGGTGTTGCTCTTTCGGTTGGTTGACCGGCGGATTTCGCAGGGGCGCATGGGCGAACCGCCGGTCTCTTTATTTTCGGCAAGCTGCAAATGCACTTGCGCTGCCCCGACAGCCTTTGGGGGCGCGCCGCCATATTCCAAGAGTCATCTGGCAGATTCTTTTCCCGGTTTTTTCTCGGATCCCTTGCTCGGAGCAGGCGAAGAACTTTTCGTAGCAGCCTCTTTAGGCGCGCTTGCCTTTTCTCCGCCTGCTTGCGTGGCAGGAGATTCTTTTTTGGCCGCCTCTTTGTACGAATCGCTTCGATAGTCCGTGATGTAAAAGCCGGACCCCTTGAAGATAAGACCGGCCCCGGTGCCAAGCAGGCGTTTCACTTTTCCATGTCCCCACTTCGGCAACCGGCAGAGATCCTTTGGGCACTCGCGAAACGCTTCGTCGCGCATTGACTGGAACGCTTCAAAAGTCTGGCCACACTTCTGACAAGAATACTCGTAGGTTGGCATCAAGTGTGTATCACAATTCGGCGGATAACGGCGGAAACTCTGCACTAAACAAGGCACAATTCAAGCCGCAACGGACGGCATGGCCGGTTGAGCTTTTTACTTGTATTTCTTGAATCGCTGAGTGCCCGCTCTCAGCTTGACTTTTTGCATAGGTTGAGCATTAAAAGTCCGTCCCAAATTTCCTATGCTCCGTCCACCTTATAGCAGTTTACAGGCGTTACTCTACCTTGCGCTCCTACTTTTCGCGGCTGGTTGCAGCGAAGACCCCCGCTTTTCTGCCAAGACACAATACTTGGGCGGCGCCTACGGCAATGCCCCTGCTGGTCCTGCGCATGATACCGTCTCATACTGGGATGGGGACAGCGCTAATGGAAAACCCTCAATTACCATCAGTCTCCGAGAGCAGCGCGCCTATTTTTATAAGAGTGGTGTGCTCGTCGGTGTCTCACAGCTTTCGACCGGTCGTGAAGGGTTAAACACGCCATACGGCCACTTCTCCATCACCCAGAAAGACGTCAATCACGTTTCCAGTTTGTTTGGCGATTACGTTGATTCAGCGGGAAACGTTGTCGTGCCTAATGTCGATGTCACCAAGGACCCGAAACCGCCCGGTGCCCACTTTAGGGGTACGCCGATGCCGTACTTTATGCGCATCGTCTCTGGGACTGGACTGCACGCAGGCTATTTGCCCGGTTACCCCGCATCGCACGGCTGCATCCGAATGCCTGAATTCATGGCCGAAAACTTTTTTAAATCGGTCTCAGTCGGTACGCCAGTCACCATTACGAATTAGATTCCTTGGGGAGCGTCAGCATCTGGGCTTGCAGAAAATCGGCGACGGCGGCATTCTCATCGTTCCGCCGAAGGGAATATGATCATCATCACGCAACCGAACGCGACTGAGGAACAGATCAATCGGATTGTCACCCGCGTGCGCGAGTTCGGGCTCGATGCACAAATCAGCCGCGGTGCATCGCGCGTGATCATTGGTGTGATTGGGCCCGAAGCGCTGCTTCGCGAAAAGCCGGTCGCCTCCATGGCGGGCGTGGAAGCGATCGTGCCGGTGTTGAAACCTTATAAACTTGCCGCGCGCAATTCACGCCGGCCCTCCGCTGTCATAATTGGCGGAGTGCGAGTGGGCGCAGAGGAACATGTGGTCCTCATTTCCGGCCCATGCTCGGTCGAAAGCAAGGAACAGATTTGCTCGATTGCACAGATCGTCAAAAAATCCGGGGCGAAAATTTTGCGCGGCGGTGCGTTTAAACCGCGCACTTCACCGTACAGTTTTCAGGGATTACGTGAGGAAGGACTTCAGTTTCTCGCTGAAGCGCGTGCGGAAACGGGCCTGCCTGTGATCACTGAGATCATGGACCCGCGAGACTTGTCTGTGATCGAAAAATACGCGGACTGTCTCCAGGTCGGCACCCGAAACATGCACAACTTTTCTCTCTTGAAGGAGGTGGGCCGCAGCAGATTGCCGGTCCTGCTCAAGCGCGGATTCAGCGCCACGATCAACGAACTGATTATGAGCGCGGAGTACATCCTGAGCGAGGGCAACATGAACGTCATTCTCTGCGAGCGCGGCATTCGCACGTTCGAGACGGCGGCACGCTACACGCTCGATTTAAGCGCTGTTCCGCTCCTGAAATCCAAGACACATCTGCCGGTCGTTGTCGATCCGACGCATGCGATCGGTCTGCGCGAATTTGTTCCGCAGATGTCTCTCGCCGCCCTTGCTGCCGGCGCGGATGCGCTCATGATTGAAGTGCACGATTCCCCTGAACTGGCGAAAAGCGACGGCGATCAAGCGCTCACCCCGGCAATTTTTGCCGACCTTGTTCCGCGCCTCCGCGCCGTCGCGGCAGCCATCGGCAGGACGCTCTAATCATCGGATCCAAAGCTGCTTCCTGGAGCAGCTTTGAATTTTCGCCTCTTTTCGGCGACACCTAACCGGTGCACAAATCGGGACACACAGAGCTTCTGGAAATGGTTGCGGCGAGCGAGCCAATCGCGCGCAAACTTCGAGCAATCGAGAAAGCGCAATGGCCGGTACAGTTCTCGCACGTCATCGAGCCGGCGCAGGCATTTCTCGTCGCCGCTTTCGCGCGTAAGATCGACAAGACCATTTGGGTTTTCTGTCCCAGTGTTCATTCCCAGGAACTGCTCTACGAAGGCTTGCTCAACTGGTATCCCACCGCTCTCTTCCTGCCGGAAGCCGAATTCGCCGCCGTCGAAAATATTTTGCCTGACCCGGAAATCGCAGCGGAACGGATCGCGGTGCTCACGCAAGTCGAGCGCGAGCCCAGTCCGCATCTGATTGTCGCAACGCGGGCAAGTCTCGACCAGGCCGCGCCGAGGCGCGGCGTGCTCCAATCCGCAATTGTTCAGCTTCGTCGTCGGGCAAACGAGAAGATGGAACATTTTCTCGAACAACTCGCGGGCGCCGGTTATGAACGCGCTGCGCAAGTCACGACCCGCGGACAATTCGCTGTGCGCGGCGGCATTATCGATCTTTATTCGTGGCAAGCGCCGTTACCGGTGCGTGTGGAATTTTTTGGCGACCAAATTGAATCGCTCCGCGAGTTTGACATCGATACTCAAACTTCGCTCCGTGATTTGGCTTCGGTCGATATTCTGCTGGGGCCGATTGAGAATCAAAGCGGGACAGTCCGTGATTATCTGGCCCCCGATCATCTTCGGATCGATATCGAACCGGAAAAAAGTTCCAGCGCGCACATTCAGATCAGCCAGGGCTGGATTGAGTTTGGTCCGGAAGATTTCAGCGGAGCGTTCCAGGATTCCGAAGTCGGCGAGTTCGCGATCGGCGATCTCGTGCTCGCGCAAGCGAAACGCGCACAGTTTATCGCGCACTTGAAGGAATGGCGCGCGAACAAAGCAAAAATCATCATTTATTTTCAGACTGAAGGCGAGATCGAGCGGTTTCGCGAGATTATGCAGGACGCCACTGAAGACATCCATCTCGCCCAAGGAACCCTCGCACGCGGATTTTGTTTCCCGGCGGCCAATCTCGTCGTGCTGTCGGCCGCGGAATTATTCGGACGATTCGCCGCCCATCCGCGGCGACGCATGCGTCGCGCGGAACGTCACCGTGTACAGATTGATTTTAGCGAACTGGCCGAAGGCGATCTGGTTGTCCATGTCGAACACGGCATCGGGAGATTTTTGGGTCTCATCCGTCTTGCAAAATCTCCGCACACTGTAGAGGCAGTCGTGTCGCCTGATTCATCAAAGAGCACAGCCGACGCGGCTGTTACTACAGAAGATGGAGCTCAGGAAGTCCTCGCGCTCGAGTTTGCCAACGAAGCAAAACTCTACGTCCCACTCGAACAAGCCTATCTGGTTTCGCGTTACGTCGGTGTCGGCAAAAAGTCGCCGCCACTCAGTTCGCTCGCTGACGCGAAATGGACGCGCGCCAAGAAAAACGCAGCTGCTTCCATTTTCGATTACGCGGGCAAAATGCTCGCACTTCAGGCGGAACGGCAGACGCATCCCGGTCACGCGTTTGGCCCTGACACAAGATGGCAGGCGGAATTTGAGGATTCTTTTCCTTTTCGCGAAACGCCGGATCAAATGAAGGCGATCATCGATACAAAAATCGACATGGAGCGCCCCCAACCGATGGACCGCTTGATCTGCGGCGATGTCGGCTTCGGCAAAACGGAAGTCGCAATTCGGGCCGCGTTCAAAGCAGTGATGGATGGCAAACAGGTGGCGGTTCTCGCGCCGACTACCGTTCTCGCTCAACAACACTTCGAGGTCTTCCGGCAGCGCATGCTCGATTACCCGGTGCGAATCGAAATGCTCAGCCGGTTCCGATCGCAAGCGGAACAGAAGAAAGTGTTGCAGCTGCTGCGCGGAGGCGGCGTCGATATTGTCATCGGCACACACCGGCTTATCTCCGGCGATGTCGTTTTCAAAGATTTAGGCCTGGTAGTTATCGACGAGGAACAGCGCTTCGGCGTTCTGCACAAAGAGAAATTCAAAGAGCTGTTTAAGCTTGTCGATCTTCTGACGCTCTCCGCTACGCCAATCCCACGCACGCTTTATCTTTCGCTCGTCGGCGTAAAGGACATGTCCACGATTGAGACCCCGCCACTCAACCGCTTGCCGGTAGAGACGGTCGTGTCCGCCTACGATGAGCGGATCATTCGCGATGCGATCAATCGTGAACTCGAGCGTCAGGGTCAGGTGTTTTTCTTGCACAACCGTGTCCAAACGATCTCTCTCGCGCGCGATCGCGTTGTTCATCTTTGCCCGCAGGCCAGGGTCGAGATCGGCCACGGCCAGATGGATTCGGACGAACTGGAAGCGGTCATGGCGCGATTCATTGCCGGGAAGATCGACGTGCTCGCTTGCACGACAATCATCGAAAGCGGTCTCGATATTCCTAACGCCAATACCATCATCATCGATCGCGCCGACAGATTTGGTCTCGCCGATCTCTATCAATTGCGCGGCCGCGTCGGCCGCGCCGAGCACAAAGCGTACGCCTATCTGCTTCTCCCGCGCGAAATGATGACAATTGGCGCAGCGCGCAAGCGGATCAGCGCTATCAAGCAATACAGCTCACTGGGCGCAGGTTTTCGCATCGCGATGCGCGATCTGGAGATCCGCGGCGCGGGCAGCATTCTGGGCACGGCGCAAAGCGGCCACATCATGGCGGTTGGTTTCGATTTATACTGTCAGTTGCTCAAGCAGGCAGTCGGGCAACTCAAAGGTGAGAAACTGCGGCTCCGGCTTGACGTCGATCTACGCCTCGATTTCGTCGCCACCAATGAAGCCCAGTTCGTGCAAAGTAGAAGCGACGCCTGGCCGCTTTCCCACCAAGACAAGGGACGAGGCGTCGCTTCTACTAATGGCCGCGTGCCCGCCTTTGTGCCCGGCAGTTTTATCAGCGACGCCACCCTGCGCATCCGGGCGTATCGCGATATTGCGCAAATCACTACACGTGAGCGGCTCGATCGCCTGCGGCGCGATTGGCGCGATCGCTTTGGATCATTCCCAATGGCGGTTGACAATTTGTTCCTTCTCACCGAAATCAAGCTCGCTGCGGCAAAATCCGGGGTGAGCCGCGTCGAGGTGCGCGAACGCAAATTGATGTTGACCCGGGGCGGAGATTTTATACTTGTCGCGGGCAAATTCCCCCGTTTAGTTGGAACCAAAATCGAACAGCACCTCAGGGAGATTCTGGATTTGATCAACAAACTATGAGACACATAATGCGTAGGTTTGCCAAAACCTTGCTGGCAGTTTCTGGGCTTGCTCTATTGCCACTTTGCTGCGCGCTCGCCCAGGAGCCTCAGGCACCCCAAGTCGTGGACGGCATCGCTGCGGTTGTGAATGGGGACGTGATCACATACTCGCAAATCCGGGCTTTGTCTGCGCCACGGGAGAAGTTGCTGCGTTCACAATACACTGGCGCGGAGCTGGAAAATAAACTGAAGGAAGTGCGACAGGCGGCTTTGAAAGATTTGGTGGATCGACGGCTTATCATCCAGGCATTCAAAAAAGAAAGCTATCAGATCCCGGATCATGTTGTGGACCAACGAATGCACCAAATCATCCAGGAGTCGTTCGGCGGGGATCGCAACACGTTTATCAAGACGCTCGAGGCGCAGAGTTACACGCTGGGCGAGTTCAAGGAAAAGGAAATGGAGAGAATAATCGTGCAGGCGATGCGCAGTAAGAACGTCAAGACGAGCCTGATCGTTCCACCCACGAAAATAGAAGACTACTACAAGAAGCATCGCGAGGAATTCACCACCAAAGAGCAGATCAAACTGCGCATGATCATGATTCCCGCTCACGCCGATACCGGAAACTCCGCGGCACAGAAAGCGATGGCTGAAGAAGTGCTCGGCAAATTGGCAAGCGGCGCAGAGTTCGAGCGCATGGCGCAGGTCTATTCCGAAGACAGCACCCGCGATCTGGGCGGCGACTGGGGCTGGATCGAGCGCAAAACGCTCGCCCCCCCCCTGGAAAAGTTCGCCTTCAACATGCCGGTTGGCAGAATCAGTAACATCATCGATTACGCTGGCAATTATTACATCCTCAAGGTGGAGGACAAACACGGCGGCACGACCCGTTCGCTCGCCGAAGCCCGATCCGATATCGAGAGGAAACTAATCCAACTGGAAGCGCAAGGTTTGCAGGAACGCTGGATCGCCGGTTTGCGCGCGAAGGCTTACATTCGGACATTCTGAAGTTCGATGTTGGGTTGAGCGTTGAATGTTCGCTTCGCGTTCGTACTCGGTCCAAAGCCTCGATTGCGATCACGAGCAGGAGCACGATTACGAGTCTTCATTGCGGAGAGGCATAACTTCCGTGACAATGCGCGATGCAACCGCGTATCGGGATCACGCTCGGAGATTGCGCCGGCATTGGGCCGGAGATCGTTCAAGCCGCGCTAAATTCAAGAGATCTGCCAACCGCTGCCGAATATGCGGTCATCGGGAAATATCCGGATTGTTGGTTAGGCCAGCCGACGCTTGAGACTGCGCGCGCGGCTGCGGCTGCGCTGGAGGAAGCCGTTACACTCGCGCGGCGCGATGAACTCGATGCCGTCGTTACCGGGCCCGTCCACAAAGCACGGATGTACGAAGCCGGTTTCAAATTCCCCGGGCAAACTGAGTTTTTTGCTGACCGCTGCGGGGTGAAAAACTTCGCGATGTGTTTGACCGGCGGAAAAATCACGGTCGCACTCGTTACCACCCATATTCCATTGCGCGACGTTCCAAGCGTAATCAAGCAATCGGAGATTGTCCGTGTCGGTTTGTTGCTCGCCGATTTTCTCCAATCTCGATCACTGGAACTCGACGACCTTGGAAACTTGACTGCTTTAAGCAGTCAAGTTCCGAAGAGTAATCGTCCGGTGTGGGGCGGGCAGCGCATCGCCGTCGCGGGTCTGAACCCACATGCTGGTGAATCTGGCAAGATCGGGCGCGAAGAAATCGAAATCATCGCGCCAGCTGTCGATGAGCTGAACCATCAATTATCAACCATCAGCGATCAACCTGCCACATTCACCGGCCCCCTCTCTCCCGACACCGTTTTCCATCGTGCGATCGAAGGTGAATTCGATGCTGTTCTCTGCATGTATCACGATCAAGGGTTGATCCCGCTGAAACTGCACGCATTTCACAGCGGCGTGAATGTAACACTGGGCCTGCCGTTCCCCCGCACCAGCCCCGATCACGGCACCGCGTTTGAAATTGCCGGCAAAGAAATCGCGCAGCCCGACAGCATGACTGCAGCGATCAATCTCGCAGTGGAACTCGCGCAGAAAAGCGCTCCGGTCGGAACATAGGCATCTTGCCTGTGCGGCACGCGGGCTTCCCAGCCTGCTTGAATCGCGAGGCGAGCGGCGCAACAATAGGCGCTCAAGGGCCGCAATCGATCGAAGGGCTTGAGTTCCAAACGACCGCAAACGAAAATTGCGTGCGTGAACGCAAAAAGAAGAAGCAGATCCGCATCGAAAAACGCCGGGGCGAAAAGGTGCCAAAACGCGAATGATTTCCCCGGGTAATTCCGTGCCAAAGCAAAGACGAAAGTCCAGTGAATTGGAGTCGCGAAGCCATCTACGAAAGTCGGATTGGCCATTATCTACGATCTCAGTGAAACCTTACCTGCCTTCCTAATTAATTTCCGGCGTGAAGATCGACAAGTACATCTCGGTTTTTAACATCGGGCTGCAGAACACATTCGTATATCGCTGGAATTATTTTCTGCGCGCCCTCTTCGGATTGATCCCACTTGCAGGCACGGTTTTTCTCTGGCGCGCGATTTTCAAGGAACGCGGCGGCGGCCTTCATGGGTACGATTACGGTTCGATGATTTACTATTATTTGTTGACGCTACTGGTAAGCAATCTCGTCACGCCCACCGAAGACGAATGGCAAATCGCCGCCGACATTCGCGAGGGACAGATCAATTCGCTTCTCACGAAACCGATGAGTTATCTCGCTTATCGCTTCAGCATTTTTATGAGCGGCCGCCTGGTTTACACATTCGTCACGCTGCCGCCCATCGCGCTGATCTTTATTTATTTCCGGCACTACATCGCGCTGCCTGATCAAGCGATGACTTATGTTCTTGCGAGCATCTCGATGGTCATGGCGGCGTTGATGCAATTCTTCATCACCTACTCGCTTGCGATGATGGCCTTCTGGATCCTGGAAATTTCCACCATCGTTTTCATCGTTTACTCGTTCGAATATTTCCTGGGCGGCCAAATGTTTCCTATCGACATCATGCCAAACGCGGTGCAGGCGGTGATGAAATGGCTGCCATTCTATTACGAATTGTTTTGCCCCGTCGCGATTTTCCTCGGCAGACTAAAAGGCGCCGCGCTCGCGGAAGCGCTGGCAATTCAAAGCGGCTGGCTCCTGCTCACCTGGGCGGCCGCGCGCGCGATGTGGAAACGCGGTCTCGGCCATTATCAGGCCGTCGGCGGTTAATGCTGTGGCGGCGGTCTGTGGACGCCGCACGAATTCCGTAATTTCACGCATTCGTGCGCAGAGTTCTTACACGCGGACGCTGCAAGACTAAACCGCCTGCGTGATCAACGTCACCTTCTTAATTCTCGTCTTACCAATTCAGATTTTGCGTGCAAAGAATGGATTATGCTCTTTCTCTTCCCCAACCGTGGTCATTGGACCGTGTCCGGGGCAGATGATCGTCTCATCCGGCAACGTTAGGATTTTCTCGAGATTATTTTGAACCGCGTCGTCGTAGGACACGTTTCCGCCACCCATGGAGCCGGCGAAAAGCGAATCGCCCACAATTGCGATCGGGCGAGCGAGGCCGGTCACCACGTAGCTCATTCCACCGGGGGAATGACCCCAGGTGAGTCGCGTGTCGATCTCCAGGTTGCCGACCCGAAAACGCTTTCCTTCTTCGATTGGTTCCGCGCCGGGGACTTTTTCGCGCGCCGGAGCAAAAACCTCCCCACCGGTTTCTTCGCGCAGACGCGGCAGGTCCGCGACATGATCGGCGTGTGCATGGGTAAGGAGAATGAGTTGCACGTCTAGTTTGTGGCGGTTCGCAAAGCGCACCATTTCACTGCAATCGGCGCCGGTATCAAAGGCTGCCGCGGCCTGACTGGCCGGGTCCCAGATCAGATACGCGTTGACCGCCATATCGTGATAATGCGTGTTGAATTGTGCGAAGCCGTCACGCTCATCAATTTTTTTTGGGTGCCACTCACCCTTGGCAAGTTCACATAGTGCTCGCCCCGCGAGACCCAAAACCGGCGCAACCTGCAAGAGCGTCGAGTCATCAAAATGGCCACCCTGCAATTCACGGACTGCTTGCGAGCTGATCTGCGCTTTTTCCGACAGTTCGGCATCGGAAATGCGCAAACCGCGTTGCGCTTTTCCGATAATGTCACCGACGTTGTCTTCGAGCGGAATCATTTTCAATCCTTAAACGTTCATCGGTTCGGCGGCGTGAACGGTCCGCAAATCGATAATTCGATCCAAGGCGAGTTTCTCAAGCGCGCTGGCAATATTGGCAACTGAAAATGCATCGCCAGTTTCCTTCTCCATCGATGTCATCGCAACATTATTAATGCCGCAAGGAATGATGTAAGTGAAAGGCGAAAGATCGCCGCACACGTTCAACGCGAAGCCATGCATCGTGATCCAATGGCGGACGCCAACACCGATCGAGGCAATCTTGCGTTGGCCAACCCATACTCCTGTCAGGGATTCACGGCGCGACGCGGCAATCCCGTAATCGACGAGAAGTTCGATGAGCAACTGCTCGAGCCAACGCAGGTATCGATGCAGATCCTGGCCGCACCGGCGCAGATTAATAATCGGATAGCCCATCAATTGTCCGGGTCCATGATATGTGGCCTGACCGCCGCGGTTGATCGCAAAAAGTGGATGCGGCAGATGCGCTGAGCCAAGCAAGCTGGACTTGTCCGGCGTGCGGCCAATTGTGTACACGGCTTCATGTTCGAGCAAAAGCAGCTCGTCACCCAGCGAACGGTCTTCTCGTTTCTTTGCTACAATTTCTTCCTGCAACGCAAGCGCGTCGGCGAATCCCATCGGGCCGAGCCAACGCACTTGAAGATCGACATCCTTCATATTTGCGCGGCGCCGGGAATTCCCAGCCGGGCTCCTTCTTGTGACCGCAGATGTGTCAAGCCGATGGCAAGCGCGTCAGCCGCGTCGGCATCCGGAGTTTCCGTTAAGCCAAGCAAGGCGCGCACCATGAACGCGACCTGATTTTTTCCGGCCGCGCCGGTGCCTACAGTTGCCTGTTTGATGCGATTGGGCGCGTATTCAAAAACTGGCAAGCCCATTTCCGCCGCTGCCAGAATGGCCGCTCCCCGCGCAGCTCCGAGGACAATCGCAGTCTTATAGCTTTGCACATAAATAACCGATTCGAGCGCGCAACAATCCGGTTCGTGTTCGCGAATTAGTTCGATAAGCCGATCGCGAATCGCCACCAGGCAGGCCGAGGAACGCATCGAACTCGCGTTGTGAATAGTGCCGAAATAGAGAGAGCGTGGTTTGCTGTTGTTTGCATCGACAATCGCGACACCGGTGTGGCGCAGCGAGGCGTCGATGGCGAGCACACGCATAAATCAATGACGCATCCCGCCGAGGATGAGAAAAACGCCGCCGGCCACGCCAAAAAGTAAACTCACGATCCAAAACCGCGGTTTCTTCGTGAGCGCGGAAATTGCGGCGATGGCGATAGCGATTTGGAACATCGTAACGCCGCGCGCGAAAACTTCATGCTGATGAAAATTTGATTTCGCCTCCGATTGTTTCTGCTCGGCTTCCGATTTAATTTGAGATTGTTCTTCCTCGTATCTCGCAGCTTTTTCTCGATCTTTTTCATCGGCCGCGGTCGCCAGAGACATTTTCGCATCAAGCACTGACGCCTTGATGCTTTTGGCCTGGTAATAGTTCCATTGATCGGACGCTTCGATTTGGTCCATTATCGCTTCGTTGGCATGCTTGCCCGAAAGAAGTCCGGCAATCGCCGCCAGTACCGCGAGAATCGCGGTGCTCAACGCGACCCACGAAATCCACGCCGTATTCTCCCGTTCAGCGCTGTGACGCACATGTTCTTGCAAATGTTCCAGAGGAACTTCGGCTTCTTCCACGACGTAAGCTTAAGATCGCCACTCGCTCGTTCAAGATAGAATCGACAACCCGCAGCGCAATGGTTTTACTCGCGCCACCATGGCGAACGCTTTGCACAAGCAGACTAGAGGAACAAGAGGCAAGCCAATCAAATTCGGGGCCATCGTCCTGATGATGTTCGCGATTCTTGCAAGCACTCATTCCTCTTTGGCGACGACAAAAGGGCTAAGCCAAATCGTGACGCCAGAGTTGCAAGGACCGGGCGATCTCTCGCTCAGTTTCCAAGCCCAAAGCGAGCAGATTGCAAATCCGTACGAGCTGCAAGCCGAGATGGGGCTAACAAAATGGGCTGAGTTTGCGGTCTTTCGCGGGTTTAAGCCGGATGATTGGATTTTCGGCACAGAGTTTGGGCTCCTCACAAAAGAGCCATATCTGCTCTCGATCGGGTTCGTGAACTGGTCACCGCACCTGAACGTTGATCCGCAGCCGTATATCGAAGCCGGTTACTACACCGAGCATCAAAAGTTCATTGGCGGAGCTACTCATGTCGATTTTCGCAATGAAGCCATCCTCGGTTACGCCTACGATTTCAATCCAGCATGGCGGGTGCAGCTCGATTGGCAGAGCGGCTCCGGTAATTCATCCACGATCGGTTTCACTTGGAACATCACTCGCGATTTTCAAGTGAATCCCGCGATCTATGTGACTAACGACAGTCCACACGAAGTACTGGGTTACGTGGTTTTCACTTACACATTTCACCTCTGGAGCGGCGAAAGAGAAAACCGCGCGGCCTTTACAAAATGAACGTCGCGACGGCTGCGCCGAACATCACAAACGTGACGGTTCCAAGTGCGATTCGGCAAAGCACATCCTGTCGCGGCCGACTAAAATCCCGTTAGTGCCGGATGTGCTGGCGCAGGCTCAGCAGGACCGCCGTTAGAATTGCGCCCAAGAACGCGGCGGTCATATCTTTCTGCGCATCCCATATGTCGCCTTGGGTCCCGAGATAAGCCGCGCCGAGATCGGGCCGGATAACTTGGGCAATGATCCGTTCCAGAATTTCAAAGAAACTGCTCAGCGCTGCGACAGTAGCGGCGGCCAGCCACACAGCCGAGGTTTCGTGAGCACCGGCAGATCGCTGAAAAAGCTCGCGCATGGGATAGAGCAACAGAAAACCAAACGCGAAATGAATTACACGATCGTAGTGATTACGTTTCAAGTGAAGTAAGTCCATCAGCCAAAAACCGGCTGGAACTTTCGCGTAAGTATAATGTGCGCCGATTGCGTGAAGCGCTAGGAATAACAAGATCAGCGCGTAGGATAAATTCGACAATTGGAACTTCCGATAGGTCGGAATGAGCACGCTGGCCGTCACAAAAACAAGCAGGTTCTCCAGGAACCAATCGCTGCGATCGATCGGATGGATCGCGAGCGCGATCCAAAAGAGCACGTAACATGCAAGGGCGATTTGCAGAAAAGAGCTATCGATAAAACGTGGGTCTGGTTGCTTCATCGCGCCTTCCGTTTTGGATTCGTCAACAGCACGGCGGCCATCATGGTCAGCGATCCAAACAGAGCCGAGACCATGTCATTCTGAGCGTCCCATTCGTCGCCCTGTCCGCCAAGCCACTCGACTCCTTTCCCGGGCGCTACTATTTCCGCAACGATGCTTTCCAGAATTTCAAAGAAACCGCTAATTGCGAGAATGATCGCGGGCGCGAGCCACAAGCTCCACCCGCGACGGATTCCGCTAAAGCGGAGCAACAGTTCGCGAACTGGCAATGCCAGAAAAAATCCGAATCCAAAATGAGCCACTCGGTCGGCGTGGTTTCGCGAAAATCCGAGGAAATCTTTTGCCCACAGACCAATGGGCATTTTTGCGTACGTGTAATGCGCCCCAATCGTGTGAAGGATAACGAAAAGTGCGATGAATATATAGGAGGCGTGGGAGAGCTGAAGGCGCTGATGCGTTAGCGAAAGAGCGAAGATAAAAAGAACAAGCAGCAGATTTTCCAAGACCCACGCTTGTCGATCTACGGGATGGATCGCCGCCAGAACCCAAATAACAGCGCAGAGCGCAGCCAGAGCGCCGATGAATTTGTTTTGTTGACTCACCTAAACCATTTTCCTCCGCCTGATCGACTGCAGACCCTTATCGAAGTAAAACTCTGCCGTGCTAGAAAGCTCAAAATCGCCGCGACATCGCGTCAGCGCCGGATTGCTAATGTTCCGGCGCAGGGGCAACAAATTCGAAATGCTCCTGGTGCATCCTGGCGGTCCGTTCTTTGCCAAGAAAGACGAAGGCGCATGGACGATTCCAAAAGGCGAAGCTGCTCCCGGCGAAGATCTACTTCGGCGCGCTCAAATTGAATTTGAGGAAGAGCTCGGCTTTCGACCGGAAGGCGAATGGATTCCGCTCGGTTCGATAAAACAGAAAGGCGGCAAAACCGTTCACGCCTGGGCTTTTGAAGGCGATTTACCGGATTGCTTCAAGCTGAAATCGAATGTCTTCGAAATGGAATGGCCGCCGCGCTCAGGAAAACTGCAAAGCTTCCCAGAAGTCGACCGCGCAGAATTTTTTCCAGGCGAGATTGCGCGGCGAAAAATAAATCAAGCGCAAGTGCTTTTCCTCGACCGATTGATCGCCGCTCTCAACCGTTAACGGCGACGACAGCGATTTACTGCATCGCTGAGCTGGTGTGCAGCCTCAAACTGCGCACCAGCCACCACTCTTGCGCATCGTCCGCCGGAGCGCTCGTTGAGTGATTTTGAAAATGCGTTATAAGATCGGTATCTACTCTCCGAATGTTACGCTTCACCTGGCCGGCGTTGATCGGCGTTATTCTGATGACGAATGCTCTGGCGCAATCGCCCACCGCGATTCCGTCGGTCAGCGGCGCGCGGGTGCCGACTAAGTCTATTCTGCCGTCTGCTTCACCGTCAGCGACACCGACCACGGAGGAATTGGTCAATTCGTTAAGCCAGGCAGATTTGCAAGCAGTCATTACGCTATTGAAAAGCAATTTCACAAGTCCGGATGCAGTTACCGACACGGAACTGAACCGGGCGACTGTTGAGGGCCTGATGGTTCGGCTGCCGCATGGCGTGATGCTTTTGCCGAACAAGGAGAGCGCGGGGGGAGAAGCACCAAGCCCTCTTTACAGTGAGGTGCTGGGTGGTCACATCGGGTACTTGCGGCTGGGGTCGCTGAACAGCGCTAATCTTCAGGCAATGGATAAGAGTCTCAGCAATTTCGCTGCGAAAAAAGTGGATGCCCTGATTGTCGATCTTCGCTCCAGCCAGGGATCAAGTGATTTTGTGGTCGCGGCGGATTTTGCGAAACGATTTTGCCCAAAGGGCAAGGCGCTCTTCACGTTGCGCAAACCCTCCGTGCGTCAGGACCGCGTCTTTAGTTCTGATCGCGACCCTGCTTTCCGAGGTCTGGTCATGGTGCTGGCCGATGGCGACACCTCCCGAGCAGCTGAAGGAGTTGCTGCGGCCCTGCGGTTTTATGATAAAGCGCTGGTTATCGGGCAGCCGACTGCTGGGCGCGCGGTCGAATACTCCGATTTGTCATTGCCAGGCGGCAAAATCCTGCGCGTTGCGGTGGCTGAAATGATTTCGCCGGAGGGCCGCCCATTATTTCCAGAAGGGGTAAAACCAGACTTGCCGGTCGAGATGCGCATGACGGAGAAGCGACAAATTTTTCAGTCGAGCGGGGAAAAAGGAATGGGGCCGTTTGTTTACGAAACGGGGCGCCCGCACATGAATGAGGCGGCGCTGTTGGCCGGAACAAATCCTGAAGTCGAGGCAGCGGAGGCAGCACAGCAACGCCGCGGCCGCGCGCCGGAGAAAGCGCCACCGCACGATCCGGTCTTGCAGCGTGCGCTCGATGTCGTCACCTCACTCGAGATTTATCAGAAACGGTAGGGTGAACCCACTCGACGATGCGTAGGTTGCAAGTTGTGCTGGCGTTTGACGATCATTTCGCTCAGGCGGGTTTTGAGATCGTGGAGTAGAGATGCGATTGCAATTCAAAAGGAGATTGAGGGATTCTTCGACTTCGCTCAGAATGACAGCTCGGTGACTCCGCTCGAGGAACGCATCAA
>WNFZ01000636.1_pt1 | contig 34025 bp, 36 predicted proteins | sample 5400081 | NCBI WGS metagenome assembly WNFZ01 (sample SAMN13153365, study PRJNA577476) | soil metagenome | isolation source: 80 cm soil or saprolite under grassland replicate 1 | place: USA:California | collected 2016-06-15 | reverse complement strand
GTTGTCCAGCAATATCCGCGAGGATCTTTCCGGGCAGACGTGACGAACTCATCCGCCCCTGAATGATGGCGATGACACGTGGTTTCATGATTTCGTTTCGATCTTCTTTGCAGCTTCTTTCTGTTTCATTTGTGCTAATTCCTCCTTATGCCTGAGCAAGTCCAAACTACGTTTGCCCATGCTCGGTAACATACTCAATATTCCTAACACGATTCCGATACCCAGCGCACCTGTCAATAACAATCCAACTGTGCTCTTAATGGTATAGCCAAAGACAATTACTTCGATCATGGTCTGGTTACTGCCAGTAAAGAAAATAGCCAGCACAGACAGAATGACAATTAATATCAACGGAACAATCATGGGAGTCTCCTGTTGTCTGCAACTTTCATTCCGTATTTGCTTCGGACGGGATTGGCAAAGGAATCACAAATCCCTTGGCACGGAATTTTTCAACATAATCGCGCACGGTTTGATAATCGAGCCCGACCTGTTCGGCAATATCAAAGATCGTGTGCTGACCTTCAAAGCACATCATAATTTTTTCAATGGCGCGATTGAGTGCCCAGTTCTCGCGCCAATCGACCCAAAGTCCATTGCCACTGAGGAACACAGGCCCGCGAAAAGTACGCTTTGGAATGTAATTGCTGGCGAACACGCGGATGATTTCTTCCGCAATCTGCGATGCATCAACGAGCATGCCTTCCTCTATGATATCGAGATTATCGTTGGTGGTGTGATACTCATCATAGGGATAACGATTGAGCGAGATACACGGCACGTTCACGCCGGGGCCGTTGACCACGCGTTCATCGTTGGCGGGCGCAGCGGCGAAGTCGCGTTCGTCGTGTTCAATATTTTGTAATTGGTAATTGGTAATTCGGTCGAGGAGGTGATTGTGCTGTCTGGTATGATGCCAGGCGATCTTATTTTTGTTGCCCGTCATCTCCATGAAGATGCCGCCGCGCAGGTTTGGGATGAGGGATTCGTTATGTGCCAACCAGGCGATCGTGCCGATTGTCTCAGGTCCAAACCAGAAGCGGACACTCATCGATCCCGCCGGAAGCGGATTCTCTGCGAGTCGTCGAGCCAACTCAATTGCGCTGACCACGCCCGCGCCGTCATCATTGGCTTGCATCGGATGACAAGTATGCGCCTGTACAAGGAATTCTCCAGCCTGAAGATTAGGTCCACCTTCAGGATGGATGACCGCCGTCGCAATTTTAAATCCCTGCTTCGGGTCGGTAATAAACTCCGATTTGATGACTGCGTGATATTTTTTATCTCGAGAAAGCTTATCGAAAGTATTCTTCGGTAAACAGAATCCCCAATCGCGTTCGTAATATTTGAAGACCCAAGGCACGGCATGGGGGCGTTTTTCATTGAAATACAAGTGTGGCTGTAGTTCTTCAAAGCTAAGAATTTGATCAACTGACAGTGAATAGGAAACAATATGAAGTGGATTATCTTTGAAATCCACGACACATTCGCCATCTTCGGTTTCCAAATAGGCTTTGTGAACGACATATCGCTCAGGAACTTTCCACGTCCAAACGGGAGTTAATGGCGCGTAGGTCTCGATGGTGTAGGTTGAGGAGTCGGGCATGTACGAGCCGACAATCTCCAACGTTTTGTCGTGATCATCAGAGGCGAGTGTACGATGCAAAGGAAAGAATTCCGCGAGAATGGATTTGAGGGAGGTATAAGGTTTCATGTTGATTCATACTCGTTGGTTGAGCGCAAGCAGTCGAAACCAATAGGCAAGAGGAGTACTTTTGATTCCTGGTGGTCTCGATATGACGGCGAAAAGCATCGCCGTCTACTCAACCAACGAATTATTTCTAATTTTACTTTTATCAAGAACTTTCCTTGCCAGAGCGGGCAACAATTCAAAGCTTCCGTTGATCAAAGCTCCACGCTTGCGTCGAGTCCAACCTTGCACTTGTTTCTCTCTATAAAAAGCATCAGAAACGTGATCAGATTCTTCGCAGTACACTAGTGTAACTGGCAATCTTCCAGATGTATATTTTGATCCTTTGCCGCTTTGATGTTGTGAAAAGCGTAGATCAAGATTCTTAGTTGACCCAACATAGTACGAGTCATCAGAACATTCGAGAATATACATCCATGCCATAATCATTTCTCATTTCAATCGGTGGTTGAGACGCAAGCAGTCGAAACCACACTTCTAAATCACATACCAACTTTCGATTTACTTTCCTGTAATTGCTGGTTTCGATACAGCCTTACTCAACCAGCGGTATCATCTTTCTTTATGTAATACAACAAATGCGGATCGCGCTTCATTTCGCGTGCAGTGAATTCATAGACTTCATTCGCCTTCATCAATTTCACATCTGCTTCGCCGATCTTTGCTGATTTGATCACACCTGCCTGTTCCATTAAAGCACCCATGGGATCGACCATTGTCATCACACCTTTATCGGTGTCGCGCACCAGCATTTCGAAAGTATCAGTATAGGTATTTCCATTTTCATCGGTCACTTCGCCGGTGAATTGTTTCAGGAAACGATAATCCACGCCTTCCATTTGCTCGATGTGATGAAAGAACGTCATGCTGTTGTTGTACGATAAGCCAATGACCATGATCTTTCCATCCAGATCGCGCAACTTGCCAAATACCGAATTGCGCTCATAGCTGCTTTTGTATCTCAGGCTTCCCAGCATTTCGGCATATTTACCCAACACAGCAAACGAGTAAAAGGGATGAAACACCCGTTTTGCACGCGGGTCCATCCGCACCACTTCGGTCAAGGCGCCCATTTTCGAGCGGGTCTTACGGACATCCCATGGCACACCCTTGTTGAAGTCGAAGTTGAAGGTCGGCATGATCAGCGTTCCATCTTTATCTGTACCAAGAACTGTCTCCAGAGCACGAATCACCGTCTGTGGACCGCCATCTACTTCACCAAATGATTTATAGGAACTGTGAACGAGCAGGGTATCCCCCTCTTCCACGCCCAACTCACGAAACCCTTCAACCAGTTTTTCAAAGGTTAGCATATTGTTCTCCAAATTATCTCCTCGCTGAGCGGAATGCCGGATTCGTCGGCATATAGTCGAAGCGCATGTTTATAGGGATTACTCTCTCGCTGCCGCTTCGACTGCGTTCGGCTTGCACTCGCTCCGCAGGGCAAAGTACGCCCACTTCGTTCAGCGAGGAATAATCTTTTGATAGGTTTCAAGAAGTTTACCAAAGTTCTTCTTCCAGTCTGCTTTCTCTTTGGCTGTCTTCCGCGCCGATTCTCCAATACTCTTGAATGACTTGCGATTTTTTAAGGCATTCAAAATCTTTTCCGTTAAATCATCCACATCCCCATCCCGGAATAACCAGCCATTGACTCCATCTTCGATCCATTCCTTGTTACCTGGAATGTCTGAGACGAGACAGGGCAATCCACTTGCCAATGCTTCCATTAAAGTGGCGGAGGAACCATCCACGTGTGACGGAGAGACGTAAAGATCCGCCATGTGATACCAGCGCGGTAAATCTTTCTGAGCGACCTGTCCACCAAAATGGACCCGATCCATCACGCCACCATTGGTCAAAATCTGACGTATTCTCGTTCCCTGTGAGCCGCCACCCAACAAAATAAGATTTACATTTGGATTTACACTCGCGACTTTGACAAATGCCTTCGCGAGAACATCGACACCATAAATGGATTCCCATGTTCGGCTACAAAAAAGAGTTATTTCTTTAGACCGTGGACTACGGACGGTGGACCGTGGCTTACGGTCTTCGGTCTTCTGTCCACGGTCCATCTTTGGCGCAAAATGTTCAATGTCCGTTCCCCAGGGGAAGATCACGGTTTTGTTTGGGTCCATTCCAAATTCAACTGCCTTGGTGCGTGAAACATCGGCATCACTGGTAAAAAAATCCGCTCGTTTCAGTGTATAACGTGTGACCCATTGCATCCACTTGGTTTTGTCTGCATCCATCACAAGGTCGTATCCCCAGGACATGGCAAGAAATGGATGAAACCCACTCAAGGCGGTGATGAAGGCACAATTCTGGATCGGCCCGGCGTGGATCAAGTCTGGTTTGATTTCTTTCGTCAAACGTCTAAGGTCAAACGTCAGACGTGGCACATCTTGCCAGCGGAACTCATGTTGCCCACCTGCCCACAAAATTTGTTCGATATTTTCAGGAACAGACCTGTCTTCGGTTTGGCGCTTGTTTGCTTCGAGTTTTAAATAGAATACATCATGCTCGGTTTTTGATAACGAAGACAGAAACCGGTAATCATGAGGAGTGTAATTCTTTGAAAAATAAATGATCTTCATAAAGAATCAGTTGGAACGTTGGAAGGTTTACAGGTTTAAACATTCTAACTTTCCAACTTGCTAACCTTGAAACGGTTTAGGCGCCCAAATCCGTCCACCGCAATTCCTGACCATATTTGAAATCATGTAGCGCCTTCGTGCCAATGACATTTTCGATCTGGTCAGGTTTGATCGCGCCAATCGTGGCGGGACGCAGCACATCGATCATGTCACGTGTAAAGATTTCGCCAGCTTTGATATCCCGTGCCGCACGCAAGCAGCGACGTTGCACAACCGATGTATCTTTTTCATTCTCAGCGATGAATTTATCCGCAGAACCGAGAGCGCGTTCCAGGAGACGCGTCTCTTCGACCATGTGCGCCCATTTATCGGGATCCATGGCGAATTTGTGGTCGGGACCTTCGCGGTTGTTGCTGTCCGTAAAATGACGCTCGATGACGCGCGCACCCAATGTCACCGCTGCGACAACTGGAGCAACCGCGTGAGTGTGATCAGAGAGTCCTAGAATTACATCCGGGAACATCGTGGCATAGGTCTTCAACACATTGATGTGCAGATGATCATAGTTATTCGGGCTGGCAGTGTAATTGGTATTGCATTGCATCAAGACAAGCTGCTTGTTGATCTTCAAAATTGCATGGACCGCCCTTTGCACTTCGCCAATCGTCGACGCGCCCGTCGCCACAAAGAACGGTTTGCCCTTGCTCGCCATGCGCTCCAATGCTTCGATCCAATCGATCTCGCCGGAGCCTGCTTTATAGACGGGAACATATTGATCAAGGAAATCAATGGCTGTGAAATCATACGGCGAAGAGAAATAATCGATGCCCGCTTCCTGGCACTCCTCCATCAGAGTCATTGTCCATTCGAAGGGAATGGAGGCAGCGCGATACACTTCCACCACCGATTTTTTCCACGTTGCCTGATGGCTGACCTGTGAATTCATGTGCAAAAAGCCATAATCCGAGACAATTTTCGGCGCGTCGAAGTTTTGGAATTTGGCAGCATCCGCCCCCGCTTCTTTCGCTAGGCGAATGAGCAGTTTCGCGCGTTCCAAATCGCCATCGTGATTGGCGGCGATATCGGCAATGAAATAGATGGGATGATTCATTCCAATGGTTCGATTTCCAATTTTGATTTCCATTTGTCCTCCGAGGGTATATTGCGCGAAATAAAATTTGGTTTTATGAAGATCTTCCAATCTTTCCCAGATGCGTATTCTGAAACGCGTCTTCATGTTTCAAGCCATAGCCGAGGACACGGTCGAGGCTGGAATGTCCGAGCAGGATCGTTCCGGCGAACATCAGCGCAGGGAAGGCAAGTAGGTAGCCCATCACATAAAACGCAACCGCAACCCCTTTGTGGTGGATCAGGTTATAGGTCCAGGCGCCAACCCGAGGGCTTGCCAGGTAGCCGAGCATGCTTAGGTCCGGAGCAAAGAACAGGAGGGCGTACCAGCCCCATCCGTATTCCAATCTCGAAAAAAGAAACAGCGCAAGACCAAATAAAAGGAGTTCTTCAAGTTTGAGTAGATTTTTCATTGGATATCCTGTGGATAAGTCTCGGATTTCTGGGGTAAATTTAGGGAAGGCTTGTGAATAAAAGACCGTTAAGAAGCGCCTAAATGTTGATAACCCCTGATTTTCTGTGGATAACCCTGCTGGAACTGTGTATAAAATTCCGCCAAACCTGTGGAAAATGGGGGGATTTCATGCCCCAAATCTGTGGACAGTTTGTGGGTAGATAGCCATAAATTGTGGGATCTTCTGGCGGTCAGTTCCGACGCCGATACCGATTTCGGCGAAATGAGGTTTTCTCTTAGCCTAAAGGTTCGCGCAATCTCAACGCCAAATTGATACTTGTTCATCGCCTGCGCACCAACCACGTGATACAAACCGGTCAAATTTTTCTTGAGCATCTCGAGCAGCAGCCGGGCAGTGGCATTGACCAGCATTGGGCAAAAGATAACATCCGTAAAGCCGTTGACGTGGTTGCCAGCGCTCAGGTTGTTGACAAAGAACTCGCCGAGGCTGCGCCTGTTCGTGAGACTCCATCCAAACATATTGACACGTGCAACAATGGCTTCAGGATTCTCGGAGAATGTCGCGTTCTCGCCGTCGAGCTTGGTCTGCGAATAGACACCCATGGGGTTGGGGATATCGTCTTCTGTATAAGGTTCGGTTTTCTCGCCATCGAAAACAGCGTCGGTCGAGATATGGACAAGGCGAATACTGCGCTCGGCGCAGGTGTTTGCCAGTTGCGCCGGGACATCTACATTGAGAACTTTCGAGAGCTCTGGATTCACCTCACACTCCTCAAGATTCGCCAATGCAGCACAGTTGATCAACCAATCGGGTTGGGTCTTATCTAAAACAGAATCGAGCGCATCCCGGCGAAGAAGATCCTCATTGAACACCGGGAACGGAGCCGACCTCAATTTGCCGCGATCCATGCCAAAGACCTGATGTTCGCCCATCGCTTCCATAGCGAGGTTGATGCCTAATAAACCACTTGCGCCAGTAATCAAAAGTTTCATGGGATAGTAAATAAGTAGACAAGTAAACAGGTAGACTCGTGTTTCCGTGTATACCTGTCTACTTGTTTCCCTTTGTACTTAGCCTTCCAATCTTCCTTCCTCAAACAACTGTTCGAACGGTGCAACAAATTCCTTGATGCCGTCCACATCCAGCCATTGAGAATTGGTATCGCTGGAATAACGGAAGCCCTCGGGCAGAGGCTTGCCTTCGTATGCCAGTCCACGCTCCCATAATGTTTCCGGCGGTTTGACAATAAACATGTGTTCCCGTTCCACTGTATTGCGCGCTTCGTCCTCGGAGATCAACACTTCATGAACCTTCTCTCCGGGACGGATGCCGATGATATTGAACTTTGCATCCGGGACGATTGCAGTTGCAAGGTCAATAATTTTGGTGCTGGGAATCTTCGGCACAAATACTTCGCCACCTTCCATTTCTTCAATGCAATTCATCACAAAGCGCACACCTTGTTCGAGTGACAGCCAGAAACGCGTCATCCGTTCATCGGTGATGGTGACGGTTCCGTTGGCACGTTGCTTGAGAAAAAGGGGAACCACGGAACCACGACTTCCCACAACGTTCCCGTAGCGGACACAGGAATAACGAGTGGCTTTTCCGGCGGCATAGTTATTGCTTTGAACGGTTAGCTTTTCCGCCGCAAGTTTTGTGGCGCCGTACAAGTTCACGGGGTTGACCGCTTTATCGGTGCTGATGGTCATCACTTTTTTGACTCCCGCATCCAGTGCCGCTTCGACGACATTCGCTGTGCCCATGATATTGGTCTTGATCGCTTCCATCGGGTTGTATTCACAGGCCGGCACCTGCTTCAAAGCAGCGGCATGGACAACAATATCCACACCATGCAACGCCCGGACCAGTCGTTCGCGGTCACGAACATCGCCTATGAAATAGCGCAGGGATGGGTGATCATATCCGTGCATTTTCATTTCATGTTGTTTCAATTCATCGCGGCTGAAGATAATAATTTTCTTCGGCTGCTTTTCTTCCAAAGCGATCTTGGTAAATTTCTTACCAAAGGAACCTGTTCCACCCGTGATAAGAACCGTTTGATTTTTCCAATCCATGATTGCTCCTTTGTTATGTATGTCGTATGTCGTTGCGAGGGCATCAGCCCGAAGCAATCTCCTTTTAATCGGACTAGCTCTTCGATAACTGTTAGCCATTTAAACGGAGATTGCGTCGTCGCTCCACTCCTCGCAATGACATGCTTACTTTATAGCTTCAAACAAACCCGAATCTTTAGTGATAAAGATGCTGCCTTTTTCTTTTAGCTCTTTTTCTAAATCAGTAGTTAGCTTCGCAAATTCATCTTCCGAAAGTTCACCTGCCCGAATCCCTGAACGAAAGTAGGCGATCAGCGGTTCCAGTTCGGTCACGTGCAGGTTGTCTTCATACCGAGATACTGTCACGTTTGGGAAAAATGGTTTCAATTGATGCAGTCCATTTTCGAGCGTGAAGAGATTGCCGAACGACTCCCAAACTTCACCCTTGTGAATCCGCCGAAACCAATCCGTGATTTCCTTCAAATGGCTATCACCGACGGTTGTTGCAAAGAAATGACCGTCTATTTTCAGAACTCTCTTAATCTCTGTAATCGCCTTTGGCTTGTCAGGCACATGATAGAGCATATGATTGGCGATCACCGCATCGAAAGTTTCATCTTCAAACGGGATGGATTGCGCGTCGATCTCCTTAAACTGGAAGGCACGTCCGGCGACAACGAGATTTCTCCAGGCCGTATCTACCATCCCCGCAGATAAATCGCTGAGCGTAATGTCCCAATCAGAAGGGATTCGGCTTATATTATCTTTCCACAAATAACCAGGACCGCATCCTAATTCCAGAATCTTTGCGTGCTCTGGCAATCCAAGGAGCGTGTCAAAAACCCATTTAAACCAACCGTATGGATTCGTACTGAAGCGCTGATGAATCGCTACCCGCGCATCGAGATTGGATGAATCCTTATATTGATCGGTCCTCAAATATTGCTGGTCAGTAAACTTGGACAAGGTTAGTGCTCCAATTCTCTACTTTTTGATAACGATCAGCGGATACTGTCCATTCTCGCCAAAGAACTTTGGAAAGTGCTCCTCCAGCCAATACACCAAACGAAGATATACCTTCCCGCCAAATTGTGGACGCACAAACCAGCGCATAAAACGCGGACTCAAGCTGCGCCAGGGAAAGATTTCGTATTTCACTTCGCCATTCAATTCATTCTTCAACCAGCGCGGCGTCATCTTTTCCACAAAGGTTCCCGCCTGATCTGCCTCTCCATTCCAGTTCTTTTTCTTCTTAGCGGAGCGTCCACTCAAGAAACGGGCCAGTCCAATGAACGGCTCTGCCATCCGCATCAATAGTGGATTGTGCCAGCCATTGATCACCACCGCCGATCTGCCTGTTTTCAAAACACGGTTCAATTCGAGATAGGCACGCTTGTGTTCGGCGAGAGGCAAATGGTGAATGGTGTGCATGGACACAACGCTATCAAATACATCCAGCTTGAATGGAAGATTGGCAATATCCGCCACGACAAACAGTCCCTTATTGCCAAGTCGCGTCCGAGCCTCTTTCAAAGCCGTAATCGAAATATCCGCGCACAGACGATAACGATAATTTTCGGAATATGTCAAATACTCGGGCCACTGTACCGGACCCGAACCAGCGTCAAGCAGGATATCGCCCTTCGGTGCAAGATATTGCTTCACACGCAGATGACACTTATGAATATATTCGCGCGAAACCGGACGCAAGTCTTCATAACGGGCGTTTTGATACAACCCATCAGCGGCTTGCGACCAACCGATCTGATCATAAAATTCGCGGACCTGTTGTTTGGTGTTCTCCATGCTTACCCCCTCTCCTTTTTAGGGAGAGGGTTGGGGTGAGGGTCATTCCACGTAAATGGTTCGCCGACCAAAAACCTGAACGTGTCGCCAAACTGCGCCATGCCTTCGTCGCTCAATACTTTCTCCACCGGCCAGACTTCCAGATCATCCCAGAAATTCATCAAGCGCCAGGGGAACGGACGCGGGTATTCGAAGAAGAACCGATAGGCATAATTCCATGCCTTGGCAGTTTGCTCTTCCCTGAGACGATGCGCAGGCAGATCCGCTAACACATTTTCCAGAGTAGAGAAATACTCAACCCATGAATTTGGGTCAATCGTAAAACCGCGCTTGCGATAATGTGTGTTTCCACAGGATATAACGGGAATGCCATTCATGGCGGTTTCCACACCAACTGTCGTTGTGTAAGCCAAACCCAAACTTGCGATCTCGATCAAATCATAGGTATTGACATTATCCAGCGCGCCGATCACATGAATGTGATGCGGAATTTCAGGCAATGCTTCCCGGACAACTGTCCCCATAGATTTCACCTGCGGCACAATTTTCTCACCGGGGTGAATACGAACCACCAGTTGCACATCGGTCCGCCCGGCAAAATATTGAACCGTTTTCGTGATCCATTCGCTCATCGACCCGGCGAAAATATTTCTTCCCAGTGTGAGGCTATCGCCCAACACATTTGCAGCAAGCAAAACAACCGGACGATCATCAAGCCCTAAGGCTTTCCGTGTGACATCTGCACCTTGTGCGGACACATATTGCCACAGGCGTTTGGATTTTCCCCAGACACGGGCACCGCGTCGAGCGTTCTCGAGATCGGCGAGGCGCTCGTACATTTGATCGGTCATTGGCAGGCTGCAACGCTCACGAACAAGATAATCTGTGTCCTGCCGCATAATGGATGTGTTCTGTGCCAGCCAGATCTGTTCGCGCTGGTCGTTGAATTCAAAGGTCATGGCTGGGATATTCAGATAACGCGCTACGCGGAACACAATTCCCATTTCAAGGATCAATCCATTGGGGATGAGAACGACATCCGGCTTATGAGTCTGCATCCATTCAAGGGCAGCGAGGGCGGCGAAGGTATTGCGCTTAATACGCAGATCGTACAAAGCGCGATCCTTCGGTGAATCCATATCGACTTCTTCACGCATTAGCGTGTACTGCGCATCCCACAGGGAAACTTCTCCCACGTCAGCTTGGAGGACGGGGGGTAAAGCGGAGGCAGGCTTGAGGCGCTGTCCTGAGCTTGTCGAAGGATCCAGAAGAGAAACGTGTTGCACAAATGGATTCAAGCCTGATAAAGCATCCCGCGTATGTAAGGTGCGTTGACGCTGCGTCAGCCTATCCATTTCCTTATGCCATTCAGAATAGGGCAAAGTCAACAACGTGACCTTATGTCCCAATCCCGCGAGCGACAAAGAAATATAAGCAGATTGTTCTATCCAATAATGCAACGTGGCAAAGAAGAGAATGTTTTTGCCGGCAGGTACGTTTTCAATGAAAGGTTTTACTTTAACAACTGCACCAGGTAATGAAGTCTGCAATCGGGAAAGATTGAAGTGATCTTTGCGAGCGCGATTCTTTTGCCGAAGAGCGTAATCCAGTTCAGCAGCAAGAGGCAGTTCGCCAAGAAAATTTCGGAGTGAAGTTTTGTTAAGCATAATTTTTGAACCGCGAAGACGCTACGCCGCCCCGGTGGTTCGGTGCCGGGGAGAACGCGAAGCTTTTAAAAAGTCTCCTTGGCGAATTTCGCGTCTTCGCGGTAAACTTTTAATCAAGTTTTTCTATTTTCCAGTCCAGGCGCGGGCGGACGGGGCCCTGTCGGATTTCGGGCCATTGCGTTCCGGGCGCGCCGGAAATATCTACGTTGAACGAGAGGGCGTTCTCATCCATGAAATAACGGCGGACGCCGAACGAGCTGGCATTTACGCCGAGCGAATAACGACCCTCGTTGAAAAAGTCTGCCGGGATGTGACAGCGGCTGATGTAACGCCCCGCCTGACGAGCGCCGAACTGTTCATATTGTTTTGCATCGTCAGTATCAAATGCTGTGAAAACATACTCGCCGCGCATCGTGCCGAGATACATCCCGACACGCAGTCCGGTGACCGGCGCATCCAGTTGATATTCCCATTCGACAGTCACCGGCTCGGTGGAACGAACTGTGTCAACGATCTTTCCGGTTCTATCTTTCAGCCGCAAACAGATCGGTGTAAATGGCGCGCTCGCGGCCGGAATTTCATCCGGCTCCCAACTTCGCTCACCTGATTCGGCTTGACCGGAAGCGAGATAGAAGTCCACTGCTTCCGGAGTTGGGGCGCGTTTGATCAATTGTCCTTTCTTGAGAACAATGGCTTCCTGTGTGAGACGCAAAATCGCGGACATATTGTGACTCACAAACAGGACCGTACGTCCCTGTTGGGCGACATCGTTCATTTTGCCGAGACACTTGCGTTGAAATTCCGCATCGCCAACTGCCAGAACTTCATCCACAACAAGGATTTCCGGTTCGAGATGTGCTGCGACAGCAAATGCAAGCCGCAAATACATACCCGATGAATATCGTTTGACCGGCGTATCGATGAATTGAGATACCTCTGAGAAGTCAACCATCTCATCAAATTTCTCTTCGATCTCGGCACGCTTCATTCCCAGGATCGCGCCGTTCATGTAAATATTCTCGCGACCTGTGAGCTCGGGATGGAAGCCTGTGCCTACTTCGAGCAGTGATCCGACACGTCCGCGCACAGCAACAGTTCCTTCTGTGGGTTCTGTAACGCGTGAGAGAATTTTTAGCAATGTGCTTTTACCGGCGCCATTGCGCCCGACAATACCAAGGACTCTACCTTCCTCCAAATCGAAGGAGACATCTTTCAACGCCCAAATGAAATTATTGTCTTTAGGAGAGGAACCATTACCGGATTTACCAGAGAGCGACTTGGCAAATCGAATCGGCGCGGTGAGCGAATCCACCATTACGTCGCGCAACATTCCGTAACGGAACTTGGTCTGTGCCGCGCCAATCTTATAGCGTTTACTTAATCCTTTTACACTAATAGCTGTGGTCATAATAAAGTGTCAGGTGTCAAGTCTCATGTATCAAGCTCATTGTACTGACGATTTAGTCACCAATGAACGTTTGAAACCGCCCGTCAAAGCCTTCGCTATGCGAGCTTGTTCATAATGCTGTTTAAATTCGTCATTATTGATATATTCAGCATCCAAAGCTGCATACAGGATGGATTGAACCTCAACAGCAGAACGTCTAGCGATGCCAAGGAACCGAGCAAACTCTACTTTCGACTCACAGTCAAACCCTTCTGCTATATTTGCCATAACAGATACCGAAGCGCGACGAATTTGATCTCTCATTCCAAAATCTTTTGAAAACAAATCCTTATTTGTAAGTGCATAAATCATCTTTACCAATTTCCTTGCTTCTTGCCAAGCTTGAATATCCTCAAATCGTTGGATCATTGCCATAAATATATTCCTTGGTGCTACCTGATACGTGACACCTAAAACCTGACACCTATATAGTGTCCGCAAATGTTTTTTCCATATTGCGAAAGTAGAACAATCCGCTGATCAGGATGACGAGGGAGATAACAATTGAAACCCAGAGCCCGGCATCGGGACCATTGCCGATCCCCAGCAATGCCCAACGGAATCCGTTCACGACCCCAGCCATAGGATTCAACGAGTATAAGAGTTGCCACTTAGCAGAAATTGCTTTCGCTGAGTAGCCAACCGGAGTGGCAAAGAACCAGAATTGCGTCAGAAAGGGAAGCACGTAGTTGACATCCCGATATTTGACATTGATCGCCGAAAGCCAGAGTGCAACTCCCAGGGCAGCAATAATTGCCAGCAAAAGGAAAAGTGGCAACGTCCACAGAATACTCCAGGCAGGTGTAGTCTTGTAATATATGAACAAGCCAACCAGGATCACAGATGCAATCGCAAAGTCTACTAAACCAGCAATCACCGAGGCTAACGGCAGAATCAACTTCGGAAAATACACCTTGGTGATCATGTTGTGATTGGACGTCAGCGAACGACTGCCTTGATTCAGCGCGGCAACAAACAATCCCCAGGGAAGCAGCGCAGTATACGAAAAGATCGGATAGGGAACATTATCCGTCGGCAGTTTCGCCACTTTGCCGAACAGGAAAAACATGGCAAGCATGGTCAGTACGGGTTGTAAGATCGCCCATGCCGCACCAAGTAAGGTCTGCTTATAACGCACCTTGATATCGCGCCAGACCATGAAGAAAACCAGTTCACGGTATACCCAAAGATCGCGCAAATTCAACGCCGTAAAACCGCTGGGCGGCTTGATGTAAATTGTCGTCGGTTCGTGTTTGATAAGTTCAGTCATAATTGGATTTCAGGTTGGCAGGTTTGAACGTTTAAACGTTTCAACCTTCAAACCTTCTAACGAATTTTGTCTCTATTTTCCTTGAACCATTCAATGGTCCGGCGCATGCCTTCTTCAAACGGGACTTGCGCCCTCCAGCCAAAGTAGTCTTTAGCGCGTGAGACATCCAGTCCACGGCGAGGTTGACCGTTAGGCTTATCCGTTTGCCAGGCGAGCTGACCCTCAAAGCCAATCATTTTGACGATCATCTCCGTTAAATCTTTGATCGAAATTTCATAGCCGGAACCAAGATTGACGGGTTGATCGCCGTTGTATTTTTCTGCTGCATTGACGATTCCATCGGCAGCATCTTCCACATACAGGAACTCGCGTGTTGGGGAACCATCACCCCAAACCAGTAATTCCTTTTCGCCGCGTGCCTGTGCTTCAATCGTCTTGCGAATCAACGCCGGGATGACATGCGAGGACTGCAAATTAAAGTTATCGCCTGGCCCATACAGATTAACCGGCAATAAAAAGATCGCATTGAATCCATACTGCTGACGATATGCCTGCGCCTGCACCAGCATCATTTTCTTGGCGAGACCATAAGGAGCGTTAGTTTCTTCAGGATAACCCATCCATAAATCCTCCTCCTTGAATGGGACAGGCGTAAACTTGGGATAGGCACACACCGTTCCAATCGCGACGAATTTGCCGACTCCATTTTTATACGCCTGATGCATGAGTTCTACGCCCATCATCAAATTATCATAAAAGAACTCCGCCGGATGTTCGCGGTTCGCGCCGATCCCACCGACATTGGCGGCGAGGTGAATGATCAGCACATTCCTGGGATCAACATCTTTCAAGGTATCTGCATACATGCGGCGGATGTCAATAGGATCCACAAGGTTGTAGTTTTCGATGCGGGGGATGAAGATATCAGTCGCCCCGCGTTGTTTCAGTTTTTCCGTTACGAATGAGCCGAGGAAGCCTGCGCCTCCAGTAACAATAACTTTCTTATCCTTCCAATAGTCGGAAGGTCTAAGGTTTAAAGGTTCAATGTTAGACGTCATAATGCACTCCATCTTCCTGAACGCGACGAACGTTGGGTTGAGATTCAAGATATTGAATGAATCTAGCCATCTGCTTGCTGCATAATTCCGCTAAGGAAATTGCAGACTTAAACTCATCATTTGTGATGTATTCTTGTTCTAAAGCAATATAAAGTTGAGCGCGAAGTTCCCCTGCAGAGCCTTTCGCGCGACCAAGATATTGAGTAAATAAAACCTGTGTCTGACTCTCAAATCCTTCGGCAATATTAGACATAATTGACACAGAAGCTCGTCTCATCTGATCGCGCAAACCAAAATCCCTGGCAAAAGTACCTGAGGAAGAGAAACGATAAATTAGACTTGTTAATTCCTTTGCTCTTTGCCAAATTTCAAGGTCTTCAAATCGTTTTGCCGTTGTCATTTCCTTATACCTTCCAACTTTAAACCTTGAACCTATTGCACTATAAACTGTGCATTCCTATATTTCTCATCCTTGGGGTTTCGAATAAGCCCTGATTTCAACGCGAACAATAATTCACGGATGCCATCATCCACATCCAATGTTGTTTCGAAGCCCAGAACCTGCTTGATCTTTGCAAACGATACGGTGATATCGCGCATGTCGCCGCCAAAGGTCAGGTTCTTATATTCGACAACTGTCTCCGGCATACGTTTGAGAATTAAGTTGACAATATCATCCTTGGAATAGTTACCATCGTCGGTGCCAAGATTGAAAATTTCACCGCAAACTTTGGAGCGTTCGGCTTCCAGCCCCATGATGACACCGCGTACAACATCACGGATGTGAACGAACGAACGCGAATAGCCGCGCTGGTAAATGATCAATTGGCGTCTGGTGAACGCTTCGAGCACAAACTGGTTGACGATCAAATCAAAGCGCGTGCGAGGCGAAATTCCGTATAAGGTTGCAAAACGGAACAGCAAGGGTGCACAGGAAGAGTCTCTTTGCGAAATCAAAAAATCTTCGGCGGCAATTTTCGTCTCCGCGTACAACGACTGCGGATTTAACGGGGATTCCTCCGTTACCGCCTTGCCGTCTGGAGATAATCCATAATTGCTATAGGTGGAGGCAAATACAAATCGATCTACGCCCAAATCGACCGCCTGCCCGAAGACCAGTTTTGTCGCATCCACGTTATACCGCCACGCTACTTGTTTGCCCACAGCCTGACAGGCAGGGAATCCTACAATCGCGGCGAGATGGACAATGGCATTCGGTTTCTGCCAGCCATCTTTGAGCGAATCTTTTATGGCGCGCGGTTCAGTTACATCCGTTTTGACGAAATGAAAATTGGGATGATGTAGAAATGAGAGCAAGGACTCCCCGCCAAAGAGAAGCGAGTCAAGCACAGTCACACGATAATTGGCGCGCAGCAGCTCCGAGGCCAAGAGAGAGCCGATATATCCCGCTCCGCCCGTGATCAGTACGTGGCGATCTGTCATTCCTCCTCCATTCGCAACTGAACTTTAAATCCTTCCACCTGAAGAGTGGGCGCATCTTTATCGTTCACAACTTCGATTCCATGCTCCAGGCAGGTGAGTCGACAAATATCGGCAACATCGCCTTTGCCAATGATCCGAACTTTTTTAAAGCCTTCCGTCTCAATTTTTTTCAGATGTTCATTGACGCGCTGGCGAGTCTTTCGATAAAGGGAAAGCGAATGCTCTACATAATCGAGCGCCAGGCGGGCGCGCAAGGCGATTCCTTCGGGAGTGATGATATAGCGCAACTTCTTGCGTTCGGCGCGCTTGACCTTCACATAACCCTTGGCGATCAACCGTTTCAAATGCCAGTTCACCGTGCCCACTGCCACTCCTAATTGCGTGGCAAGCGTGGATTGATTCACGTCGGGATCATTTTCTATATTTTCGAGAAGTGTGAGCTCGCGAAGTTCTTCGTTTGACGATTCCATACACAGTACTTCATATTCCAAAATTCAGTGACTGAATTATAACCGAGAAAAATCGCTTGTCAAACGGGTTCGATTCCGCTTTATAATTACTACTATGAACAAGTTCTTTACCAGACCACCCTGCTAAGTCTTTTCGTTTGCCCATTGGGCTTGTTCTGTATTTCCCCTAAACCGTAAAAAACCTACACCGGACGATCTCGACGGTGCCCGACGTAGCCGGGCGACTTCATGTCGTCCGGTTTTGCGCGCCCGAGGTCCGCCCCGCTCCATTCTGTCTCAATTCACCAATTCGACAGAATGGAGGTTTCTCATGGAAACAATTCGGGGCAAATCGTCCCTTGATTTGGATTGGAATGGACTTAAGGATCGCATGCAAAATTATCAACGAGTCGTTCTGGACCTGGGAACGGGTGACGGGCGCTATGTGCATTACCTTGCCGACCAGCATCCCAACTGCTTCATCATCGGCATCGATTCGTGCCGTGAGAATCTACGCGAGTTATCACGAACAAAATCGCCGAATGCTTTATTCATCATTGCCGAGGCGCAAAATTTGCCATATGAACTTAACGGATTGATCTCTCATATAACGATTAACTTTCCCTGGGGTAGTCTGCTGGAGAGTCTGCTTGCAGGTGACCATGCGCTGATGAATGGGCTTGCATCCATTTCAACGCCGAATGCCCAAATTGCCATACATCTGAATGGCGGCGCATTAGCAGAAGTTGGAACGAATCTGGATGTGGGAGCAGAGACGATTCGCGCTAGTATGAATCGTTGTGGATGGAATATCAAGAAACTATCCACACTGGATCATCATGTGCTGCGAAGTTTTCCGAGCACATGGGCAAAACGTCTGGCGTATGGACGTGATCCGCGCGCGATTGCCTTAAATGGCACTTTCGCGGCGTAATACAGAGTGCCGCATAATTGTCTAACGTCAAGATTTAGATCTTAGCCTACGGAAACCAGTAAAAAAAGCTTAGTTACGCAACAAGCGGTAAAAACACAGGCGGTTCGACATCCGCCGCCTGTGTTTTCCGTCATTTGACAGACCAATCCCTCAACTATAAGATGTAAGCCTATGAATATTCTCGCTTTGAAGTTAATCCTCGCCCCGGTCATTATCGGTTCGGCGAGCCTCGCCGGTCGAAAATGGGGACCCGCCGTCAGCGGCTGGATTGTAGGCATGCCATTGACTTCGGGTCCCGTGATTTTCTTCGTCGCCCTTAGTCACGACACCGCCTTTGCCGCAAACGCCGCGCTGGGTGTAATCAGCGGTGGACTTTCGCTAGTCGCTTATGCCTTGACCTACGCATGGTTGGCGACTCGTTTCCGCTGGTACATTGCGTGGGCAGGCAGTTTCATTATCTTCGGGATCAGCACAACTCTTTTAGAGACTATCACCTTTCCTTTAATTCCAATCTTCCTAATTGTTTGTGCGGCGATCATCCTTGGTCTACACTTCATGCCAAACGATGCGGCGGAGGAAAGCGATGCCGAATTAGGACCCTGGGACATTCCATCACGGATTCTAATTGGAACAACTTTTATTCTCCTTCTGACCGGAAGTGCACAATTCCTCGGCTCGCGTCTGACTGGATTGCTGACCACAGTTCCACTTTATGTGACGATCCTCTCCATCTTTGCTCACCGCCATCAGGGACCTGCTGCCGCGGCGCATGTTCTACGCGGATTGCTCTATGGCATGTTCGCCTTTGCGGGATTTTTTATCACGCTGAGTCTGCTAATTGAGAAAGCTGGGATTGCTGTTTCCTTCTTATCTGCCATTGCTGTTGCGTTGGCAATTCAGGGAACATCATTGTGGATACTACGACAAAAGCACCAATAAAAACATTATTTCAGTATTCGACTGTGACTCTTTGGATACTCAAAACTGCAATACCCCGTCATGGATTTTCAATTGTTTTTATGAACATGACAGGATAGGTGGCAACCACCATTTCTGCACAAGCTGAAATGACCTGATTTTCATAAGCGTTTAGATTTGAAGGCGCAACAACCCATATCCCTCTTCCAGTTGATATATCGGTTGCTGCTGCAAGCAAGGCGGGCTGTTTTATTTTTCTTACGATGCTGGCAAAGTCACTGTACGCAAAATTAGCGAAGCTTCCAGTTACATCAGAAAGCAAAACAACCGGAACCTTAGTTTTATTTCCGCCAGCAGTTGATGAAAGCGATATATAAGATCCGTGACTTAACTGAAAACTAACAGGAGTCAAACCAGATACACAAGTGATAGGTGGCGCATATATCGTTGTCGTAATTGCTTTTAGCAACGGAGCACCAACGAATGAGGCGAGCAGCAGCGCGAGTGCCAACGTATACGAAGTACTAACTGGGATTCCTTCGTTTTCACTCTGGGAATTTTCTCTACTTCTCAAGAATCTAGGTGAGACGGCAAAACAAATGGGTAAAAACAAGGATGCAATGGTTGCTGCATATGGCCTGATACCCGCATCAATGGGCGGCAAGAAAGGAATTGAGAAGAATGTCCCTGCCCAATAGGCAAGTAACAATGCACTTGTTTTATTCTCTCGGTCTTTCCAAAGCACCCATAAACCAAACAAAAAAATAAGTGCTGCAATAAGTTGGAAGAAAGAGTCAACAGTTTTGTTACCAAAAGTGAGGAAACCAAACGCAGAAAAAAAACCGGGACGAAAAAAATCTGCAAAAGCTTTAAGTGATCCTTTTATTAATCCAAATGGATTGCGTACGATTTCCTCAAATGCCAGCCCATAAAGATAAGTTGACCGCTTGGGTTCCACCATAGAGTTCAATTCCGGGTGATCGATCACAGCTTGTGTCCAGCGGACTCCGCCTCGAGCCTGACCATACAGAGTATCTGCAAAATTGGCGAATTCAACGGCATTCGGTGATGCAACGGTGCGTCCCAGCCAGGTATTTGACAACACAGGGATCGCTACAGCGACAACCAGAATTGAAAAAACTTTTAAATACTGCTGCCAATTTTTCGAAAAGTTGATAACACCAAACAACATAAGGATTGGAAGAACGAAGAACGTCCCGGCCCTGATCAGTAGGGCGTACGTAAGCAACATGATTCCCACAGAGAACAGCCACAACTTGGCAGTTTTCACGGCTCGAATTAGAACAATGATCCCCAGCAAGCCCATTGGGTAACCTAATTGCTCGGTAAGAGTCGTACCGACAAAAGGGCGATAAAAAAGCTGAGACAGATAGAGAGCAACAATGGCAGAAATGACACCAAGCTCATTGCGAATTTCTTCGATAAATAAAAACACAACGAGTGCAGTAATGACCGTAAAAACGATCAGGACGACTTGAAGGTTTTGACCGCTTAATTTCAAAAGCACAGCAAGCAAACTTGCAAAGATAGGTCTCCGTCCAGAAAAAGCACTGAATAAATCTCCGCTGATGAGCCGATTAGTATCAAAGTAATATTCGGTAGCATCAGCCCAGGGTAATAATCCTAAAACAATATTCCATGTACTCTCAGCGGTTTGCCATAAGCGCAATAACGGCAAGGTGAAGGCGATCGACACCAAACCCAAGCGCAGATATTTCACTCCCCAGCCTGATTGTTGGTAAGTTAGAAAAACAACGAGAAGAAGCACTACAAGGAGAAACTCATCCGTTAAAAAAATTCCCTGCCGCTTAAACTGCGGAGGAAGAGGGATAAAAAAAAGTATCCAATATAAAGTTAAGATTCCGACCAGCCAAATTGCATGGCGAATTAGATTTCTTGTTTTGTGCTGTGACAGACGGAAGGAATGACTCATAAACTGACTAGCCGTGGACCGATCAGCCGCTGATGGGTTGCGCGCATGCAGGCATCCATGACCACCTGTAATCCGGCTGCGCGTGCTTTTTGGGCGGCTTCTTCATTGACAATTCCCTCCTGCATCCAAACGACTTTGGCGCCTATTTTGATCGCACTATCTACAACTGGCGGCACATCTTCCGGTTTGCGAAAGACCTGTACAACATCTATCCTTTCAGGAACTGACTCCAGGTCAGGATAAGACGTCTCGCCGAGAATTTCTGTCGCCGTGGGATTGACCGGAATGATTCGGTATCCCTGCTCCTGCAGATACAAATCGATTCCATAGCTTTCCTTCTGAGGATTGGAGGATAATCCGACACTGGCAATAGTTTTTGCCGATAAAAGAATTTGTTTCATTTCATTATCACTATTCATGCTTGCTCTCCTCAATAGATTTACCGATCATAATGGCTTGCCACGCTCTCATGAATTCTCACTGGCAATATGATCTTAAACTTTGTTTCACCTGGTTTCGACTCAACTAATAACAATCCATGATGCCGATTGGAGACAATATCATGCGAAATATGCAAGCCTAAGCCGGTTCCTTTTCCGGGTGGTTTGGTCGTGAAGAACGGATCGAAGATGCGCGAGCGAATCTCCTGTGGAATACCTGGACCGTTATCAATGATCTCAACAACAACGTGATGATCCTCGGAATATGTCTTTAATATAATTTCACCTTTACCATCCATCGCGTCGATTGCATTGTCGATGATATTGGTCCACACCTGATTTAACTCGCTGGCATATGCTTCGATGCGCGGTAAATCGGGTGAATATTCCCGTTTGACATTTACACCGCGTTTCAATTTATGCTGCATGATGACCAGCGTATTTTCCAAACCCTCATGAACATCCACTTCTAACAATGGAGCTTGGTCGAGATATGTGTAGGATTTCATCGCCTGCACGATCTGTGAAAGCCGCGCCGTGGTCTGCTGCACCTCTGATAATAATCCCATCATCAAGCAACTTGTTCCCAGCCATTGAATAGCTACATTGAAAAATGCCGTGTTTTTCAATTTCTCAAGTGACTGAATACCCCAGCCAAAATTGACCATCGCCGGTGCAAGGTCCCATGCCGATTCAACATCGTTCGACTCCAACCACTTCTGAAGTTGGTCCACCAACTCAATCTTTTCCAACGCATCGATCTTGAGTGGGGATTCAAAGCGTCGTGAGGCATCTTTCATAAAATCATACAACCATTGTTTCTGGTTTTCCCGGAACGCTACCGATTCAATTTGATAAGTTAACAATTGCCATTTTGTAATCGCTCGGTTCAATTCTGCTGCACTTCGCTGCGCCGCCGCGGCAGGGTTGTTCAATTCATGTGCAAGTCCCGCGCTCATGGTACCCAGCGCCGCCATCTTTTCCTGTTGATGCAACAGCGATTCGTTTTGCGTCAATCGCGCCATCACCCAATGCAAAACCGCCAGGGATGCGGTTGTGCTGGAGGCAAGCAATTTTCCAAACGCCTGCTTGGGGATGCGCAATGTTTCGGCGTCTGTCTTTGCGATGACGCTGGCGTTACGCGGCGAACTCGAAAGCAATGCCATTTCCCCGACGACATCCCCCGGATTACGTACATCAATTTTGATCAGCGATTGACCGGCCTGCTTCTGAACCTCAAATTCACCGTTGATCACAACATAAGCCGAATCGCCCAGATCACCTTGTTTGATCAAAACATCGCCTGCATGCAATGAGACGGGCTCGGCCATGTCCATGAGCTGTTGTAACTCATGGTCTGATAAGCCCTGAAAGAGTGGAGATTTGCGCAGGTCGTTGAGGTTCATAGATAACTTTGGAGTCGAACAGCTTGCTGTTCGCGTGGCAGGAGCAAGCTCCTGCACTCCAAATCATAACGTTTTCAAATATTCCTTGATCAACGCGTAGGCAATGGCGCCTTCGCCAACCGCCGAGGCGACGCGGTGATTCGTCCCATAGCGTACATCACCAGCCGCAAAAATGCCCGGGACAGAGGTCTCCAATAAAAACGGATCGCGCTCGAGGGTCCAGCCTTGAGGCGATGTCCTGAGCTTGTCGAAGGGCGGCTTCTTATCCACCATCACATCCGGTCCGGTGAAAATATATCCTTTACCGCTGCACATCACCAAATCAGAGACAATCTTATTCTGCGGCTGGACGCCGATAAACACAAACAGCGCAGCAGCATCGCAAGTTTGCACTTCTCCGCTCTTTGTATGTTTGATGACGATTTGCTCGAGCGTATTCTTGCCTCGCAATTCAACTAAATCTGTATTCAACAAGACTTCTATCTTCTCGTTGGAATTGAGAGCATCCACGAGATATTTTGAGGCGGTGGGTTGCGGTCCGCGAATCAAAACTGTCACTTTAGACCCGAAACGACTGAGATATAACGCTCCCTGCGCGGCTGAATTCGCGCCACCCACCACGAACACGTTCCGATCCTTGTAATTCATCGCTTCCGTGTATGCCGCACCGTAATAAATTCCTGCACCGGTGAGCGAATCAGCTCCCGGCATCTTCAGCGTGTGGAAAGAGGCACCTGTTGCGATCAACACTGCATGACAAGAGATCTCCGTATCATCAATCAATTTGACAATGCGATACGAGTCTTTCACAAGGACCTGTTTTGCCTCCTGCGCCGAGAGGATCTCCACGCCGAATCGTTTTGCCTGTGACACTGCGCGTCGAGCAAGGTCATCGCCAGAGATGCCGGTGGGGAAGCCGAGATAATTCTCGATCTTGGGGCTGCTGCCAGCCTGTCCGCCAGGTGCGGCTTTTTCGATAACGAGACATTTCAACCCCTCGGACCCCGCATAGACTGCTGCGGCAAGACCCGCGGGACCGCTTCCAATGATGATCAAATCATAAAAAGGCAATCCCGCCCGCGTTTGCAAACCGACTTTCTCTGCCAACTCTCTTAAATCGGGACCGACCAATACATTTTCATTTGGAAAAAATATAACGGGAAGTTTTAACTCGGGCGAAACACTCTCCACTAATTTGCGCGCGCTCGAATCCTTTTCGATATCCAGCCATTGATAGGGAATTTGATACCGCGTCAGAAAATCTTTCACTTCATGGCTCGTCAATGACCATAACGTCCCGGCAACGCGAATGCCTTCATAGGGCAATCGCACGTGCGCTTTCCAATCTTCGAGAAGCTCATCCAAAATGGGATAGAGCCGTTCTTCCGGCGGATGCCAGGGCTTCATCAAGTAATAGTTGAGTCCCACCTCGTTGATGGAATCAATGGCGGCTTGCGAATCGGCATAAGCGGTCAATAAGACTCGTTTGGCTTGTGGATATGTTTGGATCGCTTCGGCGAGAAATTCTGTTCCCGTCATCTCGGGCATACGCTGGTCAACTAAAAACAGCGCGACAGTTTCGTTGCGCTGTTCCAGTTTTTTTAGGTAGTCAAGAGCGGCTTTGCCCTGGTCGAGCGGGATAATTCGATACTCCTGTCCGTAATGAGCCCGCAGGTCGCGCTCAACGGAATTCAGAACGGACTGATCATCGTCAATCGCAAAGATGACAGGTTTTGACATATAGAAATTCTATCATCAAAAAAAGGTGAAGATTTCCATTTACCTCTTGACTCTACCCCATGGGAAGATTGTATACTGACAACATGAATCGGCGAAAAGACCTGTTTTCCATCGGCGCTTTTGCAGAACTGACCCGACTTTCGATCAAGGCCTTGCGGCTGTATGACCAGTTGGATATTTTGAAACCACATCATGTCGATCCCGAGTCGGGATACCGTTATTACGAGCCCGATCAACTTCCAAGCGCCCGCATGATCCGGACCATGCGCGAAATGGATATGCCACTTGCCACCATCCGGCGGGTGCTGGCGGTTTTGCCGGTCTCACAGGCGCAGGTCGAATTGCTGGTCCATGAACATTTGCAAATGCGTGAGAGACAGTTGGAGTCGATCCGCCAATTGGCTCGCCAGTTTACCCAACAGCTAAAACCGGAGGCAAATAAAATGAGTCTCGAAGTAACCGTAAAAACAATTCCCGCCCAAGAAATACTCAGCATCACCCGCCGCCACAAAGTGGATGGATTAAGCGATCAGATTGAAAAGGATTGTCAGGCGTTGTTCGCCCTCGCCGAAGAAAAGGGTGCTGCTCCCATTAGTACGCCATTCGGCATTTACCATAGCACCATCAATGAACAAGAGGATGGTACCATTGAGACCTGCATTCCTGTTAGTGGAAAAGTGGAAGGGCGAGGTGATATCGAAGGAAAACAGCTTGAAGGCGGGAACGCGGCATGTGTGGTCATTACCGGAGAACAATGCCATTTCCCCGAGCTACTTGCCGGTTATGATGCGGCTGCAGATTGGATTCAAAAGAACGGATTTGAGACAGCCGGTCCGCCGCGGGAAGTTTGGCATACAGAACCGGGACCGGATGCCAAGTGGGAGATCGTCTGGTTATTCAAATAGATATCGTAGGGGCGGAGCAATGCTCCGCCCCTACTGTCAAATACGATTTTATTGTTCGGGAGCACAAATGACATCTATCGGTAAACCCAAAATTGACCAACGTCCAAAGATAACCTACATGGGCATTCGAACCATCGCGCCGTTTAAAGGTATGTCCAAAGAGATTGGCAGGATCGCGAAAGAGTTGAATGAATGGGTCGAGGAAAACAAAGTCAAAACATCGGATCCGCCCTTTTTGCGTTTCCATGTGATCGACATGCGCGGCTTTATGGACATCTCATTCTGTGTTCCCGTCCACAAAGCACTTTCTGATGACGGTAATGTCAAAGCAGATGTAATTCCAGCCGGACGATACGCGAGTCTCATTTACTCCGGCGGTGGCATTTCCGGGAATCGGGCTTTGATCGAATGGGTCCGCGCCCAGGGCATGGACTTCGACCGCTGGGATACGAAACAAGGCGACAACTTCCGCGGGCGCTACGAAACCTATCTCACCGACCCAAAGATCGAGCCGCGCAAGTCCAGATGGAAAATTGAAGTGGCGATCAAACTGGCAGATCAATAACTGACCACAATTGGGTCGCGAAAAGATTTATAACACCTTCACCACATTTCGTCCCGGCACGCCGCTGACTCCGCCTCCACCATGGACTCCGCTTCCGCACAGATACAAATTATCAATGGGCGTCTTATGATTGGACCAGCCCGGAATTGGACGCATGAACAGGAACTGATCGAGCATAAGTTGACCGTGGTTGATGTCGCCTTCGGTCAAGCCATATATTTCTTCCAGATCCTTTGGCGTTATTGTTTTGATTCTAGAGACTTGAGACTTGAGATTGGGAAAATATTCGGTGAGAGTATCTATCGCTACTTTCTCAATCTTGCCAGTCTCTAATCTCCAATCTCCAGTCTTTAACTTATAGGGCGCATACTGGAAATGAATCGAAACCACATTCCCGGAAGTTGTCACTTCCAAATATGGATTCTCGGAAACCTCTCCATACTTCGCCGCATCATAAGCGCTTTCAAGATATTTGATGGATGGGGCAAGGACAACAGTTCCCTGGGGAATTCCATGATTGCCATCGGTCAACAAGTGAACCTTCGCCACCGACCCGCGCATTTTGATGGATTGGACGTGCCAAACAAATTCCGGCGGCAACTCAGGCGGACCGACAAGTTTCAGCAGCGTGTGCTTCGGGTCTGCAGAGGAGAGGATTACATTTGCGGCAATCTCTTCGCCATTGACAAGGATCACTCCCTTGGCAACTTGGTTTTCAATTTGGATGCAGGCGACATCCGCTTCACATCGTATCTCACCACCAAAGGATTTCACTGCATTCGCCAAAGCATTTGTGATCTCTCCAGCTTTGCCCACATTGACGTGAGCCATCCCGCCACGATTCATCCAATTGTGGATGAGAGTGTAGCCTGTCCCTGCGCCCATGGGTCCAAGGGTAAAGCCGTGAATGCCGAGCGATGCAACCGCCGACCTGACTACTTCGGATTCAAAATATTCTTCCACGAGTTCCTGTGCGGTCATCGGCATGGCACGGATGAAGTTGAGCATATCTCTGCGACCGGCAAGGCGCAGGTTGAGTCCCAACTCCATCAAGCCGAATCCTTCTTTCGCATCGAAGTTCACCGGCAGGCGCGGCATGATGGTGGAATATGCCTTCTCCAGTATCTTTGCCGATACGTTCATGAAGCGGATGAATTCAGGCCAGCGTGAGGCGTCTTTGGAAGAGAATTGTTGTATTGATTCAATAGCCTTCAGGGGATCAGGGTCAAGCGTTAGGGGATTTGAATCGGATTGTAGAGAAATAAAGGGTAATCTCGCGCTGAGCGGAGCCGTAGGCGAAGTCGAAGCGTGATTTGGAAATGAAAGTTTCAAATCCTTGATAATGTCAGGGCGAAGAGTTCCACCCGTTTGCACGGAATCGACAGTAAAATCATCGCTCCCCTTAAGGGGACCTTCGGCAAATGATTCTGTCACCACCGATCCGCCGACAACGGAGCGACGTTCGAGAATCAAAACTTTTTTGCCTTGCTTGGCAAGATATGCTGCCGCGACCAATCCGTTGTGACCTGCGCCGATGACGATAATGTCGTAGTGCTTTGTCATGAATGATTCCTTATCTCAAGTTCTGATGTTGTATTCAATGCAGTCTCAATCACATCGCCTGGTGAAAACAACTGGATAAATCCTTCCAAAGCAGCTTGCCTGGTGTCTTCTCCCATGTCCGTTGCTAGAAAAACTCGTTTACCAAAATCACCGATTTCCTGCACGCACCATTCGTATCTGTAATATGCCAAGGCAAGCTGATTAATCTCCAAGTTTCCATATCCTTTGAAGAACAGTTGCTCTTCTCGTGTGCGAATTGAATCTTCCTCCAGCACGAACATCAGGTCGCGTTCCTTCGGCGCAAACAATGTATCATCCCAATCCACGATAAACATTTGCTGTTCTGGTGTCACCAACAGGTTGGCAGTATGAATATCTGCATGACACAGCATGAATTCAAGACACGTCTGTTGCAGATGTTTCCCAATTGCGTCGGCTCGCTCAATCACAATTCCAATCGTTTTCCTATTTACTTTCCAAAAAGCTGCCAGTTCCCTTTGATAAGGATCATCATACCGTTGCGTATCGACTTGTTCATGAAATTCCCTGGCGAGAGGACTCCAGCTTGGAATAAAAGTTTCCCGTCTGACATGTTTTGAAATATCAAAAGGAAGTTCAATATGATGGATGTGCTTTAATACCGAACCCAACTCTATCCATTGCGCATCTGACATGCCGACTTTTTCGGCTTCGTTACCAGCGACAAATGGATAGAGAATTAAGGAGAACCCATCGATCTCGTTGAATAATTTTTGGGTCCTTGTAAATAATGGAGCAACAACCTGCTCAACGCCATGATCTTTTAGAAAACGAGGCACAAAAAGCCCGGCAAGGTTCGGAAGTTCCTTTCTAATTTTCAGAAAATACAGCTCCTGATCAGTCTCGACGCGATATGCAAATGCAGACGCGTCATTCCCAATAGGAAGGAACTCGACTTTGTTCACTCTGATCGAATAATGTTCCTGCAAGGAAGTGATAATTTTCTCGTCGCTAATTTCAGGTTTCTCAATCATGGAAATTTCTCAACAGTCTCAATTCTCCAATCTCAAGTCTCTGGTCTCGATACGCAAAGAGCGCTACTCGACCACCGCCAATCACAAATTACCATCCTTGAGAATTTCCTTCGCCGCCAACATCCCTGCCGCGCCCATCACACCTCCACCGGGATGAGCGCCGCTCGCGCCAAAGTAGTAGCCTTTGAGTGGCGTGCGGAAGTCTGCCCATTGTGGCACAGGGCGCAGGAAGAAGATTTGATGTAATAACAGTTCGCCGTGGAAAATGTTGCCGCCCGTGATACCTGCAATGGCTTCGATGTCTTTCGGCGAGATGACCTGCATGCCAACAATGCATTCGCGGATGTTTGGCGCATACTGCTCAATGGTCGAGATAACTGCTTCACCGAGTTCATTTCGTCGCTGATCGTTCCAATCGCCTTCGAGGTCATAGGGTGCATATTGCACGAAGCATGACATTACATGATGTCCGGGAGGCGCCATATCAGGATCGATCATCGATGGGAAAATCATGTCGAGATATGGTCGCTTCGAGATCTGCCCATACTTGGCGTCGTCATAAGCGTGTTCGATATAATCGATGCTTGGGCTGATAGATACCGCACCACGGTGCAGAGCGGATTCATTTGGCAGAGCGGTGAATTGAGGTAATTTACTCAGCGCGATATTGACCTTACCCGACGATCCACGCGTGCGAAAGTTTTGGATCGATGTCACAAAGTTATCGGGGAAATATTTTGACTCGACGAATTGCAGGAAGGTGCGCTTCGGATCGGCAGCAGACATGACCACCTTGGAATCGAGTTCATCGCCGTTCTCGAGGACGACACCTACCGCGCGAGCCTGCCCTGAGCTTGTCGAAGGGTTCTTGACCTTGACCTGCTTCACACCTGCGTTGACACGGATCTCTACGCCAAGCGCTTTCGCCGCGTTCAGGATGGAACCGCTGACTCCGCCTGAACCATTCTTTGCAAAGCCCCAGGCACGGAACGCACCGTCAATTTCACCCATGTAATGATGGAGCAACACGTACGCTGTCCCCGGCGAGCGCGGACCAAGGAACGTGCCGATAATTCCGCTGGCAGCTTTCGTGCCTTTCAATGCGTCGGTCTCGAACCACTCTTCCAGCAAATCGGCTGAGGATTGGGTGGCAAGCTTGGCGATCCGATAGAGTTCCTTTTCCGGGAGGCTTCTTGCATACTGACCGACTTTCAGCAAACCAAGTAAGTCGCGAAGGGATAGAGAAGAAGGGTCAGGGGGAATCAGACTGATCAGCGGTTTGATCGCCTTCGCAGCGCGTGCCATAACGCGCGAATATTCATCATAGGCTTCGGCGTCTTTCGGCGAGTGACGATAGATTTCGCGGCGAGTAATATCATGATCATCCCAGGCGGCGAGATAGTCACCATTTTCCGTCGGCGTAAACGTGGAGGGGAGCGGGAGAATTTTCAATCCATGTTTGGGCAATTCCAGATCACGGATGATCTCCGGGCGCAAGAGACTGACCACATACGAAAACTCTGTGAACTTGTATCCAGGGAAAATCTCCTCCGTTACCGCCGCGCCACCAGCAATATGTCGGCGCTCAAGTACTACAACTTTTTTGCCCGCCCGAGCAAGATATGCCGCAGCGACAAGTCCGTTATGTCCGCCGCCGATGACGATTGCATCGTATTGATTGGATGTCATGAAAAATTCCTTTGTGCTAAAATTTAGATATGAAGGTGCGTGACATTATCAAACTCATCGAAGCCGATGGCTGGTATTTGGTTGTAACGAAAGGCAGTCATAGCAATACAAGCATCCTTCCAAACCGGGGACGTTAAACAGCATACTCAAACAGGCGCAGATCGAAAAACCAGAGAGCAAGAGGTAACCATGTATCGCTTTCTTATTGTCATTGAAAAAACAAAAAATAATTTCTCAGCCTATTCTCCAGATTTACCTGGTTGTGTGGCAACAGGCAAAACCCGTGAAGAAGCCGAACGCAATATGCGTGAAGCTGTGGAAATGCATGTTCAGGGACTGATCGAAGATAAACTTCCAATTCCTGAAAGCACTACGTACGCAGAGTATATTGCGGTTCCCATATAGGATCATCGCCAGCCTCGTTGAAAAACGGGGCTTTATTTATCTTACACCAGCCCAAGTCCATGTGCCCACTACCAATAATGATTGCGGCGTATTGATTAGATGTCATAATAATTCCATTAATTCACCACTGGTAAACACGGATGAAAAGGATTCGTTTTTGAACCGCGAAGTCGCGAAGAAAAACCTTCGTAAATTCTTTGCGTTCTTAGCGCCTTCGCGGTTAATTTCTCTGTAGTATTTCTTTTATGCCTGAAACTGCTCGTTTCGACTGCTTGCACTCAACTAGTGGCAATTACCATTTACCAATTACTACTCCCTAATCTCTAGTTCTCTAATCTCTGGTTTTTATTTCTTCTTCCACTCAGGCTCGTAAAATGGAAGTTTCACTACCTTAGCTGGCGCATGTTGACGATGATGTTCCACTGTGATCTCCATTCGTACATCCGTACCAACTTCGAAATATGGTTTTTGTAAATGGGCTAGTGCAATGTACTTCTTCAATAGCGGCGACCAACTCGAAGTAGAGGCATAACCGACTTGAACATTCCCAACTAAAACAGGCAAGCTTGCTCTCACCGCCATGCCGGGAATTTGCGGCGGCAAGCCAACAGATTTATAAATTTGCTCCATCCCTGCCCAATTCACTTCCAATCCCATCAATTTCCATGCCGAGCCTTGGCGCTTCTCACGTTCCAAGGCGCGGCGTCCGACAAAATATCCCGGTTTATCGAGCGCGACCGTCCAATCCAGTCCCAGCTCGAACGGCGACGATTTCTGCGCCTCGATCCATGCATGTGACGTGGATGTGTAATCCACATCCAGCATGAACAGACCTGCTTCGACGCGCGCCATATCCATGGCTAAAATTCCTACAGGGGCGATGCCATAATCCGCACCGGCATCCATCAGTCCATCCCAAACGGGCAGCGCATCCTTGTTCTCCATCCAGATCTCGTAACCGAGGTCGCCTGTATAGCCAGTGCGCGAGATGGTGACATCCCTTCCGCAAATCTTGTTCTTCATCAAGCGGAAATACTTCAATTCATCCACAGGCTTTTCAGTGACATTATTCAAAACTTTTCGTGAATTGGGACCCTGGAAACTGAGCGCGGCGATATCATTCGTGACTTCGGTGATCGATACATCCATGCCGACCGCGTTCATCAACAACCAGCGCAGGTTTGGCTCCGCAGCCGTCAGGCGGAACGTATTCTCCTCAAGACGCGAGACCGTGCCGTCGTCGATCATTTTGCCTTCCTCGTCACACCAGCCTGTGTACGCAACCTGCCCAACTTTCATTTTGTAAACATCGCGCGTGGTGATGCGATGCAATAGTGCCGCCGCATCTTTCCCTTTGAGGATGTACTTCATCAACGGCGTGACGTCGATCAATGCCGCCGCATTACGGATCGCCCAATACTCGCGGTCGAGCGTATGCTCATATGAGCCGACGACAAAATATCCCGCCCACTTGCGCCAGTTCTGCGGCTGGCATAGCGCGGACGTCCGTTCGTGGAAGGGAGTGGTTTTTAGATTGAACATACTCTCCTAAGGGGACCATGGACAATTGACCGTAGACCATGTTGTTTCGCCATTGTCGATGGTCCATCATCTATCGTCTATTGGAATATTCTGCTGAGGCAAAGAAGATAAGTACTTTTAACTTTTCTTGAGTGCATAAATCTATGCCCTGTAATCTGTTATGTCAGCCAAGTCTCTTTTTAAATACTTCATATTCCTGCTCCTTGCCTTCCGCTTTTGACCATCTCTTAATTTCCTTTAAATTTACATCTTGACTCTTAGTAACCAAAACAGCCTGTTCTAACCCTTGTTGGTCTTTCCAAAAATAAAACGCACATAACCTGTCTTTCACACAATCTGTTGGGGAAACAATTCGTAAAGTTCCTGTTGGCAGTTCAAACTGATTAACTTCCTTTACAGGTTCTTCTCCGACTGAGAGCGGACCATCAGGAAATTCAACGAAAAATTGTGCTTCAGGGTTTACAAAATAACGCCCTTTTTCGTAAAATCCAAGTTTTTCCATTACAGATTTTATTTTGCTTCGCCTTGCAAAATTAGTATTAATCAAATCCAAGTCTTTAGAAACATATTTATTGCTGCTATAAAAAGAAACAGCACTTCCACCTGAAAGAACAACAATAATTTTTTCCTTCTCTAATGTATCCTGAATATAAGCTGTCAATTCGGCTTGATTCATGCTCTTGATTTGTTTCATAAGGCTTTCCCGCGTGCTCGAGGTCTGCGTCGATTCATTTTCAGTTCTTCTTGTTCCTCTTTTGGATAGAATGAAAATGCTTTCGCCAGCAGGTTTTTTAACTCACTCAAAAATGGATAACGTGGATTAAATACGTAAGGGCGCGTGCGCCCAACTTCGCGGCTAACTAAAACCCCACTTTTTTCGAATTTATCTAATTGCATCTGGATAGATTTCAGATCGGTTTTATAGAAACTAGCAATTTCACGAGCATAGCCCTCGTTGCGTGCCAAAATATAGACGAGTACACGTTCTGCGTTTTTTGAGCCCAAAAGCGATTCAATCATCAGAGAATCCTTCTTGACGGAAAATCACCGTTATATGACGGATAATTTCCGTCATTATATCATCTCAATTAAGCTATCCGGTTTTAGAAGAACCTGATTATGTGCGATTCGAATACTCCGCCGGAGCAAAGAAGACCAATACCGTCAGTTCTTCCTCAATCGAATGGAAATGATGCGCGACATTTTTCGCCACATAGACAATGGAGCCCGCCTGCACATCGCGCTCTTCGTTGGCGACCAGGATCTTCGCCCGTCCACTCACAACATAATAGACCTCGTCCTCCGTATGCGGCGACTGGGGGTCTGTCCCACCGGCGGGGAGGACATAAAGTCCCATGCTCAGATCGGGGACTTTGAGAAATTCCAGATACAGTTTGTCAGTTGCTTCGCGTTGGGAAATCAATTCGGCAAGTTTGAAAGATCGCATAGGTTCCCTTTCATCTGTCATTGCGAGGAGGGTGTAACCCGACGACACTTGCACCGCACTGCGTTTGGTGCAGTGCAGGTGAGCAATCTCCAACAGTTAAGAGAAGCTTGCTTCGGGCTGTCGCCCTCGCAATGACAACGGCCTGAGAAGATTATATATAATTTTACCTGTCTTCCCCAAATCTAAACAGCGTCTTTAAATCAAAACGACGGACAAATTTCGCCATCGGACGTAATCTATCCGTCGTTCCCTGACTATGTTAGTTTTATCTTCCCCAGCCAGCATTCTCGGGGATTGGAATCGGTTGCTGATTCTCCCAACCATTTTTACGCAAGTATTGCTCAAGCGTAAGCAAGTCGGGATGCAGTTTGCGCAAGGAAGCAATATCCGCATCATAACCTTCGCCGTTGAAGAAGTTGAACGCAGCCTTGGCTTCTTCCTCAGGTGCCCAGCTC
>WNFZ01001789.1_pt1 | contig 34033 bp, 34 predicted proteins | sample 5400081 | NCBI WGS metagenome assembly WNFZ01 (sample SAMN13153365, study PRJNA577476) | soil metagenome | isolation source: 80 cm soil or saprolite under grassland replicate 1 | place: USA:California | collected 2016-06-15 | reverse complement strand
CCACGTCGAGACGAACCTCGCGCGGGATCCCGTCGGGACGGGCCGTGACGGCTCGCCGGTCTACCTCCGTGACCTGTGGCCCTCGGCCGAGGAGGTGCAGGCAGCCGTTGCCGACGCCGTCTCCCCCGAGCAGTTCAAGCGAGAGTACGGACGGATCTTCGCCGGCGACGAGCACTGGAACTCGCTTCCCTCGCCAACCGGCCCCATGTTCGCGTGGGACCCGGCCTCGACGTATGTGCGGGAGCCGCCGTTCTTCGAGGGCCTGGCATCCGAGCCGTCGGAGCTGGCGGACGTCATCGATGCGCGCGTGCTGGTGAAGGTGGGGGACTCGATCACCACCGACCACATCTCGCCGGCGGGGGCGATCAAGCCGGACTCACCCGCCGGGACATACCTCATCGAACACGGGGTGCAACAACGCGAGTTCAACAGCTACGGGTCCCGCCGGGGGAACCACGAGGTGATGATGCGCGGCACCTTCGCCAACGTCCGGCTGCGGAACGAGCTGGCGCCGGGGACCGAGGGGCCGTGGACGACCCACTTCCCGAGCGGCGAGGTCATGGCCGTCTTCGACGCGGCACTTCGCTATCGGTCGGAGGGCGTGCCGCAGCTCGTGGTCGCAGGCAAGGAGTACGGCTCTGGCTCCTCGCGCGACTGGGCCGCGAAGGGGCCGGCGCTCCTGGGGATCCGCGCGGTCCTGGCCGAGAGCTTCGAGCGGATCCATCGGAGCAACCTCGTAGGGATGGGCGTGCTGCCGCTCCAGTTTGCCGAGGGGCAGTCGGCGGCCTCAGTCGGCCTGAACGGGAGGGAGACGTTCACCATCGGAGGGTTGGCGGATGGGATCGAGCCCAGGCAGGAGGTCACGGTCCGGGCTCGTCGCGACGACGGCTCGGAGATCTTGTTCCCGGTCACGGTTCGGATCGACATGCTGGCCGAAGTTGACTACTACCGACAGGGCGGCATCCTGCAGATGGTCCTCCGCCACATGCTCGACTCCTGAGTCACCAGACGAGTTGTCTCCCTCCGTTGCTCCCGACGCCGAAGGCGGGGGCTTGCGCCCCCGCCTTCGGATCGATCCCGATACGAGCTACTTCAGGATGGGGTATCGCTTGACCAGCGGGACCCTCTCCCAGTACTTGCCGAGACCCAGGTACCGGCCGGCTGCGACGTAGGCGATCCCCGCCAGGACGATCGCGAACACCACGTGCTCGTCCACGAACGGGTTGTTCTCCGGCCAGATGGCACCAGCGGTGTAGAACAGCCCCATCCAGATGATGCCGCCGATCGCCGCCAGTCTCGTCCCGATGCCCAGGATCAGGGCCAGCCCGATCAGCAGCATCGAGAGCATGTAGACCCAGTCCACCCAGGTCTGCCCTGCGAGCCCTGCGTAGAAGTCCTTGAACGGGCCCTTCGTGCCGAACTCGAGGAACCCGGCCGTCGGGTGTCCGCCGTTCAGCCAGGCCGCGTCCTTGGCGAAGAAGTCGATCCCTCCGCTCTCAAGACGCCCGGTGGCAAACCCCAGGGCGAAGGCCTTGTCGAGGAAGGCCCACAAGAACACCCATCCGAGCGCGATCCGGGAGAGGCCCCAGAACACTCCTCCCTTCACGCCGCGGTCGGGAACCACGACCTCGGCCGGGACCTCCTTGATGGTCGTCTCGGTCCGCCCGTTCGTCGTGGGCTTCTCCAGATCGACCTGTCCGATCATCGTTCCCACCTCCCTTTCCGAAGAGGTATGTCCTTTCGCAAGCATGGGGGAGAGCAGGCACGGCGGCTCGGGCCGTCCGGCCCCCTTCCGGGAGGGCCTCCCGCCCATTCTTGGCGGGACCTTCGGACCTGTGCTGATTGGAACCGCGTGATGCAGGTCGGGCCATTCCTCCCCCGACCCACCCGTTCGACTCCGCATGCCCGAGGAGCTCAAGCGGGTGGTCCGCACGGGTCCAGATTGGAGTTCTTCCCGGCCGGGACTTCGATCTGCAGGATGCGGGCGGCTCCACCCGACCTGCCCCCAGAGATCAGGTCCTTCGACCCTGTCGCGCCCGAGCCCCCTGGGGTTCGCTCTAGGCATGACCGAGGCACGCGAAGTACCGGACGAGGGCCGGCCTTCCGCAGCCGTGGACCTCTACTGGATCCCGTTGGGCGCGGGGCACCACGTCGTGAGGTTGAGCGGGAGGCTGTTCGAGGCGATCAGCGCGCGTGTGCAGCGACGACCTCCATGCGACCTCTATCACTCGGCTCTAGTGGTCATCGCCCCCGAGGGCCGGTTCGTGATCGAGCAGACCCCGATCCTCGACATGCTCGGGGAACGACGCGGGGTGGTCCTGGAGGGACCGGTTGGCTCGAGACTTGCTGGGTGCTTCCGGCTCTTCCGGTACGAGGTCCGCCGGTGGCGAGACGGCGTCATCCCCGATATCGCCGAGGCTGTCTCGAGCCCCGTGCGTGTGACGGATGACCCCGCCCAAGCGTCACTGATCCTCGATCTGGTGCCCTCTGTTCCAGCCCTGGTTTGGGGTCGGGACGAAGGCCACGCTGGCGATATGTGGAACTCGAACTCGGTGATTTCCTGGTTGATCGCCAACGCTGGTCTCGATCCCGGCGGTATCCAGCCGCCGTCCGGCGGTCGTGCTCCGGGCTGGCGCGCCGGCCTTGAGATCGCGGCCCGCGATGCAACGCCCGCTCATCTTCGATCGAGGCGGACGGCGATGGTCGCTTCAGTCGATCCTCGATTTCCTGACCGAGGCCTTCGGGCATCCGCCGCTGCTCTCCGGCCTCGGGCTGACCTTTCCACGTCCGCGCCCACGAGGACATGCTCGGCTGCCAAGTCCGGCTTCGGGACACCCAGGCGACTGCGGAGCGCGAGGGCCCGCTCGATCCCCCAGTAATTGCCTGGAGTGAGCCGTCGGGCCTATGAGACGCGGGGCCTTCGACCCTGGTGAACACCTAGGGTTCAGGGGAACGTGACGTGTAGGCCGCCCGTAGACGGGATGGCGACCGAGAAGGAGGTGAGCGCCATGTTCGAACGCATCTTGCTTGCAGCCAACGGTTCTCCGAGCAGCAGGAAGGCTGTGGAAGTTGCCGCAGACATTGGGCAGAAGTACCGGGCAGAGGTCGTGGTGCTGCACGTCCGCGAGCAGCAGATCACGCCGTTCGGTGCATACGAGGTCGAGCAGCCGGATGCGGCCACGGACTTCGTGGAGGAGACCGTGAGGACGTTGAAGGACGTCGGCGTGAGCGCCCGAGGCGAAGTCCAGACCGCGCCCACTGGTGGGGTTCCGCGCGTCATCCTCGAGCTGGCGAAGGAGCTTGACGCGGGTCTCATCGTGATGGGGTCACGAGGGGTATCCGAGTGGGAGGGGCTGTTCCTCGCCAGCGTCTCACATCGCGTGTTGCACCTGGCGGAGTCCCCCGTCTTCGTCGTGCGATAGGAGTGACACCAGGATGCTTCCTACTCGCCTGCAGTCGTGATGTCCCTGCAAAGAGACGGCGGGACCCCGACCGTGCGGTAGCTGCCGCGGTCTTCGGTGGCCCGATCTTGGAGCCGCCGGTCGCTCGCGTCACCTGCTGCTCGACGACCAGCTCGCAGCGGTCCGCGTCCAGGCCGTCTACCTGAGTCCGCCGATCTCTCCGGGACGCAGCCCACACGACGCCAAGAGCAGGATCGCCAGCCGATCGCGCTCACACCACGCGGCGGCCGCGAGCGGCTCGACGTCCTCGCGAGGGATCTTGTCCCGAAGGCGACTCGGCCCGCTATGCTTGGGCCGTTCAAGGTCTCTGACGAAAGCGGTAAGTGGAGTGACCAGGGCGACCGCGACATCTTCCCGTGGTTCATCGAGCCGGACTACGGGGGCCCACCGCCCTCGGATTCATAGCCGCCTTCGGGCTCGGCCTTGAGTGCTGCGAGACTCGACCTTCGGCGCGCAGCATTTCAAGGATGTCGTTTCGTCACGAAGTGACACTCAACGCCGGTTCGTGTAGCTGACGGTGTCTTTCTCAATCAACTGTTCGGCCTCAGCCATTCCCGAAGAAGCACGGCAACGGCGCTCCTTGGCGCTCGACGCAGTTTCTCCGGTTCGAGCGATCGAACGAGCGCATCGTTGCACGCCGCAACGACCTCAGCGGGCAGTCTGCTCGAAGTCGTGGTCGTACCAGCCATCGAGTCCCCGCCGACCTCACCCGAGGAATGGCTCGGCATCCGGGTATGCGCGCCTCACGAGCACGCTGACGCCTTGATCCTCCAGGGACCGCCCGAAGGACCGAAGGCGCCGCTCGTCATCGGTTGCCAGGCCAACGCCCGGGATGTTGATGAACGCACGCTCCACGCCGTCCTCGAGCTCGACATCCACGTCGTGGATCAGCGATCCCCAGAATGGCGGCAGGACATCCGGAAGGGTGATCTGCAAGTAAGGGCCGTCGCGCCGAACCTCGTGGGTTTCCATCATGGCTCTCACCTCCTCGCCGGAGCCTCCCCTAAGAGGGTCGTCCGAGCATCGGCCGAACGTCCTGGGTCGGGTGGGACGACTGGCCCAGACCTCTGACGGACGGTGATGTCCCCTGCCGAAGCGATCCGTCAAAGCTCGCCAACGAAGCACCCCACGCGACGGGATTCCGGGCCAGATGGGCGCGGTGGTGGATGGATGGGGCCTTGGTGGCGCCACTCGCGCGGTCAGGACGAGCGACCTCGGCAGCCAAGCTCGTCCTGGGCACTCCACAGCCCACCCGCCCCCTGAGGGATTCGGCGCTAGGAGCTCACCGTGAACGCTGTGCGCATGCCTTGGACGTAATGGCCTCCGTCCGTGGAGATATTACAGATCAATACATAGTTGCCGGGCTGGAGGTTGACCTTCAAGTCCGCAGAAGCGCCGCTCGCGATGTCCTCGACCTCGTCAATGGGTTCGATCCCCGGGGCCTCCTCATCCGCAATCGTGACGCCGTTCTCTTGGGTCGTGGGGAGCTGATCCGGTGCGATATCGGTCTTGAGGACCACGAACTCATGTACGGATGGCCCGTCGTTCTTGATATTGAATGTCACCTCACCGGTGCTGGCCGAGCCTTTGTCGAGGTCGATCTTGAAGTTGGAGAGATTAGCGTCAACGCCATTTCCTCCTCCACCGCAACTGCTCAACCCGAGTACCAGCGTGACCGCCGCTGCAGCCAGCACCCAACGAGCCCGGAATCTCTTCATCTGAATCGCTCCTCCCCGCTCACTTCTGACCGGTTTCCGAAGAGTCTGCAAAGGGGGCCAATGGAAGTAATCGGTCGATGGTCCCCGCTGCGGCGGGTCTTTCGGCCCTCGGCCGCGTGGCCGGGCTGGGCTCCAGGTCGACTAGGGCAGCTTCACGTACCCGTGCCGCGCCTTCCACAGGAAGTACTTCTCGAAGGCAATCTTGGCGGCATGAGACTGGGGACCGGGGATCATCACCCCGTGTTTGCGGGGAGGGAGCATCTTGTCGGCGAGGATCACAACCCCGTTGTTGCCGGCATCCATGATGCACACGGCGGGGATGTCTCCGAAGTTGTCCTCCTTGGTGGGTTCGTCGCCCCGGATCTGGGAGGCGATGTTTTCTGCCGCCACGTGGGCCATCGTCTCGGCAGGGAATCCCGTCTTTGGCACCCCGACCGCGTTCGCCGTCTGCCACGGCGCGTTCACGGCCGCGGCGATCCCCGCCGCGTAGAAGTTGGGATAGGCGAGGGTCTGGTATGTGTCCTTCACGTCGATGAAGCCTCTCGGGTTCCCAAGCCCCGACGCCTTCACCACCTCGGCCCCGATGAACGGCGGGACCACCATCGCGTACTTGAACGGCAGCTTCCGCCCGTCCATGAGGCGCATCTCACCGGGGACGATCTCCTCCATGGCTACATCCCAGATCGCATCGATCTTCTGTCGCTTGAAGAACATGCCAAGCAGCTTCTCCCCGCCGGGGAGCCCACCGATCCCGAAGTCCCCGGGGAAGGGTTCCGCGCTGACATAGGCCACCGGCACCCGGAGCTTCTGCTTCTTCAGGTGGTAGGCGACGTTAAACGCGAACTCGTACGCCGCGCCGAAGCAGGCCGCGCCCTGCGTCGCCCCGACGATAACGGGCCCCGGATCGTTCAGGAAGCGAGCCCAGCCCACCGCAGCGTCGACGGCGCCCTTCAGCGAGGTGATCGAGTATGCGTTGCCACCGGGACCGATCCCGGGGATCACGTCGAAGTCGTTCAGGTACCCGGTGGCGATCACCAGGTAGTCGTAGGCGCACACCCCGTGGGAGGTCTCGACCTTCTCAGCTTTCGGGTCGATTTTCGTGGCTTCGGCGTGAACGAACTCGACCTCGTGGACTCGAAGGTTCTCGCCAGGGGGAACACCACGTCCTTGACCTTCCTCTTGCCAAACGGAATCCAGATCAGGGACGGGTTGAACTGGAAGTGGTCCGACATCGACACGACCGTGACCTCCGCGTCGTTCCCGAGCTCGTGCTTCACGCTGAGCGCAGCGGTAAGCCCGGCGAAGTTCCCTCCAAGAACCAGCACCTTCTTGTTCGCCATGTCCGCCCTCCTTTTGGTCAGCTTCTCATCTAGCGCTTGGCGTTAGGCATCGCCGACTCGCCGCAGTCCTGATGTACGGGGTCAGGCAGCGAGCGAGTGGATCTCCATGCGGATGCCTACGTCCGGGTCCTGGCGGATCGAGTTGTGCACCGTGCAATGGTCGACCACGGCGAGGAGGGCTTGCCGGTGCCTCTGATTCAGGAACGCGGGAACCACCACCCCCAGCTGCACGGACGCGACCCGCGCGGCACGGGGGTCCATGGCGAACTCGCACTGCACCTCGAGCCCCTCGACCGGCAAGGAGTGCCGTCGGAGGAACCGTTCCGTGTAGAAAGCCAGGCAGCTCGCCAGTCCCGCCACGAAGAGCTTTGTGGGGGTCGGCCCCTTGTCACTCCCACCCGCCCCGATCGGCTGGTCCACGATCACGCGGTTGCCCCGGACATCGATCTCGAAGCAGTCGCCGCCCTGATGCCGAACGGTCATCTCGTTCATCTCCGCCCACCTCCATCCAATTCCATCAGTCCTTCAGATGGCGACCGTCGTCCCTGCCACCGCCTCATGTTCTCGACGTGTGACATTGGCGCCGTCGCGTACTCGCATGTCAGCGGGTCGGCACAGGGCGGGTTGCCCTCCATCGTCACGAAGTTGAACCGGCATTGGGAGCAGAACACGTCCAGTTCGGCCGGAAGATGCGGACACTCACCCCAGGCGCATGAACGCTCGCCTTCCCCAGTGGCGAAGTCGTACGCGCAGCCCGGACACTGGTTGAAACCCTCCCATCGCGCCACGTCAACTCACCTCCGCCAGCAGGGGAGCATGTGACGAGGTGGCGGGACCACGGTCGCAGGTCCAGTCATGGGGGGGCCGAATGACCGGGAGAGATCGCGATCACATCGCCGGGAGATGACTCGGCTCCCGGCGGCGGCCTACTTCAGCCCCGGCTCGGGACCCCTTACCCTCTTTGCGCAGGCCAGAATGCCCTGAAGGGTGGCTCCCGGCGCCACCACACTGTGCCCAAGCACGGAAGTCGAGAGGGGGAGACCATGCACCTCACGTACAGGGAGTGGTGGGCGGTCATCCACGGCATGGGGTTGGGAGCCCTGTTCCTCCTGGCCTTCGCGGGGGGATTCGCCGAGTTTTGGAGCCTGCGATCCGGCGAGCTGAGCGAGAAGGGCATCGTGGCCCGGACCCGTCGCCTGGAGGTCGGGACCTGGATCATGGCTGCCGCGGCCTGGTTGACCGTCGTCACCGGGACGTGGGTCGTATACCCCTGGTACCGGGACCCGGCCCCGGATAGCCCCAGGTCGCTGCTGTTGGCCGACCCGAACACGGCCGACTGGCACGAGTTCGGGATGGAGTGGAAGGAACACATCGCCTGGATCGCGCCGCTCGTTGCGACCGCGGTGGCCTTCGCAGTCACCTATTACGGGACATCGCTCATCAAGCACCAGGGTGTCCGGCGGGCCCTGATGGGGTTCTTCACGGCCTCGTTTTTGATCGCGGGGGTCGCGGGTGCGGTGGGCGCCTTCATCACAAAGGCCGCTCCCGTTCACTAGGAAGTGGAAACGGTGGAGAACGAAATGATGAAGTCCTCCGAAGGGTCTTTCGCGGAACGGCCGTTCGGACAGGTGGCCGCCGTTTTCCTGGCTGCCGGGATCGGGGCCCTGGTCCTCGGGATCCTGACCACGCTGGCGGAAGCCAACGAGAGCTTCAAGTCCTGGCTCGAATGGTCGACGTCGGTTGGTTCGCTCTCGGGGAAGACGATCATCGAGGTCATCGTGTTCGTCGTGGCCTGGGCCGTCCTCGGGATCGGGTTGCGAGGGAAGAGTCCGAAACCGACCAGCATCTTCACCTTGACGGCCGTACTGGTTGCCGTTGGGCTGGTGCTCACGTTCCCAACGTTCTTCCAGGCCTTCGCGCCGGGGGAGTAGGGCGCCAGACCGAGTGAGCCGAGCCTGAAGAACCCGGACGCGGACATGAATGACGGAGGATCCACACCAGGTTCCGGGGCGGAGGCGCCGGCGCTCGTGCGTCGGTACGTCGAGCGTGTCCTGCCACCGGGCGGCCGAAGTCCGCGGACAGTGCGGATCACGCGGACAGGCCAGATGTGGCGGAAAGCCGGCGGCCACGTGCTGCCGTTCACCGCGGTCGAGGAGTTCGCGGTGGAGGAGGTCGCGTTCTCCTGGCGGGCGCGGTTCCCGGTCCTGCCTCTCGTATCGATGCGGGTCCTCGACGGCTACGCCACGGGCCGGGGACGGCTCGAGGCCCGACTGTTCCGCGTACCAGTCATGCGCTCCAGCGGGCCCGAGATGGCTGAGGGAGAGGCGATCAGATATCTTTCCGAGCTGCCCTGGGTGCCGCACGCCATGCTGGCTAACCGAGCCCTCGAGTGGAGCGACATCGACGCGAGGACGGTCGAGGTCGCGACGAGGGTGGGAGCGGAGCGAGTGGCGTTTCAGATCGAGTTCGACGAGGACGGCGACATCGTCGGCGGTTCCGCCAAGCGACCACGCACCGAGGGCAGGAAGACCCTGCGGAGACCATGGGCCGGCGTCTTCGGTAAGTAGGCGGTGGTCGGCGGGGTTCGCATCCCGACCCACGGCGAGGTGTGGTGGGAGCTTCCGAACGGGCCCTTCACCTACTGGCGCGGCACGATCACGTCTGTCCAGCTCGGCTTCGAGGATGCAAACGATCCCTAGGCAGACGTTCCGGGGGTCGTGGTGTGGCGCGCGAGGTAGGCGGCGGCCTCCGCCCGGCGAGCCACCTCGAGCTTGGACAGGATGCTCGAGACGTAGTTCTTCACGGTCTTCTCGGCCAGGTGGAGCTCCTCGCCGATCTCCCCGTTGGTCTTCCCGTCGGCGACCAGGGACAGGATCCGCTCCTCCTGGGGCGAGAGGCGCGCCAGCTTCTCGTCCCTCAGCAGGTGTTTGCCCTTTCGCAAGCGGTCCAGGACGGCGCTTGTGACGGCGGGGTCAAGCAGGCTCTCGCCCTTGCCCACGGTCCTGATCGCCCGCACAAGTTCTCCGCCCTTCACCTGCTTCAGGACGTAGCCGGACGCGCCGGCCATGATCGAGGCGAACAGGGCCTCGTCGTCGGCGAACGAGGTGAGCATGATGACCGCGGTCTTCGGGTGGCGGGCCCGGATCTCGCGTGTCGCCTCGATTCCGCTCCCGTCGGCGAGGCGCACGTCCATGACCACGACGTCCGGTCGGGCCCGATCGGCTTCGTCGATGGCCTCACGGACCGACGAGGCCTCGGCGGTGACGATGATGTCGTCGGTGGCCTGGAGCAGCGCCTTCACGCCATCCCGTACCACCTCGTGGTCATCGACCAAAAGGATCCGAAGCGGTGGTTCCGACATGTCGGGAATCCTAGCCGACAGGGCTCTGAGAGAGAGCCCTAGACGGACGCACTGCTCACCCGCGCTCCGATCCCCTCACCAACTCGGTCTAAGAAGTCCTTGATCGTCGCTTCGGCCACCCGGTGCATCAACACGCGATCGAGTGCCTTGCCCACGACTCCGAGCGGGGGCCGGTACCGGGCGCTGATCGACAGTTGCGTCCGGCTCCGTCCCAGAGCCGCGATCTCGAGATCCGCGTCGAGCGAGGGAAACAGGCGCTCCGGGCCGGTCGCCTTCCACGAGAGCGGCAGGAAGGTCTTGCCGGGTATGCGGTAGGGAGCTCCCAGCTCGATGTGGACCTCCTTACTCAAGCGGCGGTTGTCGTCGAACGAGAACCCCACCTCGCCGAGGAGCTGCTCACCCCTGTCTTCGGCCTCACGGGCGACCCCCGGAAGCCACACCTGCGGGTCTGCCAGGAGTCCTTCCTCCACCTCCTCGAAGGGGAGGGAGAGATCGAGGTAGTACCGAATGAACATGACCACACCATCGTCGCTCCGCGGATGTCTCCGGAGGGTCGATGGTCCCGGCGACTCAAGGACCTCCGGCACGACCCTCCGGCCCCGATCGCAGGCAGACTCCGGATCATGACTGGGGATCTTGATGTTCAGGGGGTCGTTCTGGTGGTGGAGGCGGACCCGGCGGAGCGGGAGCTGTTTTCCTCTTGGCTCGAGGAATCCGGATTCACGGTTCTCGCGTGCCCTGGCCCAACCGAGCCCGACTTCACGTGTGTGGGTGACCGGAAAGGCACGTGCCCGCTCGCGGAAGCGGCCGACGTCGTCGTGCTCGACATGAGCCTCGAGAGTGAGGCCCTGATGCGGGGGACGGCAGCGGAGGATCTGCTCGGCCTGTACCTCGTATCGGGCCGGCCCGTCGTGACCCTGGGGTCTCGGGACGGCGACGAGGTTCCCGGAGAGCTGATCCGGCTCCGGCGGCATCCGACCCGCGAGACCCTTCTCCAAGCCGTGCGCGGGCTGTACACGCCCGTCCCCGAGTGGCGGGTCACGGGAACAACGCCACTGTGATCGTGGTGCCGTTACCGGCTTCGCTCTCGATGGAGAACGTCCCCCCGAGAGCCCGAACCCGTTCCTCCAGGTTCGTCAGGCCATCGCCGCGCCTGCTCGTGTCGGGATCGAAGCCCTGCCCATCGTCGTCGACCTCTAGCATCAGCCGGTCGTCACTTCGGTAGAGGGACACGCGGCAGGTCGCAGCCTGGGCATGGCGTCCCACGTTCGATAAGGCCTCACGGGTGAGCTGCAGGATGTCGGCGGCAGCGGGGGTGAGCTCGGAGGCCACGGTGGGGTCGACGTCGACTACCGTGATCACGCCGGTCTTCTGCTGGAACTCCTCCCCGAGGTGGCGCAGCGCCTCGTCGAGCTGCCGATCGGCCAGGATCCCCGGCCGCAGGCCGAAGATGTAGTTGCGGAGGTCGCGGATCACGCGGTCGATATCGGCAACGGCTCCCTCGATCCGAGTCGCGACCTCCTCCTCGCTCATCAACGCGGCGCCCTGGAGCCCCATGCCCACGGCGAACAGGGCCTGGATCACGCCGTCGTGGAGCTCCTTCGCGATCCGTTCCCGATCCTCCAGGACGGCCAGACGGTGGATCTCGTTGTACAGGCGGGCGTTCTCGATGGCGACGCCGGCCTGGGCGGCCAGGACCGAGACGTCGCGTTCGTCCCGCTCATCGAACTCGGGCCCCCCCTGCTTCTCGGTCAGGTAGATGTCGCCGAACACCGCGCCCCGCACGATGATCGGCGCCCCGAGGAACGACTTCATCTTCGGGTGGTTCGCAGGGAAGCCCACCGAGCGAGGATCGGCGGAGATGTCGGGGAGACGCATGGGTTTGCCTTCTTCGATCAACGCGCCCAGGATGCCGCGGCCGTGCGGAGGGGCACCGATCGCTTCACGCTCCTCGGGGGTGATGCCCGTGGTGATGAACTGCTGGAGATCGCCGCCGGGGCCGATGACACCCAGGGCTCCGTACCGGGCATCGGTGATGTCGACCGCCAGCTCGATGATGCGCTGGAGCACGGCGTCCAGAGACAGTTCGGAAGCCAGGATCATCCCGGCCTCGATCAACCGGTCGCGGCGGTCCATCGACCCGAGCGTACCCGGGCGGTGGTGCCGGTGCGGCGACGGACGGTAGCATCCGCGGCGTGACCATCGGGTGGTGAGATCGGAAGAGCCACACGTGTTCGATCGGATTCTCGCGGGCACGGACGGGTCGCCGCGGGCGGAGGAGGCCGTCGGACGGGTCGCCCGGCTCGCATCCGTGACCGGCGCTGCGCTGGACCTCGTCTACGTCATCGACACGAGCCGACCCCACGACGACGCGGAGGTGGAGCCGGAGGCGGAGGCCGCGCTCCAACGGGCCGAGGCCATCGCCTCGACGGGGAGTGTGCCGGTTATCAGCAGGGTCGTGGCCGGCGACCCGGCCGAGGCGCTCGTGGAGGAGGCCACCGACCACGCTGCCGACCTGATCTGCGTGGGCCCGGACGCCGGGCTCCTTGCGGGGACGGTCCGCGTCGGGAGGGTTGCCTCCCACGTCCTCCGGCACGCACCGTGTTCGGTCTTGGTGGGCCGTGAAGCCGGCTCGACGTTCCCAGAGAGCATCCTGTGCGGGGTGGACGGGTCGGACAGCTCGAACGAGACCGCCGGGCTCGCCGCCACCATCGCCGTCGCGGTCGGAGCCGAGCTTCGGCTACAGCACGTCGTCCCGGTCTTCGAAGGTGACGAGCGGGAATGGACGCTGGACGACGACGAGCCCGACCCGACCGAGATTGAATCCGCGGCCCAGATGGCCCGCGCTGCCGGCGCCCGACCCATCCGCGAGCGAGCCCTCGGCCGGCCCGAATACGCCATCCTGGAAGCAGCCGGGCGCGAGCGGCCGGACCTCGTGGTCGTGGGGAGCCGCGGGCTCTCGGGTGTGTCCCGGGTGCTGCTGGGCAGCGTCAGCGAGTACGTGGCCACGCACGCGCACTGCTCCGTCCTCGTGGTCCGGTCGCGACCGGTCGGAGCCGGGCGCTAGTCCCTTACTCAGCTGTCGGGCGAGACGCGAGGGGCGTGGGCGCGGCTGACTCCTGGACCCGGACCCTCGCGTCGACGATGACCGCGCCGTGGGGCAGCACCATCACGGGGTTGCAGTCCATTTCGCCGATCGACGGGTGAGCATCGACCATCGTCGAGACTCGGAGGATGACCTCCTCGAGCGCTGCGACGTCGGCCTTGGGCGCTCCCCGATATCCGTCGAGGAGCGGGAACGTCTTCAGCGAGCGCACCATCTCCGAGGCGTCGAGATCGGTGATCGGCGCGATCCTGACGGAGACGTCCCGCAGGAGCTCGGCCGCCGTTCCGCCGGCGCTGCACGCTACGACCGGCCCGAAGAGCGGATCCTGGGCCACGCCCACCAGCATCTCGACGCCGCCGGTGACCATCTCCTGGACCAGGAACCCCTCCAGCGTGAAGCCAGCCTCGTCGACTCGCCGCGCCATCTGCTTCGCGGCGGAGATCACCTCATCGGGACCGGCGAGCCCCAGGCGCACCGCCCCGACATCGGTCTTGTGCACGATGTCCCGACCCAACGCCTTCAGGGCGACGGGGCCGCCGAGGCTCGAGGCGACAGCGGCGGCTACCTCCGGTGTGGCTGCTCGGGCCGAACGCGCCACCCGCAGCCCCCAGCAGCCGAGGAGCTCCTCGAGCTCCTCGGCCGTCAACCAACCGCCGCCGCGCCCCAAGGCGCCCGCGATCACGGCGTACGCCTCGTCCCGCCGGACGTCGTCGAACCGAGGGGCGGTGCCCTCGGGCCTGGTTCGCCACTGTCCGTATGCCGCTGCTCGGGCGACGGCGATGGCCGCCTGCTCCGGGAACGAGAACGAGGGGATCTTCGTCCCGTCTACACGGAGTTCCGATTCCACGGCCGAGCCCCCCATCAACGTGGTCGCCACCGGGATGCTGCCTCCGACGTCCTGAACGGCTCGGGCGATCGCCCGGACGATCGCCGCCGCCTTCTCTACCTGGGGCGGGATGTAGATGACGATCACGGCGTCCACGTCGGGGTCGCCGGCGACGGTTCGGATGGCGCCCTCGTAGTCCGCGTCGCTTGCCGACGCGATCATGTCCACCGGGTTCTCCACCGATGCCTCGGAGGGTAGGAACTCCCGAAGCTGCGCCTTCGTGGTCTCGGACAGCGGGGCAACCATCAACCCGTTCGCTTCACAGGTGTCCGCGCACAGGATCCCCAGCCCGCCTGCGTTCGTGATGATGGCCACCCGATCTCCCCCCGGCGCCGGCTGGTTCGCCAGGAGCTCCGCGACGTCGAACATCTGCTCCAACGTGTCGGTCCGGATCACCCCGGCCTGCCGGAACAGGGCGTCGACGGTGACGTCGGAGGCGGCCAGCAGCGCCCCGGTATGCGACGCCGCGGCGCGGGCCCCCGCGGCGCTTCGTCCCGACTTCACTGCGACGATCGGCTTTCGCCTCCCGACTTCGCGTGCCAGGCGGGCGAACCGCCGTGGGTTTCCGAAGGACTCCAGATACAGCAGGACAACGTCGGTCCGCTCGTCGTCGCCCCAGAATGCCACGAGGTCGTTGCCGGAGATGTCGGCCTTGTTGCCCACCGAGACGAACGACGACAGGCCCAGTCCGAGCTCGGCGGCGTGCTGCATCACGGCCAGGCCGAGCGCGCCGCTCTGCGACAGGAACCCCACCCGCCCGGGAGGCGGGAAGATCGAGGCGAACGTGCCGTTCAACCGGACGTTGGGGTCGGTGTTCACGATGCCCATGCAGTTGGGGCCGATGATCCGCATCCCGTACGCCCGGCAGACCTCTACGAGCTCTCGCTGCCTGGCCGGGCCGTCGTCGCCGATCTCGGCGAACCCCGATGAGATGACGACCAGCCCCCGGACCCCCTTTTCACCGCACTCCCGAGCCACCTGGATGACGAACAAAGCGGGTACGACGATGAACGCCACGTCGACCGAGCCGGGGACCTTCTCGATCGAGGGATAGGCCGGGACGCCGTGCACCACCTCCGCCCTGGGGTTCACCGGATACACCGGCCCGTGGAACTCCTCGGTGAGCAGGTTGTGGAACAGCTGCCCGCCGAGGCTGGACCGGTCCCGTGACGCCCCGACCACAGCCACCGACCTCGGCGACAAGAACGTCCGTATGGCGTTCACCGAGGCCGCGGTCTCTCGACGCTCGAACCGTGTGACCGCATCCTCGGTGAGGGACACGGGGAGCTCGACCTCGATCCCTCCGGGGAGGGCTCGGATCGACAGGGGGAATCCGCTCTCCCTGAACACCCCGATCATCCCGTGGTTCTCCGGGAGGACCTCGGCGACGAAGATCGTCACGCCTCGTTCGCCGGCCGCCTGGGCCAGCTGGCCGAGGAGGATGGAGCCGATGCCTTTGCCCTGCCAATCGTCGGCCACTGACATGCCGATCTCGGCCCGGCCGTCGTCCATCCGCGAGTACTGGGCGCCGCCGATCATCGTCCCCTCGTCACCGCCACGAAGGACCAGCAAGGTGAGGTGGTCCCGGTAATCGACGTCCACGATCTTCTCGGCCAGCTCTCCGATGTTCACCGCGACCGTCCAGAACCGCAGTCGCCTGGTCTCCGGCGACAGGCCGAGCAGGTAGTCTTGGACCCTGGCCAGGTCGTCGGGCCGGGCCGGGCGAATGCGGACGGTGGAACCGTCTCGCAGGACCACGTCGGACACGAGATTCGACGGGTAGGGGCCCCCGGTCATCTGGCCATCCTAGCCCCGGTACCGAGCGACCTCGGCGACGACGGGGAATCGGAATGTCCACGCACGATGGCCGAAGGGTCGGTTGAGCGCACAGTGCTTTCTTCCGATACCACTGCCAGCACATGAGGACCGACTCCGGCGCGCGCGAGGAACGACAGCTCCTGTGGTCGCTGGTCGAGCAGATGCCCGCCATCGCCTGGACCACCGATCGGGAGCTCCGGTTCACGTCGTACGTGGGCGGGGGACTGGCCGATCTGGGGCTGTCGCCGGGGGAGGTGGTCGGCCGAACCCTGCACGATTACCTGGGGACGAGCGATCCCGAGATCGCCGCGATCGCAGCCCACGAGGCTGCCCTCGAGGGGCGGTCCACACGGTACGAGCAGAACTGGCGGGGCCGGCGATACGCGTCGCACGTGGTGCCCCTCCGGGACGACGAGGGAACGGTCGTCGGCGCGGTCGGCGTGTCCCTCGACGTCACCGAGCGGATGTGGGAGCCCGGTGCGCTGTTCGAGGCGGAGACCAAGTACCAGGGCTTGGTCGAGACCATCCCCGCGGTGACCTACATCGACCCCTTGGACGAGTGGAGCGACAGTCTCTACGTGAGCCCCCAGCTCATCGAGCTTCTGGGCTACACGCAGGAGGACTGGCTGAGCGACTCGGGGTTCTGGCGGGATCACCTCCACCGCGAGGATGTCGACCGGGTGTGGGAGGAATGGGTCCGGGCGCGAGACTCCGGCTCGCCGTACCAGAGCGAGTACCGGATGCTCCATCGGGACGGTCACGTCGTGTGGGTCAGCGAGCGCGCCGTCATGCTGAAGGACCCCGCAGGCCGGCCGTGGGCCGTGCAGGGCGTGATGGTGGACATCACCGAGCGCAAGCGGGTGGAGGAGGAGCTCGAGCGGGCGTGGCAGCGGGAACGAGAGACTGCCGCGCACCTTCGGGAGCTGGACGACATGAAGAACCTGCTCCTGCACGCCGTGGCTCACGATCTCCGCGGCCCCATCGCCACGGTCCTGGGTTCCGCGATGGTGCTTGAGAGCTCATTGATCGACCTGGACGAAGACAAGCGCGACCTGATGCGGGGGGTCGTGGCGGGCGCCCGCAAGCTCAACCGGCTGGTAAGCGACCTCCTCGACCTGGACCGCCTGGAGCGCGGGTTGGTCGAGCCGGACCGCCGCCCCACCGATGTCGGAGAGCTGGCGCGTCGCCTCGTGGCCGAGCTGGAGGTGAAGTTCCACGAGGTTCACGTCGACACGGAGACCACCGTGTCGCCGGTCGACCCGGTCCACGTGGAGCGCATCGTCGAGAATCTGGTGGTCAACGCGGCCCGGCACACCCCTAAGGCCACGCCCATCTGGGTCCGTGTCCACCGCCGGGAGGATGGCACGACGATCCTGGTTGAGGACGCGGGCCCCGGCGTTCCCCCCGATCTGCGGGAGGTCATCTTCGAGCCATTCCGCCACGGCGGGGAGGGCTTGGGTATCGGCCTGTCGCTCGTGGCTCGATTCGCCTCGCTCCATGGCGGTTGGGCCAGGGTCGGCGACCGCGAGGGTGGGGGAGCCTCCTTCGAGGTCTTTCTGCCGGATGGCCCCGTCATGGGTGAGACGGTTCCCGAAGCCGTGGAGCTGGCCACTCCCTGAAGCGTCGCGAGGGTCACGCAAGACTCTTGATGGCGTCCGCGCGGTCTAGCCCATGGCCTGTCCGATGGCCTCAAGGGAGGATGGATTCTCCAGGCTCGACAGGTCACCGGGGTCCAGCCCGGCGATCGTGGCCCGGATGGCTCTGCGGACGATCTTGGCCGAGCGCGTCTTCGGGAGCTCGGGGACGAACACGATCCGTGACGGCTTGAACGCTTTGCCGAGGTGTTCCGCGACCAGGGAGGAGAGCTCGGCGGCCAGCCCGTCGCCGGCGCTCACGCCGGGCTTGGTCACCACGAAGCACCAGATGGCCTCGCCCTTGACGTCGTCGGGGATGCCCACGGCGGCCGACTCGGCCACCATGGGATGAAGCGTCAGGATGCTCTCCACTTCCGCAGGGCCCAGGCGCTTGCCCGCGACGTTCATCGTGTCGTCGGACCGTCCATGGAGGAACCAGAACCCGTCCTCGTCCACGCTCGCCCAGTCGCCGTGCCACCACACGCCGGGCCATCGCCGCCAGTAGGTGTCGAGGTAGCGCTCCGGATCGCCCCACACGCCGCGGGTCATGGCGGGCCAGGGTTGCTTGCACACGAGCTCGCCGACCTCACCGGCGGCGACCGGCTTCCCGTTGGGACCGAAGACGTCGACGTCCATCCCCAGGGCCGGGCCTCGGAGCGTGCACGCCTTGAGCTCGCAGATGGGGAGTGGCGACAGGAAGCACGCCCCGATCTCCGTCCCTCCCGACAGGTTGATGATCGGGAGCCGGCCGGCGCCGACGACCTCCAAGAACCACCGGTACGGCTCGGGGTTCCACGGCTCACCCGTAGATGCGAGGATCCGGAGCGAGGACAGGTCGTGCTTGCGGACCTCTTCGTCGCCGGATGGGATCAGCGCCCGGATCAACGTCGGCGAGACCCCGAGCGTGGTGATGCCGTGTCGCTCCACCATGTCCCAGATGCGATCGGGGCCGGGGTGGTTCGGTGCCCCGTCGTACAAGAAGACCGTCGCGCCCAGGGCGGTGGCCCCCACGATCTCCCAGGGCCCCATGATCCATCCCAGATCGCTGACCCAGAACAGGACCTCGCCCTGATGAAGGTCGACCTGATAGGCCACCTCCTCCGCGATCTTCGCCAGGAAGCCGCCGTGGACGTGGACGGCGCCCTTGGGCGCCCCGGTGGTACCGCTCGTGTACGCGATGAACAGCGGGTGCTCGGGGTCGACGTGTGCGGTTTCGAAGGACGCCGGCTGCGCGGCGAGGAGCTCGTCCCACCGGACGTCGCGCTCGTCTGACCACGGCATGTCGTCGCGCCCCAACCGTTGCCAGACAACGACGCGTTCCACCGAAGGAGACCCCGCGACTGCCTGATCGGCCACCTCCTTCATGGGGATGGTCTTTCCCCGACGAGGGAAGCCGTCCGCCGTGATCAACAGCCTGGCCCCCGCGTCTCGCAGGCGCTGGGCCACCGCATCGCCCCCGAACCCGGAGAAGATGGGCAGCCATATCGCACCGAGCTTCGCGCACGACATCACGGCGACGACCGCTTCCGGCGACATCGGGAGAAAGATGCCGACGGCGTCACCGCTTCGTATCCCCAGCGAGGCCAGGCCGTTCGCCAGCCGGTCGCAGAGTTCGCGGAGCTCGCGGTAGGTGACCCGGCGGGCTTCGCCCTCCTCTCCCTCCCAGACGACTGCAACGGCGTCGGGAGTCCGCTCGGCCCACCGGTCCACGCAGTTGTGCGCCAGGTTCACCGAGCCGCCCCCGAACCAGGTGGCCCACTCCATGCCGCGTGATGTGTCGACGACCCGGTCGTACGGCTCGAAGAACTCGATGCCCAGGTCCTCCACCACCGCGTCCCAGAACCATCCGATGTCCGCCACCGACCTCGCGACCAGGTCCTCGTAGGTGGAGATCCCGCGCGTTCGCATGAACCGCGTGACGTTGGCCCGGTCCACGTACTCCTGGCTGGGCCTCCACACGATCGCCATGAACCCGCCCCCTGCCGAAACGGACACCTGGGTACTCTTTCCCAAGGTTATGTCCGACGACGACGCCCTGCAGGGAAAGCCTGCCGGCCATCCCCACCTGCGCCGGACGTTGCTGGCGGGGGCCGCCGCCCTGTCCCTCCTGGTCACGATCCTCGCCGGCGGGGCGATGGGCTTGTACTACTGGACCCAGAACCAGATCCAGTACATCCCCGACGCGCCCGACTCAGGCTCCTCCCCCGGCGCGAACCCGGACATCGGGGGCCCCTGCCTTCGCCACGCCTGCAATTACTTGCTGCTCGGGAGCGACAGCCGGGCCGGGCTGACCAAGGAGGAACAGCAGGTCTTCGGCACCGACCAGCACATCGGGGGAGTCTTCCGCTCCGACACGATCATCGTCGTGCACATCGAGCCGGGCGAGAAGAAGGCCGTGTTCCTCTCCTTCCCGCGGGACCTGTGGGTGGACATCCCGGGCCACGGTTTCAACCGGATCAACGCGGCGTTCGAGGGTGGGATCGAGGGTGGCGGTGCGCAGCTGGTGGCCCGCACGATCACGTCGATCACCGGGCTGAGGATCAACCACTCGCTGTTCGTCGATCTGGCCGGCTTCCAGTCCGTGGTCGACGCCCTCGGCGGGGTCGACATGTGCGTCCCATACCCGATGCAGGACCCGCTCACGCAGCTCGACATCAAAGCGGGCTGCCAGCACTTCGACGGCCGGACCGCGCTGGCGTACGTGCGGACCCGGCACCAGCCGTGCGACCTCATCCCCGACTTCGCCCGGATCAGCCGGCAACAACAGTTCCTACGGGCGGTGATTGCCAAGATGCTGTCGCCGGGGGAGCTCATCCATCTCCCGTCGCTCGTCCCCGCGATACTCAAGAGCGTCCGGGTGGACCGGGGCCTGAACCCTGCGGAGCTCGCATACCTCGCGGGCCAGCTGAATGGGGTCAACGCGGGCAACGTGGACTTCCGCGTAGTGCCGAGCACGCCCGCCGGTCGCCGGCCGTGATCAAGGTCGCGGTGTACGACCGGAGCTCCGCCGGGATGGCCCCGCGGGTGTACACGACGCTCACCGAGGGCGGGTTCGACACCTCGATCCCGGTCCAGGACATCGCGGCACTCGGCCCACCGCCGGTGAAGGGCTCGGCGATCCTGTACAAGGGGGGCGCCACCGACGGAAAGGCCATGGCCGACGTCGTGCACGGATATCTGTCCAACCTCCCCGAAGTGCCGGTGAAGAAGGGCGTCCTGCCTGACGTGAGCATCGCGGTGGTCATCGGATCGCATTTCCGGCTGCCGCCGCCCAGCACGTCCGGTCCCGTGAACTGCTCGTGAGTGACCAATGCTGCGGGTGACGATCGACGCCCGTCCGGCGGTCGCCCGGGAGCGGACCGGGGTGGGGAACTACGCGTGGAACCTGATCCGCCGGCTCCCCGAGGTGGACCCGAAAGCGAGCTACGTGGCGTGGTACGTGCATTCCAAGGCGGCCATCCGCCGGTGGCGGCACTTCGACGATGTCGGCGCGCCGAACCTCCGCGAGCGCGGCATCCTCTACCCCAGCCGTCTGCTCGAGCGAACGGCCCGACGCGGCTTCCCTCGCGTCGAGTGGTTCGGAGGCTTCGACGTCCTGTTCGCCACGAACTTCGTCCCGCCCCCTACACGGGCCCGTCGAGTGGTGGCCACCGTGCACGACCTCGCCTTCCGCCGTTTCCCAGAGACCGCCCCGCAGGCCGTGACGTGGTGGCGCGATGCGGTCCTGCACACGGTTCGTCGCGCGGCACGGCTCATCGCACCGTCGGAGTGGACGAAGCGCGACCTCCTGGAGCTCTACGGCGCGCCTGAGGCGAAGGTGGCCGTCATCCCGCTCGCCGTGGACTGCGAGATGTACCGTCCGCCGTCCGAGGAACGGATCCTCGACGTGCGGCGGGCGTTCGGGATCGACGGTCCCTACCTCGTGGCATTGGGACGGGGACCGCGGAAGAACCTCCCCCGGCTCCTCGCGGCCTTCGCGGCGCTCCCCGGCGACGTCAGGCCCATGCTCGTGATCGCGGGGGCCAAGGAATGGAGCCCGGACGACTCCGACCCGGGGCCCGACGCGCTCCGAGCGTTGCCCCGAGACGTTCGTGCGGCCGTGAGGCTCGTCGGCTACCTGCCGGAGCCGGACAAGGTTGCGTTGCTCGGCGGAGCGATCGGCCTCGCTTTCCCATCCGTGTACGAGGGGTTCGGATTCCCGGTGCTGGAGGCCATGGCCTGCGGGACGCCCGTGCTCACCTCCGACACGTCGTCGCTCCCGGAGCTGGCCGGCGACGCGGCCCTACTGGTCGACCCCCACGACGTCGACGCCATCCGCGAGGGGCTCCAGACCCTTGTGATCGATGACGGTGTGCGAGGCCGGTTGCGGGCAGCCGGGTTGGCCCGGGCCTCGAGCTTCGACTGGACCGAGACCGCCCGAAGGACCGCCGCGGTCCTCCACGAAGCCGGCGAGCCCGGGTAGCGTGCGCTCAGCGTCCCTAGACTGGGTCGCACAACGGTGAGGATCCTCGTCATCAGCTCGTACCCGCCGCGTCACTGCGGGATCGGCAGCTACGCGGCTGCCGACGTCGAACGGCTGAGGACCGAGGGGCACGAGGTCGTCGTGGTCTCGCCTCCTGACGGGTACGGCGACGTCAGGGTGCCCTTTTTCGGAGGGCGGCCCTTCCTCACTGCGGCTCGGTTGGCCCCCGGGTTCGACCGGGTCCTCGTGCATTTCGAGCCCGGGCTGTACTTCCGGCGACGCGCGCCGGTCTCTAAGGTCATGTCCTCTCTCGGCCTGTGGTGGCTCACCCGTCGACGGCCGGGCACCGAGGTCCTCGTCCACGAGGCGGCCAGCCGGCCGCGCCTGCTGTGGCGACCGGACCACGTCATTCTTCGGTCGGCCTTCGCCCGAGCGAGCCTGCTGTTTCACTCGGATCGGGAGCGTGAGGCCCTAGAGCACGCGTATCGGCTCGGGGTCGAGGGCACGATCGTGCCCCACACCAACGGCGTACGAATCGGCAGGCGAGTCGCTCGGAGCGAGGCCCGGTCCATCCTCGGGATCGAGCCGGACGAGTGCCTGTTCCTGTGTGCCGGGTTCCTGCATGGGCGGCTGGTCGTCGTTGGCTCCGTCCGGCAGCCAACGCCTGAAGCTCTGAGCCATGTGCGAGCGCTCCGGGAGCTGTGCGAGAGGACGCCGGGCGTCACGCTGATCGAGGGATACGTGTCCGACGAGGGGTTCGACATGTGGATCACCGGGGCCGACGTGTTCGTCCTGCCGTACCGCCGAGCGTGGTCCTCTGGCGCGCTGGCGCGGGCACAGAAGCTTGGAACGCGCGCATTCGTCGCGGCGGTGGGGGGGATGGAGGAGCAGGCCGGCCCCAAGGACGCCGTCTTCCATACCGATGGCGAGCTCGTCGAGCTCGTGCGGCAGGTGGATGTGCCCACGAAGGCCCGGCCCGATCACGAGGTGGGGTGAAGGGCTGTCAGGGGTCGGCACGCCCGGGGTGGACGCGTCCGCGATCTTTGGCGTGCGGCTGCACGAGCGGAAGACGCTGGAGGACGTGCGTCGGACCCTGCGAGTGTTCCTGGACGGCGACGTTACCCGCCGCGTGTTCACGCCCAACCCGGAGATCCTCCTCTACGCGTGGGACCACCCGGACTTCAGGTCGCTCCTCGATCAGGCTGACCTCGCACTTCCGGACGGCGCCGGGCTCGCGATGGTGCAGCTCGTTCGGACGAGACGCCGGATTCGACGGTGGCCCGGCGTCGACGTGGCGGAGGCTGCGGTCCGCTTGGCCGCCGCGCGAGGGGATCCCGTGATGTTCGTCGGCGGGAAGGGCGACGTCGGTCTCCGGGCGGCCGCCCGCTGGCGGGCGGAGCTCCCTGGCCTCTCCGTCAACGCTGCCGGATCCGGTGTCCAGATCGGCGAGGACGGGGTCGCCATCTCACCCGAAGATGGCCGGACCCTGATCGAGTCGATTCGATCTTCTGTTCCACGGATCGTCCTGGTCGCCTTCGGAGCGCCCAAGCAAGAGCGCTGGATCGACCGGTACAGCGCCGAGGTCCCGAGCGCCCGGATCATCATGGGTGTGGGTGGAACCCTCGACATGTGGGCCGGGCGATTTCCCCGAGCTCCCCGTGTGATGCACCGCCTGGGCCTCGAATGGCTCTGGCGACTCGCCCAACAGCCCAGCCGGCTCCCGAGGATCGTTCGGGCCACGATCGTGTTCCCCTGGCGCGCACTGCGCGAGCGAGTCGCTCGCTAGTCGCGGGCCGAATCGCAGCTCATGAGCGGGAGCATCGTGCCCGACCCGAGTGGCGCGGCTGAAGCCGGTCGAAGGCAGCCCTACTGGCCGGGGTACCGAGTGAGGTCGTCACTCGACGCGGCGAGCGCCGCGTCGAGCGACGCGAACGCGATCTCGGGCACATAGCGCTCTCTCACCAGCCTGCGGCCGCCCTCGGACAGCACCAGCCATCGCGCATCGTCGTCCAGGAGCTCACCGAGGAGATCGACGAGCTCGGCCTCGTTCCGGCCCACGAGCGCGTGCTCGCCCGGCACCGCGTTCAATCCCTCGACACCCCAGGGAAGACTGACCACCGGGAGGCCGCGGGCCATGGCGTTCAGCACCTTGACCCGGGTGCCGCTTCCTCCGGACCCCACGTCAACGAAGGCCCGGGCCCGCCGATACAGGGGCTCGGGGTCGGAGACCGGCCCAATGTGCTCGAGGCCCGAGGTGTCTGAGGCCAGCCGGACCAGCCAGCTCGGAGCCCCGGCACCGGCCAGGACGAGTCGGACGTCCGGCCGCCGGGCCCGAAGGGCGGGGAAGCCCGACCGAAGGAACCGACGGAGGCCTTCTGCATTGGGCGGCCACCCCAGCGTCCCCAGGAAGAGGAGCATGGGCTCGGCTGGGGGCTGGAGCGGGGGCCGGTCCAGCAGGCCCGCCTGCGCGACGTTGGGGAGGAGGCGCACCGAGCCGGGCCGAGGCCCCAACTCGTCGAGGGCACGGCGGTCTTCCTCGGAGACCGCGAAGACCACGTCGAAGCGCCGAACGGTTGCCGACTCATAGGCACGAACACGCGCATGCTCCATGCGGACGAGGGCCTTCCGCACGAAGTTCGTTTCCAGGTCGGCCTGGCGGCGCCACATGACGTGCTCCGCGTTGTGTTCGTGAAGCACCCGCAGGCGGTGGAAGCTGTTCGGGACGTACTGCGCCATCAACCAGCCGTCGGCGAAGGCCGCGTCGAAACCTTCCGAGGCGAGCCGTTCGGATACGAGTCGGGACATGCGCCGGCTCCGGTTGCGCAGCACGCTCATCGGGATCCCGGCCCCGTAGCTTCGAAGCAGGTTCCATGCGGACCGGCCGCGGTGGAGCGCAACCGTGACGACCGGTCCGACCTGTGCCGTCCAGGCCTCCTGCTCCGGACTGAGCGGCCCCCTACGGAAGCACAGCACATGGACCTCGTGAAGGCGTCGCAGGTGCTGGAGCACGCTGATCGTCTTGATGGTGCCGCCGCTCCGCGCCGGGTACGGCACTTCCGGGGTCAGGAACAGGATGCGCATGGGTGATCCGGGTCAGTCTAGGCTGCAACCGTCTCCATCACCGCCGCGCCGTGAGCGGCGGTAGACTCCGCCGTGATGTGGCCTCCCTCCCGCCTCGGTGCGTTCGGGGCGGCCACCATCCTGGCCCTGTCGGCAGTGGCGTGCTCGCCGCGAAGCCGGGCAGATGAACCATCCGCCCCCCCGACGAGATCCGATCGCCCAGCTCCCGTCGCTCCGACGCTTCACCCCGCCTGGCCGCCGGCGGCCTCGTTCACCACGCGGTGGCCCATCAAGCACGTCGTGTTCCTGATCAAGGAGAACCGCACGTTCGACAACCTCTTCGGGACGTTCCCCGGCGCCAACGGCGCCGCAAGCGCCGACGATGGTGGCACGATCCGACCGCTCACCCGCGGGACCGACGGACGGCTACCGGGTGACCTTCCGCATTGTTACGCGTGCGCGCTGCATGCCTGGGACTCTGGCCGGATGGACGGGTTCAACCAGGGCGGCCTGTCTACGAGATGGGCATTCACGCGACTGGACCGGGCCCAGCTCCCGAACTACTGGCACTGGGCGAGGCGATTCGTCCTGGCCGACAACTTCTTTGCCTCGGCGCAGGGTCCCTCGTTTCCGAATCATCTGTACTCGATCGCGGCGCAGTCGGGCGGCGCCGTCGACAACCCCAGGCGAACCGGGTTCTTCTCCAACACCTTCGGATGCGACGCGCCTTCGCAGCAGCGGGTCGAGGTATTCGACTCGGAGGGCCACGTCCGATTCATCCGCCCGTGCTTCGACTTCAAGACCGAGGGGGACCTCCTGGACACTGCCCATATCCCATGGGCGTACTACGCAGCCACCGAGTTGCAGAGTGGATACATCTGGTCGGCCTACTCGGCGATCCGACGCTACCGGGAGCACCCTCGGCGATGGGATAGGCACATGTTCTCGGTGGACCAGGTGATCCGGGACATCCGTCAGGACGAGCTGCCACCAGTCACGTGGATCACGCCTCGCTTCGAGCTCTCGGAGCATCCCGAGTACAACTTCTGCTATGGGGAGAACTGGAGCACGAAGGTGATCAACGCGATCATGCGTTCGGACATGTGGGAGGACACGGCGATCTTCCTGACGTGGGATGACTACGGCGGGTTCTACGATCACGTCCCCCCGCCGCAGGTGGATCGATTCGGGTTCGGGTTCCGGGTTCCGCTCCTGCTCATCTCGCCGTACGCGAAAAGGGGTCACGTCGATCACCGGCTCGGCGAGTTCTCGAGCGTGCTTCGATTCATCGAGGACAACTGGAGCCTGTCGCGGCTGACCCGTCGGGATAGCCGGGCCCGGAACCTCAGCTACGACTTCGATTTCGACCGTGAACCGAGGGCTCCCGACCCGCTTCCCCTCCGCACGGACTGCCGAGGCCCGATCTGGGCCAAGGCGTCGTGACTGGGGCTCTCGAGGCACTGGTACGCTCCCGCATCATGGCCAAGCGACCGGATCCGCCGCACGCGGAATCCTCGCGTGTGGCCCTGGAGCGTGAGCTCTACTGGGCTGAGGAGACCACCTCCCGGGCTACCATGGACGCGCAGGAGCTCCGGGTCGTCCTCCAGGACCTCGTCGCCGAAATGCGGGCCGACGAGCGATCCCCCATCCCTCGGAACGAGCCGCAGATCGGCTCACCGTACCGATGGCGGCGGCGGCTGAAGGCGGGCATCTTCTACTTCCTGCGACCGATGCGGCGTCGGTACGATCGCTTGCTCGGCGACGTCTGCGAGTTGGTGGCCATCCTGGCCGGCCGGGTGGCGGCACTGGAGGCCGAGGTAGCGCGGCTGCGTGCTCAGCGGGAGGTTCCGGGGGCGGACGAGGGCAACGACCGGGGGCGCGCCTGATGCGGATCGCCGCGTGCCGCCCGCAGACCCCGTTCGTGGGTACCCCAGAGCGGGGAGCCGCGCGTAGACCGCCGGTATGCTAGGAGAACTCGGGGGAGCGGATGAACGTCGATGACGTCAAGTCTGGGATGGGCGCAATCACCTGGTACCACACGATCGATCTGGGGCACGGGCTCGTGACCCCGGGAATCGACGACACGCCCAGACGGGTAGCGCAGTTGGAGCTCCCGAGCAACCTCAGCGGGAAGACTGTTCTCGACATCGGCGCGTGGGACGGTGCTTTCTCCTTCGAGTGCGAGCGTCGCGGTGCGGCCAGGGTTCTGGCGACGGACTCATTCTGTTGGAGCGGTGAGGGGTGGGGGACGAAGGATGGGTTCGAGTTCGCGCGGAAAGCGCTCCATTCGAAAGTCGAGGACCTGGACGTCGATGTGCTCGAACTATCGCCTGAAGTAATCGGTACGTTCGACGTAGTGCTCTTCGTGGGAGTGCTCTACCACATGCGCCACCCGCTGCTTGCGCTGGAGCGCGTAGCAAGTGTGACCGAGCAACTATTGATCCTGGACACGCACGTGGCCGCCCTCGACTTCAGGAAGCCTGCGATGGTCTTCTACCCAGACGCCGAGCTGAACAACGATTCCACGAACTGGTGGGGTCCGAACCCGCCGGCGGTGGAGGCGATGCTAGGAACGGTGGGGTTCTCGAGGTTCGAACGGAAGAACCCGAGCGCCGTCGCTGGGGGCCGCTTCACTGTTCATGCTTGGCGCTGAGCCGAGGATTTCGGCCCCCGGGGCTCGACCAAAGACCGGCCGGGCAGCCGAGCCCGTTCCAGTGGCAGGTTCGGTCACGCTTGCACCGAGTCTCTCGCGGACGACGGTCGGGGTGCTAGGCTGCCCGGGCGATGGATCCTGAGGTCGGAGCTCGGAACGTGTGAATGAAGCGCTGGATCGCGAGCCCTACTTGGCGGCGGAGGCGACGCCCCGCGCCCGATTGGGCATGGCCGATATCGGAGAGGCACTTCACCAGTTCGTGGTCCCCATGCGGGAGGACGAGCGGCAGATCATCTGCAGGGGCGAGACGAACGCTGCCCGCGCCTGGTGCAGGCGGGAGCTCAAGCCCCGTGCGAGGCTCCGGGCCCAACACTATGAGCGAGAACCGAACAAGGGGCCCGGCGAGAGGCGAGGCTGATGCGCATCGCCGTCTGCCACCCGCAGACACCATTCGTGCGGGGCGGGGCCGAGACCCACACGGAGTCTCTGGTTCGCGCGCTTAAGGCGGCCGGCCACGAGGCGGAGATTGTGACGGTGGCCGGGAACTGGTTTCCGGGGACTGAGCTCGTCCACCAAATGGCGGTGTGGCGGAGCTTGGACATCGCTGAGTCGAACGGCTTGAAGATCGATGTGGCAATCGCCCTAAAGTTCCCCGCCTACCTCGTGCCGCACGAGCGGAAGATCGTCTGGTTGATCCATCAGCACCGCTCTGCTTACGAACTATGGGACCGCCCCGAGTATCCCGATCTGTCCCAGCAGGAAGAAGGGGCCATGGTCCGAGACATGATCTGGCGGTCCGACCAGATCGCTCTTGGCGAGGCCAAGCGGGTATTCACGAGCTCCAGGAACGTCCAGGACCGGCTGTGGAGCTCCACGCGGGTGCACTCGGAGGTGCTCTACCACCTCTCGCCGATCAGCGAAGCGCTGCTCGCCATGGAATCAGGGCCGTACGGAGACTCGATCCTGTTCCCCAGCCGCTTGGAGGCCCTGAAGCGCCAGCCGCTGGTGGTCGAGGCCATGCGGCACGTCAGGACCGGCGTGCGACTCGTGCTCGTGGGCTCGGGCCCCGACGAGCCCACCATCCGCGAGCAGATTCGTAAGTACCGGCTAGAAGGCCGGGTCTCACTTCAGGTTGGGGTGCCTGACGAGGTCCTGCACCGGCTGTACGTGGGCGCCTTGGGTGTCTACTACGGGCCGTTCGACGAGGACTATGGCTACGTAACGCTGGAAGGCTTCGCCGCTAGACGCCCCCTCGTGACGCTTGCCGATAGCGGCGGGCCGCTCGAGTTCGTGACCGACGGAGAATCCGGCCTCGTCATCCCGCCCCGGCCGAAGGCGATCGCGGAGGCCTTTGATCGGCTCTTCACGGATCGAGCGCTGGCCAGACGGCTAGGGGCGGCCGGCCACGAGAAACTGCGGGCCACGGTCCCGGCGTGGCCGGAGGTCGTGGCCCGGCTGCTCGACTGACGTGGCCGGCGTCAGGGAGGTCATCGCGCGCCGCCTGTGGGGGGAGCGGCTTCGCCAGCGGATCGCCTGGCTATCGCCGATGCCGCCCGCCCGGACCGGCATCGCCACCTACTCCAGGTCGGTCCTCGACGGCCTGCACCGTATCGGGTTCCGCGAGGGCCTCGAGATCGAGGCCCTCTGGCCGGCGGCGCGCCGGTACGAGGGGGCCCTTCCATGGTACGCGCTGTGCGTCTACCACCTCGGCAACAACGTCGAGTTCCATCGAGACATCTACCGTGACGCCATCCGGGTGCCGGGCCTCGTCGTGATCCACGACCTGGCCCTCGACGACTTCGTGAAGGGAATGGTCGCCCAGGGCGATTGGGTGGGCCGTCAATCGGCCCGCGAGGCTATGAGGAGTAGCGAACGGGTGCGTTCGCATGACCCGGTGAGGAGCGAGCCGCTCCGCATCCCATGGGCGGCGCACGTCGCCCGGCGAGCTCGCGGGATCGTCGTGCATTCGGAGTTTGGCCGGCGGTACGTGCGGGAGATTGGGTCGAAGACGCCTGTCTTCGTGGTCCCGCACCCCGTCGTGGAGAGCGAGGGGGACATCCGGCGCGCGCTCGCGCGCCGGATGTCCCTCCGCCGGCCGCTCGAGGCCAGGGGGATGCGGACCCTGGTCGGCGTGTTCGGCGACCTGAACGCGGCGAAGCTGATCGATGTGGTGTGGCAGGCGGTCGACCGGCTCCCCGAGCCCGTGCACTTGGTCCTTGTGGGCCGGAGGATCGACGGGTACGACATCGACGCCGTGGTCCGGGAGAGCGGGCTCGGTGGGCGACTGACGCTCCTTGCCGACGTCCGGGACCCCGACTTCCTGGCTTGGATGGGCGCCGCGGACATCGCCATCGACCTCCGGCATCCTCATCGAGGCGAGGTCAGCGGATCCCTGGCCCGGGCCATGCAGTGCGGCACGCCGGCCATCGTCTCGGGGACCGGCACGTACCTCGACATCCCGGACGACCTGGTGGTGCGGGTCTCCTCCGGACGACCCGATCCCCGTGAGCTGGCGACGGCCATCGAGCGGCTGGCCGCGGACCCGGCGCTCGCGGCCCGCATGGGCGCTCGGGCCCGAACCCACGTGGAGGTTCAGGCCCGCGAGGAAACGACCGCTCGGGGATACGTGGATGCCATCGAGCGGACGCTGGGGCTGATGCGCGATCCGTCCCACCTGGCCATGGCAAGGTGGGCCGGATCCCTGGTCGACCTCAGCGTCACGAGTGAGCACCTCGCGCGGGGATACGGCCTCTCATACGCGCGCGCCCTCGAGGAGCTCACTCCGGGGGATCGCGGACGGTGAGCGAGAGCGCCGGGACCGTCGTCCGCACCTCCGAGCCCGCCAAGCTCCGGGTGGGCCGGCGCGTCCGGGAGGTGTACGACCGGCGAGAGGTCCTCCTGAACCTGGTGCGCAAAGAGCTGAAGGTCAAGTATACGGCCTCGATTCTCGGCGCGGTGTGGTCGCTGCTCAACCCGATCGTGTTCCTCGCCGTCTTCACGTTCGTGGTGAGGGTCACGCACAACTCGTTCCCGCACTTCCCCGTCTACCTCCTCGCCGGGCTCCTCGCCTGGAACATGTTCTCGGTCTCCCTCGCCGGCGGCGCGCGCTCGGTGATCGACAACGCCAACCTGGTCAAGAAGGTCTCGTTCCCCCGTGAGGTGCTCCCGCTCTCGGCGGTCGGGGTGGCCCTCGTGGATTTCGTCCTTCAGTCGGCTGTGTTCCTGCTGTTCATCCTGGTATCGGGGTACGGGTTCCACCTCCCCGAGCTGGCGATCTACCCGCTGGCGTTCGCGACGCTCCTCGTATTCACGCTGGCGCTCACGTTCTGGCTGGCCGCACTGAACGTTCGGTACCGGGACGTCCAGCACCTGCTGAACATCGCGCTGCTGGTGTGGTTCTGGATGACCCCCATCGTGTACTCGGGCTTTCTGGTCAAGGACGAGCTGTCGGGGAGGAAGATCCTCGGTGTGAGCCTGTGGGGCCTCTATCTGGCGAACCCGCTCGCATCGATCGCCCTGGGGTTCCAGCGGGCCTTGTACGGAGTGGTGCGGCCGGTGGTGGGCGAACGGCCGGTCCTGCCCGACGTCAGCCTGGCATGGCTGTCGGGGGTGCTTGCCATCGTGCTGGCGGCATCGCTCGTGTTTCTGCTGTACACGTGGCGACGGTTCTTCGAGCTGTCGGGCGACTTCGCGGAGGAACTGTAGGGGTGACCGCTCCCGCACTCGAGGCGGCCGACGTCAGCAAGAAGTTCCGGCTGTACCGGGAGCGGCCGACCTCCCTCAAGGCCAGGGTCCTCCGCTCCCGGATGCGGGCCGAGGACTTCTGGGCGCTTCGCGACGTGTCCTTCCACGTCCCCGAGGGAAGCTCGCTCGGCCTGATCGGGCACAACGGCTCGGGAAAGACCACCCTGCTCAAGATCGTGGCTGGGATCCTCCGTCCGACCTCGGGGGTCATGCGGCAGCGGGGGCGGCTGGCCGCTCTGCTGGAGCTGGGCGCGGGATTCCACCCCGAGCTCACCGGCAGGGAGAACGTGTACCTGAACGCGTCCTTCCTCGGGCTGTCCAGGCGGGAGACCGACGCGGCCTACGAGGGCATCGTGGCTTTCGCCGAGCTCCAGGACTTCATGGACAACCAGGTGAAGTTCTACTCCTCGGGGATGCTGGTCCGCCTGGGATTCGCGGTGGCCGTCCACGTCGACCCCGAGGTCCTGCTGATCGACGAGGTGCTCGCTGTGGGCGACGAGGCCTTCCAGGCGAAGTGCCTCGATCGCATCGGCCAGTTTCAGCGGGAGGGCCGGACGATCGTGCTCGTCACCCACGCCCTCGACACGGTGACGAAGATCTGTGACCGGGCCGTGATGCTGCACCATGGGGAGGTGCACGCGGCGGGTGCGCCCGCGGACGTGGTCCGCGAGATGCGCCACGTCCTGCTCGGAACCACCGATCCGGGGTTCGTGCCGGAGGAGGGAACGCGTCAGGCCGAGATCGATGGCGTCGAGCTGATCTGGGGATCGGGCGCGAGGGAGATCGCGCTGCGCCGCGGCGACGGCCTCACCGTCCAGGTCGACGTCCGGACGAACGAGCCGATCGCGGACCTCGACGTCGACTTCCAGATCCTCGACGGAGCCACGAACTACCCCGTGCTCGATGCCAGGACGTCCGCCCACGGCATCGCCATCGCCCGGTTCGACGGGAAGAAGCGGGTCCGGTTCCGGATCGGCTCGTTCCCCTACACCGCCGGCAAGTACTGGGTCACCGTCGGCCTGTCGTCGCGGGAGACCGGCCGGCTCTACCACGTCCAGACCCAACGGTACGGATTCGACGTCGTCGATGCCGTCCTGGTCCAGGATCGGATCGACGTGCCCATCGACGTGGAGGTGGAGGACCTGTGACCGCCCTCGACCACGTGGATACGACTTCGAAGAAAGGGAACCTCGCCATGCTGATCGCGCTGATCCTGCTGTCGGTGACCCTCGCCGCCGTGGCCCAGCTCACCCTGAAGCACGGGATGAACGCGGTGAACGACGACCTGGCTCCGGCGCGGTTCGGCGTCGACGCGCGGTCGCTCGGGGCGCTGGTCCGGATCCCGGCCATCTACGCCGGGCTGTTCCTGTTCGGGCTGTCCGCCCTGGTCTGGCTGGTGGTCCTGTCCCGGGCCTCCCTCTCCTTCGCCTACCCGTTCGCGGCCCTCACCTACGTGCTGATCCTCCTGTTCGACCTGTTCATCCTGGACGAGACCGTTCCGCCGCTCCGGTGGGCGGGGGTGACGCTCATCGTCGCCGGCATCTTCCTGGTCTCCCGGACGCCGCACGGCTGAGATGACGCGCCGCCGATGAGAGCGGTCGTCCTCGTCGGGGGGGAAGGGACCCGGCTTCGTCCCCTGACCGAGACCATCCCCAAGCCGCTCCTTCCGCTCATGGACCGGCCCAGCCTGGACCACGTCCTGGACCACCTGGCCCGCCACGGGGTCCACGAGGTCGTGCTGTCCTCCCCGTACCTCGAGTCGACGTTCCATAACTTCATCGAGGCCCGCCGCGACCCAACGATCACGTGGATCACCGAACGGGAGCCGCTCGGCACCGGTGGGGCCATCGTGCACGCGATGGAGCATCTGGGCGATGAGCCGTTCTTCGCGTTGAACGGCGACATCCTGACCGACCTCGATCTCACCGTCATGGCCGCCTTCCACCGGGAACGGGGGGCCGACGCCACCATCGCGCTCCACCACGTAGAGGACGCGCGGGCGTTCGGACTGGTGGGGACGGGACCCGACGGCCGGGTGGTCGAGTTCCGGGAGAAGCCCGAGGAGCCGATACCCGGCGACGTGAACGCGGGAACCTACGTCCTCGAACCGGGAGCCCTGTCCGGATGGAGGGGGAGCGGGAACGTCTCGATCGAGCGCCGGATCTTCCCGGCGCTCATCGATGCGGGGCGACGCGTGTTCGGGTTGGTCACCGAGGCGTACTGGCTCGACATCGGCACGCCGCAGACCTATCTCCGCGCCCAGTTCGACATCCTCGAGGGGAAGGTGGGGGGCGAACGCTATCCGGCGCCGTTCGTTGCCGACGGGGCGATCGTCGATCGCCGCGCGCACCTGGGCCGATGGGTGGTCGTGGGCGCGGGAGCGTCGATTGGCCCGGACGCGGAGATCGACGACTCCGTGCTCCTCGGGGGCACCGTCGTTGAGCAGGGGGCGAAGGTGCTCGGTTCGATCCTCGGCCCTCGCTCGGTGGTGGGGGTGGGGGCCACGGTCATCGAATCCGTACTCGCGGCATCGGCCCGGGTTCGCCCCGGGACGAGCGTGCGCGGGGCGAGGATCTCCGCTGGCGAGGAGTCGTCCGAAAGGCAAGGTGGGGAACCGGGCTGGCCGATGTGCTAGGGTGCGGCCCCGTTCCGACCCCCGGAGTGTCATGAAGAAAGCGCTTGCGTTCGCCCTGGTCCTGTGCGTTGCCACCATCCTGCCTGCGGAAGCCGGGTATGCCGGGGACTCGTTCCGGTTCTTCGGCTCCGGCTGGGGCCACGGCCTGGGCATGT
>WNFZ01003188.1_pt1 | contig 34038 bp, 31 predicted proteins | sample 5400081 | NCBI WGS metagenome assembly WNFZ01 (sample SAMN13153365, study PRJNA577476) | soil metagenome | isolation source: 80 cm soil or saprolite under grassland replicate 1 | place: USA:California | collected 2016-06-15 | reverse complement strand
AGATTCGGGTGCTGTCTCAGTTGATCGAAAGCGAGGCGTATGATCTGTTGGGAGAGATCGCGGAAACCGTCCACGAGACGCGCTCGATGCTTTTCTCCGGGGACATTCAGCTCGATCAACGCCTGCCGGACCTGGTCACGCGCGCCGCGTACCTTAGACGTTTAGCGGCGCTTTCGCAAAGCCTGAGCCATCCGCAGTTATGGAGCCGCGCCGAGTATGCCGTCAAAAAAGCAACGTATCTCCTGGAGCAGTTGGGCGTACCCACGATCCAGGAACACATCCAAAGCAGCATCGCCAGCATCAGCAGCGTGGTGGATCATGTGGATGAATTGTATTTAGCGGACCTCTCAGAAAAAGAAAATGACAATTCCACAATCCTTTCGCTGGGATTGGCAGCCGCTTCTCTCACGTTGACTTTACTCATGCTTCCCTCCTTCTGGGCGGATATCTGGGCGAGCCTGGGTAACAAATTTGTCTGGGGAAATTGGCTGCTAGCCATTATCGGAACAGGTCTATCTGTTTTACTGATCATTGGCGCCATCTACATGCTTCGCATTGCATTTATTCAACGAAAGAAAGTCAAGCAGATGTTTGAGAAGTTTTTGAATGGAACATCGTAGTTGGAGAAAAATAGTGATGAGCTGGGACAATGTTTTGTCACGGGAATCAAGTAAAACCTCTTATGAATGCTTGGTCGCAGGTTCGACTCCTACTAGTCCCTTTATCATTACTGGCCAAACTAGTCATTTTTTCTGCGTGATCCTGCTGAAGTAACTGTAACTCCTGCAGGAGTGTCCAATCTTGATCTACTAAAATATTCAGCTCTTTTTAGCCTGTCCTCTAAATCTTTTCTTGCTCGTATTCTTCGATATTTTCTCTCTTTCATAAGAGAGAGGCGAACCATAAGCGATTAGCAGGCTGAGTGAAAGAAGGGGAGAAGCATGATCATAAAACCGGACAAAACCTACCTTTTGACTCTTGACTCCTACCGGATTAGCTGTATAATTACTTATGAGAATAATTTTTCTCAAAACCAATGTAATGCAAGTAAACAGGTCCTAACCAAACAGCGCCACAGACCTTCAAAGCGGCGCAAAATGGGATTGACGACGCGCTCAATGGGGCGCGTTCACATTTTTAAGGAGATAGCCATGGACGCAATCACACGCAAGCAGATGATACTAGACCAACCCCAGCCACTAGACCGGAACCCGGCCGCCGTTTACGTTGCATCATTGACCGCTGAGACAGGACAACGGACACAGGCGCAGGCCCTGCGTGTTGTTGCAAAGATATTTGAAACAGATGTTAACCATCTGGATTGGGCTTCCTTGCGACGTCAACATACCACTGCAATTCGTGCGAAGATCGTCCGGGTTTACAAGCCGGCAACAGCGAACAAGATACTCTCGGCTTTACGTCGAACCCTTAAGCAAGCCTGGTTGCTTGGACAGATGACAGCCGAAGAATATTCAAGAGCAATCCAATTAAAGCCTGCCACGGGTGAAACTCGCCCCGCTGGGCGCGAACTCACCCAGGATGAGATCCTTGCACTCATGAGTACCTGCCAGGACGACCACACTCCGGCAGGTATACGCGATGCAGCTATTATCGGCATCATGTACGCGGCAGGGCTGCGGCGTGATGAGGTCGTCCGATTGAGTGTGTCAGATTTTGACCCGGGGACAGGGGTGCTAATGATTCGTGGGAGGCGCACCAAGCAGCGCACAGCATACATGACAAATGGTGCAGCCGCTGCGCTCAACGATTGGATCGCTGTTCGTGGACCTCAAACAGGGGCGCTCTTTGTGGAAGTGAACAAAGGCGGAAAGGTATTGATTGAACGCGAATCAATGATCGTAAAACCGTTCAAGAAAATTGGCGGCGTGGATGTACCCAACAAGAAAGCGGGACAAACGATTTACCGTGGCGGAGCGCTAACCTCCCAGGCTGTCTACAATATGCTTTACAAGCGCGCCGAGCAAGCAGATATCAAGAACTTTTCACCGCATGACCTTCGTAGAACGTTTATATCTCACCTGCTGGACAAGGGCGCAGACATTGTGACTGTATCAAAGATGGCGGGACATGCAAACATCCAAACAACAGCGCGCTATGACCACAGGCCTGAAGAAGCAAAACGAAAAGCCGCGGAGTTATTGCACGTCCCGTATAAGCCAAGAAAGACAGGATAACGTGAGCGATAAATTCTTTACCCATACTAAAAGAGTAAATGTGTATGCCGAGGGTAAGCTTGCCTTCGAGGAAGGTAGGCAGCGGGGTTACAACCCGTATACAGCAAGCAAAGACCTGGCAGGACTCTGGTGGCACGGCTGGGATAGAGCCGAAAGGAAAGCGCAAGAGAAAGATCGCACCTTGACGAACGTAGGTTAGCCACCTATCCGGCTGTAAAATTATCTGTATTCTATATAAGACACAAAAGTCGGGAAGAAATAAGCAATGAAAACACACCACATATACGGAGACGATAACATTACCCATGCACAAAGAGAAAGTGCATATGCTGAGGGTGAAGTAGCTTTCAAACAGGGCCAGAGGCGCGTTTGCAATCCTTATGCAACGGGCAACCCAACGCTTGAACAAGTCTGGTGGAATGGTTGGGATCATAGCAGAAGAATCGATAAATTGGCACTAACAGTAAGCTGGTGGCATGGTTGGGATACGGCGGAAGAAGAAAGTAACAATAATAAGACCCCGCCAACCCATGATGACGGGCCCGCACGAATCCACCAGCCATAGGTCAAAGGAAAAATAAAATGCCTGACCTTATTAATCCCATGCTAAAACAGGCTGCTTATACCGAAGGTAAGGTAGCCTTTGTAGATGGAAAACGCCGCCTTTACAACCCATATAAATGGCGCGATAGGGAACTTGCATCCATTTGGTGGAATGGCTGGGACCAGGCTAAGAAAGATAATATAGCCAAAGATCATAATGTGACCACCAGGGGCTAACTAACGTTGGAGAAGATATGAACGAACAAAAAACAAAGACTCTTGAAGAACTTCTTGAAATGTCGCGCAAGGAACAAAACGCGTACCTGTCAAAATTACCGCAACAAGAAGCGGAGCAAGTCGCGCACGCAATATTCAGGGTGGGAGCAAATCGTGACGTCAAGAAGATGATCGAAAGCCTCACTAGCAAAACAAAAAATAGCTCTACTCCCCAATAGCAAGCGTTTATACGAACGCAAGCGATTTTTCAATTTCACTCGTAAAAAGCGATACGGTCGCCCTTTGTTTGCGGATATTTCAGTATGGGCACAGCGGTTTATGATCGCTGGGTGGTAGGTCGGATCCTGGCACAAGATTCAGTTCAGTGAAATAATTTCTTTGTGGGGAATTTCACTGTCAGATAATTTTATCTGTCACTCTAAATCCACTTATAATTGCAATCCGTATCGCTTAGGCATATATGGAAACAACATTCCCTATTCATTGGAAACGCTTATTTGCTTTATGGAGCCTTCAGGGAATCGTTGCTCTTGTTTGGTTGCTGTTCATCCCCACAGATACAGATCATCCGGTTGCGTTTGGTTTTTCTGCCAGCAGATTAGTCTTACTGGGCGTCGCTCTTTTGCTTACTGCCATATCTATATTATTGTGGCTGCAACTCCCGATCCTTATAGAAAAACTGATCTGGTTAAGGCTTAGACACAAGGCTATTACCTACGATCTCATTTATGTAGCTTCGTTACTCGCGGTGATCGGTGTACTGTCCATTTTCGGGGATCTGCGACTTCTTCCACATTCTGCTGCTAATTTATCGACTGCCGAACGATTACGTCCCTTATTGTTTTGGTTTGGACTCTCCAGTTTGGAATTGTTTGCGTCTTTTATTTGGAATCGATCTCGTGACAGTAAAGAAAACTTCGTCATATATAGAAGTGGTTTCAGAAATGCTATTTTCTTGATGGTCTTGTTCGGTCTGCTGGGGATATGGATTGTCCTTACAAAAATTGGAATCACGCGCCTCGAAAATTGGGGCGGACCCTCGGTCCCGTTTTGGGGATGGCAGATCCTGCTTGTTTTACTTGTGATCGGCGTCTGTATACTTTTTCCAGCCATTACTTCTAAGATAAATCGAAAATGGATTCCGCTGTTGATTTATTTTTTCACGGTTGTTTTTTGGCTCAGTCAACCGGTCATCACCGCTTATACGGCCACGCCGCCACGCGCGCCCAATTTTGAAATCTATCCATTTTCCGACGCACAATTCTATGCTCAATATGCTCAATCGGCGCTGATCGGACAGGGCTTTTCCTGGCCCGAGGTGCCGGCGCGCCCGTTGTATGACGCCTTCCTGACCTGGCTGCATCTGCTGGGGAATCAAAATTACAACCATGTGATTCTCTTACAGACTCTCGTGCTCGCATTCTTTCCTGTGGTGCTGTATATCCTGGGCAGTGAAATTGGCGGCTGGCCCCTGGGACTCAGCCTTGCGCTTTTAACTGCATTTCGAGATATCAACTCAAATGTCGCCGCGCCTTTTGGGGACAACGTCACGTATTCCAAATTATTTCTTTCGGAAGTTCCTACCGCTCTACTGATTAGCCTGATCACGTTGCTGACGATCCGTTGGACGCGCAGGGCGAATCATCCGCTTTGGATTCCCTTGTTGATCGGCGGTCTGCTCGGCGCTGCGGCGCTGATTCGGTTGCAGAGTTTTATCCTCGTCAGCATCATTATGCTGTTAGCAATTCTGACAATCACAAATAGAAAGCAATTATGGAAGGGCATATCCCTTTTGATCCTTGGACTGGCAGTCACTATTGCTCCATGGATCCTGCGAAATTATGTTGCTGCAGGCGGTTTGGTTTTGGATAATCCCATTTCGCAAACCATGACTATGACACGCCGTTGGAGCGGCAGTACTGGCAATGAGGGAATTCCCAAGCTTCCCGGTGAAAATGACGCGCAATACTCCAACCGCCTGACGAAAATGGCACTCGGATTCTTCAAAGAGAATCCCCGATTCATTTTGAGCATGACGACAAATCATTTCGTCAACAGCGAGATTGCGAGTTTGTTGGCATTTCCGCTTCGAGATGAATTGCTCTCGCCCTCGGAAGTCATCCTGCCTCAACATCCATTTTGGAAGACGCCGGTCACTGCGGGACAACTTCCTTTGTTTGCGTTTTATCTTTTCTTATTTGCCCTGGGTGTGGTCGTGGCATTCCAGCGTCACAAGTGGCTCGGCTTACTTCCGCTCGGATTGGGGCTTCTCTACAATTTGTGGACCGGGTTATTTTTTAGCTCTGGAGTAAGGTTTATTGTCCCGGTCGACTGGAGCACCCAACTCTATCAGCTCCTTGGGCTCTTAGTCGTTTGCGGATTCATTCTCTCTTTTACCCAAACCGCGCGCAACAGAATTATCGCTTGGTTCCAACAGCCATATCATGAAGATGCCGTTACATCTAGCTCAGACGCGCTAACAAAGCGTAGTTTTGTTTTAAGCCTGGCAGTTGTATTGTTTATAAGTGGATTTCTTCCGATTACCGAATCAATCTTTCCGCAAAAATATCCTCCCAAATCACAGGGAGAGATCCTGCAAACGATTGGCATCCAGCCAAATGATGGGGAAATGGCGCTTTATGGGCGGGCGACTTATCCCCGCTACTACAAATCCCGCGATGGCGAACCGGGAACCGATAAGCTGGGTTATAAACCATCGAAGCAGGCGCGGCTTGTGTTTTATCTAATTGGTCCCCAAAATCGATTCGTGATCTTCAACCTAGACAAGACTCCGGACTTCTTTCCGAATACTGCGGATGTTTTTATGATCGGAACCCAAATGGAGAATTATTTTTCTCCGCGCCTCGTAATAGTTACAAAAAATGGTCGGACAGAATCGTATAGTACTAAATAGAGAAAATAATCCACAGATTTCGCAGATTGCGCAGATTCATGAAAATCTGCTTCCTCTTTGGATGAATAAGAGTACTCTCAGGGTTACCAATAAAGTCTAATAAATAACATAATTTCTATTGCAAAGAGTAAACTTATGAATGCTTATATCGCTACCGTTCTCACTTTTGGTATTGCCCTCGTCTTTCTTCGCCTTATGGATTTCATTGCCGAGCGCGGCTGGATCGATAGTAAGACCAGCCGCAAATTGATTCATATCGGTACCGGTCCGATCTTTGTGTTGTGCTGGCTTTTTTATCCCGACGTGGGGATCGCTCGTTGGCTGGCGGCGCTCGTTCCTCTTTTGATCACGGTTCAGTTTGCACTCGTTGGAACTGGCATCCTCAAGGATGAAGCCGCGGTCAAAGCCATGTCGCGAACGGGTGACCGCCGCGAGATTTTACGCGGTCCCTTGTTTTATGGGATCATGTTCGTGGCGATGACGCTGATCTATTGGAAAGATTCGCTCATTGGCATTCCCGCCTTGATGATGATGTGTGGCGGCGATGGCATCGCCGATATCGTCGGACGCCGCATCCCTTCCGCAAGGCTCCCTTGGTCGCCCGATAAAAGCGTTGCCGGCACCTTGAGCGTTTTCCTCGGCGGATGGCTGATGACCATCTTTGTGTTTGCTGTCTATGCTTGGATCGGCACATTCAGCGGACCGATGACCCGCTTCCTTCTGCCCGTCACATGGATCGCTCTCGGCGCGACGATTACCGAGTCATTGCCGTTCAAAGATATCGATAATATTACGGTGACGGTTGTCGCCGCTTTAATTGGTCATCTCGTATTTCCCCTATAAATAAAACCTTGCGAAGGCACTTTGCAGAAGTGAGCCTCCGCAAGGTTGCTTGCTACCTATCCTGCTCGTTCTTCTTCCTCTTCTTTCCTCAGGATCATCACTTTAAAACTTTCGGCATATTTCATACCGTGATCCTTCGCATCTTCCTCTGCCCATTCGGTCATCCATTTGCCGACTTCCTCAGGATTGATCTGACTCACATGTTGTTGCAATGCCTTGACTTTGGCATCCATCGCCTCGGTGATGTCCACCCAGGTATTGGGTTTCTCTGTGCCATGGATGTATAACCGTTTGACATCGTGCGGTTCGTAGCCAGCCGCCAACAGATCCGTGAAAATGAGCCTTGTCCCGGCGGAGGGGAAGACCGCTTCACAGGCTGCCTGTGCGGCGGCGCGATGATCGGGGTGATTGACATATTCATCGCCATAAAACCATCCCTCAGGATTGCCAGTTACAACGGCATCCGGTTTGAATTGTCGAATGAATCGGGTGAGATCCTTGCGCAGCGCAAGGGTTGGTTCCAGCTCCCCATCTGGGTAGCGGAGGAAGAACGTCTGCTGAACTCCAAGCACCTCGTTGGCGGCGAGCTGTTCTCGCTCCCGCAGTTCCGCCAGTTCCTGTTTATGACTTCCATCCTTGGCAGGGTCGTTCGAACCGGAGTCGCCACTGGTAATGATCACAGAAATAATTTGACATCCGGCACGCGCCCATTTGGCAATCGTACCGCCCACGCTGAACTCCTGGTCGTCAGGATGCGCGTGAATACTCATCGCAATTTTGGGAAGATATTCAGTTGAGTTGGTCATGCGGCTGATTTTACCTGAACTTCTTTACCGTGGTAGGGGCGGATCGCGATGCTCCTCTACAAATCATCAACATCCTTATGTCGTTGCGAGCTGCATCGCGGCGAAGCAACGACATGAATGTTATTTCTTTTGCCCGATCACCAGCATCTTATTTTGAATCTTGAATATCCTGAAAAAGATTTGAACAACAGGCAACAATAGATTTACAAGTAATTGTGACTTGAAAAGTTTCTTAAGATAGAACTCATAAGGAAACGACAACTCATGAAATTTATGCAGGTCAATGATTTCCAGTCCTACCGAATCAAAAAGCATCCTCATTTCATTGGTGGAAAAGATTTGTTTATGACCAAACAAATGCGAGGAATACATCGCATTCAAAAACGTGGGATATTTACCGCGCGTAAGTTTATAGGTAAATTCGCCGAAGCGATGATAAAAACCATCCCGGCAGGGAGTATCGATCAATAACAATCCACCTGGTTTCAATACATTTGCCGCACATCGCAAAGTTTGCTGTGGATAATTGACATGCTCGATTACATCCCATAACGTGACAGCATCAAAGTGATTCGCGTATCCACGTTGCCAGAAATCGCTTTCGATGGGATGTTTATCGATTTCGAGTCCATGTTTGGTTTTGGCATATTGGGCGCGGCTGTCGCTTAGCTCAATCCCGTTGACTTGTGCTCCTCGTTGTTTCAACAAAGAAAGGAATAATCCGCCGCCGCAGCCGATGTCGAATACCGTTGCGTTTTGCAATTGTAGATGTCTCGAAAGAATATCGGCTTGATTTTTGAACTTATTGAGATTCGCCTGTAATTGAGTTTCGATGTAAGCTAATTCTTGAGCGGTCAATTGCGAAGCATCGATCTCAGGAGAGATTTCCTCCACAGGATCGAGATAATCAGTGAAGTGGAAACCTTCTGGAGCGACGTAAACATTTGCATTCTTCAGTTTGTAAGTGAGCCGCGCAGAACTGGCAGGATGTTGTTTTAGCGAATCAATGTCCATAGCGGAGCATTCTACTCGAAGTGATCAGCCAATCGTGACTCGATTCCGTCCCGCCTGTTTGCTTTTATACATCAATGCGTCTGCACGTGCCACAAATGAATCATGTGTATCATCGGGAGTAAGCATTGTTCCACCGATGGAGATGGTCACAGCTAGCCCCTGTCCATCCATGTCCAGGCGCGAATACTCCACCATGGCACGTACTTTATTTGCTACGGAAAGCAGACCGCTTTCATCCTCTACATCGTAGAGGATTGCCATAAACTCTTCACCGCCCCAGCGTCCAATTACATCGGTGGCGCGCACCGCGTGATGGATTGTCTTCGCCACCATGCGAAGTACATCATCACCAATATTATGCCCATAAAGGTCATTAAATTGCTTAAATTGATCCACATCCATAAAGAGCAAACCGGCTATAGCAGCGTTGCTCTGGAATTCAGCAAGCACCGCGCTCAAGCGCCCTTCAAGATGTCTGCGATTGCCGATTCCAGTCAGACGATCTGTCATCGCAGCGTGATGGAGTAGCTGCAACTTTCGACGCGTGCTAACTACATCGACGTTGCTGCTAAACGATTCAATTGCACCGATGATATTGCCTTCGCTGTCACGCATCGCGGTGGCGCGCATCACAACAGGCAGGCGATGACCATTCTTGTGATGCAGGAAAACCTCCGCCTCGCGCTCATGTCCATCCTGCATCACCGCCGCCAGGGGACAATTATTCAGGCAGAGTTGAACACCATTTGCGGTAACATGATTAAGTAGGTTGTCGCGGCAGGAGTGCCCAACCGTCTGGGTAGAAGAATAACCGGTAATACGTTCCGCCCCCTTGTTCCAGTAGGTGATGACACGTTCTCGATCTACGAAATAGATGCCATCGTAAAGGTTGTCGATGATGTCCTTATAGAAATCCTTTTCATCAGGCATGGAGACTCCATTAATTATTTCTATTATAAAAATCACAGGCATTGCCCTGTGACTTTTTGTCGATGCATGATTGTACTCGATTGAGCTTAAAACCTGACAAGTCTACCTGTATTTTCCTTTCCTATTAATAAATATTTTACAATGTTAATCAAATACAGTTAGGGGAACGTGAAGGAAATTTGGGGATTTCATGTATATTTGTATCTTTTCTCAGGTAAGACTTTCGAAAATCCAGGAGTCTATTCTTTGTTCCCGGGGGACATATGATTCCGCTTCTGCAGGTATGAAACTTTAGAGTTTGCTGAAAGGTTTTGCTCGATTATGAGTATTGATACTGTTGCCACGAATAAACCCAGGGGACTCGAACAAAAGTGGAAAGTGCTGATCTCGGTCATGTTCGGCATTTTCATGATCATCTTGGACTCGACCGTTGTCAATATTGCACTTCCTACACTGCGCCGTGCCTATGGCGCCAGCCTGGCAGACGTACAGTGGGTGATTAGTATTTACGTTTTATCGTTGGGAATCACGACACCTGTCTCCGGTTTTTTGGCAGATCGGTTTGGGATCAAGCGTGTCTATTTGTTTGGCTTGGCGATCTTTGTGATCGGCTCGATTCTATGCGGGATTTCTCCTTCTTTGGGTTGGCTGATCGTAGCCCGCGCCCTACAGGGATTCGGCGGCGGGGTCTCACAGCCTTTGGGACCGGCGCAGCTCTATCGTGCCTTCCCTCCCAAAGAGCAGGGGACCGCGCTTGGATATTTCGGGATCGTCCTGGTGTTCGCGCCGGCTCTTGGTCCGATTTTGGGCGGCTGGCTCGTGGACGCAAATTTCTGGCGATTGATCTTCTTCATCAATGTTCCAATCGGCATCCTGGGTGTGTTCCTCGGCTCGCGCTTTTTGCTCGATTATCAAGTGGAACGCAAACCATCTTTTGACCCGTTAGGAGTGATCACAGCGATCATTGGCTTTGGCTCTATATTGTACGCCGCCAGCATCGCGGAAACAGGTGGTTGGACGGGTGCCACTACCTTGATATTTGCCGGTGTTGGCGTTGTTGCGCTGATCGCCCATGCAATGATCGAGTTGTATATTGCACAAGATCCCATGAGCAACCTGCGTCTATTTGCTGATCCTATTTTTCTTAATGCGGCGCTGGTTGGTTATGTAGCTACCGTAGCATTATTTGGCGCGGAATTTCTCATGCCTGTGTATTTGCAGGCATTTCGCGGGCGCACTGCTTTGCAGGCGGGTTTCATTCTCCTGGGCGTTGCCATTACATCTGGAATTGCAACACCGCTTGCCGGTCGGCTCTATGACAAGATTGGTCCACGCATGAATCTGATCGTTGGGTTCTTTCTTCTCTGTATCAATACATGGCAGCTTTCAAAGATTCAGGGAAATACATCCATTTCCTATATCTTCTTCCTTTTGGCATTGCGCGGCTTGGCTGTCGGGTTGACGCTTCAAACTTCGTTCGTATCGGCGTTGAGCAGTATTCCACTGAACCAGTTGCCGCGAGGTTCGTCTCTGATCAATAGCACACGTTTCGTAGTGCAGGCAGTTGCAGTAGCGACTTTAGCGACTATATTTTCTTCCGCCATCCCTGCTGCCATGCGAGCACAAATGGATAAAGTGCAGGATGTGCAATTATCTGCGCAATTCGGTCTTTGTGAGACGCCCGGAGTACAAGCGGAGAATAATGTTCCCCCGGGAGCCAGCCTTGCTTTAGCACCGGTCATCAGACAGGCTTGTGATGCAAGCATGAGGGGCTTTGAGAATGCCGATCGCCTGACCTTCTTTGCATCCATCGGCGCGCTAATCGTGGGAGCTTTCCTGCCCGGCTGGCCTGGCAAATGGGGCGGGCGCGGCTCCACGCAAACGCCTGTAGCTGGCGGGCATTAGCTTTCGAAAACAACCCCGGAAGTCGAGAGGGACCTCTGGGGTTTTATTTCTTTTGGGATTAAATAAACACGAATTTAGTTCTCGGTGCTTTTATCAGACGCAAGAAATTTATCAATCGTCCTGAGGAGCATCCTGAGGCTTACCGGCTTACTCAAGTATTCCGTTGCACCTGCCTGAAGACAGCGTTCACGGTCACCGGGCATTGCCAGGGCCGTGAGAGCAATAATCGGCGTGGAAGCGAAACGGTCCTCTGCTCGCAAATGAGCGATTGCCTCCAAACCATTCATCGCTGGCATTTGAATATCCATCAAAATAATATCCGGATTGATTTCCTCAGCCTTTGCGATTGCCTCCAAACCATTATGAGCCACCACAACTTCATAGGCATGGCTTTCCAAATATTCACCGATCGTTAGAATGTTCGGCTGATTATCTTCAGCCAAAAGAACGCGTCCGCGACACACAGCTGTTTCAGAAGCGTCCACCTTTTCCAACGATTTGCTCACAGGAATTGCCTTTGGCATTTCAGGTTCTTTAAGTGCCGCGGTTGTATCCTGATTACAGGAAAGATTGATCGTAAAGCAGCTTCCCTTACCCACTTCACTTTCCACGTGCACACTTCCACCGTGCATATCGGTCAACTTTTGGATCAAGGCGAGACCCAGCCCCGTACCCTCGTAATGGCGGTTGAGACTGCTATCCACTTGCACGAAGGGTTGAAATAATTTCTGCAGATCCTTTTGGGCAATGCCAACACCATCATCCATTACCGAAAATTGGATAAGGTCCTGATCAAGGTCGGTGTTGACGGTTAATGTGACATGGCCCTTGTCTGCTGTGAATTTGACCGCATTTGTAAGTAAGTTGACCAGAATCTGTTTAAGACGGCGTGCATCGGCAAAGATATTCGAAACTTGCGCCTGGTTCACGTACATCACTTCAATGGATTTCTTTGCCGCCTGCTCTTCAATAAAAGCAAGGCTAGACTTGCACAACTCGTCTATGGAAACAGATTGTGGGTAATAAACGAGTTTCCCTGCCTCGATTTTTGACAGGTCGAGAATATCGTTAATTAACTCCAGCAGGTGATTCCCACTGCCTTCAATCATCTGCAATGATTTCAACTGATATTCGTTTAATGAACCGCGTCGCTGTTCCAGGAGGGATTCTGACAGCCCAAGAATGCTGTTCAGTGGAGTACGAAGCTCATGACTCATATTCGCGAGAAACTCATCCTTGGTCCGATTCGCACGCTCCAGCTCAACATTGGTCTGGTTTAGTTGATCTGTTCTTTCTGACACACGTTGTTCCAGTTTTTCATTAAGTGAGCGTAATTCTTCTTCTGCTTGTTTTCGTGGAGTAATGTCTCGGATGAGCATGGAAACCGTTCGATGTGTTCCATCGGTATCAAGGATTGGACTAATACGTGCGACGAACCAGCGCCGTCCGCCGATCACGTCCAGAGGATATTCGATGTTTTCCGAAACGCCGGTTTTACTTGCTCTTTCAATTGCCTCGATAAATGGGCGTCCATTTTCCTTTCCCAAAACGTCAATGCTCCGTCGACCCAAAAGTTCAAATCGGGGTTGTGCCAGTAATCTGTCATCACCGGTCCACACATTCAGATAGGTGCCATGCTCGTCGAATTCGAAAACAATATCATCCAAGGATGTTACAAGCGCCTGCATCTGACGTTCTCGTTCGCGAAGTGTTTCCTCGGCGCGCTTGCGCTCAGTGATATCGTTTGCCAGGACCAGCCGGGCCTCTCTTCCCTCAAATTGGATGCTGTGAGATGTGATTTCAACATCTATTAAGGTCCCGTCCTTTTTAATATGTCGCCATCCTGCAGACTGCTGTATGACAAGATTTTTCTGTGCCAAATTATTGAGAAGCACTGATAAACCCTCTTCTGGACGAATATCTTTAATGGTCATATTCAGGAATTCATCTTTAGAATAGCCATAGTGATCTACTGCTGCATCGTTGACTACGAGGAAACGAAGCGTCTCTAGATCGTAAACCCACATTGGATGAGGGTTGTTTTCAAAAAGACTTCGATAGGTTTCCTGACTTTTCCGCAGTGCTTCTTCGGATTGCTTGCGTTCGGTGATGTCATGGTAGTTAAGCACGATGGCAGCTATATTAGGTATGTGCAACAAGTTCGTCGCAACAGCCTCAACCCAATGCCACGCTCCGCTTGAATGTTGGATGCGAAACGTGCTGCGTCTTTGGCTTCCCGTTTCGTTTAGGACTTCAGCAAATTCGCCGCGTGCTTTTTCCAAATCATCGGGATGCACCAGTTCAAAGATACTCTTCCCTATGAACGCATTCCACTCATAATCAAGCATGGGTGTATTCGCCGGACTTTCCCATAGCAATTTCCCTTCTGCGCTCAGCAGGGAAATGTAATCCAGTCCATTCTCGATCAATGCCCGGAACCGTCGTTCGCTATTGGCAAGCATTTCATCTGCATGCTTACGCTCCGTAATATCGCGGTAATTAAAGACGATCGCCTGCAGGCTGGGTTCGTGCAGCATGTTGCTGATCGTGCTTTCCAAATAACGCCAAGAGCCATCCTTATGTTTGAAGCGATATTCCGCGCGGACCACCTTGCCGGGATTCTGCAGGAGATCATTTAACAGAACGAGCAAGGCTGGCAAATCGTCGGGATGAGTTAATAGTGCGGGATCCTGGTCTTTTGCATCTTCCAGCGTATAGCCCAAAATAGATTCAGTGGAACGTGTCACCTGTTGAAGCTTGCCGTTGATTCCCAATAAAGCAATACCATCTGGTGCATGTTCAATCAACGATTGGAAATACTTCTGGCTGGCAGCATATGCTTGCTCTGCATCCTTCCGCTCTGTGATGTCGCGGATCAACATAGAAACCGTTCGTTTGGAACCAGCAACTTCTAAAACGGGGTTAATTCGTGCCTTAAACCAGCGTTTGCCGCCAAGGACATCCAGAGAATACTCAATATCCTCTGCTTGACCGCTGATCGCTACCCGTCGCACGGCATCTTCGAATCGGCGTCCAATTTCCTCGCCTAAAATATCTACGATTCGCTTTCCAAGAAGCTGGTCTTTTGGTTGGGTCAAAAGGCTTTCATTCGCCGCCCAAATATTTAGATAAGTTCCGCGTTCATCAAATTGAAAGATCATGTCGTCGAGAGAAGAAACGAGCGCCATCGATTGTTCTTCATGTTGCCGAATCACCTCGTTTGCTTTCTTAAGCTGGCGTAAAGATGTCTCCATGATCAGGCGGGCAACCAGTAAGCCTCCTACAATCATGCTATATATCGTCAGGGTCACGGGATCCGCATATACGCCGCTCCCGTTCGCACGGATCAATAAGATGCCAAGCATCAAAATTGCATTAACGATCACGCCGAACGGTTCAATGAGAATCAACGCGAGAACGGTCGGAATAATGATCTCCATTGGCGCATAGCTCATCAGATATGGTCCCGTGAGCGAGATTCCCAATATTAGGGTAATGGCAAAGACTGCAAAATATCGAACAGGTTCCCAGTTGTGTTTGAAATACAGCCACCAAGCTCCACTGAATAGAATCACACTACTCATGGCTCCGAGCAGGAATTGGTGACCATTGGGCGGTTGTTTGATCAATGCGACAACGATTAGGAGTACTGTTGTCAGTGTGTATCCGCCAAGCACGAATAAAACAGCGCGCCGTTTTGTGATGTTGATTCGTTCAGAGAGTTTGAACAATGATCGCATTATGGATTCCCAAATTGAAATAAATTGTGTAAGGGATCATCTCTGCGTGGAGGCGGTGGGAGTTATCTCCGTATATGCCTCGATAAATCCGGAATTTCCCTCTAAGCGTTCTTTTATCAGCTTTTCGACCATGTGCAATAAGTTTTTGAGACTCACGGGTTTGCTCATATATTCGTTTGCACCGGCATTGAAACAGCGTTCCTTATCGCCAGGCATCGCCATGATCGGCGTAGCGGCGAAGCGATCATCTGCCCGCAACCGCGCAATTGCCTCTAAACCATTCATGACTGGCATTTGAATATCCACCCTGCTAAACCTGCAAGAGAAATACCGATCGCTATGAGAACTGAAGTTTGGACCAGAATTTTTAAGAACTTCAATGTGCGAATATTTGATTGGGCTTCCATGTTACCTCTCCTGTTACGACACAGAAGATGAATTTCTATAATAAATCATTCTCATTTTTCTCGCCCAATCCTGTAAAACAAAATAAGACTATTTTGGTGCGAAATAGTATAGTCTTCCATTAACCTGGGACGAAGTTACGTTTGTCCTGTTTCACCTGTGACTTTCAAAATTAATAGCCTAACCTCAATGAAGGGCCGGGAGGTATCGAGTCTCAGCTACTCCTAAGGATGTTGCGTTCAATCCTCTGACCTGGTGAGTCTTGCAATCATTGTGGCTAGCAGCTTAAGACTGACCGGCTTGCTCAAATACTCATTCACACCTGCTTCGAGACAGCGTTCCTTATCGCCGGGCATCGCCAGGGCAGTGAGAGCAACAATCGGCGTAGAACGGAAGCGAGGATCAGACCGCAGACGACGGGTCGCTTCCAATCCATCCATTTTGGGCATTTGAATATCCATCAGGATAAGATCGGGCATGAATTCTGCAGCTTGTTCCAATACTATTAATCTGCTCTTTCGACTTCGCCAGCGCAGTTTTGTGTCCTCTTTAATTCGCCTGCCTCACCTTTCGTTGCGCTGTAGACCACAAGCTGTGAAAAACTCCGCTCGCAGGGATGGATCTTCGGCAAAGTGACCGCGCCAGACGGTTGTACGAGTGATCGGTGCTGTTTCGCGTACTCCTCGCATCTCCATGCATAGATGGTGCGCTTCGAGAAAGACAGCTACACCGTGGGGATGCAGCATCGTTTCCAGAGTATCGGCAACCTGTTGTCCGACCCGCTCCTGGACGGAAAAGCGCTGGGCGAAGAGCCGCACCAAACGCGTGAGCTTTGAGATGCCGATGATGTTTTCGTGGGCAATATAGCCCACATAGGCCCTGCCATAAAACGGAAAGGCGTGATGTTCACACAGCGAAAAAAACGGGATCGGTCCTTCAATCACCTGGCTGATACTGCAATCCGGTTCCCCGCGGCATTCGGTGTCAAAGACACGCAGTAACTTCGGGTCGCCATCATAGCCTTCGGTCGCGTCAAAAAGCGCTTTGATGAATCGCTGGGGCGTATCTTTCGTGGAAGGTGTGTTCACATCCATGCCAAAGGCGGAAAAGATTTCCGCAATATACCCCTCGAATTTGTGCGTCTGTTCATCGGAAATTTTGCGCATCTGTAACTGCATTGCGGTGCGATACTCAAGATCGTCCGGGTCATCGTGTAAATTCATTGTTCTCTCCTGATATCTTTATTTTATTTATAGTACAAGACTATCGAGCAGGCGAGTGCCTTACAAAGCAATGGAATCAAAAAGCGGAGACTATTTGGTCCCAAAAAAAAACAGACTTCGAAGTCTAATTTCTAATCTCTACCCTCGCTGTACTCTTCCAAAAAATCTCTAAGCAGAAGAGCACTGTTGTGTTCCGTATCGCGGGCGCTGTAGAGCAGAGTTACATCAGCATGTGTCGCTGCTGCGAGGATCGGTTTCCATGCCTGCGGATTCGACTTCAACTCTGCGTGATACCGCTTCTTAAATTCTGCCCATTTGGCGGGATCATGTGCAAACCATTTGCGCAGTTCCGGGCTGGGAGCGACATCCTTGAGCCAGGCTTCCATCTTCAACTTTTCCTGCTTGATGCCGCGCGGCCACAAGCGTTCCACAAGAAATCGGGTCCTGTCACCACCCACCTTGCTGAGCAGATCATCGAATAATGTGGCTTCCTGCAAGGCGCCAATAAACAATTCTTCAGCCGGGTGTTTCTCACCGCGTACCTTACGCAGGAATGATTCAATCTTTAGCGCAAACTTGCTTTTTGGCTTGAATTTGGGACGATCCTCTTGCGTGTCGACAGGGTCAAGAAGATACACTCCGCAATTGGGACACTTCACCAATCCGGCATAAATATACGCGCCACAATTGCCGCATTCGGTTTCATCTTCTGCAGGGGGAGGGGTGAGGCTGGTAGGCATAGGAAAATTGTATCAAATATCAGCCGAAAACCCCTCAAACTGCATTTTTGAACAGGGTAAAATACTCTCAACCCGAATTAGGAGAAACGAATGACAATCACCCTCAACGGTTCATCCCTTACGATTGAAAAACTTGTGGCAATTGCACGAGATCATGAGAAAATAGAATTAGCCTCCGAAGCGTTGGAGCGGATCAAGGTCTGCCGCCTCATGCTGGAGGAGAAGCTTGCCAATAAGGAGGTTATGTACGGCACGAACACCGGCATTGGCGAGTTTTCAGAGACGATGCTCAACGATGATCAGGTGAAGGAGTTCCAGAAATATCTGATCTATAACCATGCGGCGGGCATCGGCGAACCAGCGCCCATTGAATATGTCCGTGCGGCGCTGGCAGGCAGGATCAACGTCCATGCACATGGGAATTCCGGCTGCAGACCTGAGATCACCTTAACACTGGTGGAGATGCTGAATAAAGGTGTTACACCAGTTGTTTGTCAGAAAGGGTCAGTCGGCGCGAGCGGCGACCTCGCTCCGATGGCACAAGCCGCGTTGTTGCTGATGGGGGAAGGCGAAGCTTTCTATCACCCCGATGGCGGGGCAGGCGGCGAGCGGCTGCCCGGTCACGTGGCGATGGAGCGAGCGGGGATTCCGGTCCCGGGCTTGCAGGCGCGTGATGGTCTGGCGGCGATCAACGGGTCCAATTTGCTGACCGCTATGTCCGCCATCCACATCTATGATATGGAACGGTTCCTCAAGCAGGCAGAGATCGCCGCAGCGATGTCGATCGAGGCGCTGCTCGGAAACATGAAACCGTACAACACCAAGCTGCATGAACTGCGCGGCTTCCGTGGCGCGATCACGTCGGCGAAAAATATTGCCAAGGTGATCGAAGGCTCGGACCTCACGACTGGCAAGATGAAGACAAAGGTACAGGATGCTTATTCCATGCGTTCGACGCCACAGGTGATCGGGGCGGCGCGGGATGCAATTGCGTATGCAAGGTCACAGGTGGAAATCGAACTCAACGGCGTAGGCGATAACCCGATCTTTGTCCCGGAGTTGAAGTTGACTTTGACAGGTGCGAACTTCCAGGGGACTCCGGTTTCTCTGCCGATGGATATGGCGGGCGTGGCGATCAATACACCGCCGACCATTTGATCGTGGAGCAGAAGATTCTTTCGGCGCCGGCGAGCATTCAATCTATCCCGGCTGCGGCGGACCAGGAGGACTTCGTCTCAATGGGCATGAACACTGCTATCAAGAATGGACAGATCCTTGATAACGCTTATGGCGTGTTGGGAATCGAATTCATGGCTGCCGCGCAGGCGCTCGACTTCCGCGACTTTCATCCCGGCAAAGGGACTCAGTGTGCGCGCGAAGTCATCCGTAAACATGTAGATCATCTCGAAGTGGATCGTCCACTCTATAACGATCACAATAAGATGAAGGCGTTAGTGAAGAGTGGGGAGATATTGAGTGAAGTAGAAAAGGTGGTAGGGGAGTTGGGCTAGTAAAATAAACAGACTCGCTTGTTCATATGATCAAACGAGTCTGTTTTATAGAAATTATCAGATTAGTTTTCTAGCTTATTATCTGTTTTCAAGGAAAACATATCAGTCGTTTTAATTAATTCCCAATGACGAATATGTCTCCAATCAAATATACCGCGGCTCGTTCCTTTTGCCTGCGGATCAATCTGCTGAGGTGGACCTACCTTGACTTGGATAATGTATTGTATGCCTGTTGGTTGTTTCTTCTTTTTTAACGTATTCAAGTCTTCCAAGATTTGCTTCATTATCTTTTCTGATTCAGAGTTTGGATCAAAACCTGATTCATACGAAACAGATTCTTTACTTACGCCTCCCGTCAAAACATGTGTGAGCGCAAATGTCGCAGGCCCACTGACACCATTTAAAATGACAATATATTTTTCTTCTTCTTTATGTTCTGAACGATACGGGTTTGGGACGATGGCTAGGTGGGCGTGGACGATAAACTCACTTGGATTTTCTGTTTCAGTCTGACTGATAAATTGCCCTGAAATTTCACGATCATTTAAGAATGATGCTTTGAAGCCCCGCTCTGTTTTATCTTTTATACCTTCTGCGATCTCTCGATAGAATGTTCGCTTGACTTTTGATGTATTGGCATTGTATTTGCCAGCGGCCTCTGTTTGCTTAAAGGCAATCACGGCATTAGGTATTCTTTCCACATTGAAGTTTGGGTCAAACCAATTTATTTGCGGTATGCCGTATATTTTCCCAAGTACAAGTTCTGTAAGCGGGTTTACATCGGGAGATGCAATGATGATACAGTTTTTATCTGTCAGCATTTTTTCGAGTTCTTCAATATATTGATCTCTTTCCACTGCTTGCTGCTTATCAACAACTTGTTCGATCTGATATACAGGAGATTCAATAGTTGCTCTGTATTGATGGCTTGCAAAATAAGATGTAAGTTCCGATGCAGCGCGAAGATCCCAGTCGCCTATCATTTCTCTGCCAATGGGATTATGCAATGCTCCCGTAAATATGGAGACTTTTCCGCGCTTTTCCAAAACATCATCCCAGAATCGTTTTCGAGACCATTCCACAAAATCAGAAATAATCATTTGACGAAGTGTTTCTTCCAATTCACTTTCTAAGCGCACAGGAACTTTTTCGTCAAAAGTCATGTGCCAAAGTGCGCGAATATCGAATGCCAGATCATCAATTTTGTTTTCGTTGTTTTTGACGTCCTCAAATTTATTGATTGCTGTGATGGGTATAACGTTCTTTCCTTGTGCATGGCAGTAGCCAAGCCAGAAATACATCATAGGATTACAATCCTTGCCGCCTGTCCGGATTATAGTACAGAAGGATTGGTTTATCTTTTCAAGAATTTCCCTAAAACTTGCGTTACTTTGCACCAACTCTCCATTTTTTAATTGCTCAATCAATGGGAAATAAGTTTTGGGTATCTTTACAGTTTGTTGCTCGTTTTGTTGCTCGCTTTCAATGCGTTGCAGAATATTATCAATCGCCACTCCTACTGACGCTCCAATATGAGTAGAGAAATCCAGTTCAATATCATTGGGGTTGGATTTTGGTTCATTCTCACTGCTTATCGCTGAGTCATCAGCCCGATTCCCAGGAAGATTAAGACTATCGAGTATCAATGTGATTGGAGATGATTCGACTAGCGTTCTTCTTTCTCTTTCCCAGATATAGTTTGAGAGTTGAAATTGATTAATACTTAAAGGGGTCAGATCAGCGTAAGAATAAGCACTCGCCCCAGTGAAGTAACTTGTGACGTATTCACCAATGCTTGAGCCCTTGTGATAAACCATTAAGATCTTTTGTCCAATCCCATAAGCCAGGCCTAACTCATAAAACACATTTGCATTGGGGACCGATACATCGACAACAACAAAATCTGATTCCTGTATTTTCTTACATATTTTTTCACAGATAATGTATCCGGTTTTGCGAACTTGATCTGCCTTCATGATGTCTACAGGTTCTTCTGATGTTCCGTAGGCACCCTGTATATAACGTTTCAAACAAAGTTCGTAAAAGACAGAAATGTTGGGCTGAAATGGCAAAACCATAAAGCCAGCGTAAGCTTTCCTGTTTTTTCTGAATTCCAGTTCACGATCGATTTGCTCCGTATAGACGCAGCCTTTACCATTCATAAAACATGGATTTATACGACGGTGTGGCTTCGTTATCTTAGCTTTGAATTTTAGGATATCGTCTGGGTTAGACATGCGTCATTCTCCTTGACTTACGTCAAACGTTTATAAGTACTATATATCAGTTATTAATCGATTACAATCCTTTTGGGATAAAAATCACTAAAAAAAGTGACGAAATGCTGGTCTGGAATAGTTTATACAAATTTACGGCTGATAGTGAAGTATAAATCTGTGGTTCACCCTTTATACAATGATCACGATATGAAACAGTTCGAGAAGAACATGGAAACCTTGAGTGAAGTTGCGAAGGTGATGGGGAAGTTGGGATAATTCATCGTTGCTTCATCGGGCTGTGCTCTCTTCTCAATGGCATAACCGTATTGGAGACAATATGATCCTCAATGAAGTCAATTTTTCATCTGAAACCCTGGGTTTGCTTAGTTCGATGTATGTCCTGCTTCCACAGCGACCTTTGGCAGATGCGCAGAACAAACCACGAAAGAAGCTTCGCACCCTTTATCTCTTGCATGGTCACTCGGATGATCACACTGCCTGGCAGCGCTGGACTTCCGTCGAACGTTATGTGGAAGGATTAAACGTTGCAGTAGTGATGCCTGCGGTGAACTTGAGTTTCTATACAGACATGGCTCACGGTGGCAAGTATTGGCAGTTCATCAGTGAAGAAGTCCCGGCGGTTGTGCGAGAACTGTATTCGCTATCTTCCAAACGCGAAGATAATTTTGTGGCAGGTTTATCCATGGGTGGATATGGCGCGTTCAAGTTAGCGTTGACTCACCCGGATCGCTATGCGGCTGCTGCGTCTCTTTCTGGGGCGGTCGATATCAATGAGATCCTGCAAGAGAAAAAAGAAGATCCACTAAATAAGGACTGGCTCGCGCAAATGCGGAATATCTTTGGCGACCTGAGCAAAGTCCCTGGCAGTAAACATGATTTATTCACGCTTGCCAGAAAAGTCGCCAAAGGAACTGTCAAACCGCGGCTTTATCAATGTTGCGGCACAGAGGATTTTCTCTATGCAGATAATGTTCGTTTTCGGGATAGGATCCGCAAGCTTCCGCTCGATCTGACCTATGAAGAGGCACCCGGCGAACACAACTGGGCATTTTGGGATAAGATGATTCAAAATGTATTGAAGTGGATGTTTAAGTAGACGGTGGACTTTCGCAAGGTTATTTTTCATCAAGCCACTTTAGTACCCCCTGTCCCGCGACAACTCCGCTTGCCATACAGGCTGTAATCAAGTAGCCGCCGGTCGGCGCTTCCCAATCGAGCATTTCACCGGCGCAGAAAACTCCCGGCATCGATTTCAACATCAGATGTTCATCGAGTGATTCAAACCTCACGCCACCCGCGCTGCTGATGGCTTCGTCCAGTGGACGGGTGGCGATTAGAGGAATTGGCAAATTCTTGATGAAGTGTGCAAGAGGATGTAAGTGTGAAAAATCTTCTTTGGACACAAACTCGCGCAACAAGCCTGCTTTCACGCCTTTGATGTTCACGGTCTTTTCCAGATGACTTGCCATACTGCGCGAGCCGCGTGACCTTGATAACCGTTCCGCTAACCATTCATGGGATCGATCCGGCGCCAGGTCAAGAGTAATTACCGCGTTGCCTTGGCTTTCGATTTCATCTCTTAACAATGCGGAGGCAGCGTAGATCAAACTTCCCTCTACGCCTTCTTTGGTGATGATAAATTCTCCTTGCTGGCGGAATTCTCCAAACGATAAGACCACCGACTTGACGGGATGTCCCTCGAAGCGCTCGCGAAAGTGGTCGCTCCATGCCACATCAAATCCGCAGTTGGATGGACGGAACGGCTCAACCTCCGCTCCAGCGTTTCGCAGCGCTGACGTCCACGCACCATCTGAGCCGAGTCTTGACCAACTCGCACCACCGAGAGCGAGTACAACCGCATCGGCTTTTGCTATGACATCACCGTTCGGTGAATCAAAGTGGAGAGCCGCGTCGGGGAGAAACCCTCTCCACTTGTGACGCGGGTGAAAGGTCACACCTGAAGCGCTCAGCCGCTTGAGCCACGCCCGCAGAAACGGACTCGCTTTCATTCCCACAGGAAAGACTCGTCCCGAAGTTCCCACGAATGTTTCGATTCCTAATTCATATGCCCAGTCACGGATTTGATCTGCTCCGAATTGTTTGAGCATCGGTTCGATTTGGGCGCGGCGTTTTCCGTAGCGCGATACAAATTTATCAAAAGGTTCCGAGTGTGTGATATTCAATCCGCTCTTGCCCGCCATCAGGAATTTTCGTCCCAGAGAGGGCATGGAATCGTAAAGATCAACGTTCACATTGTTTGCGCTGATCACTTCGGCTGCCATCAATCCCGCAGGTCCGCCACCGATGATTGCCACTGTTTTTTGCATGGCTTGATTATACGGATATTCAACTCACAAAACAGTCTCTTGTTTCTAGCTTGCTTTGCCTTCATCTTTGATCCATTGCCGGATCAAACTCGGTGTCACCGGTTCCTCGATGACCCGCTGGACATAATGATCGCGATTTCCATGCTGGAACAATTCTTCCAACAGGTCGCGCCCTGAATCATAGGTAAAAATATACGAGCGGTTGTACGGGTCTGAAACGAACCTGACGAGATGTTTCGCACGCTGCTCAGACACGAGGGCATATCTTTGCAAATAATTACTAATGTCCTCTACGCTCTGGTTTTGGTCATGCAACATGAAAGCTGCGTTCCCCGCGATTCTACCGATCTTGTCCTCGGCATCATCGATGGCAAGCAGCCGTTTTGCGTCAATCTGAGACATGCCCGCGGCTGGAAGTAACTCCTCATGGAACCAACCTTCCAGTTCATCTTTTGTGAGTGCGGTCTTCAACGCGGTTGTAGCAATTCCTTCTGCCATCACGGATGAGGGAGCATTGAGCAGGTTGACAGTAAACTCATAATATTTCAATGCCTGGACAAGTTTTGTCTCCTTGATGGAAGCGTCCGTGTGATGACCCGGGTATGCTTCATGAGCGATCAACACAGGTAACTCGGATATTCTTGTGGGCAGGTCACTATTGATCTGGATCCTCGATTGAGAGTTACCCAAATACCAGTTGTATGCCGTCCAGGGTTGGTCGGAAACGAACTCAACCGTGAAGTTATCTTCCTCCGGAAGATCGAACTTGTGACGCGTGACCGTATGCAAATTGTTGATCACCAAAGGCAGGAGTTCTTTAACCTTTTCGATGGGGATTTCCAGTGATCGCTGCCAGATGAGCATTCGTTCGCGGAGTGAATCGCCCGTGGGAAGAAACTCGTCCAGTATTTTGTACGGCTCTTCGAGTTTTGATTCATTCTGCCACTCGGGATGGATATCGTAGAGCGCCTCCGTTTCCTCTGTGATGGAGATTTTCTCTCCAGCCAGAAGCCGCAACAACATCTGCATAGCCATGAGATGCCGGGCAAGATAATCTTTGCGCTGAACGTCCATGTCGTTTGTCCCAGAAAGATCTTTTTCGAACTCATTCACTGGCGTTGTCACATCGGAAAGCGATCTCTTCCCCTGTTGTTTTGCCTGAGCTTTCCATTCTTCCGGACCAACGTAGGCATCTACGTAGCCTGGCACATGCTCTTCGATTGCAAGCGCGAGCCTGACAAAACGTTCGCCCCAATCTGAATTGGTATTCATCATCTCATGCTCCTTCTCTCGCTGGTCTCACGCCTATGTCGCATATGTGAGCAGGTTGAAATTCATATTTCAAGTAAAGTAAATGATGCGGTACCAGATAAAACATAAGCGGACAGTTCAACTGTCCGCTTGTTAAATCATGGGCTTACACTTACGATTCCACCGACGGCACTCATCTTCAACGTCCATGTGCTGCCAACCGTGAATTGCTGAAATTCGGAGATTGTGCCTGGCGAATATGTTTTATCTTCCCCATCGGTCGTGGAAAATGTGACAGTAAAATCTTCTGATTGATTCCCAGTGCGCTGATCGCTGGAAACATTGGGACTATCGTAAACGGGCTGCAGATCATTGCCATCCAGCGTATACGTTTGAATTGTTTTCCATTCGTCGACAGTATATGAACAATACTGTTGTGTTTCTGTCTTACATTCCTGCACGACTTCTGAATAACCATTGCCTTTGTCAACGGTTTTATTTTGGCAAACATCTTTGCTCTCATCGTGACAGGAAACATCGTACGCATCGGAAGGCGGATTGCCCGGTTCACTGCTGTAATCTACAGGGCGAACTTCCTGCAACGGCACCGAGGTTTGCCAGTGCACATCTGCCACCGTGGCTTTGACGGATTTGGTGGGGAAGAGAAATAGCGCTGCAATGCCAAAGCAACATACCGCTAAGAACGCGAGCATGCCACCAATCAAAATCCAGTTTGTTTTCCTTGGTTTTCCGACGTTGGTCCCCGCGACGAGTTGTGGTGATGCAAGGTTTGCGGATGCTGGAGCCACTTTAGGCAACGGCGAACCGCAATTCGAGCAGGCGGAATTATTGCCCGAGTTTTCGGTCCCACAATTCGTACACTTAATTACTTTTGGCTGAGGGGGAGGTGCCTGCATTACGCGTCCCGACTCGCGCGCTTTGCCTTCGGTTAAATCTCCACCACATTGTGAACAAGTCTTGGCAGTTGCCGGATTACGCGTGCCACAAAACGGACAGTGAATATCCGCGCCCGCTTGCGCGGCTTTGGTCTGCGCTTCATCGGTTACAAATTTTTGTTCGGAGGGAAGTTCGAATTGTACATTCGCGGGTTGTGGTGCACCGCAATTGGAACAAGTCTTTTCCCCACCTTTATTGCGCGTATTGCAGTTTGGACATGTCCATTCGTTTTGGATGTACCCAAGTGTTCGTCTCGTTGTCATGATGGATGCTCCTTTGGCTGCTCACTCTCTTTGTCACACACCTGCCATCTCCGGCACTTGCGCCCGGGGCAAGGGGAGATCGCAGAGTACTTTGAGAAATTCTCAATATTCTCTGTGCACTGTGTGGCTAAATTATAAAAGACAGCATCTCAAAATTGATTCCACTTACGCATTTGTAATTCCGCCCGCATCAAAACCCATGCCACTTGCGCACTTCTTCGATTCGTGATTCACAATCCGGTTCTGGATTTGGATTTGGATCACGCACAGCGGCTTCGGATTTCCCTTTGCCTGTTGCCGCGATAAAGACTCCTTCTGCACCGTTGGCAACATTCATCGGATCGTATCCGCCCTCCAGGACAAAGACAACTTTGCCATCGCAATATTCTTCGGCGAACGATATCATCTTTTGTGCCAGCATCAAATATCCAGACGTAGAGAGGCCTAATGTTGTGATGGGATCATTCCAATGCGCGTCAAAGCCGACGGAAATCAAAAGCATCTGCGGCTGGAACGATTGAACAAAAGGAGCAAAGATTCGATCTGCGATTTGCTCGTAAACATGATCGCCCGCATAAGCAGGCAATGGCACATTGACGATTCTCTTTTTGGCGTGGGGCGCCTCGTCGATCCAACCGGTGCCGGGATAGATTCCCCATTGATGCGTGGACACAAATGCCAAACGCTCATCGTCAAGAAACGCGGCTTGAGTCCCATTGCCGTGATGGGCGTCATAGTCGATGACCATCACGCGCTGTAATCCCTGTTCAAGTGCATTCCTTGCGGCAATCGCAATATTGTTGAAAATGCAGAAGCCCATGGCTCGTTCCGGTTCGGCATGATGTCCCGGTGGACGGATGACGGCAAACGCGTTCTTTGCCTCGCCGTTGACTACTGCCTGTGTACATGTGAGCACGCCGCCTGCTGCAAGTAAAGCATCTTCAAAAGAGGAGGATGTTACATAGGTGGGAGCATAATCGATAATCCCAGGCGCTTGTTCGCGGCAAACTTTTTCCAGCGCCGAAACCAATTTGGGATTGTGAACATAGGCGATCTGCTCGGGCGTGGCGGACTTGGCTTCGATCAACTCGGCGTCAAAGGATTTTAGCCGCGGCTGCAAGAGATCAAATCGCCCAGGTCGCTCCGGATGATCGGGATAAACATGATTTGATGACGGAACAAATGTATATGCAGTGTTCATAATCGAATTATATCTGTCCGCGCTGACCGAAGGGAACGTTTGTTGTTCTGCGGAGCGAGCGTTTTATGCGAGTGCAGTCGAAGCGGGGTGGGGGTAAAGAAACCGCCGCCTCACTAGCATGGGGGGGGCATGCTAATCGCAGACGGCGGTTGGACACCTAAATACCAATAAAGGGGAGGGCAGGTGTCAAATTTAATATACAATACTTTACCAGAAATGTCCATATAGAAATTATAGGATTTGCTAATAAGAAACATTTTTGTGCCTGCGACATTCGTACTAATTCAATCTTCGAAATGCCTGGCTCACTATTTCGGTTTCCCCTTTTGGAATAACCTCATCCATTCCGTGATTTCACCGTCTGATAGTTTTCGATCCTGGGCTGGCTTTGGAGCAGATGGCCGCGCTTTTTGCAAGATGATGGCAAATGCATCTGATGTGATCACTTCGGCGTGGACCGCGCTTGCTTCTGCCCGAACCTGTCGATCGGAGGAGATGACGGTCCAGTTTTTGGCGCTCCTGCCCATGGCTTTTAACCGATCCCGAATGGCGTTGTCGGCAGTCGTCCCCAGCCGCACGAAATGCGCGGTTATGGCACCCAGCTTTCGGGTCCCCGCGTGAGCCGCCGGTGCTCCATCAAAATAAACCTCGATTTGCTTGTGTCCCTGCTTGTAAAATTCCTGAAGGACGGAAATCAATTCCATTTCATCGTCAATCGAATCTAATCTTAATCCCAGCTTAGGAATCAGGTTATGTCCGTCGATAAGATAGGGCATGTCTCATTGTACCCTTTCTGCCAAAAAAGCCGCAAAATCCGTCAAATTCTTTCATTTTGAGACTTCTAAAGATTAATATCGTATATGATATGAAGGTGATGAGAGTAGATTTGACGAGGCGTGTTTTATAATGTGTTCACTTAACTGTTAAATTTACCCAAGCCATATGGAGACAAATATGTCTGATAGAAAAGCTCGTAAGATCGTAGTACCTCCACAAGGAGGCATGGTGCGTGATTTCGTCAATCGATTCAAACTTATCTTGAAATTGATGGGGGACCGAAGAGTGAGCCCGTGGGTCAAGCTGATTCCGGTTGGGGCGCTTGCATATTTGATCTCGCCAATTGATCTGATCATGGGAATCCCAGGTATCGATGCTTTGGATGATGCAGCGGTACTGTGGATTGGTTCAACACTATTTGTTGAGCTTTGCCCTCAGGAAGTTGTGCGAGAGCACATGCAAGACCTCAGCAACAACTTGGATGACTCAGGAGATATCGTCGACGCGGATGCTACAGATGTAAACGATAAATAAGCCATTACACATGCGACGATTAATTCTTTTACTCGTATTGTTCGTTGCAGCGTGTAATGGAACGACGACACCTTCTGCCACGGAGACGATTCCTTCGACGCCGACAGTTGATCCCCTAACCCAAACATCACTTTCACCCACAACTTCTTCTGACACATCAGTTGCTGGTCAGACACCCTCCGCTCCGCCTGCAACATCCTCCAGCACAACAACGTTTCCTGACCCCAACGCGTTTCAGTGGCAGATGATCGCCTCTGGTCTGGCGCGCCCTGATACTTTGTCAGTAGATGGATCGGGTCGCTTGTTTGTCATCGAAAAGCCTGGGCGCATTCGTATTATCCAAAATGGACAGTTGCTCGATCAGCCATTTCTGGATATTTCCAATCGCGTCGGCAGCAGCGGCAATGAGCAGGGGTTGCTTGGTCTCGCGTTTCATCCTAATTATTCCCAGAACGGGCGGTTCTTCGTCAACTATACAGATAACAATGGCAATACGGTGATTGCGCGCTATCAGGTTTCGAGCGATCCAAATGTTGCTGATCCAAATAGTGAAATGAAGCTATTAGGCGTCGATCAACCATTCCCGAATCATAATGGCGGCATCCTTGCCTTTGGACCGGATGGTTATCTTTACGCGGGTCTTGGGGATGGTGGCTCACAAGGCGACCCGTACGGCAATGCGCAAAATACAAAAGCTTTGCTGGGCAAGCTCCTGCGCCTGGATGTTGATTCGGCGGAACCCTATGCTATTCCCTCTGATAATCCGTTTGGAAATGAAGTCTGGGCATATGGCTTGCGCAATCCCTGGCGTATATCGTTTGACAAATTGACGGGTGATCTCTATATCGGTGATGTCGGTCAGAATACCTGGGAAGAGATCGATTACCTTCCCAAAGGTTCCCCAGGTGGCACAAACTTTGGATGGAATCTGCGCGAGGGCGCTCACGATTACAAAGGCAGCGCCTCTCCGGATTTGACCGAACCGGTTACGGAATACAGTCACCAGGAAGGCGGCTGCTCTGTCACCGGTGGCTATGTCTATCGCGGTTCCATGCCCGAGTGGAATGGCATCTATCTCTTTGGCGATTACTGCACAGGATTGATCTGGGGACTGATCCATTCCGGAAATAACTGGCAAAAACAGCAGCTTTTCGATGTAGATTTCACCATTACATCCTTCGGTCAGGATGAAAAGGGCGAGGTTTATCTTGTGAGTGATAGTGGCGGCGTTTATGAGTTAGTCAAAAAGTAATTCCCACAAGTATTATCCATAATAGGCGGTTTGTCATCCGAATCCATGACGCCTGTCACTAGCAGGCGTCATTTTGTTGTCTTACAATAACGCAGTAATCTGGAGGTGCCGCATGGCTGAGAAAAAGTGGTATGTAAGTAAAGTCTGCTACTGCGATCATGTTGGACACGAAATTGCTCTGGAAACCGAAGTTGTGCTTCCGTCCGAGTATCTGCCTGAACAACCGCCGCGCATCATCGCCCATCGTTGTTCGAAAGCACTGGAATGCAATGGAATTAACAAACCATCCTGTGCGTGGGCGGGAACAAATCCGGATTACCGTCCCTTCTAAAACTAATGGGCTCGAAAAGCCTATTTAGTATACAAACTCTCTCCTCCCTCTGAGTTGGTCTTTGGCTGCCCCGCCCGCGATGGCGGGGTAAGCCGTTAAATAGGGTGTAGACGATTCGGGACAAGCCTTGACATGGTTCCATTTTTGAAGATAATTACATCAATTCAATAAAGGCTGTGACAGAGGAAAGTAAACTGGCAGAAGCCGCCAGAGATGTGCAGCGAACCGGCTGAAAGCTGCACTCGACTGAAATCAGTTGAAGTTCCCTCTCGAGCCGTTCGTGTGAAGACGTGTCAGGTATCACGTTGGTAGTGCGAGTCGTAGTCTCCACGTTATAGGAGAGGCTGATGTTAGTCAGCGCAAAGAGCCCTGCCATATGGCAGGGAATTCGGGTGGTACCGCGGGAAGCTTAATCGCCTCTCGTCCCAGTGTGGACGAGAGGTTTTTGTTTGTTAAAGCCCGATATTCGATATTCGAAGATCGACGAACGAATATCTAGTAGCGAATTATGGAGGTACTCATGTTGGATAAATTGAGTGAGATTGAAAAGACTGCAATGGAATCGTTGAATGCGATTCAGGATCAAGCCGCGCTGGAAGCCTGGCGGGTTGCCAATGTGGGCCGCAGTTCGCCGTTGATGCAAGTCTTTTCAGAGTTGGGAAAACTGTCCAAGGAGGAGCGCCCCGCGGTCGGGGCGGCAGCGAACCGCGTGAAAGTGGCTCTTGAGTCGGCTTTGACGGAACGCGGGGAAGCGATCAAAGCCGCGGCGTTGGCGAAATCCCTAGAAGAAGAACAACTCGATGTAACACTGCCAGGACGCGAAATCCATATTGGACGATTGCATCCATCCACGCAGCAGTTGCGCCGTGTGTTGGATGTGCTTGCCGAAATGGGTTTTCAAGTGTATACCTCGCGTGAAGTGGAGACGGATGAGGTCAACTTCCAATTGTTGAACTTCCCGCCCAACCATCCCGCGCGGGATATGCAGGATACTTTCTTTGTGGAAGCGGAGGATCGCGGTGATAACCCAATTGTGTTGCGGACTCACACGTCACCCGGACAAATCCACGCCATGCGCGAATTTGCCGCCATGAATCCGGAGAACCCGCCATCGATTCGTATTGCTTTGCCGGGAATGTGTTTCCGCTATGAACAGATCACGGCGCGCTCTGAGATTCAATTCAATCAGGTGGAAGGACTCGTGGTGGGGGAGAACATCACATTCGCGGATCTGAAGGGAACACTGATTGATTTCGCGCGGCGAATGTTCGGTCAGAATGTACGGACGCGTTTTCGTGCCTCGTACTTCCCGTTCACAGAACCCTCCGCCGAGATGGATGTGGAATGTTTTGTCTGCGGCGGCAAGGGTTGCCAGGTCTGCAAGAATTCCGGTTGGTTGGAAATCCTGGGCTGCGGTATGGTACATCCAGTTGTCTTGCAAAATGGTGGCTATGATCCGGCGCGTTACTCCGGATACGCCTGGGGTATGGGACCGGAACGCCAGCTCATGCTGCGCTATAAGATTGATGATATTCGCTATTTCTGGGGCAATGACCTCAGATTCTTGGAGCAGTTCTAGTATAGAGAATTGAGAACAGAGAATAGAGAGTAGTTGAGATGAGTACTGAAGGATTAAATAGACTCAAAGTTTGGGTGAGAGCAAAGGAATTTGCGATCTCAATCTACAAACGTGTCTTGCCTTTGCTTCCTTCGGAGGAAAAATGGAATTTAAATCAGCAGTTGAGGCGAGCTTCCGTAAGTATTGCCGCCAATATAGCTGAGGGATATGGAAGGTTTTACTATCAAGATAATGTTCATTTCTGTTATATGGCCCGAGGGTCTTTAGATGAAGTTCTTAGTCATTTAACGTTTGCACATGAGATGAGCTTTATATCTAAAGAGCTATATAGGAATTTTGCTGATGAAGGTGATGAAATTGATAAAATGCTCAATGGTTACATTTCTTATCTGAAGAAGAGCAAACAGGGTGCAAATGAACCTGGAGCAAACCATTCTGTTCGCGAAGAAACTGATTCTTATAATATTGTGTCTGCCGAAAATTCAACCGATTCACCGGATACTGTTCTCTAATTTTCTGCTCTCTAATCTCTCCTAAAGCGGAGTTACTATGAAACTACCTATTTCCTGGCTAAAAGACTACATCGACCTTGATGGTCTATCTGTAGAAGAGATCGCCCGCAAGTTGACGCTGGCTGGTCTCGAAGTGGATGAAATCAAATATGCTGGTTTGCCAACGCCAACGTATAAGGATGGCGAACGTCATGAATTCAAGACGAGTGGCATTGGTTGGGACCGGGACAAGATCGTCGTGGCAGAAATCCGCGAAGTGAATCCACATCCCAATGCAGATCGTTTGACTCTACTCGATCTTTATGATGGTGAGAAATCTCAAGTTGTGCTTACCGGAGCGCCAAACATCTTCCATTGGAAAGGCACTGGGAAACTTGAGAAACCGATCAAGGTTGCCTATGCTAAAGAGGGAACAACCCTCTATGATGGGCACGCGGATGTGCTTGTGCTGACTACGCTTAAGCGCGCAAAGATTCGCGGCGTTGAGTCGTATTCGATGGTTGCCTCCGAGAAGGAACTTGGTATCTCTGAGGAACATGAAGGGATTATCATTCTCGATGAGGATGCTCCCGTTGGTATGCCGCTTGTAGATTACATGGGCGACGCGGTTTTGGATATCAGCATTTTGCCAAATATGGCTCGGAATGCGAATGTCATCGGCGTAGCGCGTGAACTTTCTGCAATCACCGGACGACCGCTCAAGAAGCCAACGATCGAATATAAGACCGAAGGACAAACTGTCAATGAGTTAGTTTCGATTGAAATTACCGAACCGGAACTCAATCCGCGATTTGTCCTTGGATTGATTTGTGATGTGCAGATCAAGCCAAGCCCTTATCAAATTCAACGTCGCCTGCGATTAGCGGGTGTACGCCCGATCAATAATATTGTGGATGCGACCAACTACGCCATGATCGATCTCGGCGAGCCACTGCACGCGTTCGATTACGATGTGCTGAAAGAACGTGCCGGAAATAAAAATGTAAAGATCATCACTCGCTCTGCAAAGAAGGGCGAAGAACTTACTACGTTGGATGGCAATAAGCGCAGGCTCACCGAATCGAATGTTTTGGTCTGCGATGAAAAAGGTCCGGTATCGTTGGCAGGCGTAATGGGTGGTGCGGAAAGTGAAGTCTATGACGCCTCGAAGGAAGTGCTGGATGCCAAAGGTCTGGAGACACAATCTGGCGCGGCACAAATGGGCAAAGCCAGCGCGCGCGGTCGGAGCACAACGAATATCCTGCTCGAAGGCGCGGCTTGGAACTTCATCAACATACGTAAAACCGCGAAGCAACATAATCTTCCCTCAGAAGCTTCGTTCCGTTTCTCGCGCGGCGTTCATCCTGCTTTAGCCGAACAAGGTGTGAGACGCGGGTTGCAACTTATGGCAGAGTGGTCCGGAGGAAAAGTCGCACCCGGCCTCGTGGATGAATATCCGCTCAAGCCAAAGGATCCGACCGTCACTGTGACCGCTAAGGATGTCAAACGTTGGATCGGCATCGATCTCACTGCCACGGAAATCGCGGAACTGCTCACCCATCTCGAATTTGAGTGCAAGGTTGATCCTGCAATGGATTCTGTTCAGGCAAAGACACCGCCGCATCGGTTGGATATTGGCGAAGGTATCGTTGGCGTGGCTGATGTGATCGAGGAAGTGGCGCGCAGTTATGGCTATGACCGCATTCCCGAAACGCGCATGGCAGATGCACTCCCACCGCAAATCGGTAATCCCGTACATGAGTGGGAAGAGCACGCTCGCGATATTCTCGCCGATCTCGGCTTGCAGGAAGTGGTCAGTTATCGACTCA
>WNFZ01000635.1_pt1 | contig 34049 bp, 29 predicted proteins | sample 5400081 | NCBI WGS metagenome assembly WNFZ01 (sample SAMN13153365, study PRJNA577476) | soil metagenome | isolation source: 80 cm soil or saprolite under grassland replicate 1 | place: USA:California | collected 2016-06-15 | reverse complement strand
CGACGATCGCCTCCAGGGCGCGGCCGTTGGGCTCGGTGACGGTCGCCTCGGGCACGACCAGCCCGGCCGAGAAGGCCACGGTGATGAGCTGGACCCCGGGCCTCGACTGGTCGAAGAGCCGGCGCGAGCTGAGCGCCTTGGGCGTGTCGGCGGCGCCGGCGGGCACCGCCCAGCCGAGCATCGCGACCACCAGCAGCAGCGCGGGGAGGGCGGTGGGCAGCCGAGCGTGCCTGCTCGTCGCCCCTGGTCCAGGCACCGTCATCTGTCCCACGGATCGCTCCTTGCCAGCGTGTCGACGTCCGTGTCGGCTCACCAGAAAAGAGCGCAAGATCGGCACGTTCCGTTTCAAACGCGAACGTCCCGACCTCAACGATTTGATAACGTCCGGGCCGTGAGCCGGCGGCTCGTGGTGAGGACGTGGACGCGGCCAGGCTGCCCTCTCCCTGGGCAGCCTGGCCGCGAGCCGGTGACTGCTTCAGCGAATCAGTTGTGTGGGTCCGGCGTGGACGGAATGGGCGGCGTGGTCGAGGACGGGGTGCCGCCCTGGCCCTGACCGGCGTCCGAGCCCTGGCCGCTGCCGGCACCGTGGTCGGTGGTGTCGGGCGTCTGGGCCTGCGCGGGGACGGTGCTGGAGGGCGTGGCGTCGCTGGCCGCGTCGCTCTTCTGCGCCGTGGTGACGTCCTTGCAGTAGTCGGCGATCTTGTCGCTCCCGCCGGCGGCCTCCGCGAGCGCCTTGAACGCGACGGCGTCGGCCTTCTTGCCGTGGTCGGCTCCCTGGCCAGCCTGCCAGGCGCGGCAGAGGCCCGCCTTGGCGGCGCCGGTGGCGTCCGGACCGGTCGGGCTGTGATCGGCTTGGCTGGAGCCGTGGGTGTCGCTGGCGTGATCGTCCGGCGCGGGGACGCCGGCGGCACCCAGGACCTGGTGCGCGACCCGCTGCGCGGGGTCGGGCAGGGTACCGGTGGCGGCGCCAGCGACGCCGGCCACGGACAGCGCGGCGATCGCCGCCGCGGCGGCCATCTTGGCGCTGAGAACTTTCGTGAACACGGTTGGCCTCCGACGGGCTGCTCGATGGGGGGACGAGCGCGCCACGGCCGCGAGGGTGGCAACCGCCGCCGCCTCGTCCGCCAGCTCGTCCGAGCTGGGCGGGGCGGCGATCGCCTCGAGGACCATTGCCGTACGCATGTACGCAGGGGGCGCGTCGGCAGGGTCCAGCCCGCCGGCGAGCAGTCGCTCGGCCGTGCCCTCGTCGAGGGCCAGGGGGTCGGACCGGAAGCCCGGTTGCGGTCGTAGATGGCGCATCTCGTCGTGCAGACCGTCGTCGCCTGTCATTTCGTTACCCCACCCGCCGTGAGGCTGGAAGGTCGGCCCCGAGCCGCTCCGCCAGCCGGCGCAGGCCGCGGTGCGCGAGCACCCGGACGGCCCCCGCGCGCTTGCCCACGATCTCAGCGACCTGGGCCACGTCGAGGCCGGCGACCACCCGCAGGGTCACCACCTCGGCCTGGTCGGGCGGCAGCTCGGCGATCAGCGCCAGGGCGGCCCTGGTGGAGATGGCCTCCAGCACGGGGTCGGCGGCGTCGCTCGGCCCCGGCCGCTCGGGGACCTCCTCTGGTGGCAATGGAGTGCTGGGGTGACGGGCCTCGCGCCGGCGCCAGTCGACCGTGCGGTGGCGCGCGACCGTGAACACCCATGAGCGGAAGCCCACCTCGTTTCCCTGGAAGCGGCTGAGCCCGCGGGCCACCTCCAGCCACGTCTCCGAGGCGAGGTCCTCGCAGGCGGCCGGCGCGATCACCCGCAGGTAGCGCAGCAGGGCCGGCTGCAGGTCACGCCAGAGAATCGCGAACGCATGCTCGTCGCCACCGGAAGCGCTGGCGAGGACGGCATCGAAGCTGGCACCGATCATCCCGCCGCAGGCTGCCTGGCGGCCGGAAAAGTGTCAAATCGACCTGCCGGTGGTGTAACGCCCTGGCGCCTGCTTCGCCATCCTAAATGGAGGAGGCGGCGAGTCGGCCGCCCCTCCAGCCGGGCCAGGGCAGCGCCGCCTGGGCAGCTCCGTTGGCCCCGAGGTGGGATTCGAGGCTTGGCCGACGGAGGCATGATGGGCAATGGGCGTGGACGGCGCACGGTTCGATGGTTGGTCACGGTGTGCATGCTGGTCGCGGTGGCCGGGTTGGTCACTTCCGCCCGGGCGCGGTCGCAAGCCACCAAGCAGGTGACCTATCACGGTTACAAGGTCGAGGTGCCGACCTCGTGGCCGGTGGTGGACCTCGCCCGCAACCCCTCCGCCTGCGTCCGCTTCGACGTCCACGCGGTGTACCTCGGTCATCCCGGGGCGGACCCGTCCTGCCCGGCCAAGCTCGTCGGCAGGACCGAGGCGCTCCTGGTCGAGCCGATCGACCGCACCTCCAAGGCTCGCGTCGGGGCGGACACCATCTGGGCGCCGCCCGGGATGGCGGCGGTGGCGCGGGTCCCGGCGCGCGCCAGCCATGAGGTCACCGTTGGCGTGAGCCAGGCCGGCGTCCTGGTGACGGGCTCCTACGGCGACGATCGCGGGACCCTGGAGGAGGTCGTCAGCGGCGCGACCCTGACGCAGGACGCGCAGCCCGCCCCGGAGCTGGCGCCGACGGTCTCCACCGCCACCTCGGTGGTCGTGCCGGGGACCTTCACGGGCACCGGATTCGACGCCTGCACCGCGCCGTCGTCGGCGACGATGCAGGCGTGGCTGGCGTCCTCGCCCTACCGCGCCATCGGGGTCTACATCGGCGGCGCCTCCCGGTCCTGCGCGCAGCCGAACCTCACCGCGTCCTGGGTCAGCGAGCAGACCACGGCGGGATGGAAGCTGATCCCGATCTACGTCGGGCTCCAGGCTCCCTGCGGCGGGCTCGCCAACAAGATCGACCCGGCCACCGCCGGGGCCCAGGGCCGGGCCGCCGCCGACGACGCGGTCTCCAGCGGGGGCGCGCTGGGGATCGGCGCCGGCAGCGCCATCTACTTCGACATGGAGGCCTACCCCACCACCGACACCGCCTGCCGCCAGGCGGTGCTCACCTTCCTGAGCGGCTGGTCGACACGGCTGCACGAGCTGAGCTACCTGTCGGGCGCCTACTCGAGCGCCAGCTCCGGGATCCGCGACCTGGTCAGCGTCTACGACACCACCGCGCTCCAGGCCCGGCCCGACTACGTCTGGTTCGCCCGCTGGGACGGCGTCGCCACCGTGTCCGACCCGGTGATCCCCGACGCCGACTGGGCGAACCACCAACGGATCAAGCAGTACCAGGGTCTCCACGACGAGCCCTGGGGCGGCGCCACCATCAACATCGACACCGACTACCTGGACGTCGCCGCCGCCCAGCTCCCGCCCCCGCCTCCGGCAGGCGACGACCAGGACGGTCCCGCGGTGGCGGCGCTCGGCAGCGAGATCCACGTGTTCGCGCGGGGTGTCGACAAGCGGCTGTACGAGGCGGTCTTCAAGACCACCTCGGGCTGGTCGAACTGGGCCCCTCGCGGCACGCTGACCATCCAGGGGAGCCCCTCGGTCATCAGGTACAGCACCGGCATCAACCTGTTCGCGCGCGGCACCGACGGACGGCTGTACGAGACCTATCTCCGCTCGGGCTCCGGCTGGTCGACCTGGAAGGTGCACACCGGCGCGACGCTGGCCGGGGACCCCACCGCGCTGCTGTACGGGACGGACATTCATATCTTCGCGCGCACCACCACCAACGTGATGGCCGAGATCTACTACCGCTCGGGCTGGAAGCCATGGACGTTGCACACCGGCGTGAGCATCGCCGGCACGCCGGCGGCGGTCGTGTACGGCACCAGCGGCATCAACGTCTACGCTCGCGGCACGAACAACCACCTCTACGAGACCTACTACCGCTCCGGCACCGGTTGGGCGTCCTGGCGCGTCCGCGGCGGGACGGCGGTAGCCATGGCCTGAGCCGGCCGGCGACGCGGCTCCCGCGCCGGGATAGGCTGCGGGAGTCGCGTCGCGCAACCCGGATCGGGGGCGGCTGCCACGCCAACCGCGACACGCTGGCCGCCATCGGCGCCGCCGGCTTCGTGGTCGATCGCCTCCAGCGGTTCCGGTTCCCTACGACCCAGGTCCCGTCCCCGACCGCCCCGCACGTCCTCGGCAGCGCCCACCGGCCCGGCCGCTGAGAAACCCTCAGCCGACCTCTGCGGAGCCGGTCGCATTCGTCCCACCCGGCGCTCGCTCCTCGAGCAGGTCGGTCTCGACCGCCGGGGCGGCGGGGTCGGCGGGCACGCGGAAGGTCCTGATCTGGTGGGCGCCGAAGGCGGTCACGATCCGCCGGCCGAGCAGCGGCAGGTCGATCGTGACGCGCTCGGCCGGCCGGCCGGCGGTCTCATAGGCCCGCAGTACCAGGTCGCCGCCCGGGTCCTCAGCGTGCTTGAGGACCGACAGCAGCACCGACGCCGGCTCGACCGCCACGAACGAGCGCCGCTGTTCGAACGGGCCCGGGTGGCACGACTCGACCAGGGCGACCGGAGGCTGGTTCAGCTCGGCCGCCGCCCGGACCACGGCGGCGGCGCGCCAGTCGCCGGCGTGCGGGACCAGCCGGTAGGTGAAGCGCTGCACCCCTTGGTCCAGGTACCGGTAGTCCTCGCCAGGGGCGAGCGCACGGGGCTCGTGCCAGGCGGTGACGGGGCTGCGCGCGACCGTCATCCCGATGTGGCCGCCCAGCACGTCGACGGCGTGCTTGCCGTCGTTGAGCACCGCCAGACCGCCGCGCCGCCCGTCGGGGAGCCTGCCGCTCACGTCGACCCAGGCGCCCACCGGCTCCTCGCCGCCGCCCGGCGGGCGCTCCAGGTGCCCGTAGGGGATATCGAAGGTGGCCACCACGTCCTGGAGCGCGGTGCCCACCCGCAGCTTCAGCAGGGCGAGCCGCTCGTGCCAGTCGAGCGTAGCGCGCACCTCCAGGATCCCGCCCGCGCCGAGCACCAGGTCCTCGGTCAGGGTCGAGGCGCGGTACCGCGAGACGACCCGCGCGACCGCCCGCACCGGCCCGTCCTCCACGACGCGCAGCGACTCGCAGGTGAAGGCGCCGACCTCGTCGCCGTATGCCAGCGCCCCGTGGCTCCACGTGTCGGTGGTGTCCGCCAGCACCACCGCGTGCGGCCCCGTCTCCTCCGCCAGCAGCTCCACGCCGCTGTCCAGCTCGACCAGGCTCGCCAGCCAGCCTGACCCCGGATCCACCCGGACCCGCAGCCGCCCCCACTCCAGCACCGCCCCGGCCCCCGCGCGACCCGCCGCGGGCAGCGCCCCACCCGCTCGATCCCCATAGAGGCGGTAGGTCCGATACCCCAGTGGCGGCAGCTCGGCAGGGAAGACCAGGCGGTGGCGCCAGCCTGGGACGGTGGCCGATGGCTGGATGGTTTGCACCGGCACGGGTCGGCCGCGCTCGTCGGCCATCCGGGCGGGCGGTCCCGACGGCCCGGCCTCCACCTCGACCTCCAGGTCCGCGCGCACCGGCCAGGGGTGGGGGTTGAACACGACGACCGGGGTCGTGCCCGGCACCGGCTCGATCCCGATGCGCCGCGAGATCGCCTGCACGGCCCGGTTGCCGGCGCGGCCGGCAATGGCGGCGGCCTCGCCGAGCTGGTCGCGAGCGTCCTCGTACGCCTCCTCGATGGAGGTCCCGGCCAGGACGTCGTGGAACTGGTTGAACAGCACCTGCCGCCAGGCGTGCGACAGCTCCGCGGTCGCCGGCGGCGTCCCGGCGACGACCGCCGCCACAGCGGTCCATTTCTCGGCCGCCAGCAGCAGGTTCTCGGCGCGGCGGTTCCAGCGCTTGACGCCGGCGTGCGCGGAGTAGCAGCCGACCGCGTGGTGCTGCAGCTCCCCGGCGACCACCGGCAGGTCCTCGCCCCGCTCCAGCAGCCGGTCGAAGAAGCGCCTGGCCGTCGAGCACTCCAGCCTCGCCGGCTGGCCGGCCTCGGACATGCGGCGGATGCTGTCGAGGTTCGCCCGGGTCGGGCCGCCGCCGTGGTTGCCCACCCCGTAGAGGCAGGCCAGCTCTCGCCAGTCGGGCGGGAACTGCGCGACAGCAGCGCGCACGTGCTCGTCCAGGCCGGTGCCGACGGTCTGGTACTCGTGCGGGATGCGGTAGGCGAGCACCCGCGACCCGTCCGGCGAGCGCCACCAGAACGCCGGCCCGGGCAGTCGCAGCTCGTGCGGGCCCGGCCGCAGGAACAGGTAGGTGTCCATGCCGCTGGAGCGCAGGATCTGCGGCAGTGTGGCGTTGTGGCCGAAGGGGTCGACGTTGCAGCCCACGGTGGCGATGCGGCCGAAGCGCTCCCGCAGCCAGCGCTGCCCGTACAGGCCCTGGCGCGCGAACGACTCGCCGCACGGCAGGTTGCAGTCGGGCTCGACCCACCAGCCGCCGACGATCTCCCAGCGCCCCTCGGCGACCCGGTGCCGGATCTCCTCGAACAGCTCCGGATCGCTCTCCTCGACCCAGGCGAGCTGCACGACCGAATCGCAGGTGAAGCGGAGCTCCGGGTACTCGCGCATGCGCTCGATCACCGACCAGAAGGTCGCTCGGACCGCTTGATAGCCCTCAGGCCACCGCCACAGCCATACCGGGTCGATATGGGAATTGCCGATCATGTGGAGCAGCCGGTCTCCCTCCCCGTTCAGAGGGTCCCGATCCCGCTGCATGGAGGCCTCCTGTTCGTCCGAACGACCGCTCGCGGGGGCCGGGCCGGGTCCCAGGTCCAGCCCGGTATGCTGGGTTGCACCATGCCCGAGCAGCCCACTTCCCCGCACGCCGATGCCCGCGTTTCCGGACGGAACACCCAGTGAGGCCCCCCGGGGCCCTTCCGGCAGGCGACCCGCTGGTGCTGGCGGCCTGCTGCAGCTCGGTCGCGATCGAGCTGTACCAGCTCCGGATGCCCGGCATCCGGCGGGCCGACGTGAACGACGTGCTCGCCAACACCCTCGGCGCCGCGCTCGGCTGGCTCGCGCTCAGGATGGTCGAGCGCCTGCTGGCCGCCCGCGGACGGCCCACCCTGCACCAGCTCGCACGCCCCGATCAGGTTGAGAGGATCGCCCCATGACCGAGATGACCGAGCCACGCTGGAAGCGCCGCTTCCGCGCCCCGTCGCTCACCTTGCCGCACTGGGCCGTCGGCGATCCCGAGCGGCTGGTGTACGCCTCCAACCGCTCGGGCTCCTGGCAGGTCCATGCCTGGGACCGCCGCGACGGCAGCCAGCGGCAGGTCACCGACCACCCGACCGGAGTGGTCATGGGCGCTCCCACCCCCGACGGCCAGGGCGTGCTGTGGTTCGACGACTCTAAGGGCGACGAGATCGGCGTGTGGCGGCTCCAGCCCTTCCATGGGGGCGAGGTCGCGCCGCTGGCGCCGGACGTCGAACCGGCCTGGAGCGCCGGGCTGGCCCTGGCCGCCGATGGCCGGCTCGCGCTCGGGACCGCCGACCGGACCGGCTTCTCCGTCCGGGTCGGGCGCATCGGCGCGCCCACCACCGAGCTGTACCGGCACGAGCAGACCGTGGACGTCGCCGACGTGAGCCGTGACGGGCACCTGCTGGTGGTGCACCACGCCGAGCACGGCGACAACCTGCACCCGGCCCTGCGCGCCTTCGACCTGGACCGCGGCGAGGCCATCGGGGACCTCTGGGACGGCAAGGGCTACGGCCTGATGGCCAGCCGCTTCTCGCCGGTGCCCGGTGACTGGCGGCTGGCGCTGCTGCACGAGTGCGGCGGCCTGCTCCGGCCGGCCCTCTGGAACCCGGTCGCCGGCGAGCGGACCGACCTGGAGGTGGACCTGCCCGGCCAGGTCGAGGTGGCCGACTGGTGGCCCGACGGCGGCGCCCTGCTGCTGGTCCACACCCACGCCGGCCGCGACGAGCTCTACCGGCTCGACCTGCGCGACGGGCGCCTGGAGCGGCTCGACCATCCCGACGGGTCGATCACCGGCGCGTCGGTGCGGCCAGACGGCGACGTCTGGTTCCGCTGGTCCTCGGGCGCCGCCGCCCCCGAGGTGCGCGCCGTCGGCCGGTCCGAGCCGGTGCTGCGCCCGCCGGGCGAGCCGGCCCCGGGCGGGGAGCCCTACCAGAGCTGGACCTTCACCAACCAGCACGGCGACCAGGTCCACGGCTTCCTCGCGCTGCCGAGCGGGCAGGGGCCCCACCCGACCGTCATGCTGGTGCACGGCGGGCCGACCCACCACGACGCCGATGCCTGGAGCCCGCAGGTCCAGGCGCTGGTCGACCACGGCTGGGCGGTCGCGCTGGTCAACTACCGGGGCTCCACCGGCTATGGCAAGGCGTGGCAGGACGCGCTCGAGGGCGACCCGGGGAGGCCGGAGGTCGAGGACGTCACCGCCGGCCGCGACGACCTGGTCAAGCGCCGGGTCGCCGACCCCGACCGGGTGATGATCGCCGGTGCCTCCTGGGGCGGCTACATCACCCTCCAGACCATCGGCACGGTGCCCGAGGGCTGGCGGGTGGCGGTCGCGGTGGTGCCCGTCGCCGACTACCTGTCCGCCTACGCCGACGAGTCGGAGGGCCTGCAGGCCTTCGACCGCAGCCTCTTCGGCGGCAGCCCGGAGGAGAAGCCGGACCTGTACCGCGAGCGCTCGCCGATCACCCATGTCGAGCAGGTGCGCACGCCGGTGTTGATCATGGTGGGGGACAACGACACGCGGTGCCCCCTCCAGCAGGTGCTCAACTACGCCAAGCGCCTCGAGGAGTACGGTAAGCGGTTCGAGCTCGACCGCTTCGACGCGGGCCACGGGGCGCTGGTCACCGAGGAGCGCATCCGGCAGACCGGACTGCTGCTGGACTTCGGGGCCCGCCACGTCCCCGGCGTCCACCCCGCCGAGCGCTGACCCGAAATCTGCGGTCGTGCTTGCGCCCTTCGTTGTGGCGTACGACGATTACGGAGCACGGCGTTTAGGGTGCGGCCCGCCGGTCATCCCGAGGGGTTGGAAGGAGGCTGGGCGATGGCACGGCGCTCGGTGCCGCGATCCATGCCCACGGACCCGCTCCTGTGGTTGTCGAGCGGTGGTGGAGATGGGCTCCGGCACATCGTGGTGGGAGTTGACGGCTCCTCGCCGAGCCTCAACGCCGTGTGCATGGCTGCCCAGATCGCCCAGGTCACCGAGGCGCGCATCACCGTCGTGCACGTGCGGCCCCGCGGGCCGGCCGTCGGGCTGCTGATGCCCGGCTGGGGCTGCCTGCTCGAACAGTGGCGCGAGGACCTCGAGTTCGAGGTGGGCATGGAGGTCGCGCGGATGCTCGACCCCCTTGGGGTGTCGTGGAACCTGTGGATCGGCAGCGGCGACCCCGCCTCCCGCCTGGACGAGGTCGCCACCGACGTCGACGCCGACCTGATCGTCGTCGGCACCCACGGGGGTGGCCTGCTCCGCTGCATGCTCCGAGGCTCCGTCGCCGCCCGCCTCCTCCGCCGCGAGCAACGCCCCCTCCTGGTCGTCCACTGACCGGGAGCCGGCCCCGCCGAGCTTGGAGCGTCTCGCCGTTTCGGTGCCGTTCATCCCTTCGATGACTGCTCAGGCCTGGGCCAGATCTGGACGAGCTGTCGCTCGTGGACAGCGCAGATCCACGGACCGGGCTTGCGGGCACGCTGCACCATGCGGTGGACGTTCGCGACGAAACGGTGGCGCTGCTGTTCACCCGTGAGGTTTGCATTGGTGAGGCAGAAGGAGCGGACGCCGTTCGCCACGAGCGCTTGCAGCTCAACAGGGCGGCGACGGATCGCATCGTCCTTGGTGAGCACGATCCACCCTTCTCGGCCCGCCCGCTGGAGCCAGACCGTATCGGGCACGATCTCCTCGGCATGGGGGCCGTATACGGAGCGCATCGTGTGGACGACGAAGCCGAGCGCCCGCAGGGCATCGGGGACCAGGTGGTATCCAAGGCTGCGGTCGACGAAGAATTCGGGCGCCGGGTCAAGCGGCGGGCGGGAGCGCGGCACGGATGGCGTCTTCCAGGTCCTGGGACTCCAGGTCGAAGTCCTGAGCCACCGATGCCAGCGGCTCGCCAGCCCGGAAGCGGTCCAGCACGTCCTTCATGCGCGCGCCACCGCGGACGAAGACCGGCTGGCCGAACGCACGATTCGGGTCGACCTCGACGACGTGTCGCGGCGTGATCGGCAGCACGATGCGCTCCGCCCAATCGTCCTGCGCGTAGGTGATCCGTTGGAGGTAGTCGCGAATCACGTCGGAGAAGACCCGTTGGCCTGTCAGCACGACCGTGAGGATCTCCTCGTCCCCGTGCCGTGTGGCGTAGTCGTACAGGATCGAGGACCCGTCGGTGTACAGCCTGCCCGACGCCAGGGCGTGCTCGACCCCAAGCTCTTGCTGGAGAACCAGGAGCGAGCGACGAAGGTGCTGCATCGAGACCCCGGCCTTGCGGAAGGCAGCCGCGACCATCCCTTCGGCCAGCCCGACGAACGGGATTCTCGGCAGACGTGCGGCCGCGGGTATGGCGGTGATCAGGGGAGCAGAGCGGACCTCCCGCTGCCCGCCCGGCCGGCGGACGTAGCCGTGTGCCCAGGTCGAGAACGTCGACCTGGGCACACCGAGGAAGGTCGCCGCCTCCTCGACGGTGTACAGTGGCACGTCGAAGCGCAGGTCGTCCACGGTCGCCACTGTCCCAGCCCCCTTCCGTTCGCTTGCAGCAACCCTACCTCGCCGCCATGACACCGCAGCGTTTATCCACAGCCAACGAGGCGATTTCTTGGCGGGGCAGGCGAACGCCTACTCGGTGCGGGAGAAGCGGGCGCCGGCGAAGGCGAGGGCGACGGCGGCGAGGAGGGCGACCAGGCCGAGCTCGGCGGCGGTGGGGAGCAGCCAGCCGCCCCAGGAGATGCCGGGGTCGAGCAGCCGGCTCAGAGCTGGCGGCGCGGTGATGTGCGAGAAGACGGCGCGGCGCATCGGGTCGACGGCGTAGCTGAGCGGGTCGAGCAGGGTCAGCGCGGTCAGCCAGCGGGGCAGATTGGACAGCGGGAAGAGCGCGCCGGACAGGAAGAACATCGGCAGCACCAGGAACTGGATCACGACCTGGAACGACTCGATACGGGCGACGCGCGAGGCGATCAGGGTGCCGATGGCGGTCAGCGCGAGCGCGGCGAGGGCCATCTCGAGCACCAGCAACCCCATCAGCGCGGGGTCGTAGGGCACGTGCACCAGCCCGGCCAGCACCAGCATGATCGCGCCCTGGATGGTGGCGACGGTGGCGCCGCCGAGGCACTTGCCGACCACCAGCGCGCCCCGGCGCACCGGCGCGACCAGCATCTCGCGCATGAACCCGAACTCGCGGTCCCAGACGATCGACACCGCCGAGAAGATCGAGGTGAACAGCACCGTCATCGCCAGCACGCCCGGGAACATGAAGGTGCGGAAGTCGATCCCCGCCCCGGCGTTCGGCATCATCCGCGCCAGCCCGCTGCCGAGCACCAACAGGAACAGGATCGGCTGGACCAGCGCGGTCACCATGCGGGGCCGGTTGCGCAGGAAGCGGATCAGCTCCCGCCGCCAGACCACCCGGACGGCGCGCAGGTCGTCGGCCAGCCGGCCGCCCGCCTCGCGGACCGGGGCGACCTCGGTCGTCCTCGCCGCCAGGTCGCTCATCCGCTCATCTCCTCATCCGAGCCCAGGGGACCGACCGCAGGCGCTCGCTGGCCGAGGCCTCGGCGTCCCGGATGGTCCGCCCGGTGTAGCTCATGAACACGTCGTCCAGGGTCGGCCGCGCCACGCTGATCGCGCGGATGCGGACCCCGAGCTCGGCGAACAGGCGTGGCACGAACTCCTCGCCCCCGACGACGTGGAAGGTCACCGCGTCCTCGCTCATGGCCGCGTCCAGGCCGAAGCGGTCCCGCAGCGCCGCGATCGCGGCGGCGTCGTCGTCGCTGCGCAGGGTGACGCGGTCCTTGCCGACGCTCGCCTTCAGCTCGTCGGGCGTGCCCTCCACCACGATGGTGCCGTTGTCGATGATGGCGATGCGGTCGCAGTACTCCGCCTCGTCCATGTAGTGGGTGGTGAGGAACATGGTGATCGCCTCACGCCGCCGCAGCTCGTTCAGGTAGGCCCAGATCTGGCTGCGGGTCTGCGGGTCGAGCCCGATGGTGGGCTCGTCCAGGAACAGCACCCTTGGGGAGTGGAGCAGGCCGCGCGAGATCTCCAGGCGGCGCTTCATCCCGCCCGAGAAGGTGCGCACCTGGCTGCCGCGCCGCTCACCGAGCCCGACCAGGTCCAGGACCTGGTCCAGGCGGGCGGCCACGGAGTCGCGCGGGACCCCGTACAGCTCGGCGTGGAAGCGCAGGTTCTCCTCGGCGGTGAGGTAGTCGTCCAGGGTGGTGTCCTGGAAGACCAGGCCGATGCGCCGCCGCACCTCGGCCTGGCGCTCGACCACGTCGAAGCCGGCCACGCTGGCGCGCCCCGCGCTCGGCCGCAGCAGCGTGCACAGCATCGAGATGGTGGTCGACTTGCCGGCGCCGTTGGGCCCCAGGAACCCGAAGGTCTGGCCGGGCGGGACGCTGAAGCTCACGCCGCGGACGGCCTCGACCTCGTCGAACCGCTTGATCAGGCCCTCGGCCTGGATGGCGGCGGCGCCGTCGGCCGCGGGCCCGGCCGCGGCCTGCCTGGAAGCCCTCCGTACTCGCATCTCACACTCCGTTGTGTGCCGGCACCCGCGCTTCGAGCTCGTGCTGGAGCTCGCGGTAGCGTTGCCGCCTGGCGTCCAGCCCGTCGAGGAACTGGCCGAGGCGGGCGATCTTGGCCTCGACCCGTGCGCGCAGGCTGGCGTTGTGGTGCAGCGCCTCGGCCAGGATCTCGGCGCGGCGTTCCGGCGGCCTGCCGGCCCGCCATTCGGCGCGGAGCGTCGCCAGCCGGTCCTCGATCCGGACGACTTCGAGGATCTCGTCGAGGTTGAAGCCCATCAGCTCCTGGAGCTCGCGGATGTGCTCGAGGCGGGCGATGTCGTCGTCGGTGTAGCGGCGCGCGCCGCCGGGGGTGCGGCCGGAGGGGGTCAGCAGGCCGAGCTCCTCGTAGTACCGCAGGGTGCGGCTGGAGACGCCCACCCGGGCGGCAGCCTCGCCGATCCGCAGCTCTCCGGCCCCCTGGGTCACGCCGACATCGACTCCTCGGCCTCGGACATCATCGTCGACTCCTGCTCGGCGTGCACGTAGCGACCGCCGCGCAGCCAGGAGGCGACGGCGGCGATCACGCACAGCACCGCGGCCACGGTGAACACGATACGCAATCCATGCGCGAAGGGGCCGGAGATGAGCCCGGGGAAGTAGCTCTGGCCGGTCAGGAAGGCCGCCTTGCCAGGTGGCAGGGAGCTGAGCACCTGCGGGCCGAGCAGCGTCTGGATCGGGTTGTAGCCGAGGAAGGCGGCGAACAGGCTGCCGACCGGTGGCAGGTGGGCGACCCCGCTGGCGATCTGGGTCGGCACGCCGTTGCTGGTCAGCCCGCGCAGCAGCGTCTGCGGCAGGGAGGCGGCGAGCCCGGCGATCATCAGCGAGAAGAACAGCCCGATCGACAGCACGAACCCCGAATTCTGGAAGGTCGCGCGCATGCCGGAGGCCACGCCGCGCTGGTTCGCCGGCACGGCGTTCATGATCCCGGCGGTGTTGGGCGCCGTGAACAGCCCGGACCCGATGCCGTTGACCAGCAGCAGCACCGCGAACACCGGGTAGGAGAAGTCCGCCGGCAGCAGCTCGAGCAGGCCGAAGGACGCGGCCGCCAGCAGCATCCCGCCGGTCGCGAAGGGGCGGGCGCCGTAGCGGTCCGACAGCCAGCCGGACACCGGCCCGGCGATCAGGAAGCCGATGGTGAGCGGCAGCAGGTAGATACCCGCCCACAGCGGGGTGCGCTCGAAGCTGTAGCCGTGCAGCGGCAGCCAGATGCCCTGGAGCCAGATGATCATCATGAACTGCAGCCCGCCGCGGGCGATCGAGGAGAGCAGCCCGGCCAGGTTGCCAGCGGCGAACGCCCGGGTCCCGAACAGCTCCAGGTGGAACATGGGCTGGGCCACCATCCGCTCGATCACCAGGAAGGCGCCCAGGATCACCGCCCCGCCGCCCAGCAGGGTCACCACCAGCGGGCTCGTCCAGCCCATGGTGTGGCCCGCGTAGGGCTGGATGCCGTAGGTTATGCCGATCAGCACCATGATCAGACCGGCGGCGAAGGTCAGGTTGCCCCACCAGTCGACCGTGGTGGCCCGCCGTGGCCGGGTCTCGCGCAGCTTCGTGTAGGCCCAGGCGGTGCTGGCCACGCCGATCGGCACGTTCACCCAGAAGACCAGGCGCCAGTCGATCTCGGCCAGGATGCCGCCGAGGATCAGGCCGATGAAGGAGCCGGCGATGGCGGCGACCTGGTTGATGCCCATGGCCATGCCGCGCTGATCGGCGGGGAAGGCATCGGTCAGGATCGCGGTCGAATTGGCCATCACCAGCGCGCCGCCGACGCCCTGGACGATCCGCAGGCCGATCAGGGTGAGCGCGCCGGACGGCCCCTGGGCCGGCACCACCGCCAGCAGTGTCGAGGCGATGGTGAACCACAGCAGGCCGAGGTTGTACATGCGCACGCGGCCGAGCATGTCGCCGAGCCGGCCGAAGGTCACCACCAGCACCGAGGTGGCCACCAGGTAGCCCATCAGCATCCACAGCAGGAAGCCGATGTTGCCCGGCTGGAGCGGCTCGAGGCCGATCCCCCGGAAGATCGCGGGCAGCGAGATGATCACGATCGACGAGTTGACCGTGGCCATCAGCATCCCGAAGGTGGTGTTGGTCAGGGCCACCCACTTGTAGCCATTGCCGCCGGTGGTGTCCGGCCGGTCGCTGGGCGTGGCAAGGCGCATGCACCAATCTCCAGGTTTCGTCGAGGCGGGTCGGGATGGCGGGCGGGCGCCGTCGCCATCCCAAAACTGACGTTCACGTTAACATCGTCTTGGCCAGCTCGCATGAGCGACCCAGCCGCCGCAGTGCCGGGCGGGTGCCTTTCGGTCACTCCGGACGGATCGTCCGGGTCAGGAGAGCTCGGCGTCCGACTGCTGGTCCGGCTGCTGGGGCGGGATGCTCGCCCGCGCCACGCTGCCGTGCTCGCCCGCCCGCGTGAGCGTGAAGCGGCCGCCCAGCTCCTCCTCGACCAGGGCGCGGACCAGGCGCAGCCCCAGGCCGCCGCCGGGCCGCGCGACCGGCTCGGGGACCGGGTCGCTCGGCGGGCCCTCGCCGTCGTCGATCACCTCGAGCTCCAGCGCCCCGCCCTCGGCGGCGCGCAGCCGCACCGTGACGGTTCCCTCCCGGTTGCCGAGGCCGTGCTCCAGCGCGTTCTGGACCAGCTCGTTCAGCACCACCGAGAGCGGCGTGGCCACGTTGGCGCCGACCCGGATGGACTCGGCCTCGACCACGATGCGCACGCCCTCGCTGCCGAGCGACCCCTCCAGCATGCGCACCACCCGGCGGGCGACGTCGCCCATGTCCACCGCGCCGGTCGGCTCCTCGGTGAGGGTCTCGTGTACCAGGGCGATCGAGGCGATCCGCCGGACCGATTCCTCCAGGGCGTTCACCGCCATGGGGTGGTCGGTCAGCCGGCGAGCCTGCAGGCGCAGCAGCGAGGCGACCGTCTGCAGGTTGTTCTTGACGCGGTGGTGGACCTCGCGGATGGTCGCCTCGCGGCGCGAGATGACCCGTTCACGGCGACGCAGCTCGGTCACGTCCCTGCACAGCACCAGCGCGCCCCGGCGCTCGGTCAGGCCGCGCAGCAGCGGCATCACGCGCACGTCGGTGACGGCGCCGTCGCCCTCCACGTCCGACTCGATCGGCCGGCGGCCGGCCATGGCCTCGGCGACCAGCAGCGTCACCGGGCTGGGGAGCGGCTGGCCCGGCGGCAGCGAGCTGGCGCCCATGCGGCGGAAGGCCGAGGTGGCGTTGGGGCTGGCGAAGGTCACCCTGCCGCTGGCATCGAGGGTGATCAGGCCGTCCCCGACCCGCGGCGAGCCGATCAGCAGCGCCTCTTTGAAGGGAAAGGTCCCGTTGGAGACCATCTCGAGCAGGGCGTCGGCCGCCTGGAGGTAGGCGCCCTCGAGCCGCCCGGTCGCCCGCGCCGGCACCTCGGCCGCCTCGACGCTGAGCACCGCCAGCACGCTGCCGCGCCGGCGCACCGGCACGGTCTCGACCCGGACCGGCTCGGCGTCGATGAACACCGGCTGCGGCGCGCGCAGGCGGCGCTGCTCGCGCCACGCGCGCTCCACGAACGGGTGCCAGCCCGCCTCGACCACCTCGCCGACCAGGTCGGCCGGGTACAAGGTGCGGGCGGTATAGGGACGCATCTGTCCCACGATCCTGAAGCGCTCCGCGCCGGCCTCCACGAACAGCAGCAGGTCGGCGAATGACAGGTCGGCGATGAGCTGCCAGGCGGCCATGAGGCGGTGCAGATGGTCCTCGGCCTCGCCGCCGAGCCCCTCCACCGGTGGTTGGGTCACGTTACGCACCGCCCAAGACTATCGGAGCGTGGCGGACTCGAGATGTTGACGAGCCGGATACAGGCCCGTAACCTCACGGAGAGCAACGGCGCTCGCCTCGCGGGCGCCGTTTCGTGTGTCCGAGACAACGTCGTCTCGTCCCGTCCCGACCTTCGGTGTCCGCCCGCAATACCGGCGATCGGAGGCGGAGGTATGGGCGACCGTTCCGCATACAAGAGTCCCCCGCCAGCCCGGCGCGCGCGGCTCTACGACGCGCGCCTGCACGAGCGTGACGCCTGCGGCATCGGCTTCGTGGCGGACCTCCATGGTCGACCGAGCCGTGCGATGGTGGAGCGCGCGCTCTGCGGCCTGGAGCGGCTGCGCCATCGCGGCGCCGTGGCCGCCGATGCCCGCACCGGTGACGGTGCCGGGCTGCTGCTGCCCATCGACCAGGAGTTCTATGCCGCGCCAGGCGGCGGGAACGGCCGCCTCGGCCTCGCCATGGCGTTCCTGCCGGCGGACCGCGATCAGGCCAAGGCCGCCATGGTAGCCATCGAGCGGGCGCTGGCGGCCGAGGGGCTGGAGCTGGAGCGCTGGCGAACCGTCCCGGTCGATCCCGAGGCGCTCGGCGACCAGGCCAGGGCCAGCATGCCCGCGATCGAGCAGGCGGTGTTCCGCGCGCCGGGCGTCGACGACGAGGAGGCCGAGCGGCGATGTCTGCGCGCCGGCCGCCGTGCCGTCACCGACGCGCACACCGCCGGCGCCCCGCTGTACCTGGCGTCCTGCTCGACCCGAACCGTCACCTACAAAGCGCTCTGCGCCGCCGACCAGCTTGCCGCCTTCTACGCCGACCTGGCCGACGAGCGCCTGCGAGCCCCGTTCACCGTCTTCCACCAGCGCTACTCGACCAACACCACGCCCTCGTGGGAGCGCGCGCAGCCGTTCCGGTTCCTCTGCCACAACGGCGAGATCAACACCCTCGAGGGCAACCGCGCCTGGATGCGGGCGCGTGAGGGGAGCCTCGGCGCCGCCGCGCTGGCCGGCCCGGACGGAGCCGACCCGGAGGAGCTGCTGCGGCCGGTGCTCGACCCCGGCGGATCCGACTCGGCGATGCTCGACAACGCCGTTGAGCTGCTGGTCCGCGGCGGCCGCGACGTTCGTCACGCGCTGGCCATGCTGGTGCCGGCCGCCGTCGAGCACGACCCGGACGCAAGCGACGAGCTGCGTGACTTCTACCGCTACCACGCCTGCCTGACCGAGCCCTGGGACGGGCCCGCCGGGCTGGTGTTCACCGACGGTCGCGTGGTGGGCGCCACGCTGGACCGCAACGGCCTGCGGCCGCTGCGCTACGAGGTCTGCGAGGACGGCCTGGTGGTGTGCGCCTCCGAGGTCGGCGCCATCGACCTGGCGGGGCACGGCGCCGTCCGGCGCGGCCGCCTCGGCCCGGGCCAGATGCTCTGCGTCGACCCGAACGCCAGGCGAGCATCGGCGACGCATTCGAGCATGGGGGACCGGCCCGACGAGGGAGACATGCGAGCCGCGCATGCTCGCCCGGCGTTCGCAGGAGCCGGGCTGCAGACGGACGAGGACATCAAGCGGGCGCTGGCCTCCAGCCGTCCGTGGAGCCGGTGGCTGGCCACCCACCTGCGCGAGGCCTCGTCCGGCGAGCCGATGCCGGCTCCGGAGGAGGACCTGACCGCCGCGCAGGTGGCCTTCGGGTTCACCCGCGAGCTGATCTCGACGGTGCTGCGCCCGATGGCGACGGGCGGCAAGGAGCCCACCGCCTCGATGGGCGACGACACGCCGCCGGCCCCGCTGGCCGCCACCCTGCGGCCGGTCAGCCATTTCCTCCGGCAGCGCTTCGCCCAGGTCACCAACCCGCCGATCGACCATCTTCGCGAGCGCCACGTGCTGTCCAGGCGCACCCTGCTGGGCCCGCGCGCCGCGCTGCTCGCGGAGCTGCCCGGGGCCGCCAGCCTGGTCGAGCTGGAGACCTTCCTGCTCACACCCGACGGCGTCGAGCGGCTCCTCGACGCGACCGGCCTGCCCCGCGACGAGGCGGGGCAGGCCGGTCCGGTCAGCGGCCACGCCGCGGGCGGCGAGCCCGGCGCGGTGCTTGCGTTCACGGCCCGCGCGCTGGACGCCTCCTGGCCGGTGGACGATGGTCCGGCCGGGCTCCGCGCCGCCTGCCGGCGGCTCGGCGACGAGGCCGAGGCGGCGGTCAGGGACGGCGCCGGCCTGCTGGTCGTCCGGGACCAGGCTGGCGGCGACGGCTCCGGGCGCGCGCCCGTGCCGGCACTGCTGGCGATCGGCGCGGTGCAGCACCGGCTGGTCCGCGCCGGCCTGGCGACCCGGGCCAGCCTGGTCGCCGACACCTGCGAGCCGGTCGACGCGCACCACGCCGCCGCCCTGCTCGGCTACGGTGCCGGCGCGATCTGCCCGCGCCTCGGCCTAGCCACCGCCGCCGGCCTCACCAAGGACGGCGACACCGCGGCGGCGCAGGCCCGCTACCTCCACGCCGTGGAGGAGGGCGTCTTCAAGGTCATGTCCAAGATGGGCATCTCCACGCTGGACTCCTACCGTGGCGCCCAGATCTTCGAGGCGGTCGGGCTCGACGCCGAGGTGGTGGGCGCCTGCTTCGCCGGTACCGCCTCGCCGCTCGGCGGCATCGGCTTCGACGAGCTGGGCGCGGACGTGCTCGCCCGTCACGCCGCCGCCGGCGCCGAGGCCGCTCGGCTGGACAACCCGGGATGGTTCAAGCACCGCCCCGGCGGCGAGTACCACGCCACCAACCCCGAGGTCATGCAGGCCCTGCACCACACTGTCCGCGAGGACGCCGAGATGCGGGGGTCCAAGCGCGGCGCGCACCTGCTCCAGCAGGCGGTCAAGGGCGGCACCTTCGAGCGCTACCAGCACTTCGCCAAAGTGGTGAACGAGCGGCGCCCGGCCGCCCTGCGGGACCTGTTGGAGATGGAGCCAGCCGGCCCGCCCGTGCCGCTGGACGAGGTCGAGCCGGCCGAGGGGATCCTGCGGCGCTTCTCCACCGCCGCGATGAGCCTCGGCTCGCTCTCGCCAGAGGCGCACGAGTCGCTGGCCATCGCCCTGAACCGGGTGGGCGGCCGCTCCAATTCCGGCGAGGGCGGTGAGGACCCCGCCCGGCTCGGCACCGAGCGCGGCTCGGCCATCAAGCAGGTGGCCTCCGGCCGCTTCGGGGTCACGCCCGAATACCTGGCCTCCGCGGTCGAGCTCCAGATCAAGATCGCCCAGGGCTCCAAGCCCGGCGAGGGCGGCCAGCTGCCCGGGCACAAGGTCAGCCGTTACATCGCCAAGCTGCGCCACACCCAGCCCGGCGTGGCGCTGATCTCGCCGCCGCCGCACCACGACATCTACTCGATCGAGGACCTCGCCCAGCTCGTCTTCGACCTGAAGCAGGCCAACCCAGGCGCCGACGTGACCGTCAAGCTGGTCGCCGAGGCTGGCGTCGGGACCGTGGCCGCCGGGGTGGTCAAGTCGCTGGCGGACGTGGTCACCATCTCGGGCACCGATGGCGGCACCGGCGCCAGCCCGCTGTCCTCCATCAAGCACGCCGGCGCGCCCTGGGAGCTGGGCCTAGCAGAGACCCAGCAGGCGCTGCGCGTCAACGGGCTGCGCTCGCGGGTGCGGGTACGCGTCGACGGCGGCCTCAAGACCGGCCGCGACGTGCTGCTGGCCGCGCTGCTGGGCGCCGACGAGTACGGCTTCGGGACCGCGGCGCTGCTGGCGGAGGGCTGCCTGATGGTGCGCACCTGCCATCAGGACAACTGCCCGGTCGGCATCGCCACCCAGCGTGAGGACCTGCGCGCCAAGTTCACCGGCACCCCCGAGATGGTGGTCCACTACCTCGAGTTCGTGGCCGAGGAGCTGCGGCTGCTGCTGGCGTCGCTCGGCCTGCGCAGCCTCGACGAGGCGATCGGCCGGGTCGACCTGCTGCGGCAGCGGGTGGTCGGCGATCCTCGGGCCGACAAGCTCGACCTGGCACCGCTGCTGGACCCCGGCGACGGCGTCGACGAGGGTGCGCCGCGCCGGTTCGTCGCCCCCGACCCCAGCCACGCGATCCGCTCGGCGCTCGGCGACCGGGTCACCGCCGAGGCGATCGGCGGCCTGGAGGCAGGCGACCTGGTCCACCTGCGCTACCCGATCGCCAACACCGACCGCGCCGTCGGCGCCCGCCTCGGCGTGGCCATCGCCTCCAGGTACGGCTCACGGCCGCCAGCCGGGCGCGCCCGCATCGAGTTCGCCGGCACGGCCGGGCAGAGCTTCGGCGCCTTCCTCGCCGCCGGGGTCGAGCTGCGCCTGAAGGGCGCGGCCAACGACTACGTCGGCAAGGGCATGGGCGGTGGCCGACTGGTGATCCGCCCGCCGGCGGACGACGCCGGCGACCCGGTGCTGGTCGGCAACACCGTCCTGTACGGCGCCACCGCCGGCGAGCTGTTCTGCGCCGGCCGGGCGGGAGAGCGGTTCGCGGTCCGCAACTCCGGCGCCACGGCCGTCGTCGAGGGCACCGGCGACCACTGCTGCGAGTACATGACGGGCGGGACCGTGGTGGTGCTCGGCCCGGTCGGGCGCAACCTCGGCGCCGGCATGACCGGAGGCGAGGTGTTCCTCTACGACGAGGTCGAGCGCGTGCCCGAGCGCCTGAACGGCGAGCTGGTGCTGGCGCGCCGCCCCGACGACCTCGAGCTGGTGCGCCTGCGCGAGCTGATCGTCGCCCACGCCGAGCTGACCGGCTCGGCCACCGCCGCCGCCGTGCTCGCCAATTGGGACCGCGCGGCCGGCTCGTTCTGGCGTGTGGCGCCTCACGACGAGGTGGCGGCCATCGAGCGGGCACACGAGGGGACGGCGTAAAGTCTAGGGGTCCAGCGCCGGGCGGCGGCCGGGGCTGGACTGGAGGCCCCGCGTTGCCGATCCTTGCTGGAACGCCGGTCATGTATCGGTGCCGCGCCTCGATCACCCGCGGTGATTAGCAGGCCGTAACCGCGCGCACCGCGGATCTCGCGAAGCGGCGCGATCGCGAAGCGGAGCGACGTGACCGACGTTCGAGGTGCTGGCGTGCTTGTGCTGGTCGTGGGGAGAGGAGCGAGATGGCCCGAGTGCTTGTGGCCGAGGACGAAGTCCTGATCCGGGTGGACGTCGTCGAGACGCTGGAGGAAGGCGGCCACACCGTTGTGGGCGAGGCCGGCGACGGGGAGCAGGCGATCCAGCTCGCCCGTGATCTGAGCCCTGACCTGGTGGTCATGGACGTCAAGATGCCGAAGATGGACGGGGTCGCGGCCGCCAGGCACATCACCCAGGAGAGCGGTCCCGCGGTGCTGGTGCTCACGGCCTTCTCCGACAAGGACCTGGTCGAGGAGGCGGCCGACGCCGGCACCATCGGGTACCTCGTCAAACCCTTCCAGCCGGCGCAGCTCTTGGCCGCGGTGGAGGTCGCGCTGGCCCGTTCCGCCGAGCATCGCGACCTCCAGAACACGGTCGAGGACCTGGAGACCAAGCTCGCCAACCGGAAGGTGATCGAGCGCGCCAAGGGCCGCCTGATGGAACAGTTCGCGCTCACCGAGGACCAGGCCTACACCCGCATGCGCAGGGCGGCGATGGACCGCCAGCTCCCGCTGGTCGAGATCGCCCGCCGCGTCCTGGAGGCCCAGGCCAGCGACTGACGCCGGCGCCGCCGGGTCGCAGCGCGGGTACATGCCGCCGTCGATGGCGGCCGTCGACGACACGAACAGGACCCGCCCGAAACCCCGCTGGCGCATGGCTGGCAGCGCCGCCTTGGCCAGCAGGAACGGCGCGCGCAGGTTCCCAGCCATGGTGCGGTCGTAGTCGGCCGCGTCGACCTGCTCCCATTCGGCGGGCTTGGCGAGGCCGGCATTGGCGACCAGCACGTCGATCGGCCCGAGCGCATCCCTGACCTGGTCGACGAGCGCGGCCAGCATGGAATCCGCCGCCTCCACGGTGGCCCACGCCGCCACTATTCGCGCGGCGAATTCCGGCTCAGTTTGGCCAGCGCTCGATAATGCTCGTTGTCTCGGAGGTCCCTTGAGGATGCCTAACGGTCTGACGGGGCCTTTTCATGTCCGCGTCACCCGACCTCCTGCCGCCGCCAGAAGATGGCGCGAGCCAGGTCGTGGTCTTCATCGATGGCCAGAACCTCTACGAGCAGTGCAGAAGCCTGTTCGGTCATCCTTTGTGCTATCCGCACCTGCTCGCCGAGCATCTGGCAGGTCCTCGTGCCGGTCGATCGGTTGCCCGCCGCTTCTACACGGGTCGCCCGGGATCGAGCGTCCCTAGGGAGGCAGCAAAACAGCAACGCCTCGATCGCTCTGGACACCGCCGGGGTCACCGATGAGGTCAGGAACGGGTTCGTGAATGCTGGTAGTCGCCGGAGTCTTCCGCGACCGGCGAGGCGTCGTGGAGGTCGGCGGGCTCGTCGGCCCGGGAGCGGCGGCGGAGCAGGCGGATGCCGAGCGCGATGGCGGCGAGCAGGGCGGCGCCGAGCAGCAGGTACAGGGCGAAGCGGCCGACGAGGTGGTGGATGCGACGCCAGCTCTCGCCAGCCGCGTAGCCCAGCATGACGTGGACGGTCGCCCAGACCACGCCGGCGAGCGCGTTCCACACCAGGAAGGTCCGGTAGGGCACGCGCGAGGCGCCCGCCAGGCCGGGCAACAGCACCCGGGCGCCGGCGGTGAGCCGTCCCACGAACAGGGTGACGCCGCTGCGGCGGTTCAGGACGGCTTCGGCCCGGCGCAACCGCGCCGGCTTGACGCGCCTACCGATCGGCGACACCAGCAGCAGGTGGCGCCAGCGCCGCCCGAGCCAGTAGCCGGCCGAGTCGCCCGCGATCGCGCCGCCGATCCCGACCGCGATCGCCGCGGCCAGCGAGATCCGGCCAGAGTGCGCGAGCACGCCGCCGAGCACCAGGCCAGCTCGCCCGGCAGCACCAGTCCGATGAAGGCGGGGGCCTCCAGTGCCGTGAACATGAACAGCAGCGCCAGCGCCGCGCCGCCGTGCAGGGACAGGAGGCCCTCGACCACACCGCTCAACGGTCGCTTCACCCCCTTGGTCCCACTCTTTAGGAATCGGCCAGGTGGCAAGCCTTCCTGATCGCCCGGGGTCGGCACATCCGGGAAGACCCTGCCGGTTCCCTGAGCGATTCAGGGGAAGTCAAGGGGGGATCCCGGATGACGAGATGCCACCCGAGGTGGTGCCATGGCGCTGTGCCTCGAGACCAACTGAGGGGGAGATGGACCTGATCGGGGGTAACTCCAGGGGAATTCCCGATGTGCAGGTCCCGAGGTTTCTCTACCGGCGACGACGAGTAGATGAGTTCTGGGAGACTGAAACGTGGCTAGACAGGAGCAGGAAATGGAGTACTTCCGTCGGCAAGGGCTGATACGTCCTCGACAAGGCCGGATCCTCGGAGGCGTGTGCGCGGGCCTGGGTCGCCGATTCGGCATCTCGCCCTGGATGGCCCGCTTCCTTTTCATCCTGGTTCTCTTCATCGTGCCGGGAAGTCAAATCATTGTTTATCCTATTTTGTGGATCCTAATGCCTTCGGAGTAGTTGTGGGAGATGGGCTGATTAGATAAGCAGGGCAACCAGTGTCAGCGACGGGGCGGTTCGACCTGACCGACGCGCAGTGGGCGGTGCTGGAGCCGTTGCTGCCCAGGGGAAAGAAGGCAGGCCGGCCGCATCTGGCTCCGATCGGGAGGTGGCTTGCGGTCGGACCCGTCCGATAACCTCGAGTCGTGACCGTCCACGAGCTCTCCCGCCTCGACGCGCGCCGCATTGCCGTGCGCGCGCAGCGCTTGGATCGCCCGCGGCCGACCGAGCTGCTTGACGTGGTGCGCCAGCTGACTCTGCTCCAGGTCGATCCGACCGCCGCGATCGCCCCGAGTGCCGATCTGGTGGCCTGGAGCCGCCTTGGGTCGTCGTACTCGCCAGCCGAGTTGGACACCGCACTTGCGGACCGGACGCTGCTGGAACTGCGGGCGATGATCCGGCCCAGCGAAGACCTGGCGCTCTACCGCGGGGACATGGCCGACTGGGAGTGGGCCGAGCGCGGGGAGCTGCCCGGCTGGCGGGCGTCCCACCGCGACTGGGTGCGGGCCAACGACGCGTGTCGTCTGGACATCCTCGATCGGCTTGGCTCCTGGGGGCCGCTGCCGTCGCGCGATCTTCCGGACACCTGCAAGGTGCCGTGGCGGTCGACCGGGTGGACCAACAACCGCAACGTCACGCAACTGCTGGAGTTCATGGTGCTGCGAGGCGAGGTCGCGATCGCTGCCCGCCGGGGCGGCGACCGGCTGTGGGACCTGGCGACCCGGGTCTACCCCGATGACCCGGTGGTCCCCAGGGATGAGGCGCTGCGCATCCGCAACCAGCGGCGGCTGCGGGCTCTGGGCATCGCGCGCGCCCGGGGACCGGAATGCCCGGTCGAGCCGGTGGACGTGGGCGAGGCGGGCGAGCCGGCCGTGGTGGAGGGTGTCAAGGGCACGTGGCGAGTCGATGCTTCCTTGTTGGGCCAACCGTTCTCGGGGCGTGCGGCGCTGTTGTCCCCATTCGACCGGCTGATACACGACCGCAAGCGCACGGTCGAGCTCTTTGAGTTCGACTACCAGCTGGAGATGTACAAGCCCGCTGCCAAGCGCCGTTGGGGGTACTTCGCGCTACCGATCCTGTACGGCGACCGGCTGGTGGGGAAGCTCGACGCCACCGCCGACCGCAACGCCGGGGTGCTGCGGGTCGACGCGATCCACCAGGACGTGCCCTTCGACAGGACCGTGACCGCCGCAGTGGATGGCGAGATCAAGGACCTGGCTCACTGGCTCGAACTGGACCTCACGCTGCCCGGTTGAATGAGTACCTGAACTGCCTGAAACGGACCCTATGAAACACGGCCTAGTAGGACTCTGTCAGGTCGGGGCGCGTGGTCGTCCCGTTCGGCGTAGCCATCGCGGTGCGGGACGCTGGCACAGCGGACAGACGCCGGCCCAACAGGCAAGCAGGACTTGGAGCTCGCCAAGCAGCTGCCACAAGGTCAGGCCGACGCCGCCGGTTTTGGGTGGCGCAGCCGCTCCAGAGTCAGAAAGCCGTGCGCGACCGAGACCAGCGTGACGTGGTGGTGCCAGCCAGGCCAGCCGCGCCCCTCGAAGTGGTCCAGCCCAAGCGCAGCCGGCCCTGCCGAACCCCCTCCAGCAGCCGAGCCCTGGCCGTCTGCCGGTTCATCCCGGCCAGGTCGATGTAGATCCGCGTGGCCAGCAGCCGCGGCAGCTCGCACGCTTCCACGCGGACCGGCAGCAGCCGGTCTTGGTCGCTATTGTCGCGGAGGAACGCGCCGGTCCACTCATCGGTGCCGTACCGCGAGGCCAGGTAGGCTTGGGACAGCACTGCGATCGTCCGGTCAGCTTGTTGGAGGGCGTTGCGCATGCGCACCACGAAGTTCTCCCCGGGGCGGAAGTCCCAGGCTTGCAGGACCGTGGTGTAGCGCTCGGCCTCCAACTGCCAGGCGATCCACTCCGCCCAGGCCCGGTCGGCTTGGGTGTAGCTGATGAAGAAGTCCCGCCTCTCGCCTGGTTCGTCCACTCGGCTCGCCCTGTGCCATGCGCCCTGGCCTGACTGGCTTGTCCTACCACGTTGCAGCCGACAGGAGCCAGCCACTCTCCCGGGCTGGGCTGACCACGATATGCAGGCTCCAGGAAGGTAAACGCTTTACACGCGAGGCTCCACGAATCACCCTAGAAACGGCATACGTGCCGTAAAGCGTTAAACGGCTACTCGCGATTCTCCAGCTCTGCTACCACCGCCGCAAGCTACTCCGAGCTTCTTACGGTGTCGGGCGGTGTGGGGGTAATCGGCGCCCAGGGGGTTCTCGCGGGAGCTGAGCAATAGATCCTTGTTTCAAGCCTTCGGGGAGGCTATGTTACTTCGGCGCTACGGAAGCATTCGCTTGTCGGATGAGCCGGAGTCAGCCGATGCGTACTGAGGGGGCACATCCATCGCCGGGGCAGGTCCGACGCCGCGGCGTGGTGGCCGCCGCCAAGCGAATCGGGCCGCTGGTGTGGCAGGGCGCCAGGTACGACCAACCCTCCGTTCGACACGAGTCCCAAGCGGCCATCGGGTCGCTGCCAAGCGACGCAGCGTTCTCGGCTCCCACCAAGCATGAGGGTGACACGCCGACCCTCGCGTCCGGGACGGCCAATGCCAGTCCAGGCGGGGCACTCCAGTCTCGGATGACCGCGGGGGCTGGCCTGATTCTGCTCGTGGCCGTCGCCGTCGGGCTGTTCGGCCAGGGCGCCTACTACGCCCCAGTGCAGCGGTCCGTGGGGGCACTCGTGGCGGCGGCGACCGTGCTGGCGCTGGCCGCGTGGCCACCGACCCGCAGTGACGTCCGCCTCCTGCCGGTGGCTCCGGCGGTGGCACTGGCCGCGTGGGCAGCCCTCGACGCCGCACTGCACGGCGTCCCCGCGGCCAGTGTCGGGCTGGCGCTGCTGCTCCTGGCGGTTGTCGCCGTGCTGCTGGTGTGCCGTCGCATCGGGCGGGAGGACCGGGAGGTCCTGTTCATCGGCGTCACCGGGATCGGCCTGGTGGTGGCGCTGGCCGGGTGGCTGGGGGTTGCCGGCCGCGTCGGCGCGTGGGCGTTCCAGGCGCAGGGAGTGTGGCGCGCCTCGTCGCTGTTGAGCTACCCCAACGCGACCGCGGCCGTGCTGGCGCCCGTGGCCCTGCTCGTGCTTGCGCGCCTGGTCGACAGGCCGCGTTCCCTGCCGCTGGCGCTCGCGGTCACCGGCCTGCTGGCCGGGCTGGGCGCGACTGCGAGCCGGGCGGGCGCGCTCGCGCTGGCCGTCGGCCTGCTCGTGCTCGCCGGGCTGCAGGGGCCTCGCGCGACCGCTCGGGCCGCGGTCGGGCCGTGCGCCGGCGCAGTCCTGGCCCTGGCCTGCCTGCTGCCATCAATGCCGGTTGCCAGCCCGCCGCGACTGGCGCTCGCTCTTGTCGGCCTTTGTGCCGGATTGACCCTCGCCGCCGTCATGGCGCGGCTGCGGTGGCGGTCGGCCGTCGCGCTGCTGCTGGCCGGCGCGCTGGCAGGGGGTCTGGCGCTGGTCGCTCTGGGCGGCAGGGGGGCGGGTGAGGCGATCCGGACGGTCGCCGAGGCACGGATCAACCTCGCCTCACCAGACCGTGGCGCCGCGCTGCGCGCCGCCCTGCGGGCAACCGCTGAGCATCCTGTGGTCGGCGCCGGCCCAGGACTCGCCGACCTGCGCTGGAAGGAGCCGGACGGTGGCATACACTTCTTCGCCTACGCGCACAACGAGTACGCCCAGCTCGCCGCGCAGCTCGGTCTTGTCGGCCTCACGTTGCTCGCGGTCCTGCTGCTCGCGATCGCCCGTGTGTTGTGGAGCGCGCGCCCCACCGGCCCATCGGAGGCGCTCTGGGCGGGTGTGGTCGCGGCGATGGCAGCCTTCGCGGTGCACAGCGGCTTCGATTTCGTCTGGCACCTGCCAGCGGTGGTGCTCACCGTGATGCTGCTGCTCGGCGCGGTCCTGCCGGCGCCCCATGGCGCCCGGTGCCCGCACGCGGTCCGTCATCGTTCAAGGAAGGGAGGTCGATGAGAACCAGGCTGCGAACTAAGGTTGCGGCCGCCGTGGTGGCGATCGTCGTCGGCGGCGTGCTGGCGCTGTTCGCCACAGGCGGTCCGGCGGTCGCGTTCTTCTCCGGAGGGCTGTTCCTGGACGTCCAGGTCGAGTCTCCGGCAACGCTGGTCGCGCGGGGAGCCGCGGTGGATGTGCCGCTGGAGGTCACCTGCAACGCGTCCTTCGCAGACGTCTTTGTCACCGTCACCCAGAAGGCCGGCTCAGGCGTGGCCCAGGGCTCCGGCTCGACCTCGGTCGGCTGCACCGGGTCGGGTCAGCAGATCCGCGTCCGCGTCCGCGCGAGTGGGGCGAAGACCTTCAAGCAGGGCACCGCCGTCGCAGACGCCGAGATCTTCGGCTGCAACCAGACCACCTGCGGCAGCGAGACAGATAGCGAGGTCATCACCATCCAAAAGTGAGGTCGGCCACCCACGATTCCACGGGAGGACGCCGCCGCGGTTCCCACCCAGGCGCGTCCTCCCGGCTGTGGGTGAGTTGGCCGGTGACGCCCGGTATGGCGGACCCGGACGGTGAGCTTGGCCAGGGCGAATGCGCACCCCGGGACTCTTGAGGATGCTGTGATCGACACCCTGGGCTGGGGTGTCCTGGCTGTCTGACCAGCGCGGCTCGTGGTCCGGTCAGGTCAACGCTTTACACGCAAGACTCCACGAATCACCCTAGGACACGCATCTACGCCGTAAAGCGTTAACCGGCTACTGGCGATTCTCCAGCCCTGCTACCACCGCGGCAAGTCGTTCCCGGCTTCTCCGTGTCGTGGTGGTCGGGGCCCAGCCGGGCCCCGCGGATGCGAAGGGCGCGCTCAAGCGGGGGCCGGGGCGCCGTCCAAGTCGCCCTGGGCATCCTGGACCTCCTCGGGGGGAGGTCCATCCACCCGTTAGCGGGTGATAGAGCGGGGTTGGTGGTCTGGCCGTGCCGCGCCGGCCCTGCGTCCCAGCAGGCTGACCGCCGCCACGGTCCGTCGCCACGACGCCGTCAAGGCCGCCCGCTCGCGGGCGGGGGTGGCGGGATTGTCGAGCGCGGCGGCCACCGGCAACACCCGATAGGTGCCGAGCTCCACCCAGGTCGGCGTGTAGCGCACCCGGACGGCTACGAAGCGGCCGCCACGCCGCTGCACGTCCACCAACGCGATCACCCCGTCCTGGGTGGCAGCTGGACAACAGCGGGGTGACTCGTTGGACAGGAAGTTGCCCAGCCCGTACAGCACGTACTTGTCCCCGATGCGTTCGACCGGCTGTACCACGTGGGCGTGGCTGCCGATGAGCAGGTCGATGTCAGGCGAGGCCAGCAGGGTCCGAGCCAGCGCCCGCTGCTCGGCGGTGGGGGCGACCTGATACTGCGTGCCCCAGTGCAGGCTGACGGCGACGAACTGCGCGCCGGCCCGCTTGGCGGCGCGGGCGTCGGCCAGGATGCGCCGCGGCGAGATGAAGTTGACCAGCCAGCGCTGGCCGGCGGGCCGGGTGTCGCCGCCGTTCAGCCCGTAGGTGTAGGCGAGCAGCCCGGCCCGGATGCCGTTGACCAGGTGGATCTCCGGTCTTGTGGCCTCGGCCGCGCTGCGGGCGGTGCCAGCATGCCCCACGCCCACGCGATCCAGCGCCCCCAGCGTGGCCGCAACCCCCCGCGGGCCTTGGTCCATGGCGTGGTTGGAGGCGACCGAGCAGCTGCCGTAGCCGGCGGCGCGGATGGCGTCGGCCAGCTCCGGAGGGGTGTTGAAGGTGGGATAGCCGCTGACGTGGCGGTCATCGGGCGACAGCGGGGTCTCCAGGTGGCACACGGCCAGGTCGGCTGCGGTCAGCGCGCCCTGGACGGGGGCCAGCATCGGGCGGAAGTCATAGGCGGTGCCGGTCTTGGCCCCGTACCGCTTTGCCTGCTGCGCCACCGCATCATGGACGAGCAGGTCCCCGGTTGCGGACAGGGTGAACGAGCCCACTGTCCGTGGAGTCGGCTGCGGTTGCGCGCCGGCCGGCGGTGATGACCGTGGCGATGTCGAAGCTGCTGTTGAGGGGGGAGGCTGGGTGTTGCGGCCAGTGGTGCACGCGCCCAGGAGCATGGCAAGGAGCAAGCCGGCAGCCAGGCCGCGAATGCGGCGCCAGAGCATCTCCCCCCTAACAGGCTCGATGGCGCAAACAGGCACTTGCAGGAAACCATAGCGTCGCACCGTTACCTGGGATCTCCAAGGGCATGAATCGGTGTGCGGGATGGACCTGAGCGGGCGCGTGGCGCTGCCGAGCGGGGCATCCAGGGGAAGCTTGGGGCGGTCTGGCGTCGCTGATCGACGGCTGGCGCAACCGTATCGCATCAGGCGAAGCCGTCGGAACCAGCCGCCGACCACCGCATCGAAGAGGCCGCCATACTGCGCCGCTGGGCCGCCTACCGGGCGTTCGAGCAGCGACGTTCAGCGCTCCAGGGAGGTGAACGCTTTACACGCGAGGGTTCGCGGATGTCTCCCGAACGGCGCGTTACCGCCGTATGGTGTAAAGCGTTGCTGCCCTGGTGATTGTGCGGCAGCGGACGGCAGGCTGCAACCTCAGGGCTGGTGGCAGGGCTCCGGCGTTCTCTCGATATGCCCGATGATGCGGTAGTGACCGATAGTGTGGAGCAGGCAGGAACTTCCGGGATCATGCGGTTCTCACAGCCTCATGACCACGGTGGAAGCCCGTGCCTGCCGCGGCCGCGATGAGCTGCCGCAGGCAATCAACCGTGATCGGAGGATCGTCATGGCACCACCAGACGTTTCCTTGCCGCCCTACATCCGCCAGGCCGGCGAGCATCAGCGGCTGGCCTATACCGGCGGCCACGAGCTGGCCGTCGTCCTCGACGCTGTCATCACCGACGGCCAGCTCACCGTCATCGACGTGCATGCCCGGCGCGGCGACGCCTCACCGGTCCACATCCACAGCCGCGACGACGAGGCGTTCCTGCTCCTGGACGGGGCCATGACCATCTGGGTCGGCGACCAGCGCCACCAGCTGCGCCCCGGCGGGATCGCGTTCCTGCCCCGCCAGATGCCGCACGCCATCCGCTACGACATTGCCTCCCGGGCGCTGGTCCTGTCCACCCCGGCAGGGTCCCAGGAGGGGGTGTTCCGGGCGACCGGCTGGGACCTGAGTCAGCCCAGGCCCAACGGCTGGCAGATCCCGCCGGAGGCGCTCCGCAAGGCAGCGGAGCAAAACGGGGTCACCCTGACCGGGCCGCCCCACGGCCTGGACGACTGAGCGCCTTACGTTCTCTGAGAAGGCTCAGCGGTGCTGTCTGCGCCGGCCTCCCGCCCGGCCCCGCCCAGCGCGCTGCCGGGCCGGACGCGAGCGGGGAGACCTTTGCGGCCGCCGATCGGGTGGACGGTGGGCAGCGCCCAGTGCGGGCGGAGCCCGAAGTACAGATGCCCGGCGAGCTGGTTCAGGCCGAGCAGGCCGGCGGCGCCGGCCGCGCTGAGGGCGGCCAGCGCCAGGGGGTGGGTGTCGCGGCGTCGCAGTGCCGCTACCACCAGGCCGAGCAGGATCACGATCGGGATCACGAGCAGGTAGGTGGCGGCAAGCAGGGCGGCAAGCCGGAGCGGCTGGCGCTGGGCGATGCGGTTGAGGGCCTCGACGGTGGCGCGGTCAACCTGGAACATCGGCGGCCTTCTGCTGGTCAGCCGGCGTTGCAGGTCGTCCTCACCGAGGCGACTGCGCCGCACGCGTGGCACCGAGGCAGCCGCACTCGTCGGAGTCCTCGCCAGCCGGAAAGGCGCTCGCGGAGCACGCCCCCGCTTGCCTGTGCTCCTTCTGCCCGGAGCTGGCGGGGATGTGCCGGCCGTGATCACGCTCGACCATAGCCGTGCCGCGATCGCGCTGACGGGGCGCCGGTCGAACAGCGGCGTCCGCAAGGACAGTCTCGGCTACGCGGAGGCGACCTCGGACCTTCGGCCGGTGAGAAACCAGACACCAATCGCGCAGAGCACCGCAACAACGATGCCAGCGATGGCCCGCTTGATGTGGTGGTGGGTCGACCCAGCCAGATACCCCGGGAACCACGTCGGCAGCTTGCCGGACGGGGTCGCGAAGTAGTAGATCCCGGCCACCAGCGCCAACAGGCCGATGATGACCAGGACGACCACGATGAGCTGGGCTGATGAACGTCTCCCTGTTGTCGCCATCGCGTCCTCCTCTTGGACGGAGCGTTCGGCGGAATCTACTACGGGACCGAGATCCCGCGACGCATGGGCCCCGACGCGAACGCCCGGGGGCGCGCAGTCGGGGCGCGATGCTCAGCGGTCGCCGTGCACCGGGCGCGCTGTCTGCCCAGCGACGTTTAGCTCAGGAGAGGTGAACGCTTTACACGCGAGTGCTCGCAAATCACCCTAGACGACCAGGTAGGCCGTAAAGCGTTGAACGGCTACTCGCGATTCTCCAGCGCCGCCACAACGGCCGCAAGCCCGCTCGCGGCTTCGCACGGTGTCGGGGTGGTCGGGGGCCCAGGCGGGCCTCCCAGGGTCTCAAACCACACAGGGGTCGCGCCCATCTCCTCGACGGCCGCTGCGACTCCACGGCGCTCCTTTGCCAGCTCGCCCATGACGCTGGAGATGAAGAAGCGCTGCGTCCGTCGACCTGCCAGGAGCCTTCCGCCCGGCGATCGCGGTGGCATCCGACCGCCTTGCTCTGCCTTCACGACATCGGTCGAACAGCATCAGGTGCCCCAGCCGCGCGGGGTTGCGGAAACCACAGCCGGCCGCGCTCGACGACAAGCCCATGCACGAGACGCACATCGTGATTCGCGTGGCCGCCACGTACTCGAGCGCCCGCTCATAGCACAGGAGCGGCGCGCCCGGCCCGATCAGCAGGTCTCGGCGCAGATGCGCCGGGACCTCTACGCGCGTGACGTGGTGCCATGCCGCCAGCCCGTGCCGAGGCCGGCCCGGTCGCCAGCCTCCCAGTTGCGCGCAAGCGCGGCTGCCTGCCATTCCAGCGCCCGGGTTGCCGTGCGCGGCTCCTGGGCCGTCCTGGCGCGCTCCAGCGCCTGCCGCTGCGCCTCCGGCTCGTCACGGCGTACCCCCAGGGCTGCTGCGATCCTTGGGGACCTCGATCGTGCGCCGCGTGCGCCACCGCTTCGGGTGGCGGCGTAGCGAGGCCTCGGTCTCCCGAGCCAGGTCGGCGGCGTAGTCCGCGGCGCTGCGCCGATCCTGGCCGGGGCGGCCGAGCGCGCCGAGCAACCCCCACTCGGCCTTGCCGGCCGGAGTCGGCTGCTTGGTGCGGTGGCTGGTCATGGGACGCCTCACCCCGGTCGTGGTTCGGCTTCCAGCGGCAACGGTACGCGCGTACTCGCCCATCAGGGCCACATCCCCAGTGCGTGGGCGGCACCGGTAGGGTGCCGCTCGAGGAGAGCCGCTCCCAGCGGCGGTGGCGCTCCAGCTCCCTGCCCGGTGCCGTTGCCCCGGAGGTCATGGCATGGCCTTGCTGCGGCGCTCCCCTGGACGCCTGGAGACCTCGGTCGTGCGCTTGTGGTGCCACCGCTGCGGGTCCTTGGCGAGCGACTGCTCAGCCTCGGCCGCCAGCGCACGCGCGTACTGCTCGGCGGTATCGGTGCGCTGGTCCTGACTCGATCCTGCGGGCCTTGTGGCTCGCCGGGTCGCCTGGCCGTCGCGTGGTGTGCGTGGTCGTCTGGTGGCCATCGTGTCCTCCTCGTGGCGTAGGGCGGCTCAGCGGCGGCAGGCGTAGCAGAGCTGCCACGTCCCGCCCCAGCCGTCCAGCAGCCCACTGGTGAGGTTGGCGCTTTAAGAAACAACAGACCACGCGGCCAAGCACTTGACCGGCGACGGCCTCCACGTCGCCGGTCGTGAGCCGTTGGTCGCTGCGCATCACCGGTCGGAGCGTTCTACGTCGTGTGGCCACGTAAGGAGAGTCCCAGGCCGATTCTTGGTGCGGC
>WNFZ01000674.1_pt1 | contig 34098 bp, 29 predicted proteins | sample 5400081 | NCBI WGS metagenome assembly WNFZ01 (sample SAMN13153365, study PRJNA577476) | soil metagenome | isolation source: 80 cm soil or saprolite under grassland replicate 1 | place: USA:California | collected 2016-06-15 | reverse complement strand
CAAATTTTAACGGATAACGCGCGCCGCAAAAGCCGGTTGTCAACAATCGCTGCCGCCATTATGTTTCGCGCCTCATGCCGAAGCCGATCGCTCGCAGCAAGACACGTAAATCAGTCGCAAAGCGCTTTAAAATCACCGCGCGTGGTAAAGTGTTGCGAGCACACTCTGCGCGACGCCATTTGTTGTCCGCCAAAAACGCTAAACGTAAACGGCGGTTGAGCAAAGCAGCGCGCGTGGACGAGACGGATGTCGCGCGCATAAAGTCGAATCTGCCATTCGGCTAGAAACGGCCAAATCGGCAAACGCTTCGGTAGTTTTAGCTAGTACTGGTGGAGTTCCGGTACGACTGCAGTCCGCGTCGTTGTCGTTGTAGCGGTTCTGGTGGTGGGCGTGCCGTACCACTGCCGGGCGGCCTCCAACGAGTCGGGTGCAGGCTCTGGACTGTAAAGATCGCGCCGATTAACCAGTGTTGTGCAGGAGTTCGTCATACCGACGAGAACAATAAGAAACACCAGAGCGAGCCATTTCACGGCGCGATGCAAACAGAACCATGATTGCTTGTCAATGCGATGATTTTTCCACTTGTGGGGAAATCTTCGGAGTTCACGGTTGCGCATGGCGATTCTTGCGAGAAAATTTGCTCTCCGTCAGGGGCTATGGACTGAGGACTTACGAATCCCGCCAGGGCAGGAATGCAGCAACGGTAGTCTGATCCTCCGTGCCGTAGTTCTCTGGCGGAGCTTTTTATATCGCGCGCCGGTACTGTCCTTGACCAAGCTAAAGCAGATACATCGCCTGTTCATGAGTTATGAAACTCGTTAAAGTAAAAACGGCGCGCTTTTCGCAAGTGATCGAAAAATGCGGTAAGCCGCAGGTGTACACTCTCTGGCAAAAGCCGTCTGCCGATCGACATCTTCAATCGCAAATAAAGAGCAATCGGGTCATGACAGTTCAAAAGAGCGAGAGCGGGACGGACTTTGGAATCGTCGGCTTCAAAGAAAGAAAGGGCGCAACCTATCTCGTTTTTCCCAAGTCGCTGAAACGCTTCGCAGACAAGCGGATCGTTGGGATCGACTGGGCGCTTATTTCGTGAATAGCCGCTTTACCCCGGCGGCCAGGCGAGCGCCCGTTTGCCCAGTAAATGGACATGCAGATGCGGCACGCTTTCGCCCGCGTCGGGACCGCAGTTGATCACCACGCGATAACCGCCAGACAGCTCCAGTTTCTTCGCCACATCGCGGGCGACTATAAGCAATTTGCCAAGCAACGCGCGATCATCGTCGGTCGCATCCGTCAGGCGCGGAACCACCTTTTTCGGCACGATCAGCACATGCACGGGGGCTTGAGGGTTAACGTCGTGAAAAACGACAGCGTCGTCATCCTCCCAAATGATTTTCGCCCGGATTTGTCGTGCGATAATTTTTTCGAAAATCGTCATGGCGTTTTGATAGGTTGAAGTCTCGGCCAGCGGGTTGCTGTAAATCTGCGCAATCTGACGCTAATTCAAACCCGAAGATGAAGTCGTGTTGCCGAATCTTCCAAATTTTCAACGCATGGAGCAATCCATTCGTGGGGCATCAGTCGCCGCTGTTAGTCTTTCGCGGACGAAGCAAACAATTTCCTCGCGCAGAGCATCGCAGGCGCGTGTCCACGTTTTGACGCCGCGAAGATGTTTCACGCAAGATTGAAGCGAACAAAGCCGAAGATTGTCGACGCCGGTTTCGATCAAGCTGTTGATTCGCTTTTCCAGAAGATCAAAAAACGCGAGCTCATAACCTGCGCCGGCATGCCGCGCAATATCCAGCAACGAGATGGAAATGGGCGGCGGCGAGGGCGCAAAATGCGGCACAATCTCCTTGTAACCTATGGCTTTCAGAACGTACCGCACAGTCTGCGACAACTGGCTAAAGGCGACCACGTTTTCGTCATTCCGCAGGTGCAGGTAAAAAGCAATGCTTTCCGTTACATGATCGGTGAGCCACCAGCTGGGATAACCAGCTTCGTCAGCCGCCCGCGTGATCGCAGCGTGTAGCCAATCGCGGCTGAACTCGAAGAGTTGTCCCGAATTTGTGCGGAGATAGGGAAATTCTCCCTTAAACGCGACCATGATTCTTGCTGATTGGCACGTTGCGCGATCCTTGCGTGGATTTCGGTGCTGTCTCGGGCGGAAACAGTTCCCGCTGGAGCGCATTGGGTTTTACGCGACGTCCCAATGTATGAATGGCGTCTACAAATTGGTCGACATCCTGAAATCGCTGATACACTGACGCGTAACGCAAATAGGCTACTTCATCGAGGGCGCGAAGTTTTTCGAGCACTTTGGACCCAATCACTGATGAAGGAACTTCGCGCCCGCCGGTTTCCAACTCGTGCACAATCTCGTCTACCACGTCCTCTAAGGTAAGAAGACTGGTAGATCGTTTTTCAAACGCTTTGGCGATGCTGGTAGCTAGTTTGCGCCGATCGAACGGTTCATGTGTTCTATTACGCTTCACAACACGGAGATCAGAGCGTTCGATTTCTTCATAAGTGGTGAATCGATATTTGCACTTCAGACATTCGCGGCGGCGGCGGATGCTGGAAGCATCCCGCGACTGACGGGAATCGATGACCTTGTCATCACGAGACCCGCACTTGGGGCAACGCATAGTGTTGAGCGCTAATTAGCACACCATAAGTTGTGGCGTCAATCCTTCTTTAAGCCCATTTTGCGTGGCGATTTAGTGTGGGCAGCGCATTGACGTGACAACATGCCAACGCTACCGCATTCGGAAATGCAGAACCACAACGCGCGCAGCGCAGCCTATGGCCCGTGGCTAGTCGCCCTGGGCGCAGCGCTTTGGGGCACAGAAAGCGCATGGCGTATTCCGCTCAATGCGGTTTTCGACGCAAAGGTAATCGTCTTCTGGGAGCATGCACTTCTCCTCATCATGTTCCTGCCAATCCTGATCTCGCGTTTGCACGAGATTCCAAAGGTCAACGCCCACGCATGGGGCTTCCTTCTTTTCTCCGGATTCGCTGGCTCAGCAGTCGGCACATTTTTTTTCACGTTGGCCTTGAAACACGGTAACCCGACCGTGGTGAACGTGATCCTAAATATCCAGCCCGTTATCTCGACGATCGGCGCCTTCGCGCTTTTTGGTGACCGGCTTGCGCGGCAATTCTTCTTTTATGCTGGCATTGCTATCCTCGCTGGCATCTTCGTTTCTGTTACACATCCGACCATGATTGGCGTTTCGTTCGAACACGCTGGCCTGAATATCGGCACCGCTTATGCATTGGTATGTGCGCTGTTCTGGGGACTATCAACTGTCGCGGGTCGTGGCGTTATGATGGGTATGTCCCTCCAACTCGCCTCCAGCATGCGCATCGTCGTCGGGCTTACGTGCATGACACTGATTCTTCTGGTTTATGGCAAACTGAATGGCGCGGCGCTCTGGCCAGTGGCCGCGCAAGCGCATCCCACGAAGGCAATGGTTTGGCTGATTCTACTGGCGTCAGTCTCAGGCGGAATTCCGCTCTTAATTTATTTCCAGGGCTTGCGCCTCACGCGCGCATCGACCGCGGGGTATTTCGAGATGATGCAAACGCTCGCTGCCGTTTGTATCACCTGGGGTTTCTTTCATGCCAGTCTTTACCTGCACCAGGTCATTGCGGCCATCGTGCTGATTGGTGCCGTGGCCATGGTGCACCAGGTGCAACAACACGTTGAGCCGGCCGAGCGTTAAGATTCCGCATGGGCAGCCAGGCGGGGCGCGCCGTAGGAAACTAGCTCGTGTTCTTCACTTGCTTGCCTTCGCTTGGTTGCGCCGTTTTCTCCGGAAACTCGAAACGGATTTTCCCGTCCTCAAGTTTCAAGTAGGCAGAGAACGGCCGGCCGCGTTTTGAAATGAAGCCGTCGAGGAGATCGGTTTTCCCCAACATAACGAGTTTCTGCGCCTGCTCTTTCGAGATCTCGCGACCGAGAATTGTTTTGCTTAGTTTGAATTTGCATGGTCTGCGGTCAGCCTGTGAACGTTCACAAATGTAACTGTTTTCAGTCTCAAAAATTTTACCGCCGCACTTCGGACATTTCCCGATGGGTTCGCTGCCAGTGAAATCAATTTTCGGCGCAACCTCCGCTGCTTTCCTTTTTCCTTTTGGTTTCGGCTGGCGCTTTTCGAATTCGAAGCCAACGTCTTTCTTGTCGGTCAATACGAGAAACGCTTTGAAGGGCCTGCCTTTACGGGAAATGAACCGCTCGAGCAGATCTGTCTTGCCGGTTGCGAGCAGTTTCTTCACCTGATCGCGATCGATCGGTCGCTGCAAGATGACTTTGCCCGATCGAAAGTCGCATGTCTTTTCCGGGCCGACCGAATTCTCGCAGATGTAGCTCATTCCGAGCTCGAACACGCGACCGCCACACTTGGGACATTTGCCAAGCGGCTCCTGACTCGAAAAATCCACCGGTTGCGCAGCGCCGTTCTCCTGTCCGTTTGATCCGAAATCGAATTCTGCCTTGAAGTCGTCGCTGAGTTTCAGCAGGGCATGGAAACGTTTGCCTTTTCTGCTGCGAAAGCCGTCCAATGGTCCTACGTGTTTGTCCCGGACGAGAGTCTCAAATTCTTCGCGGCTTAACAACCGACCAGCGATGGTTTTCCAAATCGTAAAATCACATTCCTCATTTGTGCATGTGAAACTCTTGAACCGCTCGATGATAGGCGCGCCGCACTTGGGGCATTGTCCGAACGGCTCACTGTCCGGCATGTGTTCGTCTGGATGAAAATGTTTGGCTTTCCCGACGATATCGTTAGTAAGCTCGCGAATGTCGCGCATGAACGCGTCACGCGTGAGCTTGCGATGTTCGATCTCGCGCAGACGAAATTCCCATTCGCCGGTCAGTTCGGGACTGGTTAACTCCGGCACTGCATTTTTTAAAAGTGTGATTGTCTGGATCGCTTTCGGCGTCGGTTGCAGTTCCTTACCATGTCGTATCAAATAATGCGCTGAAATCAGTGTCTCGATGATGGTCGCGCGCGTTGCCGGCGTGCCGAGTCCTTTCTGCTTCATCGCGTCGCGCAATTCTTCGTCTTCGACAAGTTTCCCCGCTGCCTCCATCGCGCTGAGCACGGTCCCTTCGTTGTAGCGAACAGGAGGCCTGGTCTGCTCGATTTTGATTTCGATACGCTCCGTATGAACGCTCTCGCCCTGCGTCACGGCTGGCAGATTTTCTTCCGGCTTCTCACTCGCTGCTTCGCGTCCATAAACTTCAAGCCATCCAGGCGCTACCAGAATTTTTCCATCCGTCTTGAACTGCTCGCCTGCGACCCGCGTAATCCGGGTGGTGTTCTCGTATTGTGCCGGTGGAAAAAATACAGCTACGAAGCGCTTGCTCACCATGTCGAAAAGCGCTCGCTCATGGTCGTCCAGCGATCGGGCGGCAGTGCCGGTCGGAATAATCGCGAAGTGATCGCCGACTTTCGCGTCATTGAAAATGCGTTTGTTCGGCCTGACCCAATTGTTTTCGACCACTCTTCGCGCGAACGGATTGTCGACCTTATTCAATGTCGATCTTACGGTCGGGAGATAATCTTCGGGCAACGCGCGCGAGTCCGTGCGCGGATAAGTAATAAGCTTGTGCTTTTCGTAAAGCGCCTGTGCGATTTGCAACGTGCGTTTCGCGGAAAATCCGAGTCGATTATTCGCTTCGCGCTGCAAGGCAGTGAGATCATAAAGCTGAGGCGCCACTTGCGTGCTCGGCTTCTTTTCCTCCAGCTCGACGACGCCCTGCTTGCCGCTGCATTTGCGCTGGATGGCCTCGGCGATTTCATAATGCCACAATCGCGCCGCGGCGCGGTGCTCTTCCCATAACGAACCGCGTTCAATGGCAAGCCGCTGTTCCGCATCGGGCAGAGTCAATTGCAGCCGATGGAGCAGTCTCTTAGTTCTCTGACTTTCGTCCTCGTCTTTCTGGAATGCTTCGTCGAACCAGCGTCCTGCATATTCGCCGGCAGCGGCGCGGAATATGCCGATGATCTCGTGTAGGTCGCGCGGTTTAAATTCCCGAATCTTGTTCTCGCGCTCGACGATGATTGCCAGCGTCGGCGTCTGCACGCGGCCGAGTGAAGTCACGGTGCTCCCGCGCCCACCGCTTAGCCGCAGAGTAAAGGCGCGTGTCGCGTTGATGCCGACCAGCCAGTCCGCTTCGTTTCGGCTGCGGGCTGCGCTGGCCAGCGGCTGCATCTCAGCATCGCTTCGCAATCGCGAGAAGCCTTCGCGGATGGCCTCAGGGGTCATCGATTGTAGCCAGACACGCTTGATCGGTTTTTTCGTTCCGGCGTATTGGATGATGTAGCGAAAAATCAATTCGCCTTCCCGTCCGGCGTCGCATGCATTGATAATCTCCGACACGTTCTTATCTCTAATAAGCTTGCGAAGAACATTGGCTCGACCGCTCATTTTCTCGGCCGGCTCCAGCTCGAATTCGACCGGCATGATGGGCAACTTCGTCATGTCCCACTTGTCCTGCTCTTTCATGGAAGCAGGCACCGCGAGCTCAAAGAGATGACCGACCGCCCAGGAGATCACATATTTCTCGTTGTCGTAGTAATCCTTACCTTTTTTGAATCCGCCGAGGGCCTTGGCGATATCGGTGGCAACCGAAGGCTTCTCGGTGATTATGAGGGACTTGGACATAGGGCAGCAATCGAACTCAGTCGGGGCGTCTTTGCAAGTCAGAGCAGTTTGCCTGCACCGTCAAAGGCGGAGTAAGTCTTTGGCCTAGCCCAACTTGACGAAATATTTCCCGGGCAACTGCTTGACTAGGCGTTTCAATTCTAACTGCAACAATGTCGACGAAACGATCGAGCTCGGCAATTTGCTTTTAACGGAGATATTATCAATCGACGTCTCAGTCGCGTCAATCGCGTCATAAACACGTCGTTCTTCGTCAGATAGCGGCGGTAATGGGCGCGTAGCGGCCTCGGGTGACGGTCTCGTTTCGGGAAGGAGAATTTGCAAATCGTCCAGAATGTCGCTGGCGTCCATGACGAGTTTAGCTCCTTGTTGGATGAGGCGATTCGATCCCATTGCGCTGGGCGCGTTAATGTGGCCGGGTACCGCGTAAACTGAGCGCCCCTGTTCCAGGGCCTGCGCTGCGGTGATGAGGGCGCCGCTATTCAAACCAGCTTCCACCACGAGAATGCCGTGGCTCCAGCCGGAAATGATCCGGTTGCGCATCGGGAAAGTTTGACGGTCTGGTTCAATCTCCATCGAGAATTCAGAGACGATCGCGCCATTTCCTGCTCGGATCTTTTCGGCAAGCGCAGCGTTCTCTGGCGGATAGAGCTTTGCTAACCCCGAGCCGATCACTGCGATCGTGCGTCCTTTCGCAGCGAGTGCCCCTTGATGGGCAGCGGTGTCGATCCCGCGCGCGAGGCCACTGATTACGGTTAATCCCGCGTAGGCCAGTTGGTAAGCCAGCTTCTTGGCCGACTCCGTGCCGTAGTGCGTTGTGCGCCGCGCGCCAATAACTCCAATGGCGTGGTGATCGCGCTCCTGTAGTTCGCCCCAGACGTAAAGAAGGATCGGCGGCGCATGAATTTCGCGCAATGGCCGGGGGTAGGATGGCGACTCCTGTGTAATGACGGTCGCTCCAAAATCGCGAAGCCGTTTCACCTCCGCGGCAAGATCGACAGTCGATTCCCAGTTTGAAATCTGGTCCGCAACTTCATTGCCGATTCCTTCGACCTTGCGAAGCTCACTGCATTTTGCAGCGAGTATTTGCTGCGGCTCCTTAAAAACTTCCAACAATTTGCGCAACCGCACCGGCCCAACGGTTGGCAGCATGTTGAGCGCTATGCACGCTTCAGTCGCGTTCATTTGAAATTGGGGAACGAGGGGCGATTAACCACAATCGCCAGTAGCGGTTCGGTGAACCGCAACTACCATTCAAAACGGAATCTCGTCCTCGTCTGGCTCGGCTGGCGCTGATGCTTTGGGTGGTGCAGTGGTTGATCGATTCTCTCCAGTCATTTCGCCTGCACCACCAGCTCCACCGGGACGTCCGCCTAGCAACTGCATGCTCTCGCCAACGACGCGCAGCCTTGTTCGCTTCTGCCCGGTTTGCTTGTCGTCCCAGCTGTCCATTTGCAAACGCCCTTCGATGAAAACTGGCCGTCCTTTCTTCAGGTATTCGCCGGCGATCTCAGCCAGGCGTGCCCAGAGCACAACGTCAACATAAGTGACTTCCTCGCGTCTTTCTCCGCTGTCGGTGGTATAAACGCGGTTTACGGCGATGCCGAGATCGCAGACTGCGCTGCCCTTTGGCGTGTAACGCACTTCGGGGTCGCGAGTGAGATTTCCGAGCAGAATAACTTTGTTAAAGCTGGCCATATTCGCGTTATAACGAAATCACTTTCGTTTAGCCACCTTTTTTGCAGGCTTCTCCTTCTTCTCACGCAACCGTTCGTAATTCTGTCGATACACTTCCGGATCGAGCTTAAATTTCGCTCTTAATTTCGCTATCACTCCCGGATCAGCGTTAAAAACAAGATTCACGTAATATCCGGAATCGAGCGGGCCGGCCACGTAGGAAAACTGGCGTCTATCCATCTTCTGCACCTGTTCGATCTGAGCTCCTTCTTTTTGAAACTCCGATTCCAGCCGATCGATAATTTCCCTGATGGTGTCTTCTTTGCCCTGAGCGTTCAGCACCAGCAGGGCTTCATAACGGCGGTTCATGTTTCTTCGATTTTGTTGAAAGTGTTCATCGCGGAAACAAGACCGTTGTCAATCGCGGATTTCACAGCATTCACTGCGCGATTAATTGTCGATCTAACCAAAGGTTTCTCTTCATCGAAAAAGCGGTTCAATACGTAATCGACTGATCCTTCGCGTGGTGCGTCGCCGATCCCGATGCGCAAGCGCGGAATGTCCTCCGTTCCGAATTGCATTATGATCGATTCCAAACCGTTATGGCCGCCTGATCCGCCGCGCGCGCGTATGCGCAGGCGACCGAGCGCTAATGCAAAATCGTCGAGGATAATTAGAATTTCCTGAGGCTCGATTTTATAGAATTGCGCAACCGCAAGAAGCGGATAGCCACTCCGATTCATGAAGCTTGTCGGTTTGATCAAAAGCACGGCGCCACATTTAGCCAGGAGGGCGTCCCACTTTGACGATTTCTCCCACATCGATCCAAACTGCGCGCAGAGCTGATCGGCAACCATGAACCCGATATTGTGACGTGTGGCCGCGTATTGCGGACCGGGATTTCCGAGACCGGCGACCAGGCGGATTGGTTTCTCTTCCACTGTCGCGAAATCGAAAATCCAAAAACTTGTCGTGAGCGAAACGAAGCGGAGTCGAACGGATCAGAATCCGAAATTGGATTACTTCTTCTGCTCCTTCTCTTTCGGAGCTTTTTCCTTTGCAGCCGGAGCGGGCGCAGCACCTTCGCCTTCTTCCTTTTTCTCGGTGATCACTTCCGGTCCCGCCGCTGCCACTTCGGCTTCCGCGACCGCAGGCTCCTCTTCGACTATGGGCGCGACCACGGAGAACGCAGTAAGATCGGGCTGCACCTTTGCCGTTACCCCGGACGGCAATTGAATATCGCGAACGTGAATGGAGTCACCAATGTTCAGTTGAGACACATCCACCGTGATTCGATCCGGCAAATCGCCCGGGAGACATTCAATCGCCAGTGCGCGCAAGCTTTGTTCAAGTAGCCCCCCGAAAGTTTTGACGCCCACGGCCGTGCCGGTCGGTTCGAGAGGAACTTCGGCTTGAATCTTCTGGTCCATGGAAATGGCGTGAAAATCGACATGACGAATCTCACCACCGACGGGCGAGTGTTGCACCTCCTGCACAAGCGCGGTGCGACTGGATCCTTCGCCGGCAATCTCCAGTTCAACTAAAACGTTTTCTCCGGAAGCGTGGCTCATCATGGCGTTGATCTCGCGCGCGGCGACTTGCAATGCCTGCGGTTTATTGTTGCCGCCGTAGATGATCGCAGGAATTAGTCCGCGCGCCCTGAGTTTGCGCACCGCTGAGCGTCCCACATCCCTCCGTGGTTGAGCCTTGAGCTTAACTTGTTTTGCCATTTTTTTCGTTCTCGATGTTGAACAGCGACGACACGGACTCGTCGTTATGTATCCGTTTGATGCCTTCCCCGAGAAGCTCGGAGACGCAAAGCACTGTGGTCTTAAACCCTTCCACGGTGCGCACCGGCGTGCTGTTGGTCGTTACTAATTCCGTAATTTTCGATTTTTGCAAACGCGGGATCGCGAGATCGACCAGGACAGCGTGCGAAACGCCCGCATAAATTTTCTGTGCCCCGCGCTTTTTCATAAGCTCAGCCGCAGAGGTCAGCGTGCCCGCCGTTTCAGTAAGATCGTCGATCAGGAGCACGTCGTGGTTCTCCACCTCGCCGATGAGGTACAACGCCTCGGTCTCGGTAGCGCTGCGGCGTTCCTTTGCCACAATGGCGAGATTAGCGCCGAGCGCCTCCGCGTAGGCCGAAGCCATTTTGAGCCCGCCTAGATCTGGCGAAACGACCACGGTTTTTCCTGTGAGCTGTTGTCGTAGATATTTAATCAATACCGGCAGCGAATAGAGATGGTCTACCGGGATGTCGAAGAAGCCCTGAACCTGCTGTGCGTGCAGATCCATGGTAAGCACCCGACTCACGCCGGCGGCATGAAGCAAATTCGCCACGAGCTTGGCCGTGATCGGCACGCGCGGCTGGTCTTTGCGGTCCTGCCGCGCGTATCCGAAAAATGGAATGACAGCCGTAATCCGGTCCGCGCTGGCGCGCCGCGCCGCATCGACCATGATGAGCAATTCCATCAAGTGCTGATTGGTCGGCGGACATGTCGGCTGAATAATGAACACGTCATGCCCGCGAATGTTCTCCTCGATCCTTACGTAAGTTTCGCCATCTGGAAACGAACTGATGGTCGCCTGCCCAAGCGGGACACCGATGTATTTGCAAATCCGCTCGGCCAAATCGCGGTTCGCGGAGCCGGTGAAGACTTTTAATTCGGGCTGAAGAGCGAACATGGAGAGCGTCTAACTTAGGCGCGCAGAAACGGCGTTGGCAATCTTCAAAACTTGCCAGGAGGTGTTTCTGTGGCGAATAGTTTTAGCATTCGATGAATTCCCCGATGAATACCCAAGTGATTTCAATAGAACGTCCGACGACTAACTCGAGGCTGTTCGTGCACACACGCTGGGATGCAGTCCCGGCTGCGGCGAGTCTTTTTCATCTCACATATTTCCTAGGCCTCTTCTTCCTTTACCCGCATGCACCGCTATGGGTGATGTTGATCCTCGGGTTCATTTATTCGCTAATGGTCAATGCCAACATCAATGGGGTGGGGCACAATTTCATTCACAACCCGTTCTTCCGCTCAAAATTGCTGAACCGGCTGTTTGGAGTCACGCAATCAATCGCGTGCTGTTTCTCACAGACGATGTACGACGCCGTCCACATGCAGCACCACAAAGGGAATTCGGATCGACAGAATGAAAATGGCGACACGGTTGACTGGTTGTCGATCTATAGGCATGGGCACGATGGCGAGCCGGAAAGTCCATGGAAGTATGTCTTCCTTAGTTTTTTCCGTGACGATGTCGGCGCTATCCGCAAGGAACTGCGCAAGCGCGGCAATAATGACGTGTTTTGGGGAAATCTCGAGCTGGCGGCATTCGCGATAGCGCTATTCGTGATGTTCCTTTTCAACTGGCGTTACGTGATTTTTTATTTCCTGCCGTTTTGGTATCTTGGCCACTGTTTCAGTTATTTGAACGGTTATTACCGTCATTACGGTGCGAATCCCGACAAGCCGATCGCGTGGGGTGTAAGCAGCTACGGAAAAATCTATAACTGGCTGTTCTTCTACAACGGCTACCACGCTGAACACCATTTCCGCCCCAAGGTGCACTGGACGAAGATGGAAAAGTTTCGCCGAAACATTGTCGATTTGCAGAAGCAGGAAGGCGTGCGCACGATCAGACGAGCACACATGCTCGGATTTTTAGACCCCGATCTGCCAAAACGCCGCGAAGGAAGGCGTGCGAAGGTAGAGGCGATTGACCTCAATCGTCCCCGAGTGGTTCGGTGACCCGCCGCTACCTATTTCGCAAAGCGCGCGCGCAGCTTTTCTTTCTTCGCTTCGCACGCCTCCTGTAATCGTCGGATTTCCGACGCGAGTTGCTTCTCCAGCGATTCCATTTCGTTGACCTTGCCGGCACTCTGCGCCTTGTTGATCTGATTCCTGAGGAACAGCTCTTTTTCGGCGATCTTTGCTCGGTACACGGAATCCACGTCAGCGATTTCTTTCTTCTGGTCTTCGGTTAGTGAAAGCGATGGCGACGTCTTCTCCAGCCGTTCCATCGCCAGTTCGTAAGCCGATTTCATGCTCGATTAGCTCCTGAAATCAATCGACGCATTGCGTCCCGGAAATCAATTCTTAAATTGCAGTTAGATGCATTCACTAATCAAGTTACTGAGCATCGATTTTGACGGCACGCTGGTGTCGAGAGTTAGCGAACCAGTTCTCGATATCGAGTGCATGGAATTGATTCGCCGCTTACAGAATGCCGGCGCGTTGTGGGCGATTAATACAGGTCGTTCCGTCGATTTACTGGAATCCGGACTTGCCGATTTCGGGTTTCCCTTTCGGCCGGATTTCATTCTCACGACCGAACGCGATGTTTTTCGCCGCGGGGGAAACCGCGATACATGGGAGCCGTTTGGCGACTGGAACGAACGCTGCGCGCGCGATCATGCCGAGCTGTTTTCTTCGGCTGACTCCGTGCTCGCGGAAGTCGTGGATTTCGTGACGCGAGAGACGAAAGCGCGGCTTATTTACGACGCTGAACGGCTCGAGGGTCTAGTTGCCGAGAACGATGAAGAAATCAGGCGCATCGTGGAGTTTATCGAGAGAGCGCGAGCCATGCATCCGAACTTGGATTACCAGCGCAACACAGTCTATCTGCGGTTTTGTCATGCTGACTACCACAAAGGGGCAGCACTGGCTGAGCTGGCGCGTCTACTGGAAGTTCCACGCGAAAACATCTTCGCGTCAGGCGACCATCATAACGACATCTCAATGTTGGACGGAAAAGTCGCCGCGATGCCTTCTTGCCCAGCTAACGCAATTCAGGAAGTGCAAGACGCCGTGCGCGACGCCGGCGGGTATGTCGCGAAAAAGGAGTACGGAGCTGGTGTTCATGAGGCGCTGTTGCATTTCGCCAATGGACTCCGTTGAAGGCCTAAAGCCGTAAGCTCGAGCAAGGATGGCACAACAACAACCAGATCACCAGCGTACGCTTCCGCTGGATCCAGGCGGGCCGGGAGCGAGCGTTCCCTCGTCGGATAGTTTTTCTCCAGGAACAGTCCCGGTAGATTGAGTGGTCGACCCGCTGCCCGCTGACTCATCACCGGACGAGGCGCAAGCAGACAGCAAGAGCGCAATCAGCAAGGCTAGAACACTGGATTTTGCAACGCGCTTGGCCATTCATGACGAACCTAGTCATGGACATCTCTGATGCAATCAGCTGCCCTCGGAAGATTTTCTGGCGAGGAAGCAAAGCCGGTGTGAAAAATTTTGCGCACACCGCGAAGCTCGCGTTTAGTCCGGTATGGCTGAGTACGAGGGTGAGTCCGAACGTATCTGGGATGAGTATGAGTGGGAGCGCTTCCTTCAGCAGCAGGATGGCAAGACCGAAAAGTACATGCAATTGCTGGAGACATACCTTGATGATCCCGACCGGGACGAAATCATCGCTCGGGAGATGGGTTGGACGCAGCTGTTGGATGCCAAGGATTGGAGCGCGGAAGTCGATGCGTTGCTCGACGAGGGTGTGACCGACGATGAGGAGGCGGTCAACACCAACAGGTCGGCAGAGGTCTTCGAGGAGCATGACCTATATCGCGCTGCGTTCGCGCTCACTATTTGGATCGATCAACTGTTCGATCAAAATGCTTCACTCCAGAACGAACCGGCAGCGGTGAAACTGGCGACCCACGCTGCCTTGGCCAGCGCCAAGCTCGCAGCAGCCTTGAGCGGCGATAGCCTTGATGAAATCGGGATGACGATCGCGTATTTAAAGCGTGCCTTGAAAGCCATCACCATTGCGATGGACGCGGCGGCACAATTGCGGAAACCCACGGGGCAGATCACCCGTTCGCAATACGCAGTTCTGCAGCAGCGACTCTTTCGAGTGCGGGACGGCATTATCGCCCTGATGGGCGAATACCGCGGCGAGTGGCGTCGCCGGTTCGGCTCTGAAGGTCATCGCAGTTGAATGAAATAAGGGCGGGTTCCGTCCAATCATGCAAACGGAAGCGACTCCGGCTCAGGCCGATGTATCGGAATTGGACCTGGTAAAACGATGCCAGGCCGGTGACACCGAAGCATTCGACGAGCTCGTGACGCGTTACCGGACACGTGTGTTTAGCATGATTTACAACATGGTACATAGCGAGCAGGACGCCTGGGATCTGTCTCAAGACAGCTTCCTGAAAGCGTGGAAGTCAATTAAACGCTTTCGCGGGCGCTCCGCTTTTTACACCTGGATTTATCGCATTGTCATGAACGTGACGATTGATTGGCTGCGCAAAAAGCACGTGAAAGGCGCAGGCGCGGAGTTCGATGACGCGATTCAGTTGAGGCAAGTTGATCCCGCGTCCAAAACCGTTCCCAAAACGGAAGCGCTGCCCTACGAGATGATGGAACGAGATGAAATTCGTGCCCGGATCGAGCAAGCAATCACACAGCTTTCGCCCGAGCAACGCGCTGTCATTTTGATGAAGGAGCTCGAAGACATGCAATACCACGAGATCGCGGACGCCTTGGGATGCTCCATTGGGACAGTGATGTCGCGTCTGTTTTATGCACGCAAGAAATTGCAAAATTTGTTGAGGGACGTTTATGAAAACATTTGAGGAAAAATGGACAGCATGGCTCGATGGCCAGCTTAGCGGGCGAGAATTGGCGGAGTTCGAAGCCTCGCTCCCCGACAAAGCTGCCGCTGAAGTTGAAAAGGCGGACGCAAGAAAACTTCGGCAGCTCCTGAAACAACAGCTGGGCGCCCGGACATTGACGAACGAAGAGTTCTTCAGTCACCAGGTGCGCGAAAAAATCGCGCAGGAAGATGCCGAGACGTCTCAGTCGTCTGGCAGACGCTCCGCCACGACCTCCACGTGGTGGACCATTCCTCGTCTGTTGTGGGCAGGCACTCTGTCGCTCGCCGTCTTTTTGGTTTGTACGGTTTTCGTCGTGCACGAAAAAACTCCGACTGAGGAGTCATCGTATTTGACCCAAATCCTCAACGCCCGCGTTGATCCGGTAGTCAGCCCAAATGCGACCGTCTCAATGTTTGAGGTAAAACAGGACCGCGTAACGGTTCTTTGGACAGAGGGATTGCAAAGTTTGCCGGCCGATTACGCGGCCAAATAACTGCTTATGGGTGGCGTGTCAGCGTACTTGATTCCTGTTTTCGCCCTCATCCTCAGCGCGACCCCGGGACTGAGGGGCGCAGAGACGGTCTGGAGTGGACTCGTCATCGCGGAAAATGTCGCACAACCACAACCGATTCCGACAGAATTGACGCGCATCGAGGGACCCCTGAAAAAGTTTTTCGGCTACAATCAATTTCAGGTGATCGGCCAATCGCAAAAGACACTCAAGACCGGCCAGGAAGATTGGCTTGCGACCAGCAAATTCTTCGGTCTGCATGTTGATGCCCGAGGCGAGAGCGAAGCAGGCTACGTTTTGAACCTAAAACTTTATAAAGAGAAAGAACTCTTGCTGGAAACAGATGCGAAGCTGAGCAAGCGCAGCCCGTTGGTCATTAAAGGTCCGCAAATCGGGAGCGGACAATTGCTGCTGGTGCTGGTTGTTGAGTAGGTGGTACGGCGTCACTCCGTGCGCGCCGTTCTTATCATTTGCGGGTGAAAAAACACACACGCGTTGTTTAGTGCGAGAAATGCAAGCGTGGGTTCTTTGTTGGGCGGCTTTGTTTTCTATTATGGTTCCCTCAATCGTGACTGCGGAAAAGCCGTTCAGTTTTAAGGAAACGCCAGGAAAATTGCCGAAAGAGGTTGTTCCGACGGATTACTCCATCCGTATCGTTCCGAAAATCGACCAGTTCACTTTCACTGGAACAGAAACGGTGAAGCTAAACGTGCGCAGCCCGGTACATCAGCTGGTGCTTAACTCGCTCGAACTCAAAATTGAAGCAGCGTCTGTTGACGGCAAAGATTTGCCGGCGTCTGCAATCAAGACCGACAAAGAAAAGGAACTGCTTACGCTCACGTTGCCCTTAAAGCTTGCGCAAGGAGATCATACTCTCGCGCTCAGGTTCTCCGGCAAGATCAATCAGCAAGGGCAGGGTCTTTTCTACATGCGCTACCAGGAGCAGGGCACCGGCGTGCCAAAGGTTATGCTTGGGACGCAATTCGAAGCGACGGATGCACGGCGATTTTTTCCTTGCTGGGATGAACCCGTTTTTCGCGCCCGTTTTCAATTAAGCGCCGTGGTGCCGGAAAACTGGCTCGCTGTGTCGAACATGCCGATCGAGAGCGAAAGAAAAATCACGGAAGGCAAAGAGGTACGCTTTGCGGCGACTCCGCCGATGTCGAGTTATCTGAATGTCTTCGTTGCTGGCGAGCTCGATCTCATCGAAGCGCGAAGCGACTCGACGCAGGTCCGCGTGATCGCAACGAAAGGCAAAGCAGAACTGGGCCGCTACGCACTCGAAGCCACGGCGCAGATTTTGCATTACTACAACGACTATTTTGGCGTGCCGTATCCGTTGCCGAAGCTGGACCAAATCGCTCTGCCGGGCGGTTTCGGTGGCGCTATGGAAAACTGGGGCGGGATCACTTATTACGAGTCTGCGCTTTTGTTTGATCCGAAAAATTCGTCCACCGAGACAAAGCAAAATATCTACGAAGTGATCGCGCACGAAGTAGCGCACATGTGGTTCGGCGATCTCGTGACGATGGCCTGGTGGGACAATCTCTGGCTCAACGAAGGGTTCGCCTCATGGATGGGCACCAAGTGCACCGCGCATTTCAACCCGCAATGGGAGGTCTGGCTGCGGCGCAATTTGCCGCGCGATCCCAGTCGGCGCATCGGCATCGCTAAAGAGCAAGCTATGGAAGGCGATTCGAGATCGACCACGCATGCGATTCAGCAGCGTATCGCAACAGAGGCGGAAGCCAACAGCGCTTTTGATGATATCACCTACAAAAAGGGACTATCGTTTCTGCGAATGCTGGAGAGTTTTCTGGGCGAAGACGTGTTCCGCGATGGAATTCGGGGGTACACCGCCGCGCATGAGTATTCGAACACGACGACCGCAGATTTGTGGAATGCCCTCTCGGAAGCGTCCAAGAAACCGGTCGGCGACATCGCAGCTGGCTGGACGGAGCAGCCCGGATTTCCAGTCGTGACGGTTAAGCGGGAAACAGACGGAAAAGTTCGGCTTACCCAAAAGCGGTTCACCGTGAATTTCAAAAACGCCCCGCCGTTGGAGTGGAAGATCCCGCTGACGTATTTGGTCATTGGACAAGCGCCTGCGACTTTGTTGATGACAGGTAAGACAGAGATTCTGGAGAACATTCCCGCAGATCGCGCGGTCAAGTTGAATGTAAAGGGCGCTGGAAATTATCGCGTTGAATATGACGAGCCATCCTGGAGTTTGTTACTTCAAGCTGTGCCGACGCTGGGCGTTGAGGATCGCGTTAATCTTCTCAGCGATGCGTGGGCTCTTGTGCAGGCCGATCGCGCGCCTGCGTCGCGCTATTTTCAGTTGGCCCAGAAATTGCCCGCTTTGACTGAGATCGCCGAACGCGAACAGATAATCAATGTGCTGGCTTTCATTAACGGGCTGCTCGCTAGAAATCCGGAGCGAGAAAAATTTCAACGTTATGCCCGATCGCTTTTGCGTCCGACATTTGAGATACTCGGCTGGGAACCAAAACAAGGGGAGCCGTCCACCGCCGCAAACCTCCGTGCGAGCTTGATCAGCGCTCTGGGAGATTTGAATGACCCGGAAATAATTGCTGGCTGCCGCGAACGTTTCGAAAAATATCTCGCGAACGCTGCATCGCTCGCGCCAGATCTGCGTCCCGCAGTTTTTGCAGTCGTCTGCCGTTATGCCGACGAAAAAACTTGGACGAAGCTGCACCAGCTTGGACTAGCAACGACGAGCATTGAGGAAAAACAAAATTACTACAATGCGCTTGGTTGTGTGACCGATCCGAAATTCGTGAAGAAGACACTTGCGATTGCTCTCACGGATGAGCTGCCAACGAGCCGTGCCACTTCTCTTGTCCCAAAAGTCGCACGCGACAGCGGGCATCCGGACATTGCCTGGGAATTCGCCAGGACAAACATGAAAGCGCTGCTCGCGAAGATCGATGCGGCGGGTGCAAACCGCTACGCGCCCAGTCTGTTTACGTTTTTCTCTGATGACTTGCGCGCGGATGAGTTAAAAACTTACGCCAAAAATAATTTGCCTCCGGCCAGCGCTCTGGAAGTAGCAAAAGTCGTCGACGAAGTTCAATTTCGGTCAGAATTCAAAAAACGCCTCGTGACTCAATTGAACACCTGGCTCGACCATCACTCGGATGCCGCGAGCGCCAAGGAGCGACCTCCGTGGCCCACTAATCACTAATCACTAATCACCGATCACTGATCACTATTTTGCTGCGGCGTAATCCACAGACGCATCGGGATCATCGTAGACTCAACGAACCCGTGACGTCGGAAAAATTCCTGCGCAACATTTTCGGGTCGATCAGTCAACAGCGTGATGCGAAGGAAATTTTTCTTCTTCGCAAAATCGATGGCGTGGTTGAGCAGCTTTGATCCGTAGCCCTTCGCCTGGTACTCTTTGTGGACTACCAGGTCCTCGAGCAAAATCACAAAGCCGCCTTCGGCGGTGCTAATAGTAAACAGCAAATTGATCATGCCCACAATCACGCCGTCGCGCCGCAGCACGAAAACGCGCCCGCGACTGGGTTGTTCGAAAATGAGTCGCAACCCGCGAAGCTGTTTGTGCTTGTCTGGTCGAAAATCACTTTCCTGAGCAAACAATTCGACCAGCAGGTTCGACAATTCATCCAGGTCGGCCTCAGTCGCCGGCTCGACCACGACATGTTCTTGTTCGCCCATTGCCCGCTCTGTTTATTTCAGAAATCGGAGTCACTGGCAATCCTAATTGGGAGAGCATTGACGCGTGGAGACGAATACCGGCAACATTGACAAACTTGCGCGTGCCCATAGCGTAACCGCTCTCCGACTGGGCAAAAGCCATTTCGCCATTTATGAAACGCACTTATCAGCCATCCAAGCGGACACGGAAACGACAGCACGGTTTTCGTGCGCGGATGCGCACCAAAGGCGGTCGGGCGACTCTTGCGCGCCGGCGTCAACGCGGCCGCAAACGGCTGCTCCCGAAAGGCGTCGAGAGGCATTACGTCCGCCACACGCGGGCTTGATTTTCGAAATTCGACATTCGAATTTTATTCCAGCACCGTTAGCTCAATTGGCAGCGCAAGTGACTCTTAACCACGACCGATTCGAGGTAGAACTTTAGCGGGTTACCGAATACGCTATCTGTTCTGAGCGACCGTCGCGAGATGTGCTCCGGAAGTGCAGCGGCGACCAGATGATTCCTCACGTCGGCGGCTTAGATCCTAAAACAACACGCACCTCGTGAGGCAGCGCGTCGTTACGTAACATCACAATTTTGTCGGCTGCCGCGGCTCCATCCAATTCCACTAGGGTGACACCTCGGGAACAGTGTTCCGGGTTCTCGACCGAGATGCGATAAGTAGTGTTCTGAAAACGATATCGCAAACGGAAACCAGGCCAATCTTTCGGTATGACCGGATCAATCGTGAGCGTGTCACCGCGGAGTTGGAATCCCAGAATTTCTTCGAGCCAGACGCGATAGGTCCAAGCCGCAGCGCCCGTGTACCACGTCCAGCCGCCGCGCCCGATGTGGCCGGCTAACGAGTAGACGTCCCCCGGTATTACATACGGCTCGACCTTGTAGCGTTCGCAATCCTTCTCATCCCGGGCGTGCTCAACCGGATTCAGCATCCGTAAAAGTCGGACCGCTTTATCGCCATCGCCTTGGCGGGCAAAAGCCATGGCCACCCACGTGGCGGCATGCGTGTATTGGCCGCCGTTTTCCCGCACGCCGGGCGGGTAACCCTTAATGTAGCCAACATCGGCGGTGGTTTTGTCGAAAGGCGGAGTAAAAAGCAAGATTAGATCGTCGGCTTCACGCACGAGGTTTTCCTCCAGTGATCGCAGCGCGACGTCTACGCGTTCCGAATCTCCTGCGCCCGAAATAGCAGCCCAGGTTTGCGGAAGCGAATCGATGCGCGCTTCAGCGTTTTCCCTCGATCCGAAAGGCGTGCCATCGTCAAAGTATCCCCTGCGATACCATGCTCCGTCCCATGCCTGATCGTCGATAGTCTTTGCGAGTTCCGCCGCGCGGGCGCGGCAGGCTTGCGCTTCCTCGTGAAGTTCGCGCAGGGTGAGCAATTCTGCGAAATCTCTGAGGACGCAAATTTCAAACCAAGCGAGCCAGACGCTCTCGCCCTTACCGTCGAGTCCAACCCGGTTGAGGCCATCGTTCCAATCGCCCCCTCCGATCAGCGGGAGTCCATGCGGACCTGCAGTGGCGCAGCGCGCGACGGCGCGGCGGCAATGTTCAAGCAACGTATGCTCCGTCTGGGAAGCAGCCGGAATCGAAAGGCTTTCCGTCTGCTCGGCCTCGAGCGGTTTGGCTTGGAGGAATGGAACCATTTGATCGAGGATCGCGGCGTCGCGAGTGGTGCGGACGTAGTGCGCAGTAACAAAGGGGAGCCAGAGGAAATCGTCGGAGATTCGGGTGCGAACGCCGGCACCAGACTCTGGATGCCACCAGTGCTGGACATCACCTTCCACGAATTGCCGTGCCGCCGCGCGCAGGATGTGTTCGCGAGCCAAGTGTGGCGCGGCGTGCACAAGAGCCATCACATCCTGCAACTGGTCTCGGAACCCGTAAGCGCCACTCGATTGATACAGCGCCGAGCGGCCCCAAACTCGGCAGCTGAGGGTTTGATAAAGCAGCCAGCGGTTGAGCAGAAAGTTCGTGGAAAGCTCGGGTGTTTCCACTTCGATCGTGCTTAGGAACCGGTCCCACCAATGGCGGGTTTCTTGGAATGCGGCTTCGACGTTGGCGGGATCGCGAAAGCGAGTAACCAGTCCACGCGCTTTTTCTTCGTCGTCCGCCTGCCCGAGGAGAAAAGTCATTTCGGCGGTGTCCCCCGGTTCAATCTCAATTGCGATCTGGACGGCAGCGCAAGGGTCGAGGCCAGCGCCAACGTCGCCGGTCAATCGTTTCTGTTCCATCGCGGCCGGATCGCGCAGCGAGCGATTACGTCCGATGAACCCGGCGCGATCAGCGGTGAACGAAGTAGGCGTCGGAGCCGAAGTGGCAAAAGTGATGCAATCGCAAAATTCCGGGTTGTAGGAATTGCGGGCAAACAGGCTCTGGCTCTGCAAATCCCATTTCGTAACGAGATGCATACCAGTTTCCTCTGGATCAGATCCGAGAACGAGGGTGGCGTAGGCGGTGACAGTCAGCTTTCTTCGGCGCGACGAATTGTTGCGTAAGCGCAGCCGCTGCAAGCGCACCGGCTGTCCCCCGGCACCATCGACCGGCACGAACGTGAGCAGCCGTTGTTCGATCGCATGGCTGTTGTGTTCAAACGTTGTGTAACCCTGACCATGCCGCGCGCGATACGCGTCCTTCTCCCGAATCGGCTTGGGTGTTGGTGACCACACGACGCCGAGCTCATCATCGCGGATGTAGATGGCGGTTCCGGCCGGGTCGCAAATCGGATCGTTGAACCACGGCGTGAGACGATCGTTCTGACTATTGCGGCCCCAGACAAATTCCGCGCCGGACTCGGAAACCAATGAGCCGAACTTCGGGTTCGCCATGATATTGATCCAGGGAAGTGGCGTGTGTGTGCTTGGACCCAGATAAATGACGAATTCCTTTCCGTCCTCGGTAAAGCCGCCAAGACCGTTAAAGTATTTCAGTTCCATGAAAGGCAGAGGCGCAGAGGGCTCTTCGCGGTACTGACGTCCGGGCACCAGCTGCCGCGGTTTCGCAGCCGCGGGTGCGGTCGCGGCAAGTTGTTGGCGCAATGTGCCGCGAGCGGCGACCAAGACCATCCGTGCAGCCGCTTGAAGTGCGATCAGCTCTTCTTTCGAGATTTTTGTCGCTGACCGGAGATAGACGCCGCCGGGCTGATCGACGCCGGTCAAGTGCGCCTGCGCTTCGGTGAGCCGGCGCAGATTTTCGGTCAATGGTTCTTCGTAACTCGGCAATTCCTCGCTCACGAGAACGAGATCGACCTTCAGGCCACGCAGATGCCAGAAGGTATGTGCGGTCAATATTTCTCGCACGACTTCCATGTCACGAAGGTGACCAATCATGACGACAACGATGGGCAGATCGCCCGAAACGCCTTGTCGCCAGAGCGCTCGCTGACCCTCGGCGCGGCGGCCGAGACGCGCCGGCGGCGGTCGAAGCTGTGCTTGTGGAAAGATAATGAGGCCGGCCAGTTGTTGAAAGGTTTGCACATCGGCCCGGCGAATGTGGAGCCGGCGCATCTCCAGTTGGGAATGGGTCCAAGCGGTCTCAAAAGCGCGCGCGCAAGTGTGAAACTCAGAGTAGCGCCCCGCCAGTGTAACAACCGCTTCGCGGGACTCTGCCACCACCGTAACGAGCGCGAACTGAAATCGCTGGTTAGGCAAAATCGTGACGCGCCGGCGCAGGCTGAAAATCGGATCCAGCACGAAACCGATACTGTTCGTTAGGCGGCGGGTGAGCGCTTCGGGATTTTCCAGCGTGCGGCCTCGGCCGAGAAACTGGGCGCGATCGGTTTCAAATTCCGCTGCCTCGATGGAGGATTCTGGGACCATGAGGTGCGCAACCCAGACCGGCCGGTCGTCGGAAGCGCGGAGGCGGCGCCGGGCGACAAGAGCTTCGCAATTCGGCAGCCACTCAGTTTCGATGAAGAGCTTGTTGAAAGCGGGATGCGCGCGATCCGTCCGATGCGGCGCAAGAGCGAGCTCGAGATAACTCGTCAGCTCCAGCTGGCATGTTTTGCGCGATGTATTCACTAAAGTCACGCGCCGGACTTCCGCATCGTCTTCCGCGGAGATGACAATTTCCGTGATCGTCTCGCACGGCCCACTCCTTCGCCGAAACTCTGCTTTGTCCGGGGTGAAACTCCAGGTGTAACGGCGCTCGGGAGATCTCACCGGTTGATGGGTGTTGCTCCAAGTCGTTCCGCTTTCCAAATCCCGGATATAACAAAACGGGCCGGACAAGTCGCAGGTCGCGTCGGCGCGCCAGCGCGTCACGTCCAAGTCCAGCCAACGCAGGTAGCCGCCGCCGGAATTGGTCACCGTAACGGAGCAGGTTCCATTGGAGAGAAGATGAGTGCGCGGCGAAGCGACGTCCGGTGTTTGCGCCACAGCGGGGGCGCCTACCGCCGCTATCGTCTGCCGCACAGGTCGTTCTTCATGCGCCTCACCGGTCGTCGGCAAAATTTGTTCCGGGATGTGTTCGTGCAAGAGCGGCTCGGTGGCACGAATACGCGGATCGGAATGAAACCGCCTCCTCATCGCGTTGTCATGTAAGGCGTTGCCATAAGCCAGGAGCGACATTCCCTGGTGATGAACCATGTAACAGTGGATGATGATACCTGCCGCGCCGTCGAGTTCCGTGCGGCGCGAATAATCGATCGCTTCATAGTAGCCGTAGTCGCCGAGCAGTGCTGAGTCCCCCAGAATCGCGAGCCGTCGCAGATTCTTCATCGCGGCGGCCGGTTCCACGCTGAGCGCGAGCGCGGCGGCATATGGTGCGACCACCAGGTCGTCTTCCTGGCCACGTTTCAATGCCAGCGCCGGTACGCCAAAAGCTCGGTATTGATAAACGTTATGTCGGTCGAGCGCACTGAAGGCCGATTCCGAAATGCCCCACGGCACGCGGTTTTGCCGCGCATAGCCAATCTGACAGCGAACGGCGTCGTAACAGGCGCGATCGAGCAGCGAATTCTCATGCGTCTGGTTAAATAAGAGCGGCATCAAATATTCGAACATCGTCCCGCTCCAAGACAGAAGCGGCAGCCGCCCGTAGGCGGACCCAAAAGGCCGGCTCAAAGCCCACCAATGTTCTACCGGCACTTCTCCGCGCGCGATGGCCACGAAGCTCGTTAAGCGCGCTTCACTTGCGAGCAGATCGTAAAACGAGTTGTCAGGCCGGCGCTCAGCCACCTGATACCCAATGGCAAAAATTCGCCGTTCCTCATCATAAAGAAATCGCAGCTCCATGCCGCCTTCCAGTTGCTGGCTCTGGGCGATCAATTCGTCCAATTGCGCGAGCTGCTCCGAGGCATTCCGGCGCGAACGGTCGACTTCCGTGACGAGAAGATCGAGCCACTCGCGCACGTCGCGAGATATTTCCGGGTCTTCTCGCCTCTGATAAAGAGGAAGCAGCGGTACCAGCCCAGAGATGCCCTCGATGGCAATGTTGCGTAGCGAAAAGGTGGCCGCGAGCGCTTCCCGCCGGGATTCGTGCGTCGCTTCGCCTAACGACATCAATTGCGCGGGCGGCGACATCAGAATTTCCACCGGCCGAAGATATTTATCGATGACTCCATTCCACGCCGCGACCTGCTTCGAAATTTGTCGTGCCCAATAAGCGCGCGAATCGGTCTCGCGTCCGCGGTAAGGGAGCAGAAGATCCTGCGCAGGCTGTCGAGCCGCCCTTACACGTAGAATGATTTCTTCCAGATTCGCCGGCCGACCCGTGGTCAGGTCCGCCAGGCGGAGAAACGCGGAAGGGCGTTCCGCTTGTTTCATGTTGGGTGCGATTTGCCGAAGGACGCTCAGCGTATCCGCTATTCCACGCAATGCGGACTCATCCAGAAGCGGGCGCCCGGCCAATTCATTGCAACTGGTTTCGAAAGTCCAGAGGCTGGCAAGCAAATTTCCACTGTCCACGGCGGAGACGTAGCGTGGACGCAAAGGCTCCAACGTGCTCAGGTCGTACCAATTAAAAAGATGGCCTTCGAAACGCTCGAGCCGGCCCAGGGTTTCAAGCGTGCGGAGGTTGCGCTCCACCAAATCGTCGATGGTGATGTAACCGAAATCATTCGCTGCCACGGTCGCTAGCATGGACAGCCCAATGTTCGTTGGTGAAGTACGCATGAAAATTTCCCGCGTTGGCGTTTCCTGGATATTGTCCGGCGGCAACCAAGAGGTCTGTGGTCCGACAAAATCATCAAAGTATCTCCACGTGCGCCGCGCGACCGCGCGCAGGAATCGGCGATCATCCGACGTTAGCGTTCCACCGCGCCAACTCTTTGCCGGCCGATTGATCACCATCACCGCCACCGGAAAGAGAGCTCCCAAAAGGAGGAAGGGGGCTGCGGCTACCATCGCCGCGGTTCCTCGCGACGCCGCGCCGACGAAAAGGAGGACGCAGGCAGCGGGGATCCAAAGCCTGCTGAGAATAAATTGCAGTTGCCGACTTCTCGCGCGACGGTGAGCGTCTGCCGCCGTCTCCCATTCCAGGAGTAGCCGATGCGACGTGATTCGCCGGTAGATGACGCGAACAATGGCATCGAGCGCCATGGCCGAATTATCCGCCAGAAAAATAACCGTGAGCATGACGCGCAGGAGCCGGTCGCGCGGGTCGCGCCAAAATCTCGTTCCGGGCGGCGGCGGATGGAACAATAGGGCGAGAAAAGCATTTAGGACCGGCCACAACATCAGGCCCGCGACGATCGCGCTCCACAGGATTGGAGCAGGTGTGCAAAACCAGCCGACTAGGAGGAGGGCTATGGTCGCTGGTGGCACCAGACTCCGGCGCAGATTGTCGAAGATCTTCCAGCGGTTGAAAGCGGAAAGCGGATTGGGCTCCATCTTGCCGCCGCCGACCGGCACGCAAGACTTGAGCCAGTCAATGATTTGCCAGTCGCCGCGAATCCAGCGGTGCTGCCTACTCCACCACGCGATGTAACTATTCGGGAAGACGTCCAGCAACTCGATGTCCGTCGCCAGTCCCACTCGGACGTGGCATCCTTCCAGCAGATCATGGCTCAACAAGTGCGCCGTTGGAAATCGGCCTGATAAGAGCCGGTGAAACGTCTGCAATTCGTAAATGCCTTTGCCGTGATAACTGCCTTCTCCGACCAAATCCTGGTAAATGTCGGAGACCGCGTGCGTGTAAGGGTCGATCCCGCGGGGATCAGCAAAGATGCGTGAGAACCATGTCGCTGTTGCGCTCGGAAGCGACGCGCTGACGCTTGGTTGAATGATCGTGTACCCGCGAACTACGTGGCGACCCTCTGGCGAAAGCCGCGCCCGATTCAACGGATGCGCGAGAGTTTCGATCATCCTCCGGGCGGTGTCGCGCAGCAGTTGGGTATCGGCATCCAGAGTGATGACAAAGCGAATGCCCTCGAGCTGCGCACGATCGCCCGCATAGAGAAATCCTTCCAGCTCGGGCGCGGATTCGCCGATAAGAAATTGATTGAGTTGCTCAAGCTTGCCGCGCTTGCGCTCCCAGCCGATCCAGCGTTGCTCGCTCTCGCTCCACGTGCGGCCGCGATGGAAAAGAAAAAAGTGCCCCGCTCCGTGTCGGCGATTCAATTCCTCAATACCGCGTGCCACGATGTCGATGTACTCTGCGTCCTCTGGCATGTTCTGCCGCGGTGCGTCAGAAAAATCTGACAGGAGTGAAAAGCGCAGATTCGGACCCGTGTTTCCGAGGTAACGAATTTCAAGGCGGCTGAGTTGGTTTTGGATCGCGCTCGGAGTGGTCAGCAGCATCGGCACTACCACCAGCGTGCGACAATCATCGGGAATGCCTTCTTTTTCGAAGGACATTTTCGGCAATACCTGCGGCGGCAGAAGCGAGGTCATGAAATAATTCACGAACAGGACTGCTAGCTCACTCGCGGGCAAGAGTAGCAGCAATCCCAGGAGCGCCAGTGTCATCCAAGGGACCAATCCAGTAACTAAAAGGAGCGGAGCCGCTACGAAAGCGGCCATGAGCAGGAAGAAGCTTCCGAAGTAAGCGCCCACCGCGTGGGCGCGAAGCCATCGGCGCGACCGTTCCGCCAGGGGTACTCTCGCGCCGGTGGCTTGCTCGAGCACCGGCCGGCCCGCATCGATCAGATAATACCCGACGTGTCGCGCAACTTCGTCCTGCGCGGCCTTCGCCAGCGCGAGTGCGTTATCGATAGCGTTTTGTTCCGAACAGTTTGACCATCGGGCGATTTCCTCCACCGCGCTCCGGCATCGATCACGCGTCTCAAAATCCATCCGGGCGTAAACGCCGGCCGGATCTGCAGCCAACTCGCTTTCCGCCCAGTTGGTCGATTGGAAAAGTTCCCGCCACTGGATTTGCGCAAGGCGGCGACAACTATTGATCGCATTGGTGAGCGCGGTCTGCTGTACGGCCTGGTGCCGATGTTCCTGCTGCATAACCTCGAGCAGCGGCGAACGGAGCGAGCGTTCCAGCCAGCCACTCACCACCGGGAGCGCTCCTTCGTCGTCGTAGAGATGCGCCACTAGTTCGCTCGCAAAATGCGGCGTCGGCTCGGGATATCGTTCCACGAGTTGCTCCATTATTTTGAGCAATCGCGGTGAGCTGTGACGGACGGCGGTGATAAGCCGATTTGCCCAGAAATCGGCCTCCTCGCTTTCCCGTTGCTGTTGGTCGACTTGGATCGCGAGCGCGCGAATACATTCGAGTAACTGCAATCGCAGCATCAACGGAAGAGCCCAGAGTTCTCCGATGTCCAGCGGTGTGATCGCCTGAAACGCGGCCAGAAATCTCCGGATGATCTCGGGCTCCAAGGCTCCGTCGGTCTCGGCGACCATTTCCGCGGCAACGTGATAAACCCTGGGCAACCCCGCAGCTGGGCCGTTCGCGATCAGAGGCAGCTTTCCATAGTATTTTTGCGGGAGACTCTTCCGCAGATCGGTCACCTGTTCCCGAATCAAATAAGCGTTATCAAGCAGCCACTCCGCCGAAAGCGTGAATGCGTGGTGCGCATCGGCCGACATGGTGAGACCCATGTTCGCCCATTCCAGTGCGTCCTCGATTTCGAGTAACCGGTGCAGAAAGGATGGCCCCCGCGGCTTCGCTCCGCGGCTGACCGCGATTGCGCTTGCGAGGCTGGCCGCATTTTCCACGAGACGCTGACTCGAAGGTAGTTCATGACTTAGCGGTCGTGCGGTCGGTTCGACAGAGAAAGGTGGCGGCGGATAAAAACCGAACGTCACGGGTGCCTCGGCTTCCACGTCCCGCAAAATCGCCAGAGCGCGCGAGGCTTCACTAGCTTCGACTTCAGCTAGGACGACCGTTTCATTCGGGAGGATCGTGCTCGTGAATCTGGCCAGGCTCGCCGCGTCGACATGCTCCCGAAACAATTGGACGAGAATCCAGCCGGTGATCGCACCTGCTAACGCGAACCCAGCAAGTAGCAGAGCCAACCCGGCTGGCCGATAATCGGCCAGCATTCCGCGCTGCCAGAAGATAAATGCGCCAAGGGCCAGGCTCAGAACCGAAGCGGCGGCCGCTCCGCCGATCGCCGAGATCCCCTGTTCCTCGACCCGCTGTCGGCCTTTGGCAGAAGCGTGGATCGCGGCGGCGCGGCGAAATCGAGCGCGATGGAGATTCTGCAGTACCGCCCGACCGATTCCCACGCTTTGGGAAATCCCAACGACCAAAACGCGATGGGCCTTCTTCCGCCAAAATCTCATACCTAAGCCTATAGGATATGACTTGGAAATATCGACGCCATTGTTTCAACGCTCGCGAGAGCGTTGGATTCATTAGTCGAAAAATTAGGCGCGTCCCGTGACAACGCTTAGCGGGTGCTCCGCAACTTTGGAAAGTGCGAATTTCAGCAGCTGACGTTGAAAATTTGCGTCATACTAAAAGCGGCAATCTTGTTGCTGCGCTTTCAAAGTCGGGTGATTTTGAGTCAAAAGCTTGATGATGTAAAATCTAAAGCCGGAAAGCACCGTTAGCTCAATTGGCAGAGCAAGTGACTCTTAACCACAGCGCTGACGAGGGTAATAGCGGTGCGTTACCGGATAAGCTACCGATTTAGAAGCGGCAAGGGTTATCTGGAAAGATGCTTTCGCAAGAGTTTTCGAGTCTCTTGGGTTCGTCAAACTTTCGGTAAGCCGCCCGGAGCGCTCGGTCAATTTTCCGATTACTGCGCAATGAGAGTGGCGGCGCTCGACAGATGTTTCTCGCGTAGCCGGCCGCTGAGGCGAAATAGTTTCAGAGTTGATTACGCGATTACTAGCTGTTGAGTTCCCAGCCCGACACTCTCCGCAATAGTCGAACCGGCTCTGGCAGAGGCGTTTTCTTGCATTAGTCCCGCCAGAAAAATACCAATGTGCTGGTGATGTTGAATAGTGGCAGGATCTTCCATTGAGAGGATCAGAACCGCGGGTCGCCTGCTGAGTTCAAATTCAAAACGTCCCGGCGTGATCACATCTCCCGCTGAAGCCGAAGCTGCCGCTTGCTCGCAAAAGCAATCGAACAACCGAACTGGTTCGTCGTGATACTGGCCATTGGTATCGGCAAACACTCTTGGTCCTCGTACATTTGGCAACCAAGTGAGCCGCCCGCCGTTGTCCTCAGAGTCAAAGTGGAAGCCGACGTCGCGGTACGAGCGGGGCGCACAACCGGAAAAGAATGGTTTCACCACAAGCTGCGTATCGATAGCTGTGTCGCCCCTGAGCGACCACGATATCGCGACGGCTGATTCATCATGCGGCAGGAACATTTGCTGTTCGAGCAACAGTCCCTCTGCGAGACGAAAGCGCGAAACCGGCCAAGAGATAGCGCCAAAAAGGGCGCCAGAAAAAGATGATCCTGAATCGGTCATCGGATCTTCGGAAGAAATTGTGTAAACACTGCTGGGCGTCTTCAAAGTGGCGTCCAGGGAAACCAGCGTAGGTTTCGAAGCAGCTGTGGCTTGGCGAATCGTGATCATAGGTTTCCAGATGTGTCGGAGGGCCGCGGTAATTCCTTACAATCAGGCCCCTGTAACTGGCATGCTTGATTCCGCGACAGCGTACCGACCTTACATGCGCTCGTAAGGTTTTGCGCCTCGGATCGACATATCACTGTGGAAAGAGAAAAGCCGCGCACGAACTGTGCACATCGCTCATGGGACCTCGGCGATTCCGTAGTAACGCCAGAATCGTACTACCTCCGGCGCCGGGAATTTCTGCGCGTGTTTGGACTCGGCCTTGCTGCGTCAGCTCTTTTGCCGCCCGCGATTCGGGCTGAACCGGTTGGCCTCAACGATTCGCTTAATCCCGGATTCAAACTCGACGGCATAAAACTCACGGCCGAAGACCTCATCACGAGTTACAACAACTTTTACGAATGGGGTCTGGCGAAAGATCAGCCAAAGGAACTAGCTAATCGCGGTTGGAGAACGCGGCCGTGGTCGGTCGAGCTCGGTGGATTGTGCGCAAGCCCACGCAAGATCGACGTCGAGGAATTGATTCAGCTTCTCGGCCCAATCGAGCGACGTAATTATCGGCATCGCTGTGTCGAAGCTTGGTCAATGGTTATTCCGTGGGACGGTTTTCCGCTGGCGAAACTGGTCGATGTTGCGCAGCCAAAACCCGAAGCGAAATATGTGAAATTTACTTCATTTTTTGATCCGGCGAATTGTCCGGCGCAGCGCTCGAACGATTTTCCATGGCCGTACACGGAGGGCCTGACTTTACCGGAGGCGATGAACGAGTTGGCGTTTATCGCGGTCGGTCTTTACGGCAAACCGCTACGTAATCAAAACGGCGCACCAATCCGCCTCGTCGTTCCGTGGAAGTACGGATTCAAGAGCACAAAATCCCTGGTGAAGATCGACTTCGTGGCCGAACAACCAAGGACGCTTTGGAATCAGCTCGCGCCTAACGAATACGGCTTCTACGCCAATGTGAACCCGAACGTCGATCATCCCCGCTGGAGCCAAAGAAGCGAGCGAGTCATCGGGGCGGGCTTCTTTTCGGGCAAGCAGCCGACACTGATGTTCAACGGCTACGAAAAACAAGTCGCGCATCTGTACGCCAGCATGGATCTGCGGAAGAATTTTTGATTGCACCAGATGAAGCGTTTTAAGGTCGTTTCGCAGATTGGGACCGCCTCGCCCCTTCGAAAAGGGGAGAGGATGGAGGTGAGGGGTTTGTTACACGTCGCAGTTACTAAGAACCCTCACCCTGCCCTCTCCCTTGAGAAGGGAGAGGCGATCAACAGCCATAACGCGATACATGAAGGAAAAGACGAAAGCGCAATACGGCTACCGCACCGCAGTGCGTTGGTGGCCGAGCTTTCCCTTAAAATCCTGCGAAATAAACTTTTCCCTATCGCGGTCTTTGTTGGTGTGGGGATGTGGCTACTCGTCATTCCAGCGTTTACCGGCAGTCTCGGCGCAAATCCGTTGGAGAAGTTGCTGCACCAGAGCGGCGAAATTGCGATCTGGACTCTGGGCGCTGTACTCGCGCTCAGTCCATTGCGCGTGCTCCTCCCGCGCGCGCGCATAGTGAACGCCGTGAATCGCCATCGTCGCGCGATTGGTGTGAGTGCATGCGTTTACGGCTTGTTGCATTTTGGGCTTCACGTCCTTTACGAAGGCGGCCTGGATGGTTTGGCACGAAGTTTATCCAAACCATTTATCTGGTTTGGCATCGCGGGCTTGTCGATCTTAGTCGCCCTGACCCTAAGCAGTAACAATTGGTCGATCCGCGCGCTCGGCGGAAAAAACTGGAAACTGCTTCATCGCCTGGCCTACGCAGCCGCGGCGCTGCTTATTTATCATCAATCGATCGCCGGCAAGGGACATTGGCACATTGCGCGCTGGCTGTTGTTTCCACTTCTCACACTGCAAGTCGCACGCATAACGAAGATACTGCTGACGAGATCGGCTCGCGCCGGTCGGATGATGTCGGGCTTTGGAGTGATCGCAACGCCACCATGAGTGCTTCTGATATTGAGGCGGCAGCGGCGCGCTGGGTGGACGACCACGGTGAGTGCCTCTACCGATACGCTTTAGTGCGTGTGCACAAACCCGAAGTGGCCGAGGACCTGGTGCAGGAAACATTTCTCGCCGGTGTGCGCGGCTACGAAAAATTCGGGGCCCGTTCCTCGGAGCGAAGCTGGCTTGTTGGGATTTTGAAAAACAAAATCGTCGATCATTTTCGCAAGCTTGGCCGGGAGACTTCGTTTACGGACATGCAATTTCTTTCCAATGAGTATTCGGAAAAGTTTGTGTCTGTCGGTTTTTGGGACCACGAGAAAGGACCGCACGAGTGGAGACCGGGAGCGGACGAGGTGATACATCGCACCGAATTTTGGCAGGTGATGCGCGATTGCCTGACCAAACTTCCGCAAAAGGTACGCGATGTTTTTACAATGCGTGAAATGGACGATGTGCCGAGCAAAGAGATTTGCGCGATCCTATCGATCACGGACAGCAATTTGTGGGTGATGCTGCATCGGGCGCGTATGGCGCTACGGGAATGTCTGGAAATGAACTGGTTCGACAAACCAGCAGGCGGAAGAGCGTAATGCCGGACGAACCATACAATCCATCGCCGGTCGGGAACCCATCAGTCCTGGCGCGAAGAAACTGGTGGCAAACCATGCTCGTGAAATTTATCGGCAAACACACACCTAAGTGCCGCGAAATGGTTCGCATTTTGTCTCGATCAATGGATGAGCCGATGCCGCTCACGATGCGAATTAAGAAGCGACTTCACTTTTTGATTTGCTGCTGGTGCCAACGTTACGAAGAGCAGCTTCGTTACATTCACGAAACCCGTCTCTCACGCCGGGATCAGGCATCCCAGCTACAGCTGTAAGGATTCCGGCATTGCGCCGACGAATCGGGTGAAATGCAGCCGGAAACAATCCAGTTGCAAAAAGAACAAGTGAAACAACATGAATTATAAAACGATATTCGCTTCCTTAACCGCGCTGGTCATGGCTGCAACGAGCAGCATTGCCCAGGACAGCCACAAGAGTGGCCCGTTCCAAGGCGCAAAAGCAAACAAGGGGTTCGTCACCCACAGCACGCAAAACGGCAAGAGCACGCTCACGCTGTCCGACGACTTCATTCCACCACAGACACCCGATCCGCATTGGCAGGTCGTGGATTCGAACGGCAAGTCCTATCTGTTGGACCGTTTGATGACGAAAGGTGAGAAGGTCAAAAAATCAATCGTCGTCCCGGAGTACGTCCCTGACATAGCCAAGGTCCAGATTTGGTGCGCGTTCGCCGAGACGAACCTCGGCGAAGCCGCCTTCGACAATCCCGTCAAATAACATCTAGCGCCGGCTGGCCGCGCCTAACGAATGGCCGGCCAGCCCACGCAAAGGAACTTATGAAAATCCTTACCTCAATTCTGCTGGCCATCCTGGCCGCGATATCGGCTGTGGCTCCTGCGCACTCTCAGATTGTGGAGAAGAAATCGCTCAACCTCGACGGCGCAAAGAAGGCCATCGCCGCAGCCGTTGATTACGCGAAGAAAAACAACGCGCCCGGCGGCGTAATCGCCATCGTCGATGAGGGCGGCAACTTAATGGCGCTCGAACGGCTCGATGGAACATTCGCGATGGGCGCAACCATCTCGATCGGCAAAGCACGTACGGCAGTTCTTTTCAAGAAACCCACGCGTTTCTTTGAAGAGTTAATTAATAAAGGCCGTACTGCGATGACAGCGGTTGATGGATTTACGCCGTTGATCGGTGGAATTCCAATCGTCGCCGAAGGACAAGTTGTCGGCGGGATTGGCGTTAGCGGCGCGGCGAGCGCAAATCAGGATGAAGAATTGGCGCTTGCAGGAGCGAACGCACTGATGGGCGGAGAGACAAAGATCGGCGCTGCATCGACATCGAGCGAGCGGCGGGCGTCAACGCCCCCGGCTAAAACCGGGCAAGCCACGTTTATTGATCCCAAGAATGTTTCAACTGCCTTTG
>WNFZ01002334.1_pt1 | contig 34115 bp, 33 predicted proteins | sample 5400081 | NCBI WGS metagenome assembly WNFZ01 (sample SAMN13153365, study PRJNA577476) | soil metagenome | isolation source: 80 cm soil or saprolite under grassland replicate 1 | place: USA:California | collected 2016-06-15 | reverse complement strand
GCCGTTGCATCAATTACCATACCGATAGCCGGGTTGAACAGCGACGGCGTGCTTTGCACTCCCTGCACCGTTTTTTCGACTTGACCAACTCTCGCCGAAGTCGAAGTTTTTTCCTGTTCTAATTGATCTATACGCTCCAAGGCTTTTTGCAGTTGCTGTTCCAAGTTTTTAACAATACCCCTTATCGCCTCCAGCTCCGAAGTCTGGGCCAGGCACAATCCGGGGATAAAAAACACAGTGACAATGAAAACCGATACCGCAATTTGGTACGGTCTTCTTAATGAAAGAACCATAACAATAACCTCCCTCTCATAGACACCCGTCTCCCTCCCCAAATAAGCACACCGAATCAGGAGGGCGACTAACCAGTTATCGAGAATGTAGCTCGGGAATGACGCTTACAGGGAAACTGTCGAAGGAGGAGCGCGAACGTTGTGCGGATTGGAGTAGCTTTCGATCCAAACCGAAGTAGCTGGGACGACAAGGGGAATTGCTCGAAACTGCGGGGAATTTGTTGGGCCAACCTCACTCAGCGCCAGTTGCTTGCGAGTACCGTGCGCGCAGCTACATTCTTTGCTAATCTGCGATGTAAGAGAAACATGAAAATGGAGTGGTAGGAAAAAAACGAACAGCAGTAGTCCCAGGCCAACTAGGCGCCAGGCGGGCCGCTGATTTCTCAAGCCGGCAGTTGACACGGAGCTGAACCTAACGAAAGGGTGCCAAATTGTCAAGAAATGGGTTCCGCCAGGTGCGCTCCAGCAGCCAACGGCAACGGCATAAAACCTTACCGGCAAAGACTGGTGAATTTAACCTAAACGGATAAAATGACATAGGTTTTTACTCCGCTGGAAAAACCAGCCGCGCCTCAATGGGCGCGAACCATCGGCCGGCGTCAAAAGTAAACCTCCTGAGCGGTGTTGCGTCTAACTACCTTAGATCACACCGATAACTTGAAAAGCAGGAGGACTTGGATATGGATCACGGAAATTCTCTTTTGGTGGCTGGAGTCCTGACCGCATCGCTGGCACTCGGGAGTTCGCTGCTTTTTGCCGCCGACAGCTCGATCACGCCGGAAAAACATGAACTGCGGCACGATCGCCAAGAGATCCGCCAGGACCGTCACGAGGTCAGGCTGGACCGCAAGGAAAAACTCGGCGATCGTAGAGAGCTCAAAGGCGATCGCAGAGAATTATATCGGGATCGCAGGGACCTTCGCCGGGATATCAAAAGCGGCGCGAGCAAGGATGAAATTGCTCGAGACGTGAATGAAATCCGTCAGGACCGCGGTGAGGTCGCCAATAATCGAGCAGAGTTAAAGAGTGACGTTAAGGAGTTGAAAGCCGACAAGCAGGAGCGGCGCCAGGACCGACGAGAGTTTCGCCGGGACGTCAAAGACGCACTGAAGAACTAGAGAGGGACCAAGCGTGACTCCTATACAGCCGGCGGAAATGAGCGTCGTTTTCCGCCGGCTCCCCCTTGGTATCTCCAGTGCTTTAACATCATCGAAAGATAGGAGTCCGCTAGTGAACCCTCGGGATGAGGAGTTGGTGGCATCGGCTCAAAAGGGCGATCGCCGCGCGTTCGAGGAGCTCGTGGAGCGTCATAAGCACAAGGCCTATCACATCGCGTTTGATTTCGCGCGCGACCGCGAGGAAGCCAAAGATCTGTCTCAAGAGGCGTTTCTGAAGGCTTTTAGCAATCTCAAAAAATTTGACGGCCGCTCGAGTTTCTACACCTGGTTCTACCGCATTCTTGTCAACCTTTGCTTGGACTACAAGCGGCGTCAGAAACGGGCGCCGTCGGACGAATTTGACGAAACCGTAGAGCATCAATTGGAGCCGTCACATCAGCCGAGCATTCCCATGTCACCCGATCAACACGTGTTGGCCGGCCAGATTTCGCACAAAGTTGGCGTCGCGCTGCAAGCGCTGCCACCGAAACAACGCACTGCTTTCATACTGAAAAACCATCAAGGACTATCGATCAAAGAAATCGCTGAGATGATGCAGACGGCAGAGGGTACGGTTAAAGTTCACTTGCATCGCGCCGTAACGGCGCTCAGGCAGCGTCTGGCAGAGTTCGCCTAGGAGGTTGATATGGCCGATCAAAACAATCCACTCGTAGTTCCTTGCAAAACATTGGAAGAGGATTTGGTGCTGCTCCATTATGGCGATCTCGCCGGCACCGAGCGGGATGCGCTCCAAAGTCATCTGAACGGTTGCACCGGTTGCGCCACTTATCTAAGAGAGCTCGGCAATCTCTTGCCGCTGACGGTTAAAGCCGACGAGCCAGCACCAACTTTTTGGGACGATTATAGCCGCGAGCTGCGCCACAAGCTCGACGCGACGGCGGAAAAAAAGCGGTGGTGGCAGAGTCTCGCGGTTATCTTTCAACCTGGTCTGTTGTCGGCTGCCGCGGGTGCCGCAGTCGTCGCGATCGCCCTGGCGTTTACCCTGGGCAGAGGAGTCTGGCCGACCAAGGATATTCCCCATGACGATGAGGCAATGATGGAAGCGCTTCCGGTGGCGGAGAACTTGGAGTTTTTTAAGGCCATGGACGTGCTCGACGATCTCGATTTGTTGGAGTCCATGGGCAGCCAAGGCGGCGCGGCCTAAACAGCGGGAATGAGACCGGTAGGCGCACTGATCCTATCTCTCGCTTTGCTCGTTTCTTCGACTGGTGGTGCCGCCACCAAGGACGAGCCGCCCGATCGAGAGATGTTAAAAATGATGGAGCTCCTTCGTGAAATGGAAGTGGTGAAACAAATGGAAATGTTGCGCGACATGCATGTCGTCGAAAGTGCCGGCGATCAGGGAAAGAACCCAACGCCGCAAAAGTCCACGCCCCGAAAAAAGAAGGAGACATTGAGGTGAGGCTTTTGACTCGGACATTCAGTTTTCTTTGGCTTTCGACTTTGCTTTGCACTCCGCTGGCATGGAGCCAATCGGCGCCACGCGGGATGATCCTGGCGCAGGCGGACAAGGACGCGCTCGAGCGCTGGCAGCACATGACACCTGAGGAAAAACAGGAAATGCGCGAACGTTTCCAGCGTTGGCAGAACTTGCCGCCCGGTGAAAAGGATGATCTGCAGAAAAAGTTCGAGACCTGGCGCCAGCTTTCGCCCGAGGACAAGGCTGTCGCGCGCAAAAACTTCGAGCGCTGGCAAAAGCTCCCGCCGGAACAGCGGGAGCGACTCCAAGAACGTTGGCAACGCTGGCGCGAGCTGCCGCCCGAGCGCCGCGAGGAACTCAGACGGCGATTCCAAACGTTGCGCGATTTGCCGCCGGAAAAGCGTCAAGAGCTCAGGCAAAAGCTCCTGGAAAGGCGCGAACGTCTCTCTCCGGAAGAAAAGCAGCAACTGCGCGAAAAAATGCGCGAGCGTTTTGACCGGCTGCCGCCCCAAGAGAAACGCGAGATCAGAGAAAAAATGCGCGAGCTTAAAGAGCACGGCAGTGTCGAGGAAAGAAAACAATTCCGTGAAAAGCTACGCGACAAGGTTCAGTAACGCTGAGACAAGGAGTAGCCATGAGCGCGCCACTCAGCCACGAGCAAAAAATCCTCCATTTCCTGAATCGGATCAGCTTTGGACCGACGCCGGAAGAGGTTCAACGGGTTGACCGGCTCGGCTTCCGTGCCTATCTCGACGAACAGCTCGCGCCGGAAAAAATTCCCGACAACATCGCTGAAGAGAAAGTCGCGGCACTGAAAACCATGCGGCTGAGCAGTCAAGAACTGTTTGAACTTTACCCGCCGCCGAAAGTGGCACAAGAACGCGGCATGGCGATGCCGGGCGAAATGAATGCGCCACGCTTCATCATCCTCGAGCTCCAACAGGCGCGGCTACTACGCGCCGTGTACAGCCAACGCCAGCTCTACGAAGTGATGGTCGATTTCTGGAACAATCATTTTAATATTTTCGCCGCCAAGGGGGCCGACCGCTGGCTGACGACGGCTTACGAGCGAGATACGATTCGTCCCCATGCCCTGGGTCGCTTCCGCGATCTTTTGCTCGCCACGGCGCAGAGCCCGGCGATGCTCTTTTATCTGGATAACTGGCTGAGCGTGAGCCCCAATGGCGCGATGACGGCGCGCCTGCCCGCCAATGCCCGCCGTCGCGGCATCAATGAAAACTATGCCCGCGAAATCATGGAGCTGCACACCCTCGGAGTCGACGGCGGTTATACGCAGCAAGACGTTCGCGAGGTAGCCCGCTGCTTTACCGGATGGACATTGGTTCGGCCGCGCGGCGACCCCGAGTTTCGTTTCGAGCCCCGGCTGCACGATCAAGGCGTGAAAACGGTGCTTGGGACGCGCATTGCGGCGGGAGGCGGCGTGGAAGACGGCATGAAGGTTATCGATCTCCTGGCGCGCCATCCCGCTACCGCAAAGTTTATTGCCACCAAGCTGGCGCGCCGCTTTGTTGCCGACGATCCGCCGGCCTCTGTGGTCAATCGCGTCGCCGAGGCATTGCGCCGCAGCGACGGCGATATTCGAACTGCGATCCGAACGATCGTTGACTCGCCGGAGTTCTATTCGCCTGAAGCCTACCGTGCCAAGGTGAAAAAACCGCTGGAGTATATCGCCAGTACGCTTCGCGTAACGAACGCGGAAACCCAGGTTACCCCTCAACTTTTGCGTTATCTCGGCCGCATGGGCGAGCCGTTGTTTTTGGCCCAGCCGCCAACCGGCTATCCCGACGTCGGAGCGTCGTGGATTAGCCCTGACATGCTGCTCACACGGATGAATTTTGCCGCCGATCTGGTGAGCAATCGGCTTGACGGCGCTCGGGTTCAATCCACCGCTCTGCACGACAGCCAGCAGTTTGTTCGCCTGATCGCGCCCGATTCGCTCTCAGCCGCCACGCGGGCGGCATTGGCTGAAACCGAAGGAGCCGACGCCCTTGCCCTCCTCTTAGCCGCGCCGGAATTTCAACGGAGGTAGTTATGGATCGCTCGCGACGGTCGTTTATCAAATCCGCCGGACTCGGCTTTTTGGCGCTCGGTTTGCCGCCGTCATTTCTCGTGCGCGCCGCCGGCGCTCAACAGAGTAACCGTGGCAAAGTTTTGGTTGTGGTATTCCAGCGCGGCGGCATGGATGGGCTGAACGTCATCGTACCTTTCAAAGACCGCGCCTACTATGCGCTCCGGCCGAGCATTGCGCTCGCCGAGCCCGCTGCTGGTGAAGAACGCGCCATCGATCTCGATGGCTATTTCGCTTTGCATCCCGCACTGGCGCCACTCAAAAACATCTATGACAAGGGCCACCTGGCGATCCTTCACGCAGCCGGCTCACCGGATAATACTCGATCGCACTTCGATGCCCAGGACTACATGGAGATCGGCACGCCGGGAGTCAAGAGCACGCCCGACGGTTGGCTCAACCGCTATTTGAATGAAAAACGGTTCAGTAACTCACCGTTTCGCGGTGTTGCCGTCGGCCCGCAAACACCGCGCATGCTGGCCGGCGCGGCTCCGAGCTTGTCGCTTTCGTCGATTGAAGAGTTTCGTTTACGCAATCAAACGATGGCGGCAACGTTACAAAAGCTCTACACGAATTCGACCGATCCTTTGTTCCGCCAAGGCGGCAACAGCTTATTCGATGCATTGGCCCGGTTACGCACCATCGAGTCGAAGATTCCGCCCAGCACAGCCAGCTATCCGGTCGGCAAATTTGCCGTCGGACTGAAACAAATCGCCCGGTTAATCAAGGCTGATGTCGGACTGGAAATCGCCTTTACGGAAATCGAGGGCTGGGACACTCATGTCGCCGAAGGCGGCGCCACGGGAATTTTGGCTAATCGGCTCAAGGAGTTCGGGGCGGGTCTGGCGGCATTCTATCAAGACTTGGACGATCGGCTGGACGATGTCGTGGTGGTGACGATGTCCGAATTCGGCCGCACCGCGCGGGAAAACGGCAACCGCGGCACTGACCACGGCCACGCCAACGTCATGTTCGTTCTCGGCGGACGCGTCCGCGGTGGCAAAGTTTACGGCCGTTGGCCCGGCCTGGCACCGGAAGTTCTCTACGAAGGCAGAGATCTTGACTTGACAACCGACTATCGAACGGTGTGCAGCGAGGTTTTTGCGCGCCATTTAGGGCAAAGAGAAGTGGGCCGAATCTTTCCGGGCTTTCGTCCCGCCGCATCGGTGGGCTTGGTTGCGTAGTCGAGAAACGATTTTTTGCGTTCTTGGCGTCTTGGCGCCCCCACTTCTTTCCTCCCCCGCTTGCGGGGGAGGATGAAGGAGGGGGTCAGGGCATTGCGACGGAATCAGCGGCTGCGCCATCGCTTTCCTGAAAGCGATACTGCAGATCGTAGAGCCGCGCGTAGAGCCCACGGCGCGCCAGTAACTCCGCATGATTCCCCTCTTCCCAAATCTCGCCCCGATGAATGACCAGGATCCGATCCGCGTGTTTAATCGTCGATAAACGGTGCGCGATGACGAGCGCGGTACGATTTTTGAGCAGCTCCACCAACGCTTCTTGAATCAACGTTTCGGTTTGGGTGTCGACGGAACTGGTGGCTTCGTCAAAGATGAGAATCTTCGGGTCAAACGCCAAAGCGCGGGCAAACGACAATAATTGTCGCTGCCCCTGCGACAGCGTCGAGCCTCGCTCTTGAACTTCTTGTCGATATCGATGGGGCAGCCGTTCGATAAACGGCGCGATATGCGCGCGGCGCGCCGCCTCCAGCATTTGCGTCTCGCTGATGCGCTCGTCGCCGAGCGTGATGTTGGTCGCGACATCGCCGGAAAAAAGGAAAACATCCTGTAGCACGAGTCCCAGATGGCGCCGCAGCTCCTGTTTGTTCCACTCGCGAACGTCGATGCCATCGACGAGAATTGCACCGCGCTCGACGTCGTAAAACCGGCACAGCGCCGAAATGATCGATGTCTTGCCACCACCCGTGGCGCCGACCAGCGCGACTTTTTCGCCGGCGCGCACCCGAAAAGAAACATTTTTGAGCACCGGCTCGCCCGCCCGGTAGGAAAGCCAAACGTCTTTGAATTCAATCTCGCCGGCGAAGCGATCCACTTTCTTCGCTTGCGCAGGGTTTTTAATCGTCTCCGAAGTATCGAGCAAGGCGAAGATTCTTTCCGACGACGCCATCGCCGCCTGCATGATGTTATACTTCTCGGCCAGATCGCGAATCGGCTGGTACATGCGCTGGACATACTGAATAAAGGCCACGATCACACCGGCCTGCACCGCGCTGGAAAGAATCTGCTGGCCGCCGTACCAGAGCAAAAGGCCGATGCTCAGGGCGCTGAAGATTTCGATCACCGGGAAAAACAGCGCGTTGTAGCGGATGCTGCGCAGGAGCACGTCGCGGTAACTGAGGTTCACTTCACGAAAGCGCCGGTACATTTTTTCTTCTTGACCGAAGGCTTGGACGGTGGCCACGCCGGCGATGTTTTCTTGTAAGCCGGCGTTTAGACGGCCGAGGATCAGCCGGCTTTCCCGATAGACCTCGCGCGCCCGGCGCCGATAAAAGCGGCTGATGTAGAGAATCACCGGGAAAGCGGCGATGCATACCAGCGCGAGTTTCCAATCGAGCCAGAGCATCATACCGGCGATGCCGAAAACAATCGAGACGTCGCCAAGAAGGCCGACCACACCGGTGCTGAAAAGCTCGTTGAGCGTCTCCACGTCGTTTACCGTTCGCGTCAATAGTCGCCCGACGGCGTTGCGGTCGAAGTACGCCAGGTCCTGGTGTTGCAGGTGAGAAAAGACTTCCATGCGCAAGTCGTGCATCGCGTGCTGGCCGATGTATTCGGTGGTGTAAGTTTGAATAAAAAACACGACGAAGCCGACGCAGACAACGCCCAAATAGGCGAGCGCCATGAGATCGAGCCCGTGCACATCGCGCTGAGCGATATAGCGATCGATGGCGACCTTGGTGATGTACGGCCCGAGCAGTTGGCTACCCGTCTGCAGCATCAGAAAAATGAAAGAGATCGCGAGCAGCTTCCAGTAAGGCCGCAGATAACGCAGGATGCGCGCCATCAGGCGGGCGTCGTAAGCCTTACCGAGGATCTCGTCTTCTTGATGAACTTCTTCGCTCACGGCCGTCCTTCCGCGCGCGCCATGGACTCGACCTCGCGGGCCAAATTCTGGCGCCGGTAAAGCCCGTAGTAGGCGCCACGCCGCGCGATGAGTTCCGTGTGAGTACCTTGCTCGATCAGCTCGCCGGCTCTCATATAGACGATCCTGTCCGCGTCGCGCACGGTCGAGAGCCGATGCGAGATCAGCAACGTTGTGCGACCGTGGGTGAACTGCTTTAACTCGCGCAGGATTTCCTCCTCGGTCTCGGCGTCGACGCTGGAAAAAGCATCGTCCAGAATCACGATCGGCGGCTTCTTGATGATCGCTCGGGCCAACGCCGTGCGTTGCTTTTGACCGCCGGACAAGCGCATGCCGCGCTCGCCGATCACGGTGTCGAAGCCCGCTCCGAACAACTCGATCGCGGGCAGCAGTTGCGCAATGCGCGCCGCTTCGTCCAGTCGATCCGTTTCGCCGTTCTCCGCGCCGAGGAGAATATTGTCCCTGACCGAGCCGAAAAAAAGAAAAATATCTTGCGACACATAGCCGATGGCGTCTTCCAAACGACGGCGCGGCAATTGCTTGATATCTACGCCGTCGACGAAGATCGCCCGATCCTCGGGCTCGTAAAGCCGCAAGAGCAAATTCACCAGCGTGCTCTTGCCGGATCCGGTCTCGCCCACGATCGCGCAAACTGTTCCAGCGGGTATCTGCAAATTGATATTTTTTAGCGCGGGCGCTTCTGCGCCGGCATAGACGAATGTGAGGTTACGAAACTCAATGGCGCCGTGGATCGGCGGAGAACCGTTGGACGCCGGCAATGCTCGATAGCGCGGCGAAATCGGCGTGTCCAACACTTCCGCGATGCGGCTGAGCGCCGCGGTGCCGCGCTGGTATTGGTTGGCCGTATAGCCGATCGCCATCAGCGGCCAAGTGAGCATCCCCAAATATCCGGTGAAGGCGACGTACTCGCCCAACGTCATCGTGCCCTGGAGAACTTGGCGTCCGCCGAGCCACAGCACCACGGTGGCCGCCAACCCCGCCATTACCTGCATGAGCGGCCAAAAAATTCCCCACAGCGTGGCGAGCCACATGGATTTGCGCCGGTATTCGGAGCTGATCGCATCGAAGCCGCGGATCTGGTTTTGCTCTTGGGCATAGGCCTGCACGACGCGAATGCCGGATAAATTTTCCAGCACGTAAGCACTCATGTCGCTGAGCTGCGCCTGGGTATCGCGCGACCGGCGAAAGATTTGCCGCCCGAAAAATCGCACGACAATCGGAATGAGCGGCATGGCGAGCATCGACCAGAACGCGAGCCAGGGGTTGATAGTGATCATCAGTGTCAGGCTGAAAACAATCACGACCACGGCGTCGACGATGGCCAGCGAGCCGAACCCCATTAGCTCGCGCACCGCGTGAATGTCATTGGTCAGGCGCGACATCAGATCGCCGGTTTTGGCGTACTGAAAGTAACTGAGCGGCAGCTTCTGCAAATGGGAAAAAACGCGATCGCGCAGATCGGCCTCGCAGCGCCGCGAGAAACCGTGAATGTTGATGCGCCAACAGTAGCGGAACAATCCCTGCAACGTGGCGGCACCGAGAATCAACAAAGGATATTTGAGCAAGGATCGACCGCTCTCCGACGCGCGCAGCGCCGTGTCGATACCGTCCTTGATCAGCCAGGGCAGAGTGATACCGGCGAGATCGGTTCCGACAAGCGAGAAAACGCCGAGGATAAGAAAATGCCGGTAGCGGTCGACGAGAAACTTAACGCGGTGGTAATAGCGAAGAATCGCGACGTCCTTTTTTTTAGCTCTTCGGATTTTAGAGTGGGTCGCACTGAAACGGTCACCCGTTCGACCTCGCTCAGGGCAAAATCGCAACCCGGCCTTTCGTCCCGAGCTTGTCAACGGATTAGAGCGAACGGATTCGATCCTCGCAACCCACTCGAAATCTGAAGAACCCCTTTTTTTAAGAGAGATCGGACTTTGGCGGATTGAGCTCAGTCTTTAAACAGACCGAATTCCTGGACGGTATTCGCCCACTTCCCCGCCATGAGCCGATCCATCAAAGTTTCCAAAGCACTCATGGGAACACGGATTTGTTGCATCGTATTGCGGTCACGAATCGTGACCTTCTCATCGGCCGGTGATTTCTCATCACCGACGGTTTGTACGTCGACCGTGACACAGAATGGCGTGCCTACTTCATCCTGACGGCGATAGAGACGACCGATGGACGCCGTGTCGTCATAAACCGAATGCCACCGCTTGCGCAGGTCGGCAGTCAGTTTATTGGCGGTTTCCACGATCCGATCGTTCTTTTTGAGCAGCGGCAATACCGCGAACTTGATGGGCGCCAGCTCGGGATGAAAGTTCAGCACGACTCGCTTCTCGCCCCTCACTTCTTCCTCGCGATAGGCGTCGACGAGAAATGCCAACGTCGCGCGATCCGCTCCGGCTGAAGGCTCGATAACGAAGGGTACAACCTTTTGCTTGCTCTCCTCATCGAAATAGTCCAAAGCTCTGCCGCTGAACTGCGCATGCTGTTTGAGATCGAAATCCGTGCGATTGGCGATCCCTTCGAGCTCGCTCCAGCCGATCGGAAAAAGGTATTCGATATCGGCGGTGCGCTTGGCGTAGTGTGCCAGCTCGTCTTTGTCGTGCTCGCGCAGACGAAGATTTTCCTGGCGTATGCCGTAGCGCGGGTACCAGGCGAAGCGCTCGTCGATCCAGCGCTGGTGCCACTCTTCATCCGTCCCCGGCATGACGAAAAACTCGATCTCCATCTGCTCGAACTCGCGTGTGCGAAACGTAAAATTACCCGGCGTGATCTCGTTGCGAAACGACTTGCCGATCTGGGCGATGCCGAAGGGCAGCTTCAGGCGCATGGACTGGAGCACGTTGTCGAAGTTGACGAAAATCCCCTGCGCCGTCTCCGGGCGCAAATAGGTCACCGCCGCCTCGTCTTCCACCGGCCCCATAAATGTCTTGAACATCAAATTGAACTGCCGCGGCTCGGTGAGCTCGCCCTTGCCGCAGGCCGGACAGAGCGTGCGCTTTTTGCCGCAGTGTTTGCACGCTTCACCGCCCGGGATATTGAACTTGTTGCCCTTGGTCGCCTCGCAGAAATGAACCCAGACCTCCTCGTCGATTTTGTCCGCGCGAAAACGCCGGTTGCATGCCCGGCAGTCCACCATCGGATCGGTGAAGTGATCGAGATGACCGCTCGCCTTCCACACGCGCGGATGCATCAGGATCGACGCATCCAGTCCCACCATGTCGGCGCGGTTCTGCACCGAATCGCGCCACCAGACGCGCTTGACGCTATTCTTAAGCTCCACGCCCAGCGGCCCGTAATCCCAAACCGATCCCGTGCCGCCGTAAATCTCGCTCGACTGAAAAATAAACCCGCGCCGCTTACACAGCGACACGATTTTGTCCATGTCCACCATTTAGGAATCCGATCTGAACGGGAATTCTAATAATGTAATGGATGCAGGATGCGGAGTCAAAAAGGGTGGGATGAGACGATTTTGGGTCCGACGGCGTGGCGCAGCTGTAAGCGTGAAGGTGAGAAAATGGTTACGCTCGTTCAATCAAGCCCAAGCACGTCCTGCATGCCGTATAATCCGGGCCTGCGTTTGGCGAGCCACTGCGCTGCGCGGATGGCGCCGCGGGCGAAAGTGTCGCGACTGTGGGCGCGGTGGATAAATTCGAGGCGCTCGCCGATGCCGCCGAAGATTACGGTGTGTTCGCCGACGATATCACCCGCGCGCACGGAGAGTAGAGCGATTTCTTTCTTGCTGCGCTCGCCGACGATGCCTTTGCGGCCGTTGATGCCGTCTTTGTCGAGATCGCGATTGAGCGCCTGTGCCACCGACCGGCCCAGCGCGAGAGCCGTGCCGCTTGGCGCGTCCTTCTTGAACCGGTGGTGCGATTCGATGATTTCAACGTCATAATCGTCACCGAGCATCTTCGCCGCCTTGCCGAGCAGCAAGACAAGGACATTAACTCCCAAGCTCGTGTTTGCCGAGAGAAGCGTCGGCGTCCGACGGGACAGTTTTTTAACTTCCGCCAACTGCCTCGAATTAAAACCTGTCGTGGCAATGACAATCGGAGTCGCTGTTCTGGACGACGCCTTTAGGAAACCCAACGATGCTTCGGGATTCGTAAAATCGACGATGACTGCATTGGGCTTGAGCAATGACTCAATCTTGTCGCTTACTGGGACCCCCAGGCGGCCAGCGGAAGAAATTTCTCCGGCGTCTTTTCCAACTCTGGCGCTGCGCGGCTTATCGATCGCACCGACCAGCTCAACGCCGGCGGAATCTTTCACGGCTCGCACTACGGCGCCGCCCATCCGGCCACCGACGCCGCAGACGATGATTCCGAGCGCCATGAAGCTTTAGAGAAGACCGAAATCGGTCATCGCTTGTCTCAGTCTTTTGAGATTGCCCTCGGCCATCGGCGTCAGCGGCAATCGAAGGTCGCTGCTGCACTTGCCCATGAGCGCGAGCGCGGTTTTAGCGGGAATCGGATTGGTTTCGATGAAGAGGCTCCGAATCAAAGGCATCAGTTTAAATTGAAGTTCACGGCCTTTTTCCCAATTTCCCTTCAAACAAGCTTCTGTGAGTTGCGAGGTCTCTTTCGGCACGACGTTGGCGACCGTAGAAATTACGCCTTTGCCGCCGAGAGCCATTAAAGAGAAAATCAGCGAGTCCTCGCCGGAATAAACCGCCAGTCCATCGCCGCATAGTCGAATCACGTCGATCGCTTGATCCACCGAGCCGGTCGCTTCTTTCACGCCGGCGATGTTTTCGATTTCTGACAGGCGTGCCAAGGTCTCCGGTTCGATCTTCGATCCGGTTCGGCCCGGGATGTTGTAAATGATGATCGGGATGCCGACTTCAGAGGCAACTTTCTTATAGTGCTGGTAGATACCTTCTTGCGTCGGTCGGTTGTAGTACGGCGAAATCATCAGCGCGCCGTCGGCGCCGGACTTTTCGGCTTCACGCGTCAGGCGAACCGCTTCTTCTGTGGAATTGGAGCCCGTTCCCGCGATCACGGGAACGCGTCTGTTGACCGCTTTGATCACCGTGCGAATGATATCGTCATGTTCTTGATGGCTCAGCGTAGCTGACTCACCCGTGGTACCGCACGGCACGATGCCGTGCGTGCCATTCTGTAAATGAAAATCGACCAATCCCGCTAGGCCTTGCCAATCGACTTGACCGTCTTTAAACGGCGTCACCAAAGCGACCATCGAACCGGTAAACATAGACCTGTCTCCTATGCAAGCTTGACGGTGCCGTGAAAAACTTCTTCTGCGCCACCCGTCATATAGACGCGATTGTTGTCGCGCCATTCAATCAAGAGATCGCCGCCTTTGAGATGAATTGCAATCTCACGTTCGGTTCGCCCGGTGATGACGCCGGCAACGCCCACCGCACTCGCGCCCGTACCGCAGGCCCACGTCTCACCTGCGCCGCGTTCCCACACACGCATTTTAACTTCACTTCGACTAATGATCTTGATGAACTCCGTATTCACCCGTTTGGGAAAAAACGGATGGTGCTCGAAACGGGGTCCAATCTTTTCGAGATCCAAGAAATCGATGTCGTCGAGATAAAGCACACAGTGGGGATTACCCATGGACACGCAAGTCACCTCATAGGTCTTGCCGTCCACGGTCAGCGGCTGGTTTTTGATCTCCCCATCGGCATCGACAGGAATCTTTCGGCCTTCAAGAATCGGCTCACCCATGTCAACTTCGACTAGCTCGCCGACGATCTTGGGGCGAATAATACCGGCAAGGGTTTCCACCTCGAGCTCGCGTTTTTGGCTGATGCCGTGATCGTAGACATATTTGGCGAAGCAGCGGATACCATTGCCGCACATCTCCACTTGGCCGCCGTCGGCATTATAAATTTCCATCTTGAAGTCGGCGACTTTGGAGGGATGCACCGTCAGCAGTTGATCCGCGCCGATGCCAAACCGGCGATCGCAGAGTTGTTTGGCGATCACTCCTAAATTCTCGATATTCTTCTTCCGGCAATCGAGAAAGACAAAATCGTTGCCTGCCCCGTGCATTTTGGTGAAATCAAGTTCCATAGCTTGACTCTTTAGGACGGGCGTATCGCCATTGCCCCTACAAAATCTCTCCTATTGTAACGCAGCGGGAATAATCTCGCCGTTGATGAGGTCGTCCAGGCTCTCGCGTTTGCGGACCACGTAGTATTGGTCGCCATCGACCAGCACCTCGGGCGGCTTCGGATGCGAGTTGTAATTGGATGCCATGGTAAAACCGTAAGCACCCGCGCTCATCACGGCGAGTAAATCGCCGCGCTTGGGCCGCCCGATCTCGCGATCTTTGGCAAAAAAGTCGCCGCTCTCGCAGATCGGCCCCACCACGTCGGCGACGATCTTTTCCGCCTTGTTTTCGTCCACCGGTTGAATCGCCTGATACGAGCCGTAAAGTGCCGGGCGGATAAGATCGTTCATACCGCCGTCGACGATGACGAATTTTTTTGTGTCGGTTTCCTTGATGTATTGAACCTCAGTAAGGAGAATGCCGGCGTTACCGACGATGATCCGGCCGGGCTCTAGTATCAGCGTAATGTTCAAACCCTCCAACCCTTGAATGACCGCATGGGCATATTCCTCGGGAAGCGGCGGCGTTTCGTCGTGGTAGTTGATCCCCAAACCGCCACCGAGATCCAGATAACGAATCTGCGCGCCTTCCTTTTTCATTTCACCGGCGAGCACGCGATCCAGGTACTCACGCACCTTGCCTAGCGCATCGACGAAAGGGGTCACCGACGTGAGCTGGGAGCCGATGTGGCAATCAACGCCGACAACATCGATATTAGATAACGACGCCGCTTTTTTATAGGTCTCAAGCGATTTTTTTATATCAACGCCGAACTTCGACTTTTTCATCCCGGTTGAAATGTAAGGGTGCGTTTGTGGATCGATGTCGGGGTTGACACGCAAACTGATCGGCGCTTTCTTGCCGATGCCCGCGGCGATCTCGTTGAGCGCGATCAATTCCTCTTCCGACTCGACGTTGAACATTAAAATGCCCGCGTTGAGAGCGTATTGGATTTCATCTTTTTTCTTGCCGACGCCCGAGAAGACGATCTTCTTTGGGTCGCCGCCCACTTTGAGCGCGCGAAACAATTCGCCCCCAGAAACGATATCGAAACCGCTGCCTTCCTTGGCGAAAGTTCGCAGCAGCGCGAGATTGGAATTGGCCTTCACTGAAAAACAGACGATATGAGGCACTTTGGCAAAGGCCTGATCGAAGACCTTGTAATGGCGCTTGAGCGTCGCCAAGCTGTAAATATAGGCCGGCGTGCCGACCTCTTGGGCGATGCGCTTGAGCGGCACCTCCTCGGCGAACATTTCTCGGTTGCGATAATGAAAATGATTCATTTCTCACTCCGCACGATTTCAACTTCATTCGATGGCGCGCTCAAACTACCGTCAAATAACTGTGACGAAATCCGATAGCGGTAAATGGCTTTTGGCCTCACTTCCCGGTCGTCGAATCGATATTGTTTTTGTTTCACAAATTTTTCCTGGTCTTCGACATTCACTGTCGTCAGTTGCCTATAGGGCACGGGGCAATCAGGACAACTCTGGGACACTTCCTTGCGAAAGATGACAAAGCTCGCAAGATCCTTCAACTCGCTGCCATCGACATATGCGGTCGGCCGGCTCCAGGTAAGCGCGATGCCGGTGGGCCCGGAGCGCGCGCTCAGGTTTGTAATGGTTCTCGGAATCACGAGCTCCGGAGCGCGCGGATCGCCTTTTTTGCCGCAGGCAGACGCCAGAGCCAGACCAATCATCGCCATAAGAAACAATCGTTTCATCTCACCCTCAGTTCTTTTAAGCGGCGCATGACGTTTTGGCGCGCCGTTCCCCCCAGGGCGCGCCGCCGGCCCACCACCGCGTCTGCCGATAAATAGCTGTAGACGTCTTTTTCGACCTTGTCCGAAAAACGTTGTAGCTCAACCAACGACAACTCTTCGATGCGCTTGCCTTGGGTCACACAAAACTGCACGACCGCGCCCGCCACTTGGTGGGCCGCGCGAAACGGCAGCCCGCGTGCAACCAGATAATCTGCCAGATCCGTGGCGTTCATGAAACCATCTTGGGCAGCGCTGAGCATCCGCTCCGCCATGACTTTCATGCCGGCGACGATCTCGCTCATGATCTTTACGCTCGCCTTGACAGTGTCGGCGGTATCGAACAGCGGAACCTTGTCCTCTTGTAAATCCCGATTGTAAGCAAGCGGCAGCCCTTTCATGATTGTCAGCAACGCCTGCAGATGGCCGAACACCCGCCCTGTCTTACCACGGATCAGTTCCGGCACGTCGGGATTTTTTTTCTGCGGCATCATCGAGCTACCCGTGCAATAGCCGTCCGGCAACTCGACGAAGCCAAATTCCTGGGTCGACCATAACACTAACTCGTCGGCCAAGCGGCTCAGATGGACAAACAGAATCGATGATGTGGCCAAAAATTCCAAAAGAAAATCGCGGTCGCTCACCGCGTCGATGCTGTTTTTTGACACCCTGGGGAAACCCAAAAGTTTGGCCACATAGACGCGGTCGATCGGAAAGGTCGTTCCCGCCAGAGCCCCGGACCCCAAAGGTAGCACGTTGATTCGCTCGAGACAGCCGGCAAATCGCTCCCGATCCCGCTCGAACATATCGAAGTAGGCGAGCAAATGATGCGAAAAGAGCACCGGCTGCGCCCGCTGCAAATGCGTGTAGCCGGGCATGATTACATCGAGGTATTTTTTTGCCGCTCTGGCCAGCTCCTGCTGTAACGCCTGCAACGCGGCGATGATAATTTTCACTTCGTCGCGCAGATAAAGGCGCATGTCTAAAGCGACTTGATCGTTGCGGCTTCGTGCCGTGTGGAGTTTGCCGCCGGCAGGGCCGATCAACTTGGTCAAGCGCCGCTCGACATTCATGTGAATGTCTTCGTCTGCCTCGGAAAAGGCAAATTTTCCGTGGTCGATTTCACGCCGAATGGTTTCTAAACCGCGGACGATCTTCTGCGCGTCACGCGCCGGGATGATGCGCTGCTTCGCAAGCATTTTTGCATGCGCAATACTGCCCAGGATGTCGTGACGGTAAAGCCGGGCATCGACGGCAATCGACGCAGTGAATGCTTCGACGGAATTCGCCGTCTCGGCGGCGAAGCGCCCGCCCCAGAGCTTGCCTCCCTTTGCTTTGCCTTTGACCACGGCTAGCCCCGCTTAGCTTTGCTCAACCGCTGCAGCCGCAGTCTCAACGCATTCAAGCGAATAAAACCCTCGGCGTCGCTCTGATGATAAACTTGGTCCGCTTCGAAAGTCGCCATGTTGGGATCATAAAGCGAAGTTCCTGATCTGCGCCCGGCGACGATAATGTTGCCTTTGTAGAGCTTGAGCCGGATCCGGCCACTGACATTGGTTTGGCAGGCATCGATAGTTTTCTGCAAGACTTCGCGCTCCGGCGCGAACCAATAGCCGTAATAAATCATATCGGCGTAACGCGGAATCAACGAATCCCTGAGACGCAGCACTTCGCGGTCCATGGTGATCGACTCCAGGGCGCGGTGTGCCGCATGGAGGATCGTGCCACCGGGCGTTTCATAGACGCCGCGCGATTTCATGCCGACATAACGGTTCTCGACTAGGTCGACGCGGCCAATGCCATGTTTAGCGCCGAGATCGTTTAGCCGGGCAAGTAGATTCGCCGGTGCGAGCTTACGCCCATCGACGGCGATGGGGTCACCGCGTAGGTAATCGATCTCGAGCCGGCGGCTCTTTCCAGGGATCTTCCAAAATGCCGCCCTCGTAACTGATGTGGAACAAATTACGGTCGGTGCTGTAAGGTTTCGCCTTGGTCACCGGCACGGGGATATCATGTTTGCGCGCATAGTCGATCAAAGCCGACCGCGCATTGAGATCCCACAACCGCCACGGCGCGATGACTTTGATGCCGGGCCGAAGAGAATAGTAGGTCAGCTCGAAGCGCACCTGATCATTGCCCTTACCGGTGGCGCCGTGCGAAACCGCGTCGGCTTTTTCTTTGACGGCGACGTCGATCTGTCCTTTGGCGATTAGCGGCCGTGCGATCGAAGTGCCGAGCAAATACGATCCTTCATAAACGGCGTTGGCGCGGAGCATCGGAAAAACATAGTCTTTGACAAACTCCTCTCGCAAATCGCCGATAACGACTTTGCTCGCGCCGGTCTCGATCGCTTTGCGCTTGATCGCTTGCAGGTCTTCGCCCTGGCCCAAGTCGGCGCAGAACGCGATGACTTCGCAACCATATTGCTCTTTGAGCCACCGTAAAATGACCGAGGTGTCCAAGCCGCCCGAATATGCCAGAACTACCTTGCTGACTGTCATCGTCGCCCTACGACTCTAACGCTTTCCCGTCGTCGATTTTTTCTGCTTCAATTTCTTGAACGTTGAACTTTTGAACCCTTGAACCCTTTGAGCAACCACACCATGACTGCTTTCTGAGCGTGCAATCGATTCTCCGCTTGGTCGAAGGCGACGCATTGCGGGCTCTCCAGCACTTCAGGCGTGATCTCTTCGCCACGATGCGCCGGTAAGCAGTGCATCACGACCGCGTCTTTCTTCGCCATTTCGACCACGCGGCTGTTCACTTGGTAGTCGCAAAAGTCGTTGCGACGCGCTTGCGCTTCCTCTTCCTCCCCCATGCTGGTCCAAACATCGGTGTAGATCGCATCGGCACCAGCCACCGCCTCTTCGACCGACGGTGTCACGGTAATCTTGGCGCCGCTAGCGCGAGTTGTCTTCACGACGTCGGCGTCGGGCTCATAGCCTCTCGGGCAGGCGAGCGTAAACGAAAACGGTACGATCGCTGCCGCCTCCAACCAGGAATGAACCATATTATTGCCGTCGCCGACAAACGCGACCTTCAATCCGTCGAGCTTACCTTTTCGCTCGATCAGCGTTTGGCAGTCTGCCAGAACCTGACAAGGATGATAAAGGTCCGTGAGCGCATTGATTACGGGCACGGATGAAAATGCAGCCATCTCTTCGAGCGTCTGCTGGGCGAACGTGCGCACGCTGATGAGATCGACCCAGCGGGCCAAACTGCGCGCGCAGTCGGCCGGTGTTTCCCTGCTGCCGAGGCCGACTTCCGCCGGGCCCAAGAAAACCACATGGCCGCCCAATTGGCTCATGCCTATCTCAAAAGTGACCCGTGTCCGTAAGCTCGGCTTCTCAAAAACCAGCGCCAGTCCTTTTCCTTGTAACAGTCGGTGCGCGATACCACACCTTTGCTTGCGCTTGAGCTCGCCCGCAAGGGCTAGAATACCGTCGAATTCGCGCCGGCTCAGGCCATCGAAACTCAAGAAATCCCGTTTGCTCATGTCATGAAAATTGTAAGGCCGGATTATTGACGAGCCAAAACCGTTTCGAGGATCGTCAAGCCGCGATCGATATCGCTCTTCTTGATCGTCAGGGGCGGCGCGAAGCGCAGCACCTTTGAGGCTGTGCAGTTGAGCAGCAATCCCTCTTTGAGGCAAGCGTCGGCGATTTTGCTTCCTTCGATATTCAATTCAACGCCGATGAGCAGCCCTTTGCCGCGGATCTCGTGCATAAAAGAAAATCGCTTCTTCAGCGCCTCAAGCCCCTTGACCAAATATTTGCCCATCTGCACACAGTTCTTGAGCACTCCGTTTTTTAACAGCGCCGCCATGACCGCTGAGCCCGCGGCGCAGGATACCGGGTTGCCGCCGAAGGTCGATGCGTGACTCCCGGGCCGGAAACTATTGGCAACCTCTTCACGCGCCAGCATGGCGCCCAGCGGCAAACCGCCGCCCAGTGCTTTTGCCAAAGTCATGATGTCCGGCTTGACGCCGAAATGTTCATAGCCGAACAGTTTTCCGGTACGTCCCATGCCGGTTTGCACTTCGTCGAAAATCAGCAACAAGCCGCGCTGATCGCACAGCTCGCGAAGACCGAGCAAATAAATCTCATTCGCCACGATCACGCCGCCCTCGGCCTGAATCGGTTCTATTAGGATAGCGACGGTTTTCTGCGGGTCAATCGCCGCTTCCATCGCGCCGAGATCGTTATAAGGCACCTGGCGAAAACCCACGGGCAGCGGATCGTACCCGGCGCGGATTTTTTCTTGACCCGTCGCGGTCAAAGTCGCCAACGTGCGCCCGTGAAACGAGTTGTGCGTCGAAATAATCTCATACTTGCCGCCCAATTTTTCAGAACCGTAGCGGCGCGCCAATTTGATCGCTGCTTCGTTGGCTTCGGCGCCGCTGTTACAGAAAAAGGCGCGGTCGGCGAAGGAATGGCGGCACAGCTCGCGGGCTAGCTCAGACTGCGGCTGAATATGATAGAGGTTGGAAGCATGCAACAGTTTTTGTGCCTGCTCTTTGATCGCCTTAACAATCGCCGGATGACAGTGACCTAAGCTGTTAACCGCAATGCCGGAGAGGAAATCGAGATATTCTTTGCCGTCGGCATCCCAAACCTTGCATCCCCTGCCTTTAACGAGCGCAATCGGTATCCGGGCATAAGTTTTCGTGACGTATTTATCGGTCAGCGCTGCGACATCTCGGTTTTTCATCACTTCCGCACCACCTCCGTCCCCACACCCTCCTTCGTGAAAATTTCCAGAAGCACCACGTGCTTCACCCGACCGTCGATAATATGGGTCTTTTCAACGCCGCCCTTGAGCGCGTTGATGCAACACTCGACTTTGGGAATCATCCCGGAGCCAACGACACCATCTTGGATCATCCGGCGGGCTTGACTCTCCTTGAGCGTGCTGAGAAGCGCGCCCTTTTTGTCTTTCACGCCTTCGATGTCCGTCATCAGAATCAGCTTCTCGGCATGAAGCGCCTCGGCAACCTCGCCGGCCACCAGATCAGCGTTGATATTGTAGGTCTCCCCGTCTTTGCCGACTCCGACTGGCGCGATGACGGGAATGAATTTGTTTTGGTCTAGCGACTCGATTATGAGCGGATTGATGCCGATGATCTCGCCGACCATCCCGATATCGATGATTTCCGGCGACTCCCCGTTCGCCGACGCCACCGTGACGTTCATCTTCTTGGCCAAAATGAGACCGCCGTCCTTGCCGCTCAGGCCCACTGCCATCCCGCCATGCTGGTTGATCAAGTTGACGATTTCCTTATTCACTTTGCCGACCAGAACCATCTCGACGATATCCAAAGTTTCTTGGTCGGTTACCCGCATGCCGCGCACATAGCGGCTGGTAATGCCCATCTTGTCGAGCACAGAGTCGATTTGCGGCCCGCCGCCGTGCACCACCACGGGATTGATACCGACGTACTTGAGCAGCACGATGTCTTGGGCGAAGCTGGCTTTGAGCTCCTCGTTTTCCATCGCATTGCCGCCATATTTGATGACGAAGGTCTTGCCGTAAAAGCGCTGAAAATAGGGCAGCGCCTCCATCAACACCTCTGCCTTGCCGATAAAATTTTCCATCAGGGGATCCTTAAGCCACCGGATTGCGCGCGAATAAGCTGGAGTGTTGGAGGAACGGAGTATTGGGTCTCTAACTCATCACTCCACCACTCCATCATTCCACTACTCCAGCCCCTATGAGACCATCGAGCCCAACGAAGCATGAATCTTTTTCAGGAGCCTGTTAGAGGATATAACGCGACAGGTCCTCATCCTTCAAGATCGGCGAGAGCCGCTCGCGCACATATTCGGCATCGATGGCCACTTCTTTGCCATGGATCTCGGGCGCCGAGAAAGAAACCTCGTCGAGCAGCCGCTCTAAAATTGTATGCAGCCGGCGGGCGCCGATGTTTTCCATCCGCTCGTTGACGTCCGAAGCGATCTGGGCGATTTCCTGAATCGCGTCTTCGGCGAATTTCAAGTGCACGCCTTCAGTTTCAAGCAGCGCCTCATACTGCTTGATCAGTGCATTTTTGGGTTCGGTCAATATGCGCACGAAGTCATCTTTGCTCAACGAGCTCAACTCCACGCGGATCGGGAAACGGCCCTGAAACTCGGGAATCAGGTCGGACGGTTTGGCGGAATGAAAAGCCCCCGAGGCGATGAAAAGAATATGATCGGTCTTGACCATGCCGTATTTGGTGTTGACCGTCGAACCTTCGACGATCGGCAATAGGTCCCGCTGGACTCCCTGACGCGAAACATCCGGGCCATTGACGGATTCCCGGCCGGCGATCTTGTCGATCTCGTCAAGGAAAACAATCCCTGACTGCTCGACGCGGCGGATGGCTTCACCTGTGACCTTGTCCATGTCGACCAGCTTGCTCGCTTCTTCCTGCGTCAAGATTTCCAAGGCTTCGGGAATCTTGACGGTCTTCTTCTTGGTTTTCTTCGGCATCAGGTTGGAAAACATCTCTTTCAAATTGAATTCCATACCTTCCATGCCCTGCGGCGTCAGCACTTCGATCATCGGCATCATCGATTGAGTCAGTTCGATTTCGACGAAGCGGTCGTCCATCTTGCCTTCTCGTAGCATCTTCTTGAGCTTGTCACGGGTGCCCTGCAGACGCGCGCTATCGACCGCTTCGCCATCAATCGCTTGGGCGGTCGCCGGCAGCAGCAGGTCAAGAACGCGCTCCTCGGCGACTTCGCGCGCTTTGATCTCGACCTTCTGTTTTTCTTCCTCTTTCACCATGTTGACTGCGAGATCGGTCAAGTCGCGAATGATCGACTCGACGTCGCGACCGACGTAACCGACTTCGGTAAATTTTGAGGCTTCCACCTTGATAAACGGCGCTTGCGACAGCTTGGCCAAGCGGCGGGAAATTTCGGTTTTGCCGACACCCGTGGGGCCGATCATGATGATGTTCTTGGGCGCGATCTCCTCGCGCAGATCCTCCGGCACCAGCTGGCGCCGCCAACGGTTCCGCAAAGCAATAGCGACGGCGCGCTTGGCTTCCTTCTGGCCGACGATATAGCGGTCCAGCTCCGAGACGATCTCCCGAGGCGTCATCACCGGTGCCGGCGAAGCAGTTCCGTCTGGCTGTATAGCTTTCAAATTGTCGGCCATTGGAATAATCACTCCTAACAATTTCCCCAGGAAATGCAATCTTTTAGGGGCGGTGGGGCAGTGCCGCGCTGAAGCGGCCGACAAGCGTCTGACGTCTTTTTCCGGCGGCCTGCTAAGATAATTCTTCGATCGTCAGCTGATCGTTGGTGTAAACGCAGATTTCAGCCGCCGCGCGCATCGCTTCCTCGGCGATGATGCGGGCATCCATCTGGGTATGCTTCACTAGAACCCGCGCCGCGGCCAACGCAAAATTGCCGCCGGAGCCGATCGCGATCACGCCATCATCGGGCTCAACGACATCGCCGGCGCCGGAGATTACCAACAAATCGTTCACATCCGCGACAATGAGCAACGCTTCGAGTCGCCGCAGCACACGATCCGTGCGCCAATCCTTGGCCAACTCCACCGCGGCGCGCTTGAGGTTGCCGCCGAACTGTTCCAACTTGGCTTCGAACTTCTCGAACAGGGTAAACGCGTCCGCCGTCGCGCCGGCAAAACCGGCGATTACTTTGTCGTGATGCAGCTTGCGCACCTTGCGCGCGCTATGCTTCATCACCGTCTGACCTATGCTCACCTGTCCATCGCCGACCACCACGACTTTACCACCGTGACGGATCGCTAATATGGTCGTGCCGTGCATCATTTTCGATTTTAGATTTTGGATTTTAGATTGCCGATTTCGGATCGATCAGATTAAATCATATAATATATTTGCAGACTGCTCAAAAAGATCTCAGAGGCGAGGCGCGCGACCGATTGACGAGCGCAGGCGTACTTAACCTGTACGTTGAAGCGAGGCAATGGAGCGCAACGAAGCATATGAGGCTTTTTCAGCAGTCTGCTAAGCGCGCGGATGCGCTTTATCATAAACCGCTGTCAATTGGTCCAAGTTCAAATGAGTGTACCGCTGCGTCGTCGAGAGACTCGCGTGGCCCAAAAGTTCCTGAATCACGCGCAGATCGGCACCGCTATTGAGCAGATGCGTGGCAAAACTGTGGCGCAATCCGTGCGGCCCCATCTTGATTGGGATTCCGGCCTGCTTCAAATGTTTCTCAACGATGCGCGCGACGCTCCGCGTCGTAATCCGCTCGCCCCGGTTATTGAGGAACACGGCGGTTTGACCTTTACAGGGTAGATTCCATTTCTTGCGAAGCTCTTGACTGTTTTTCTCCAGCGCTTCAAGGGCAACCTTCCCGATCGGCACGATCCGTTCCTTCGAACCTTTACCGATCACGCGAATAATTCCCAGGTGGATGTCGATATCGGCCCAGTTGAGCCCCACTAACTCGCTCACTCGGATACCGGTGGAATAGAACACTTCTAGAACCGCAAGATCGCGAACATCGAGCCCGGTCTTAATCTTAATCCCGCCCAACAACTGAAATGCGTCATCCACTGAGAGAAACGTCGGCAGCGGTTTTTCCTGCTTGGGCGAATGAATCAACAGCAGCGGATCTTTCTCAATCTGTTTTTGCGCAATCAGATAACGAAAAAATCCTTTTAAGGCAGCGAGTTTTCTGCCGACGGAACTTTTTTTCCGATCACGCGTCAACGCAGCCAGAAACGCACGGACGATGTGAATGTCGACCTTCCGCACATCGACCTGGCCAGCTGAGTCGAGACACAACTCCCGCTCTCTGAGAAAACCATGGAACTGCGCCAAGTCGCTCAAGTAGTTGCGTAACGTGTGCGGTGAAACGTTTCGCTCGTTGCGCAGGTGATCGTCGTATTGTTGAATGAGATCATCCAAGATCAAACACTCTCAAACTTAACAAACTGTAACATAGCGACCGAACCTTTGGAACGAGTCCGGAACAACTCAGGCCAAATTTTGACATGAAATGAGTTGCCGCATCGCGCGCTCGACTGGCAGGCCCGCGACTCCATTTTCGAGTCTATCGAATCGAGAACATGAGCGCTTTCTGTGCCACGCCGCCCAGAGCGTCGGTGACTTGGAAGGTAACGTTGCTATCGCCTCCGGTGACCGGGGTTCCGCTTATCCAGCCGGTTGCGGGATCAAGCATCACGCCGGAGGGGAGCGAGCCGCCAACCAGCGACCACGCGAAGGGTTTCTTGCCGGACCTTGCCGCCAAGCGAGCGCTGTAGCTTCTCGCCGCGCGGCCTACGGGCAACGACCGATTGCTAATGCTTACTGTTCCCACGGCGGAGATATTGAAACGCTGTGTGAGCGTGGCACCGAGCTGGTCGGTCACGCGAAGAGTGAACCGCGATCCTTTGACTAATGAGAGCGTGCCCGCAATTGTTTCTCCGATTAGATTCAAACCCGGAGGCAATACTCCGATGACCAGACCCACGCTGAAGGGTGGGCTACCGCCGTTGATATTCAGATCCACGTTGTAAGCGACGCCCATCTCGGCCGTAGGTAGCGTTGCGATGCCGAATGAGAGCGGTAACGTCGCATTCGAAATGGCATAAATCTTCCCTTCGCCGAAGGACACGACATAAAGTCGTCCATCCGGACCGACTTTTAAATCAGTGATACCGGCGAAGCCCGTCCCGATAATGGTTTCGTCCAATTCGGCACTGTTGTCCGCCACCATATCCGCTAGCCCGGCGCCGCTGAAGACAAAACCATTTCGCGTGCCATTAGGTTTGAAGTGGTAAAGATTGCCGTTGTTGATATCGCCGACAAAGACATCGTTCTCGTATTCGGCGCCCAGATTTGCGGAGTCGAGAAAAACGATCGCCGTCGGTCCTACTGTATTGAGCCAGGAAAACTTAGGATCGCCATAGTGTGAGCCGGCCATCGAAAATAGGTCGGTTACATTGTTCGAATTGCGCGCGTCGGGACCCATGATTTTCTCCCAACCGCTATTGAAACCAGGTTCAACCAAATTGATTTCGTCGAAAAAGTTAGGCCCATTCTCCGTCATCCAAAGCTTATCGGTCATCGGATCGAAATCCATGCCGAACGAATTGCGTATGCCGTACGCAAAGTATTTGGCCACGTTTGCACCCTGGGAGAAGAAAGGATTATCGCTCGGGATCGATCCATCGTCATTGAGCCTCAGAATCACCGAAGTGTCGTCAGGTGCGGGACCGCCTGGGAAGTTTTGCAATTGACCATCGCGGTTCAGATCGCCGATGACAACGTAGAGCTTTCCATCTGGGCCAAAGGTGATGACGCCGCCGTCATGATTCGGCCCCGGCGTAACTGGTAAATTGAGAATAAGCACCGGACTTGTCAGTGTCGTGCCATTCCACGTGTAACGGTAGACTCGATTTCCGGCAGGTGACCCGGAGGTATCACCACTTGTGCTGCTTTCGGTGTAATAGAGATAAATGAAAGGACTGGTCGGAAAATTAGGATGAACCGCGATCCCCAGCATTCCTCTCTCGGATGCGTTATCGACCGCGACATCAAGAACCGCGCTCGACTGCAGCGCGCCGGAGATCACCCGGCGAACCTGCCCGTTGTCTTTCTGTAGTACTAAAATGTCATCCGTTCCGATAAACGCCATCGTCGTCGGAGCGCTTAAACCCGCCGTAATCTCCGTGATGGATAAGTTCGGGTCTGTGAAACTCGGAGCGCCGAGGGCGGGAGAATACGCAGAGAGCCAAGCGACTAAGAGAACCAGGAATCTTTTCATTCAAGCGACCTCCTGACGGCTCAAATTATATCTGCTCAATGCGCCCGCGCCAACGGATGTTCGTCGGAGTTCTGGTTCTCCTGCAAGCATGGTGTTAGTCTTGTCCTGTATTGTCGACAATGTTCATGTTGGGCGAAGAAAACATTTCTTTTAATAACTGCCGTGGCGACACGCTGAGCGGTGTTTTGCACCATCCGGCGACGGAAAATCCCAACGGCGCAGTGATTCTTTGCCACGGCATGGAGTCGGATAAGAATAGCGAGAAGCTGATTTATCTCAGTCGCGAATTGGCGAAACAAGGAACTCTCGCGCTTCGTTTTGATTTCTCATATGTCGGCGAGTCGAGCGGCAACTTCGCCGACATTACTTACAGCGGAGAGGTGGAAGATTTGAGAGCGGCGTATGCGCTTATCGAGCATCACCGACCCGGCAAAACCGCGATTCTCGGTTCCAGCATGGGCGGCACGATCGCGCTACTTTTCGCCGCCGAAGAGCCGAAGATTTCCGCCCTGGTTACGCTCGCCGCGCCGCTCCATCCCGAAAACTTTCCCAAGCGAGTTTTAACTGCCGCGCAACTCCAACAGTGGCGTGATTGCGGCTTTACGATTTACAACGGCCTGCGTCTTAACATTTCGCTGCTCGCGGACTTGGAACAAATCGACGTGCCGGCGGCGGTGCAAAAGATTCAATGTCCAGTATTGATCTTGCACGGCGACGCCGACGAAGTCGTGCCGGTGGAAGAAGCCTATGAGCTCGACGCCTCCCTGCGCCATTCGAAGCGTCTTTTGATATTCAAAGGCGCCGACCATCGCCTGTCTGATCCCGTTGCGATGCAACGCGCGCTTACCGACGCGCTGGATTGGCTCACCCGACATGTAAGGTAAAATTTGAACATGAAAACACGGCGTCCCTTCATCGGCACGCTGCTATTTTTCTTTTCACTCACGAGCGCCTGCAGCCGCGATCTCAGTACCGCCCAGGGAGTAGCCGAAGAATTTGTTGATCACCACTACGTCGCAATCGATTTGCAAAAGGCGAAAACGCTTGCCGTCAGTGTAGCTCTGAACAAAGTCAATGAAGAGATTCGCTTGACCGCGGGTCAGAAAATCGATGCATCGACACAAAAACCACGAGTCCACTACGCTCTGCTGGAGAAAAAAGAGGGCGATCAGCGGGCGTCGTTTCTCTACGAGGGAACGATTCAGTCGGACGACGGCACTTCGTTTAGCCGAAAATGGTTGATCACCGCGCGCAAAGAAGGAAACCACTGGCGTGTATCGAATTTCACGGAATCTGACTAAGAACCAAAATTACAAAATGCGAAACTCGAAATCCGAAATTCGAAACAATTTCAATCATCAGAAATTCAATTGCCCAAATGAGCCGTTTTTGGATTTCGTAATTGGCATTTAATTCTTCGAGTTTGTTTCGGATTTCGATATTCGGATTTCGGATTTTATTCGGTGCGTCTTGGCGCAATGAAAAGTGTCGAGCACCAACCCGAGACTCGAAACTAAAAACTCGAAACTGCCAGCCGAATGGCTCGCTACGCTCCAGCCGGCTGCGCGCTCGCCGAGGGTGGCGCCACCTCTTTGGGCTTAGGCTTGATCTGTAATGCCAGGCCTGCGGCGATCATCGCGATCGCTCCGCCGGATAGAAAGACAAAGGTGTAATCACCGACGTAATCGCGAACCGCACCCGCAGCCGAAGACATGATCGCCGCGCCGATCTGGTGCGACATGAAAATCCAGCCGTAGACGTTGCCCACGTTCTGCCTGCCGAAAGTATCCGCCGTGATCGCCATCGACGGCGGCACGGTGGCGAACCAATCAAGACCGTAGATCACGGCAAACACCACCAAACCAGAGAAGTCTCGCGCAAACGGCAGAAGTAGCAACGACACGCCGCGCAAAGCATAAACCAACGCGAGCCACTTGTGCGGCTGCACTCGGTCAATCATCCAGCCCGAGAAGGTCGTGCCCACGATATTGAGCGCGCCCATGATCCCCACCAGAGAGGCCGCGGTGATTTGGGGAATACCGATCTCGATCTCATGTGGGATTAGATGTACGCCGATCAACCCGTTGGCCGTGCCGCCGCAAACGAAAAAGCTGCCACACAACAACCAAAAAGTCGGATTGCCCAAAACTTCCCGGGGCGTGATCGTGGCGTTTTTTGCGGACATACCGCGCAACGACGCGGCACTGCCGGCGCTCGCCGCGCCCGGCTGCCCTGCGCCGTACGGCTGCAATCCGACATCTGCAGGATCGTCGCGCATGAAAAGAAAAATCAGCGGCAACAAGAAGACGGCTAAAACGATGAGGGTCATCGATCCAATGCGCCAACCCGAGTAAGCAATCATAGCCATGAAAAACGGCAGAAAAATCAGCTGGCCGGTCGAGCTCGCGCTTCCGAGAATGCCCAAGGCGAGGCCGCGCCGCGCGACAAACCAGCGATTACCGACCGTGGCGGTAAGGACGGAGCCAACTCCACCGGCGCCAATACCGACAATGACTCCCCAGACCAGAAAAAACTGCCAGAACTCGTTCATGGCTACGGTACCGCTGACACCCGTAATCAGCAGCAGCAGACTCCCCAACATGACCTTGCGCGGTCCGTAGCGGTCAAGCAAAAATCCGCTGATCGGCGCAGCCACGCCAAAGAGCAGCAGATTCATGCTGATCGCTGATGCGATGAGCGCCCGGCTCCAGCCGAACTCGGACTCCAATGGGTGAATGAGCACGGACGGCGACGAGCGCACGCCGGCGCTGATCAAGGTTGTTAAAAAACAAAGCGAAACGACGAACCAACCGTAATAAAAGGGCAACGATAACGGTGGGCGTTTAATGCTGAGATCAAAACTCTTGTTGTCCATCTCTTCATATAAACATCTTTGGTAGATTTCACAAACGACTCTGAACAAGGGCCGATTCCATGGCCCGCAACCGGTCAAGACTCGCTATTTCTCTCGTTGAAACGCCGTGCTATCAATGTCCGCCATGAGAAATTTGATTGCCCTTCTGGCCGTCGCCGGAACTCTCATCATCAACTCGACGGCGGCAAGCGCCGAGTATCGCGAAGAAATTCCATTCGTCCCGACGCCCATCGAAGTCGTCGATCGCATGCTTGAGCTCGCGGAAGTGAAGAAGGGTGATGTGGTTTACGATCTCGGCAGCGGCGATGGACGAATTGTTATCCGCGCCGCGAAAAAGTTTGGCGTCAAAGCCGTAGGGATCGAAATGGATAGCTGGCTGCTCGACAAAGCACGCAAGGATGCCAGAGCCGCGGGTGTCACCCACCTGGTCGCATTCCGCGCCGAGGATGCGCTCAAAGCCGACATCTCGCGGGCCACCGTGGTGACGCTCTATATGCTTCCGTGGTTCAACGAAGCGATGAAACCGAGCCTGAAAAAATTTCTCAAGCCCGGCGCGCGCATCGTCGCCCACGATTTCGGCATTGAAGGCTGGAACCCAGATGTGAGCGTAAAGTTGCCTGAGTTTGAACTAAAACCTGGCGGGTACAAGCACCAGCATACGTTGTATTTGTGGCGGATTGCCGAAGAGCGCGTTAACAAAAGGTTCTAATCGATCGCCCATAATTTCTAGCGGTGTTATTTAATCTGCCTTCTCACAAGGGGCGGACCTGATATACGCTGGACTACCAATATCCGCCGGCCAATACATCCGCCGCCAATTTGATCGCACTCTTCAAAGTAAACGTCTCGCTATAAAGCGCCTTCCCGACGATCACGCCCTCGACGCCGTCCTTTTCCAGGGGCAGAAGTTTGCGGATGTCATCGAGGGTCGCAACGCCGCCCGAGGCGACGATCGGGACTTTCACCGACCTGGCGATTTTTAAAGTCTCGTCAACGTTCACGCCTTCACGTGTCCCGTCGCGACTGATGTCGGTGTAAATGATCCGTGAGACGCCGTCACCCTCGCAACGCTTTGCCAATTCAACGGCACCCATAGGTGTAGTTTCTTTCCAGCCTTTGACTGCGACTTTGCCCCGGCGGGCATCGATGCCGACGACGATTTTCCCAGGAAACTTATTGCAGGCGGCGCGGAGAAATTCCTCGTTGTCGTAAGCAGCCGTGCCAATCACGACGCGACACGCTCCGAGATTCAACGCGGCCTCGACGGCTTCAATCGAGCGCAACCCGCCTCCCAGCTCGACGAAAAGACCGGATTGTTTACAAATCGTTGCGATTTCCTCAGTGTGCACCGGTCGCCCTTCGACGGCGCCGTTGAGGTCGACGACGTGAATGAAGGTTGCGCCTTCGGCGCGCCAGTGTTGCGCGGCGTCGACGGGATTTTCAAAATAGATCGTTTCCTTGTCCATCTCGCCTTGAACTAGACGCACGCAGCGGCCGTCTTTGAGATCGATCGCGGGAATGATCAGCATAGACTTAGTTTGATGCGACGAATCGTCCAAAGTTGGCGAGAATCCGGAGGCCCAGTTCCTGACTCTTTTCCGGATGAAATTGACAGGCGAAGAGACGATCCGTAGCAATACTGGAGACGAATGAATTACCGTAATCCGTTTTTGTCGCAACAATGGAGCTCTCGTCCGGGACGACGTAAAACGAGTGCACAAAGTAAACGTAATCGCCGCTGGCAATCCCTTCCAGGAAAGGCGACTCCTTTTTTTTCTCGATCCGGTTCCAGCCCATGTGCGGCACTTTGAGATCTTCCAAAGCGTGAAACCCCACGACTTTTCCGGCAAACAGATCCAGGCCTTTTTGTCTGCCGAACTCTTCGCTTTCTGAAAACAGCAGCTGTAAACCGAGACAGATTCCTAAGAACGGTTTTCCCCGCCGCACGATTTCTTGAATCGGCTCGATCAGGCCAAACTTGCCGAGGTTTTCCATACAAGCGCTAAAAGCGCCGACTCCCGGCAGGACGACACCGCGAGCCGCATCGATCTCGCTCACGTCGCGGGTCACCACGGCGTTGAAGCCGACGTGTTCCAGCCCTTTCTGCACGCTGCGCAAATTGCCCATGCCGTAATCGATGATCGCAATCATGAAAATCTTTTACTACCTTTGCATTTCTTGAACTTTGAACCCTGAACATTGGAATCATTCGAAACCGGCCGGAGCTCGAAGGTTCAAAGTTTAAGGTTCAATGTTCAAGAACTATAAGCTGCCTTTCGTCGACAGCACCCCTTGAAGCCGTGGATCGAGTTGCGTCGCCATGTCCATGGCGCGAGCAAAAGCCTTGAAACACGCTTCAATGATATGATGCGGATTTTCGCCGCGCACGACGTCGATATGCAGATTCATGCCCAGCTGATTGACGAATCCTCCAAAGAACTCGTGCGGTAAGTCGGTGTCGAAGTCACCGACACGCCCCGGGCGTATCTTGACGTTATAAAAGAGATAAGGCCGGCCGCTGAGATCGACGACCACTTCGGCCAGCGCTTCGTCGAGCGGGCAACTCGCCTCGCCAAAGCGGCGGATGCCGTGCTTGTCGCCGAGGGCGTCCTTGAAAGCTTGACCCAACGCGAGGCCGACGTCTTCGACCGTGTGATGATAGTCGACTTCAAGATCGCCTTTCGCGTCGAGATCGATGTTGAAAAAACCATGACGGCTGAAGCTATCCAGCATATGGTTCAAGAACGGCATCCCAGTTTGAATTCGTGCTTGACCGCTGCCGTCGATATCTAACTTAACTGTAATATCGGTTTCTTTTGTTTTGCGGCTGACTTTGCCCATCCGTCCCATGGTTGCTCCTTCCTAGCGAAAGCGGGCTTCTACCGAGCGTGCATGATCGTCGAGCCCTTCGAGTCGCGCCAAATGGGTAATCTTCGGCGCCAAAGCTTTTAAAGCGCGTTTCTCGGCGTGGATGATCGTAGTACGTTTGAGAAAATCATGAGTGCCGAGCGGCGAAAAAAACCGCGCGCTCCCACCGGTGGGGAGCACATGATTGGGTCCCGCTAAATAATCCCCCAGCGGTGGCGCCGAGTAAGGCCCGAGAAACATCGCGCCGGCGTTGCGAATCTGCTTTGCCAGTTTTTGCGGCTGTTTGACGATCAGTTCGATGTGCTCCGGCGCAATGGCATTGGCCAGCTCGATCATTTCTTTCTGGCCGCGCACGACGATGATTGCGCCGTACTTAGCCAGCGCCTTGAGCGTGATCGCCTGCCGTTTCGTATTTCGAAGCAGAGTGTCGATCGCACGTTGAACCTTGAGCGCCGTCGCCATTGACGTTGTCAAGCACAATGCAGCGGCCAATTCATCATGTTCGGCCTGCGAAAGCATGTCAGCCGCAACATGAACGGGTTCCGCCGAATCATCCGCCAGCAGCAAAATCTCGCTCGGCCCGGCGATCGAGTCAATATCGACCTCGCCGAAAACCATTCGCTTGGCGGTGGCGACGAATATATTTCCCGGACCAACGATTTTGTCGACTTTCGGAATCGTTTGGGTGCCGAATGCCATTGCAGCCACGGCCTGAGCGCCGCCGACACGGAAAATGCGGTCAACCCCGGCAATGTGCGCGGCGGCGAGAATAATTGCCCCGTCGCTGCCGATGGGTGAGGTCATGATAATTTCTTTGACGCCGGCAATTTTGGCCGGAATCGCATTCATCAGAACCGTGGAAGGATAGGAGGCCTTACCGCCAGGCACATACACGCCGACCCGTTCCAGGGGCGTGATTCGTTGACCGAGCAACATGCCGAGCGGGTCGCGATACTGCCAGCTTTTCTGCAGGTGGCGGCGATGAAACGCCGCGATTCGTTTAGCGGCAAGTTTTAAAGCCGCCAAGTCTCGCGGCGCGACTTTGGCGAGCGCGCGCCTGATCTCCGCTGGTTTTACTTCCATCGTCACAGGTGACAGGCGCACACGGTCGAACAGCCGCGTGTAACGCAATACCGCCTGATCGCCACGCCGCTCCACGGCAGTAACGATTTCAGAAACGCGCCGCTCGATCCCGCCCTCGCGGGTACCGCGGCGGTCGAGTATTTTCTTGAGCAGCGGTTTGAATCCGGCATCGGTCGTCTTAACTAATCTGATCGTCATTCCAACTGACCAATTTCGATTCTTACACTCTCAAATGTGAGAATTTATCTCTAACAATTTACGCTCCCGACCGTACTGACAAAAAATGTTATCGCACCAAGACGCCAAGCACGCAAAGAAAGACTTTTACTTAGTTTTCCGAACCTTGGCGCCTTGGCGCCTTGGCGCGAGTCACAGTTTTTCCGAATCCCTTGATCCAAAATTCCTCTGAAAATTTCAAATATCTTTGGCTAGATTTTGGATTTTAGATTCTTACTCGGTACAGTCTGAGAATTTGTTTCTAACATATTCATGCCGCCAGAAGGTCGACGATTTTTTGAATGGAGTCATCAGCTTTGCGATACGCGGTTTCTAGTTTGCTGTTTACAGAGAGTGTTTGGTC